>Ga0181573_10000036_pt1 | contig 122850 bp, 89 predicted proteins | sample 101ome_25_FD_148643 | JGI IMG/M metagenome (GOLD analysis project Ga0181573, IMG submission 148643) | Coastal salt marsh microbial communities from the Groves Creek Marsh, Skidaway Island, Georgia - 101409BT metaG (spades assembly) | ecosystem: Environmental > Aquatic > Marine > Intertidal...
ATCTTCCAAGCGCTCGCCACCCAAGAAGGCCCGATCGCCAACTGGCAATCCCACGTTGCGGACCCGGTTCACTCCAACGTCCTCACCAACGCGGCCAAGGGCTTCGGCTTCTACTAAGCGGTTTACCTCTTGCGTCCTCGCCTAATCGTCGAGTCGCTTTAGTATCAACTTAGCAGAAACATTTTAATAAAACGATTTTCGAATCAACAAAAAACCATGTCGTCGCACCGTCACCTTCTCGACTCACGTCTTCTCTCACGCGCTTGGTCCCCGACAGGTGCTCCATCCACGTCTTCATACGGGTAAACAGTGAAACACCATACGTCGCGACGCGAATTTCCTTCAATTCCCACCTAAACGCGCCACCATCGTGTCGGGCGTTGGCGGCACTCCGCGTCGGTGGTCGGAGGCCGAGAGCGCGGATCGGCCGCGGACGGGGGTCATGGTCGTCCACGGACACGGGCACGGGTCGGCCCGAAGCTTGATGCGACGATACATCTTGGTGTACGCGCTCGGAACGTTTGGAGACTGGATACAGGGAGCGTACTTGTACGCCGCGTATCGTCAGCACGGTTTGGTGAAACAGCAGATTGGGTACATTTATATTCTTGGATACGTCGTGAGCGCGACGTTGGGAACGGCGATCGCGTCTTTAGGGGATGTACACGGGCATAAAGGGTTGGTGGTGACGTACGGAGTGTTGTATGCGGCGAGCTGTTTGTTGTTGCGTTCGAGTCGATTGGTCGCGCTCTTGACGAGCCGAGTGCTGGGTGGGATCGCGTATTCGCTCTTGTTTTCAAATTTTGAGTCGTGGGTCATCACTGAGGCGGATGCTCTGAAGATTGATCGGAAGAAGCTCGTGGGACTGTTTAGCGTCTCAACTCTGTTCAACGGCGCAAGTGCTGTAGTCGCCGGTTTGGTTGGAAATGCTATCGTGGAGCTGACTGAGTCGTCAGAGTTGAGCTGGATCGGAATGGACACGCATAGAACTGGTTTAGGTTCGGCGAGCGGCGCCATTGGAAGCGATTTGACATTTTCACACAATGTGTACACGCCGGTATTTGACATAGCGGCTGTGTCTCTGTTTGTTTGCGCGGCGCTGGCACAGTTGATTTGGAAGAACAGGTCGATTCCTGGAGACGACGTCGCTGGACTCGGAACACCAGGGTTGCCACTCACCAGGCCGTCAACAAAGCTCTTCGCTGCTGTGAAGTCGATAATCAAGTCGAAGGAGCTGTGTCGTTTAGGCTTGGCGAATTCCCTCTATGAGGCAGCGCTCCATCTTTTTGTATTCGTATGGACACCCATTTTGGAGAAGCGACGAGGGATGCACGGCTCGGTGCCATACGGGGTAGTCTTCAGTGCCTTCATGGTGTGCAAAATGATAGGAAGTCAAGTCTTCTCTTGGCTCGAGGAAAGGATATCAGCGGAGAAGATGCTCAGGTTTACACTTCTCGCATCAGCTGTGAGTTTCGCGGTGACCGTCCCGTTCCAAGGTTACTGGCTGACCCTGTGCGCATTCTGTGTTTTTGAATTTGGTCTTGGAATATATTGGCCTTCAATGGCAGTTTTACGAGCGAAGCACGTGCCAAACTCGATGAGAGCCACAATGACGAGCGCCTTTAGAATACCGCTCAACGTGCTCGTCGTCGTCCTGCTACTCTTCGCTAGTCGAGCGAGTGATCGAGTCCTGCTCGCCACTTGCTCGCTCATGATGATTGTTTGCTTCAAATTGTAGTTTTCTTATGTAGTAGAACGTGTAGTTGTTTAGGAGCTTAATGATACTATTCTATTGATAAAGCCTATGATGACTTGCTATTCTGTTGCTTCCTTCTTCGGCCCGGGAGAGGCCAAGTTTGAGACGACTTGGGTCGCCTTCGCACGCTTCGATTCGCCGGCACTCGTCATGCACTCGACGCTGAGGACACGTTTCATCGCACTTTCGCCACGAGGAGTCGGCACCTTGCCCCCGATTTCTGAGAGTGTCACATACTGTTTATTGGTGACGGCGAATGCGCTGCCACGAATCTTGCCAGCGTGGTGCAAAGCGAGTTCATCATCGACGAAACGAATGTCCAAAGTGCGCTGGTGTGTGTACAATCCAGCATCTTGCATCGGCAACACCCACGCGATATCATCGCTTTCATTGTGATGAGAGTGCCACCAGCCTGGTGGGGTGATGAAAACGCCGCCCGGGATCCAGTCGCATCTAATCGGATCAATAATGAGACCGTCTTGGTCAATCTCCTTGCCCATGAGTGTGTACACACCCGGCTTGGCCGCAACTGCGAGATCAAGGGCGATAGAGTTGTGTCTGTGGGGACGTTGAACGCTTTGAGCCGGGATGGAATTGAGGAGCGACCACAAGACGTGCGTCAATGTTTTTGTCTGCGAGCAGGCAGTGTTACCAAGGAGGACACCACAACGATTGTTGCTTGCACTCTTGTCGTGCTTGATCTCTTCAACGCGATCAAGCATATCCTTCTTGCGGTAGAGCGTCGGCTCAAACTTCTTCTTGCTCGAAGGGTTCACGCCGAGATAGTCCATGAGAGGCTCGTCGTGGACCCAGTACAGAGCAGCGCCGCCAAACTCTTCGGCAGAGGTGCACTTGTGAGTGATAGCGCCCGGAGTGACTGGAACGACGAACATATCACCAGTAGACCAGGAAATCTTACCGTGTTCGCTTTCACTTTCACCCTGGCCTCGAATGACATAAAATGCTTGCGATGTCGCGTTGGCGCGAGTCGGGATGGAGTCTCCCACTTCGATTCGAACGAACGACGCCATGAGGTTCGGAGACGTCGCCGATCCCTCAATCTCCAAAAAATCGTTAATATCAAACGGAATCAGGCGAGTCTGTCCGCTCTCGTGAAGATCCGGCGGGTGCACGAGCACCGGAATCGGCTTCATGTCTGGATTCGCCGCGCTCCCATACTCGTAAATGCCCGCCGTCTTGGACCACTCGCGCTCGACATCGGTGTTTCCGTCACCCGCCTCACTCTTAACCGCCTGCGCGGCGATTTCCACGGTCGCTTCGGTGGACATGTTTCCTCTCAGTCGCGCAAGATGGAATCACAAGCGCCAAGCCCCCTTTGGTTTTTTTCAATTTAATCCGCTCCGACGCCTTTGAAACTTTCGAGTCTCGTCGGCAGTCGCGGATCCCCTCGACGCGTCGCCCTCGCGCGTACGGCGGGGAGATACACTCGGCGCGTTCTGACGGACGAGAGACGTTCGAGCCGCCGGCGCGTCGCGACGGGCTGAACCGACGCGTTTTTCCTTTCGAATTCAATTTTAACTGTTTAGTCATACGATAAAGGGAGCCTAGAGTGGACGTCATCCATCGTCGCGCTCGCGTCGGCTGGCGAGTCTGCACTCGGACGGGCTCTCGATAGAGAGTGACCGAGGAGAAGGAGGACCGCGGCCTCGACGATGATTGGTGGGAGGATGTCACGGCGTCGCGGTTGTTCTGTTTTTCTTTTTCAATTTTTTTTTGTTTTGTTTGTGTTAAAACATCATCTAGAGCTACCTCAGCCGAGGGCGTTTGCACGGCTCGACGCCAGACGCCTCCGCGAGGCGAGACGTCTACAGTCTCGCAAAGCGAAGAGTCTTGCATGCAAACAAACTCGACAACGCGTTCACGCGACAAGATTCTTAGGCGATAGCCTTGTTGAGAATCACGCCCTCGAACGTGCTTTGGAACCACTTCATCGCGTCAGCCTTGGTAAGCTTGTGTTGCTTGCCAATCTTCTTTTGCTGCTTGCGGCGGCGGGCCACGCGGTAACCCGGGCGCTCCAACACGACGTAGAAATCCATACCGTAGATACCCGTGGACGGATCGTACTTGATACCGAGATCAATGTGTTCGGAGATACCGAAGCCGAAGTTACCCGTGGCACTAAAGTTCTTCTTGAGAAGCTCAAACTCCTTCACCTTGAGGCCGCTCTCCTGTTGACGTCGAAAACGCGCGCAGCGGTCAGTCTTGTCATTCATCATTCATTCGTCCTTTCGTCGAGACGCTCAAGATTTGGCGCGGTGAAGGGGTCTCCAATTCGCCATCGGCAATTCACGTCGATTCGCAGCGACCATTCGAAAGCGGAAACTCCCGTCGTTCACCTAGGCGCTCGCGTCGCGACGCGTTGGCGCGCTCGCTTGTGACCCTAATACGCACCAAAATTTGCATCGCCTTGTCACGGTTACCGATGGTGACGTGGGCGGAAATCTTTTCGTTACGGCGGATACCGAAGGTACGCACGGTGTAACGGGCCTTGGAGAAGATCGGCTGTTGGCCGGTGAGTTGCTCCAACACCTAAAAATCGAGAAGAAAAACAAACGTCGTCGCCGTCAGTCTTTTGAGGTCTTTTGCGCTTTGCTTGCCATTCGGGCTCTCCCAAACCACCCCGATAGAACCTCCTCTAAAACGCGTGCGCTCTCGAAACACTCACCTTCGCAGCCTTGGTGAGGCGATCACCGCTTTCCCCGACGCAAATGTTGAGGACGAGCTTGTGAATGCGGATGGCCCGCATCGGGTTCTCAGTAGCCTGCGTTTGCAATAGCCGCGAAAGATCGTAATCACAGTCAGTCGTCGTTCTCCACCCCTTACGCATCGCGACGCCCCGCCCGAGGGCACCGATCTGTGCGAATACCTCACGCATCATCTTCCCACGCCGTCGTCGTCCCGAGCGCCTCGTCGCATCGCCCATCCCCGGCGTCGAACGAAGATCCTCCAACCTCGGTCGGCGCACTCAAAAAACCCTACCGACCGCATCGTCCTCGTCGCCTTTGCAGACTTTCGAGAACTCGCGACGACGTCGCGCGCGCGCATCCACGACCATCGCGCGCGTTCCATTTCGTCGTCGTTTCGTCGTCGTCGCTACCGCACGTACCATGTTTGCAAGGAGAGGAAGTTTCTCTTCTTCGCGTCGCGTAAAGGCGGATGCGATGGCGTCGCGCGCGCTCGACTCGACTCACCAGCGCGCGCTCGGCGGTGGTGATTTTCCCCGAAAACGAGTCTGGTCGGTCGGTCGGTCGTTTTCCCAGCGTGTACGACGGGTGACGGATTTTGGTTTCACGCGTGAAACCGGTCGTCGATTTTATTTTTTTTACATCATTGGCGGCGACCGCGGACGTCCAGGGGGAGGGGGGGGGCGTGAGCGAAATGAATGAATGAAATACAAGGCGTCGATGACGTCGATGAGTGTCGTTTTTTGAAAAGAATATATAGATTGATTTATCATATTATATGTGATTGGAGTACACAATGGCGAGATTTGGATAAGATCACGACGATTATACGATCGTTCCCCTCGTACTCATGCTGACTCGGATGCGAATCTTTGGAAAGGACGTGTCGGAAATTGCATCAAGATTTATCATTCACAAGTCGAAGTTCATACACGTAATTAAATCTTTATTATACCTATATAAATGATATTTGTAGTACACACGGACACGCCCCTTTCCCCCGCGTCGTCCGCGTCGACGTCCCCTTCTTTTTTCTTTTTCTGTTTTTTCTTTCGCGACAATCCGCGTCAGCATGTCGACGTAGACTGATATTCTATGCTGCGATGACGATTCGTGATTCAAAAAAGACCCCCTGAAAAAGCGCGCGCGGGAAGCGAAAAAAGAGGCGCGACGCGTGAAAGAATCGGCGCAACGCGGGGGGCGATCGTCACTTCAACGCGCGCAAAGAGTCTCGGCTCCCGCAACCGTCTTTCGTTTTCACACGCAAAACCGACACCAAACACTTTTATTTCACCATGAACGAAGCTACCATGTCCATGTCCGGCCGCGTACGTATCCGACGACGACGAAGATGCGCGTTCGCGAACACGATTGATTTGTTGCCCTAAAACGCTGACCTGGCAATTTTCACCCAACTGACTTGATGTGCATGTCGTTCGCGAACACAGGTTACCGTCTCCGGTAACGGCTCCGCCGCGGAAGATTCCTTCAAGATCACCGCCTCCGCGCCGATCTGCAACGGCTCCGGTTCCGTCACGCTCACCGCCAAGCCGAACTACCGCCCGAGGTGCGCAAATTCTCGCACTGCGAGTTTTCGACAATTATTCCGATCATTTCTCGTTACGCGAATTCTCTGCGACGCGTCGCGGAAAACGCAAACCCGCGACGTCGCGAGTGGTTTAAACGATGCAAAACTTTTTGTTTGCATTGTTTCCGGGCTTTTTACCCCGTTTGTGCGTCGCGACGACGTCGTATCGGTGACTGACCTTCAATGATCGTCCCCCCACACGCATCGGGGCGCTTTTTCCCACCCGCGCGCAGCGTCTCGTCCAAGAATGGTGTTTCCCACAACATTGAAGCTGGTGCGCTCGTCGGTTTGTCCAACGTGAGCGACTACGACGTCACCGTCGCCAAGTCCGCGACGCTCGCCGGTCAAGACTGCGAGTGCGAGATGTCCATGCAAAACATCAAGTCGGTAAGTATGAGAACAACTTGATCGAATGTGATTGATTTAGTGTTCGCGACTCGTGCGCGCGCGCGGCCGAAGCTGCTGACGAATCTCTCAATGAGAGAATTCTTCAACACCGACGTGAACGACTGACGAATTCAACGCGTGGCGTTTATCATTAATTGAAACAGGGCCAAGCCGGCTCTTTGCGCATCTCCACCAACCACGAGAAGCTCGGCGACGTCTCCGTCACCCTCGCCCAAAAGGGCTCCAAGGTCGACGGCGACACCCAAGGTGCCGACCGCGCCTCTGTCAAGTTGAACCTCCCGATGAAGGACTTGATCTCCAACGACGACGTCACTGCGTCCGTCGAATACGACGTTCCGTCCCAAGTTGCCACCGTCAACCTCGGCTACACTTCTGGCGACGTCAACGTCGGCCTCAAGTCCAACGTCAACCTCGACAACCAATCCGCCTCGCACAAGGCGACCGTCAACTACTCTGGCATTGAAGGCGTCGGCGTCTCTGTTGAAGTCGACCAAGACGTTGCGGGCAAGCTCTCCGTCACCAAGGACAAGTACGAACTCCGCGTTCCGTTCTCCAAGGATGGCGGTGTCAACCCGGATGACGTCCAGCTTCGTATGAAGTGGAGCCAAGACCTTTAGGCGTGTGTCCAATTTTTGTACAAAAATCCAAAACTTTGACGAACGCGCGCTTTGAGCGCGCGGCACCGACGTGATTATAAGAGTCAAACATTCCACCACAGGGGATGCACAGTCAGTCCTCTTTGTGAATACGAAAGATACGATACAATAAAATACCCGACCCGACCCCGAATCTCGTTACTTTCTTCTAAAGCTTTTCGTTACAAGAAGATCGCTAGTCAATAATCTTCGCGCGCTAGACTTCTAAATTTGACTAAGGGGTGCTAGGACGTCTCGCACGTCTGTTGAACGGTTTGTAAATCCGCATCGACGAAATCGATTTCAGGGAAGCGAAAAATCAAGCGCTCGGGAGACCACGAATTGCCACCGTTAATGGACACTCTCAGCGTCGTCTCGTGTTTGTGATCGACGAGGAGGGGCACCTCCACCTTGGCAAGGGCGGAGGAGACAAAGACGCCTGCCGCCGTCTCCGTCTTGCCCTGGTGTCCAAAGGAGAAGAGAATCGCCCCTCCATCTTGGTACGATCGGAAGTAACGACCGTTTACATGAAGAGTGTTACCGATGGAGTTTGAGACGTGCCACCAGGCGCCACCAAAAGTCGTGACGGCTGGGAGCACAAACGTTTCCATCTCGTACGGCGTCTCTGGGCGTCCAGAGTACGCGGCGTGATCCGAGTCTAAGGAAAGGGAGGTGCAATCGCTCTGTGCGAAAGCAGGTCTGTATCCGTAAGGCGGAGGAGCCGCACTGACTGAGACAGATGATAATTGAGGCGTGATCAGGTACTGAATCGACTGCATCGTGAGATTATCGCCACCGCGCACAGCGAGGGCGTACGCGACAAACGCCATGTCAGACCGAAAGGCGCGGGCGATGAAATCGTTCGGACACGTCACCCTCGTGGATGAAGTGGCCGTGGATGGGTATGCAACATCACGATCACCCACGTAGTAGCATTCGTACTCTGCCAATTGATCACTCGGTATCGACGTAAGATCGTCAACCTCGATGAACTGACTGTGCTCGTCGACGCGAACCACTTCCACTGGCTTCAACATGGAGACGCTGTCGTCCACAAGTGCTTCACCGTGATGACCCGGATCACCCTGGGAAACGGTGAGACGAACGGTGTCGGCACTGTATCGGCCAAAAGATGGAGAAATGCAGCGCAGAACGCTCGTCGTCGATGAGTTGGACCAACCCCAGTCCGCGAGCACGCTGACTGTACCAAATCTGCACGCCATCGACGCCGAAGCGGCGGTTCCATTGCGCGCAAACAGCTTCACCTCGGTTCCACCTTCGACGCTCAAGAAGACTGGGTCACTAGATAAGTACTCGACCGAAGAGATGGCCGCGTAGTGCTTCGTAGTCGCGGTGTAGTTGCTAGATCCGGAGAGCACGTGCATGGCGCCATCCTCGTTGCGCGACGCCAAGCCGGCAACCAACTCGGTCACCCAACCTCCTCCGTCTTCCGTTGAATACCAATTCGCCGTTGCGTCTTCAATCTTCGGGGCAGCGCACTTTATGAGCGCACTACTCACCCAATGACCTTCGCTTGGATCGTCAGCCGAGGCAGAGTCTCCGGGAGAAGCGTACAAGGCGCAGCCGTCTCCCGGGAGGAAACCAGAACCGGATACGGCGAGCACCCATCCTCCGTAGAGCGGACCGAGAGCACCTCCCGACACGATTGCATCGACGTACACGTCCGAATCTCTCACCATTACGTAGTTATCGTCCGCGTAGAGCATGTAATTACCCACACCAACGACCCGGAAACCAGGCGATCCCATTCCAAAACCGGAAACGTCGCAGTACACCTTGGACGCGGTCACGGTCGCAGTGCCAAACGTCAAGGAATTCAAACGGCACTCCGTATCCGTGAGCGGGAAGTTCGAGCCTATGGCAACCAAAGGTGCTGGAGTACGTAAAGCAATGCTCAACACCGCGCTCGGCCAGACGGCTTCGACCGTTGGTTGCTTTGAGTACCGCAACGTTCCGTCTGAAGTCGGTAGCGACGCCCGGATGAACGCGGTGGCTGTCGACGAGGCAAACAACGTGACGTAGAGGGGAACTGTCGTCGGAGCAGCTCGAGGAGCCGCTGGAGATACGCACTCGAATGTTTGAGAATCGTTATATCGAGCCAAGACTGGACGAACGGTGCCGAAAGCACACGCCACGTCCTGAGAGCTGACGCGACCGGTTGCAAAGTCTGGAAACGCTCCAGACAAATCTGGCTTATTGTACGTCGCCGAAAAGGCAACGACGCTTCCACCGAGCTCAGATATCTCCGTCTGAGGTAAATCCTGTCTAGGTTGAAGAGTGTAACTGGAGAGATGCATGACGAGGGTTGTGGGACCGATCGAAAATGAACCGCCCGACGAGAAGTAGTACACCAAGTACAGTTCGGCGCTGAAGCGACTCACCCGACTCTCGTGCAAGGCTGGAATGGTCGAGGCGGTGTATTCGCACTTGGCAAAGCCGTCAGAGATAATTTCAGCCTCTGTCATTTGTAGTACCGACCACGTACCCGATGCGAGTTGAGTGCGGAAAAGACAACTCGGCTTGGTTGAAAACACCGAGTCAACCGGGACGGTGAATCCGTTACCCGAGACGCTGAGCATTGCACCCGTCGCCCAGTCCACCATGAACGGCGCCACGGATAAAATCTTTGCATCGCGATACTCCAACAGTTGATTCGCGTATGTAGGGGGCGCGACCGTACCGTACGAAGTATAGTTTGAGTTGTAAGGTCTGCTTGCGCTGACATAGTAGTCAATCGGCGTTTCTCCAGTACAGCATCCAATGGACAAGTCACAAAACACTGGTTGAACAACCGCCACATCTTGTAAAGCCTCGGGAATCTTACACGTCACCGTCGTATCTGACACAACAGTCGCCTCTGTCGTAGCGTTCCCTACATCGGAGGATCCAAAAATACAAATGGCGTTCGTTCCGTCGTGTTGCGCAACTGATCCAGTCCAACCAGACGCCGGTCGAGTGAAGCCTTCCCCAGTCAGCGTGACTGTTGCCTGACCTGCGCGCGATACCGCGCTAGGCCCGACGGATGAGATCGAAGCACATATAAAATTTCTCGCATTGATCCATTTTTGGTCCACGATTGACCATTCAGCCGAGCTACCACCGTCTCTGTCTTTTGTGACGTCGCCACATCCAGCGTCAAACGGTACGTACGACACCAAACCAGTCTCAGTGCCACTCATCGTCCGTTCTTTATTGTTATAAATATCTTCAGATGATCGAGCGATTGACCAGTACCTCACTTCATCGATAGAAAAGCCAGCGAGGTGGTAACCTCCGATGACACCGTGAGGCATATCGAAACCCGTGTTTGTGATTTCGCTGTGGTAGACTCCGTTGATGTAGAGGCGGAGATTTGCACCGGGAGCGCTGTATGTTGCGGGATGCGCAGACTCGTACATCACAAAGGCGAGGTGAACCCACTCACCTAAAGGTGCAGAGTAGCTAAAACTTCCTCCGGTGACACCAATAGGAGGAACCACGCCGATTTGACCGCTCGCATCTTCCATTTCAAGCATGATGGCGCTCAAGTCTGTCGGATTCTGGAACAACGTCTGCTTGCTGAGCCAGGCGTCGCGCCTGACCCAGGCTTCAATGGTCCACGGCGGTGATACGTTCAACGGAGCGGATGATTTGATCTTCGGAAGGGTTGCGCACGAAGACGAGAATTGCACGACAGGTAACTGTACGGCTTGACGCATGCGCGGAGGGCAAGGCTTGGTGTCTGCGCTGTGCGCATGAGCCGCAATCTTTGTCAAGTACGAGCTCGTGGACTCGTATTGGCTTCGTGACAAACCGTACACGTAGACAACGGCGGTGACGGAATCCTCACTAATGGATCCAGTTACCGCAGTGTGCGAGTTTGTCGTCACATCCACGCCGGTTGCTCCAGATGCCTCTCCAGTCGTGCCGTCCCAACCTTTGAAGACAAAGGATGCCGTAAATTCTTCTGCTAGAGTCAACGTGAAGGGGACGAAGCGAACTCTATCTTGAGTCACGTCCGCTTTCAACAAGAGCGCGTTCGTACTCGTTAAATCTCCCGACGTGTCAAAATCTGTCCACGTGGAGCCCGCATTGATGGAAAATTGCCAGGTGCCTCTGGAACCATCCGCAGAAATCACCGCGATGCCGTAAGGAATCGTCCTATTGCCCAGATCTTCATCTACAACGTTGACACCGAGCAATTCGTGTATCGACGTTCCAACGTTAGCAGAGACGCTGTCGTGCATATGTAAAGGTGTCAGCAGATACGGTGCGGTCACGTCCACAACTGGCGGATCGTTTGTTGACGTCACCGTAATGTAGGAATGCGCCACGACGTCAACAACTTGGGCTGAGTCAGATGTACTCGTGGAAGGCTTCAGATCGAAACCAAAGGTACTACCTCGATCATCACCAGTGTACAATCCTGCACTAGGAGTGAATCTGAATCCTCCAAGCGCCTCGGCAGCAGTCACAAGCGTGTTATTTGCTAAAGCCGTAGTCAAGGCAGTCTCGAGCACGAGTTCGCCACCAACAATATTGCTCACCTCGTACGCAACGGGAATGCGTGATCCGTCGGACGGCTGAGACGCGAGTTTAATAGTCCCTGATGATGTTTGCACTCTCTCAGTTGTAGAGGCGTTCAAGCTAGAGGCATCAGGAGTATTCACCAGACTCGCCGCCTCCACTACAAAAGTTCGCGACACGCTCGTAGCCACGTTTCCACACTTATCTGTCACTCTAAATTCTAAGCGATAGGTCCCATCCGACAATCCCGAAAGTCCCGTCATATTCGCCGTAACATTCTTGAGCGTCGGTGCATTTGCATAAGTATAGTACGTCGTCCAAGTATGCAAGGGCGATGGGCTCGAAGTCCCATCGCTAGCTAGAGTGAGTTGAGACTCAAGCGTCGCCAACCCTGATTGTGTGTATCCATTCGTCGCATCTATATCGGAAGCCAGTATAACGTACGACAGAGAACTAGTCTGTATTTCTGAACCATCTGCTAGCCCATCCACGAAAGATACCGCAGGGTTAACGTTGTCGGCGATGTACGCTATCTGAAGTTCATTCGCCGACTGCTCAACATGAGCCTTACCCGTGAAGGACTCGATGGACACCGCTCTAAAGGTGAACAAATTCTTGCCAAAGCTCGGCGTCACCGCCACTGACGTCGTTCCACTCGACAGACGCGTGAACGTCTTGATGTAATCATTCGTTGTGCTATACTCGAACTGTACGTAACTCGACGCCGGCCGCGAGGACTGCATGTTAAAAGTCAAGCTAGAGATGGAGTTCACATACGCCGCAGGAGCAGAGTACGCCGAGTCCCACTCGACTTTTAACGGTTCTTCTATCACCCAATCATACACCGCTGGCGTGGGATCCGCGGTACCATCCCCCCCTAATCCACGCACGCGAAACTGGTGCTGTCCGTACGACAAACCGAAATACCAAACCGGTGTTGCTCCGCAATACGACCACGCTGCGCCATCCAAGCTACACTCCCGCCCACACAAATCACACCGCGAGCCGGACGAATCATAAATAACAAATTCAAACGCCGCGTAGTTTTTCGTCGACGCAGGTTCGAGCGGTTCGCACGACATTGTGTTGGTATCGTCGTTCGGAGAGCAGCGTCCGCCTGGCGTCAACGCGCTCCCGTAGTCGATCGCGCTATCCGGTTCCCCAACCGGCGCCCCCGCCAACGGCGCCCCCGTGGACACGCTCGCCTCAACACTCACCGCGCGCATCACCACCACCGCAACCATCACTGCCGCCATGACGCGTCGCCAAAGACGCGTCGACCGCATCTTAGAGCGCATCCTCCAAAACCACGCAACTCAAACACGTCGTGGAAGACGTACACCCACTCTAAGCCCACGAGGCGACGACTCGGCGTTCCATCGCGTCATCATTTATCGTTCGCGTCGCGCGACGCGGCATCTTTCGCGGTTTACGCGCGTGAAAGTGCGGACGTTGCCCCCGCGGCTACTCTCAACGAACGAATGAAAGAAGTCGTTTTGAAAACGAAATGGAATCATCAGGCGCCACTCTTCGACGCCGAGGATGAATTTACGCGCCAAGACGCGAAATTGCGAGAGTCGACACGCGCATGGGGAGGATGTCGCGCGCGGGGGGCGTCGCGCGAGGGAATTTCGGATGTCTTCGGGGTTGTTGTCGGTAAAGGAAACGAATGACAAGGCTTTGTTGGGCCACGCGCTGCGACGTCTCGATGCCAAGCTTCTCGGTGCGTCTTGGTGTGAAAAGTGCCGGAAACAAAAGGAAATGCTCGCCGAGTTGATTCCGGGGCACTGGCGGGAGCATTACGTGGATTGTGGGAGCGCTTCGAGGTGTTTGGTTTGCGTGGGGTGCGCCACGACACCGACATGGAGAGTGCGAGGGAGACGGTATCCAGGAATGTTTGATTTATCGACGCTGCGTGAGTTGGTTGGCTTGCAACAGATTGGATCGAAGTGCGTATGATATTCAACCTGTGTTCGTCGTTCGCGTAAGAGTGTTTTGTGTGTTCATCAGCATCCAAAGATTTGAGACTGACGGTCAACCGCTCTGACAAACGCAGACAAGCCGTGGAGGATCGCGTCATCGACGCCATCGACGCCGGTGATCCACTCGGTGGATTGAAACTCGGTGATTTACCGGTTCAAGGTAGAAACCGTCGTCACGGAAGACGTTCGGGGTGGGCAAAGAGAGCCGCCATTCGCCTCGCGTCGAGAGAAGAGGGCAAGTATTGGTGCGAGTTTGGCGAACTTCTCACGCCACGCATCGTGCAATTAGTACGAGAGGCTCAATCTAGCGGTCAGGAGCTCAAACCCGCGGGTGTGTGACTGCGAGCGCTCGATTTTATTTTCGCGGCGCGAGCATAGTTAGTTGTTAATGTTGAGACGTAGTCTTTAGTCATAGTTCAATGTGGCCTCTGAAGACTGCATCCCAACCGATGATACTGTTAACGGCTCGAGGAACTCCCCACGACGTCACTCGCTCTCGCGTCGCGACGGGTCTTGACTATTACGATGGGACTGTCGAAAGAGCAACTGCGAAGACGCGCGCAGGTGCTTCGTGCGGGCGCGAGACGCGGGCGAGCTTGCGCTGGTTGCGTCGTGTTTTTCACGATGATTGTGCTGAGCCTCGGTTTCGCTCAGGTTTCGCTCACGCCCATGTATGATCCGGCGTTAGACGTGAGATGCGTCAAGGAACTGAAGGAGACGCAAAAGCACTGGTTTTCTTCGCGGGCGTGTCTTTACGACACCAGGGAGGCGCACGCTGACTTTATCGCTGCAGAGTTGGCGCTCAGCGTTCGGGCAAGACACTCTCCTGGACCGTGCGTGGTGATGACACTCGGTCTACCGGCGCCCGGACCGGAAGTGAGCCGAGGCGATATGGACGTTCTTGTCCACGATCGTTCGAGTAAGTCTTCTCCAGACGCATCGATGGATGCCAAGATGGCTTTTTGGGTGAACTCTATGCAAGGTGCAGGCGCGTTTGACTGCGCGACGAAGACGTTTGTGGATCCTAAAGCGGTGCCGACGCTGACTTCGACCCTGGAAAGCTTGGGACATCACGACGCCACTGTGGAGACACTGTGGAATGACAGAAGAGTGGGCAAACAACTCGATGAAGAGTTTGATAAGATGGTTAGAAGAGATCCAAAAGCAAAGTTTACTGTTTTGATCAATGACGCAAAGCGGTCCAGATCGCAATTCGCTCGTTTCAAGCGGGGTTTGGAGTCAGGCAAGGTTAGTACGATCATCTGGCGACGTGAAATCGCGAACAAGGCGCAACGCAAAGCGCTGTTGGGAGAAGTGAAGCTCGTGGCTCGCTACGGCTATTCCGTCTACCTCGCCGGTGCAAGCGTGGATGTTTTGGGCAAAACGTCGCCGACAGCATACCTCAGGGTCGACCACGGCGCTTGGAGTGACATTTTCTCCACGCCAAACACTGGAATTGAACTCACGATCGTCGCAGTGTCTCGTGATAACAAGCTTAAGGCGCTCTTGGATCAAACGATGAGTCTTTGCCCAGTAAAGTCGTCCGTGCTGAACTTTAACGAGCCAAGAGGACACAACTGCCATTGCGATGCGGACAAGTTCGTGAGTGAACTGGCGGATTCAAAATGTAGCTTGAGCGAACGATCACGTTTGGGGGTGTCCACGTACAACTGGCTGTCGAGTTTCCTCGGAGGCCGAACGGATGAGGACGTTGCCGGCGTCGAAGAGCTCGACGCAGCGCTTGGCGAAGACTTTGGGGAAGAATGAGAGAGGTTGATTGAATCATGTAATTGAATGTAAATCATACATAGAATCGCGTTACGGCTAGCTTATATCAAACACATTGCAGCGCGAGCAACTCGAATCAGTCATCAGCTTGCTATTCATCATTGAAGAGAAATCTTTTAGCGGCGTCCGCGGTGCAAATCCGCGAGATCGAGCAAATCCATCTGTTCGTCTTCTTGACCAGCCTGCACCACACCCTTGACTTCCGGAACGTAGTGCATCAACATATTTTCGATCCCGCTCTTCAGCGTGACGCTCGACGACGGGCATCCGTCGCACGACCCTTGCAACTGCACCGTGACGAGCCCGCTCTCCTCGTTGAAACTCTTAAACACGATATCTCCCCCATCCTCAGCCACAGCCGGTCTGATTCTCGTCTCCAGGAGCTCTTTAATCATCGCCACAATCTCATCATCGTCCTCAGTGATGCTCGTCCCACTCGAATCCAACGCGCTCTCGTCGATTATTGGCGCCCCGCTCGCGAAAAAGTCCATGAGCGCCTCAAACGTCTGAGGTTTCACCGTCTCCCAATCCGCATCCTCGCCCTTTGTCACCGTGACGAAATCCACACCAAAGAACACGTTCGTCACCCCATCGATCGCGAACAACCTCTTCGCCAGCGGGGACACCATGGCTTCCCTAGCCGAGGAAAAGTTTTTGGACCCCTCCGTGTACACCTCCCTCCCCGGTTGAAACATCAACGACGACGGGTTCGGCGTCGACTGCGTCTGAATGAAAATCGACCGCGTCTGCATCGAACCGATCGCGACACCCGCGCGGTTCGCCAGCGTCGGCATCGGCATCGTCGTTCGAGCCGTCCAGAGCGTCCGCGGCGTGGTCAGCGTGGATGACGACACCGCACAGAGCTTTGTCATCGTCGTCGCGGTCGTTGCGCGATGCGTTGCACCGCGCGCAGCGCGCGCGACGAGTCGCCCGAGCGTTCGCTTAAAACCCATGATTTATTTTTCTTCGGTTTTCGTTCGTTCGGGCTCACCGCGAGGCGACGTGTGACGTCGGGGAGTGCGAGTTTGTGATCTTTTTCGCCACCGTGGAGCGCCTTTGGTGCGTCGCAATCGCATCACACGTCGACGCGCGACGCGATCGATCCCACGACGCGCGGACCCGAGGAGAGGAAGACGCCGACGTCGCAGTTTCGCCACGTAACCGATACGCGCACCGACCCTTCCGCGTGAACGAAGACGACGACCGATGACGACGCGAGACGAAGACGCACTGGCGGCGGCTGCTGAACCACCGACTGATGGCGATGTCGTCGACCCGTCGGGCGCGGATGACGGGGAGGACATGGACGAGGCGTTCATCGATCCCGACGCCGGGGATTACGAGGAAGTCGCCGATCTGGACGAGGATGACGAGGCGCCAATGTCGAGCGATGATGAGGACGACGAGGACATGGACGCTGAAGCTGATGGACCGCTGGAGGATAGAGATGCGGCTGAGTACGACGTGAAAGCGCCGGAAAAAGACGACGCTGAGGTGATTGCGTGCGCGCACAGCGCCCCTGTGTATGCAGTGGCGTGGTCGAGCGATGCGACGACCGCCACGGTGGCTTCAGGTGGTGGAGACGACCGCGGGTTCTTGCGACGCGGTTCAGACTCGATGGAGTTGCGCGGACACGGAGAGAGCGTCGCTTCGACGGCGTTTAGCACCGACGGTGGGCTCTTGGCCACTGGCGGGTTGGATGGAAGGGTAAACGTGTACGATGTCAGCTCTGGGGAGCTTCGACGAACGCTTGAAGGGCCGGGAGGTGGGATCGAGTGGGTCGCATGGCATCCGCGAGGACGCGTGTGTTTAGCAGGAAGCGAGGACTTCACCGCTTGGATGTGGAACGCCGATGACGGTGCCCTCATGCAGGTTTTCAGTGGACACTCCGAGAGCGTGTCGTGCGGTGGATTCACGCCGGACGGTAAACAAGTCGTCACTGGATCCTTTGATGGGTCTCTGAGGGTGTGGCAACCGAGAACGGGGGTGTGCGAACATTTGTTTCGTGGCCATCCATTTCACGACGGTCCGCTCACGTGTCTCGGGTTTCATTCCTCCACACCTGGGCTGATGATTACTGGTAGCGAAGATAACACGGCCCGATTGGTGAGCTCGGCGACGGGTAAGGTGCTCGCGCCGCTCGTGGCGCACACAGAGACGATTGAAGCGGTGGGTTTCTGCGACGTCATGCCGCTCGCCGCCACGGGTTCGCTCGACAAAAACATTGTCATTTGGGACACGAATTCGTGCCAAGCCCGCGGCACGTTGGTACACGACGGTGCGGTGAGTCAACTGCGATGGGTTCCAAACTCCATGTGTTTATACAGGTGCGTTTCTCGGACACCATTGATGTGACACTCGATTTGTTTTTTTTGACGCGACAAACGCAACGTAAGGGCCTCGCGCGTTTGCAAATAACGCGCGGTGGTGGACATAGTTTGCTAACATTAAACGCCTCGCCTCGACGCGACTGATTATGGAGCTTCAATCTCGTCAATCATCGGTAGTCGAGTTGGCGACAGACACGGAAATCCCTCTCCAATCCGCGAAACTAACCGCTCAATCTTTTGTCCTCTTTACGCAGTACGTCCATCGATGGCGCCGTTCGCCTATGGGACGCTCGAACATCCTCTTGCCAACGCATCGCTCGCGGTCACACCAAGGGTATCCTAGACTTTGCCATGAGCCCAGACTTTACCCGCGTCATCACCGCCAGCGATGATTGTACCGCTCGTATTTTCAATTTCGGCACTGGTTAATACAAACGCCGAAGAAACGCATCTTCAATAACACTTGTTCATAACCAAATCGACCGTCATCACTTTGCCCCGCTCGTACGTAATCATGACGACGCGCACGTAATCCTTGAAAGCGTAGACACGAACACGAACCGACCGTTCGGCATGCCGTCGGATAAAACCGTCCACGGTCGACTCGCGTCTCGTCAATCGGACGGCCCTTTTGGACGCACCTGGCGTCGGATTCCATTCGAATCCATCCCATCTCGGCTCGCCGTACCCGTCGAACGCGTCGTGGATACCGCTCGAAAGATGGTGTCGTGCGTTCTTCTCGGGTTCACCTCGGACGGAGATCACCTGGTGAGTTACAGCGCGGGGACGGGGGAGGATGGACGGGATTCGGACGAGAATTACGAGTTGCAAGTGTGGAGGTTTCGGTTGGGCGAGAGAGCCAAGTTGTTGGCGACGGTACCGATATTTGAAACGGATGGTGATGGGCTATTCGGACGACGACGACGACGTGGGGGAGAACGAATGCTAGATGAGGATTTCGTCGATGGTGATGCCGTGGGTTCGAATGTGTGTATTTACGTGTGCGAGAGCTGGGACGGATCGACGCTGTGCGTACACGGAGAGGAACGAAACTCTGGAGCGATCGGAGAACGGGTGAGAGGGGCGGCGAAGCGATGTTTTGTGACTGTGCTTCCGAACCCGGCGAAATTGAAGCCTGGGACGGCGATCGCGGCGACGCATATGAATTATCTGAGCTCGGCGCAGTCGCCGTTTCATCCGAGCTGGAGTGGCGTCGTGCCGGCGTCGGCGCCAAAATCGGATTCGTCTGACGGGCGCGGAGCGATGCGTGGCGAAGGAAGGCAGGAATGCGATGATCCGTATGCGTTTAAGGACGCGAGTCCAGAGCGCCGAAAGTCTCGCAAGGTGGATGTTCGATCGGTATCGCTCAAAGATTCTGGAAAGTTTGTTTTGAACACGGCAGACGCGCTCTTGGCGGTGGACGTGACGACGGCGACGCTCAATCCGCGGGAACCGCACGATCGCGCGCTCATGGAAGCTCAGTCGGAAGGCAGAGTAAAATCTTTGGTTGACGTCATTCCTGCGTGTCACTCTCCGCTGGTTAAGTGGCACGGGAACGATGCAGATGAGCTCACAATTGGCGACGAGGACGTCTTTGTTGACGCCACGGATATAGAAGACGCCGCTCCGTACGTATACGTCTCAGCTCTGCCCATGTCGGTCCGCGTGTGCATCGTCACGCCGTGGATTACTCTAGACATGGAAAAAGTGATCAATAGCTCGCTACGAGCAGCTCTAGATTTCGGTTTTAGCGTCAGAGATTACGAGATTCTGCCCTTGCAGTATCAAGTAGCCGCGAAGCATGACGAAGAGCCGAGCATACTCGTGGCGTGTTTGAGCGTCTTGGAGCCGAGTTCGTGGACGTGTCAGCCATCTTGCCCCGGGAAAATGCGCGTTGTGGTTACGATTTTAGATCGTCCTCTCGATCGAACCTCAGGGATCGGTCACGTCGTCTACAGCCACGAACTCCTAGTAGTCGCGGAGGGACGCCAACCGAGTTCCGCTCTCGTGCAAGCCGCTCGCAGCCACATCATGGCTGTTCGTAAATCGGTCATTATACCGACTGGAAAATGGACGCGAAACGCATCAGTGATGTCAAACACAAATGTAGTCGCGTCTGGTCGCTCTGCTGCAGCGCTCAAGCACCCGACGCTCCCCATTTGCATCTTGGGTTACAGTATGCAGCGATGATCGATGAGTGACTCGCTGAACCAACCAACCATTCTTGTTTTAAAATTAGTGTACATTTGTTGACTTGTGAATGATTCTTGTAACGATGATGAAAATTCTTCTGCTATTCGTGCTAATAATAATTTATTACATCACTTCTTACCCCTGGTCATGCCCGTGAAGGCGCTCCAGAGATGAATCTTACCCGTGTCCTTCGCCGAGCCGTCGCAAGAGTATGCGAGAACGAATTCCTTGGGATTGAATGCGACAGAATTGACCGCGCTCGTCGTCTCAATCCTCGCCGCACACTTACCATTCTTCACGTATCCAACATCGATGCGTAAGTCCTCACTTCCCGCGGCTATGTACGCGTCGTCGTGGCTAAACGAGAGAGTTCTAATGGGATTGTCCACGCGAACAATCGTCGTGTAACAAAACATCGTTTCCATCTCCCATAAAGTGACAATCGCGTCAGCGGCGCCCATGGCGAAACGCTTGCCGTCACTGCTCATTGCTAATGAGTAGCATCCGCCGTTATGAGCGAAATACGAGCCCGAAGGCGTCAGCGCTCCAGTCGCCGCGTCGAACGAGTTCAACTCCAATTTGCCACTCCCCGTCGCCATCATACACGTGTCGCCTTTCTTCGACCACGCGAGCTGATTGATCTCAAACTTGTACTGCTGCTCCCAAGTAACCTTCATAGTCTTCACATCCACGACAGAAATCAAATCGTTGCTGTTACCGACGACGATGTGATTCCCGCTCGGGGACCACGCGACGTTGATCAACTCCCCGTTCAGCTTCACCGTATTCGTACACTTACCCGATCGTACATCCCATATTTTCAGCGTTTTATCCGAGCTCACACTCGCGAACCGATCTCCACCTTGTCGCGCCGGGTCAAACTTCAGCTGTTCCACTCCACCCTCGTGTCCTTTGAGCTCTTTCGACCCGCTCTTCGCGCCCGCTCCGTGTTCCACGTCGTGCACTCGCAATCCGCTCCCTTCATCCCCGCTCGCGAGTTTCCGTCCATCCGGGGTCCAATCCAGCGCTTGAACTTTCTTCGCGTGTCCACTCAGTTCCGTCGTGCGCTGTTTTTTCCCGATGGCAAAGCGCGTGTCGCCGTCAGTCGTCGCTCAAAATTTTCAAGCGCAGTCGCAATCGCAATCACTCACCGTGTTGGTTTCGTCCAGCGGGAGTTTCACCGGCGGGTACTCCCCCGGATTGGGCATCCACATCCCTTCGAGGGCGAAATCGGTCTCGTCAAACTCAAACATGTGCGTGGCCGCATCGTTCGCGTCGTCGTCCGTCGCATCGGAGGCTTTCATCGCGCGTCAAACACTGGAGAGTTTTTATTCATCGTCGTCGCGATTGAGTTTTTCTAATTACACGCGTTGTCGTTGTCGTTGTTGTCGTTGGAAACGACGTAAAATGTCCTCGTGACGGCGATCCTGGGCTCGTGGACGCGCGCGCACACACCGCCTAAACCCTCCCACCCGATCCCGGGCCGTCCTCGCGAACCTCCACCTCCCGTCGTCGTCCTCGGTTTACTTGCGTAAAGCCTTTTCAACCTGCATCGCCGCCTTCGCGCACTGCGCCGCATCCGCCGAAGTCATCAACTTGACCGTATCCATCGCCTCAAACTTGGCCACCGATCTCAACAAGCACGTAAACGTTCTCGAGTCGTGGTTCTTCGGAAACGTGTACGTCAACACCCCGTCCGCCGGTCCCGTCTGCGTGACGTAAAACGACTTCAAGCTCCCTCCGAGCATTCCGACCAGCCGCGCCACCGTTCGTTCGCTCTCCTCCGCGCTCGCCATCGCGTCCTTCACCGCGTCCCGCCGGAGCGTAAACGTCGTCATGAACGTCGGTTCCGCCGGGGCGAACGTCACGCGTTTCGTCGGCGCGTACGTCAGCTCTTCGCTCTCGGCGTCGCGAAAGGTTCCGTAGGTCCGTCGCCCGTCGCGGGTCCGCGCCCACGCGGTGGAGTCGTCCTTCGCAGCCGTCACGGCTACCGCAGCGCGGGTTCGCATCGCCGCCGAGCACGACGGGGACGCGAGGAGTTCTCCGCACGCCCGTCGAAGCATCTCGTCGCTCCCGTCGCCACCGTCGCCACCGCGGTCGCTACCGTCGTGTGACGCCCAGCGCGCGCGCGTTTGAACGGGGCGAAACGACCGACCCTTTGGACGCACACGGCGACTGACTCCACTCACTTTTTATGGTTCATGAACCGTCATCAAAACACCCACTCGCACCCACGCACGAGGATAACGCGCCACTGAGGACGACGACGACGAGTTTGACGACGGCACACCCCGACGGAAACGCGCGGACGTCCCGCCCCGCCGAGCAGCTAGTAGCAGTGACAGCATGCCGTTTTGTACGCTCAACGCCGCGTTCGCCATCGCCACCGCCACGTTCGTCGGTGGCGCGTACGCCGCGCACAAGAGCGGCGCCGATGCCGACAGCGCGCTCGGACGATGGAGACGCGAACGGCGCGAGGCTGAGGAAGCCGCGGCGCGCGCGGCGAGCGGGAAGGGTAAGGGTAAGAAGAAGTAAAGGAGGGTGTGTGTGTGCGTGCGGTGCGGACGTCGATCGTGCGGGGGGGGGCGTCGGGTCGATGACGCCGCCGACGACGATTTGAATTGGTTTCGCGATCGATGGGTGAAAGATTTTTGTTGAGGTTTGTCGCGGTCGACGTTGTGAATGAGACAGACTGAAGATTTAGTTACATTTCGACGCGTCGTCGTCTTGGACGATGCGCGCGAGCTAGAAAAAACCTTCCTCCCGCTATGTGCTCTCCATTCGTAAAAAACCACCCACTTTTGTTAACTGTTTTGCGATTGACCGGCGAGGTCGAGACTGTCGTCTGACGCCTACATGGTCAAATCCATGATGGCGGAGACAATGTCACCCGGGTTCGCCTTCAACGCCTTGACAGCCTTGCCGCGGGACACGTTCGCTTGCGTCATCACGAGCTCGATGTCCTTCGCTTCAATTCCGCTCTCGTCAACATCCTCTTCCTCTTCGGCATCCGCGGCCGGCGCCGCGGCGTCTGCGGCTTCCGTAGCCTCGGCGCCCGCAGCCGGAGCCTCAGCCTTGAACGCTTGCATGGCAGCCGCAGCTTGGGCAGCCATGTCCTCCGCCTTGGCTTCGCCGAAGATCACGTAAGTCTCAGCCTGCGGAGACTTGAAGACATCCGGGTTGTTGATGACGAACGTGATGCGCCTGTTGTTCTTGAGAGTCACGCGTTGGACGTCGTCGAGCTGTTCCAAGCCCAACTTCATCATCGTCTTGCGCGCCTTCTTCTCAGCCTTGCTATACTGTCCATCGTCAGCTACGAGATCCGCGAAGAAAACGAAAGAACCGCATTCCATCGTCAGTCTACGTGTTATTCGCGTCGTCTCGCCGTCGCGATCATCTAACGCGATCGATCGAAAGGATTGGGTGGGCGAAAAAGTCTCCACGATCCTCGTCGAGACCCTCGCTCGAGTTGAACTTTCTTCGTCTTCACGTACCGTGGTCGCTCTCGGCGTCGGATTCCACGTCCTGTTTCGCAGCGCGCCCCGGTCGGTCAGTTTCTTTTCCATTCGTTTCGCCGCGCGCGGCGTCTCCAACATCGTCGCGTCGTCGTCGTCGTCGTCGTCGTCGGTCCCGCCCGGTCGTTCGTTCGTTCGCTCGCTCGGTGTCACCCCGGTGTCAATTTCTCGAGTCCTCACTCGTCATACACCGGCAAACCCTATACCCGATGTCCGCGGTTGATAATTTGCCCTCCACGCGCGTCCAACGACGACTCGTTTCGCGGGATGGGGCGCCTCTTTGTTTTTCCGCGCCTCGTTCGTTCGTTCGTTCGTTCCGTACCTCGAGGTTCGGTACCTTTTCTTCTTCGGTCGCCATCGTTGCGGCGTGCGTCGAACGAGTGCGTCGCGCGCGTAGCAAAGAAGGATGCGCGCGCGGGAGGAGGCGAGGTCTTCTCCGATAGAGGCGATCCGACAGAGGAGGCGGGGGGGGGTGAAATCGACGAATTGTGATTCGTCATGGGGTTTTCAGATGCGAAAAATAGCTAGTATATGGGTAAATATCTGTGAAAATAGTGGCTACTGGACGTCCGATGGGCTACTCACTCACTGGACGTCTGACGGACAGACAGACGCGGGGGCTAGGGGTCGTCGCCGATGAGACGACGACCGGTGAGCAAAGCGGCGAGAACGTCGCCGAAATGGTGCGTCGGGATGGAAGCGCCCGAGTCGCGCCTCGAGGCGGCGCGTGCGCGTTTGGATTTGGTGAGGAGGATGCGAAAGTCGGCGTCGACGTCGGATTTCGAGACGCGAGCTCCGGCGACGCGGAGGAGGTCGATGATGACGTCTCGCGCGCCGTCGGGCTCGCGAATCGTGGTGGTGGCGGCGTCGGTGTTGTCAAATGTAAACTTGAGACCCCGGAAGCGGGATTGATCGCGCTTGAGGAGCGGGTTGTACCCGTGTGAGGACTCAAATTTTCTGTCTCGAATGAGAAATCGTTCCGGCGGGAGAACGACATTCTGCTTGGCTGATTTGTCCAACCAGGACGCACTGACGATGGGCCGGTTGCAAAGCGCCGCTGCCATGACGTTTTTCGTGCGCTTGAGCGGTGCCTCGGTGACGAACACGGTAAAATCATCGAGGGAGGTGGTGACGGAACCGCCAATCTTGAGCACCTTTTTAATCAGTTCTTCTAACTGCCTCTCGCTGAAACCCGACGAGAACAGGACGCGATGGACGCCTTCGACCGGAGCTTCCTCTTCTTCCACTTCTCGGTCGCTCGTACTCGGTACATCCTGCTCCGCGCTCAGAGTCGGTGTCGGCCTCTGCTCGCTCGGCGGCGACGTCGGCTCGAGTAGCCCCGACGGACTCGCGTCTGCAGGCGCGCTGATGCGCCTTCTGCAATCCCGCATCTCGGTACCATCCTCCTCTGATTCGCTCTCGTGTTCGCTCTCTTCCAACGTGTGATGAACCTTTCGCTCCTGCGGCTTAGTCTTTGCCCGTTTGCTCCGCTCCTCGGTCCGTATCGCGGCGCCTCTCTTCGGCCTTCCTCTCGCGTTGAGCAACGCCTTTGCTTTCTCCTCAGCCTCCTCTCTCTCCCTCTCTCTCTCATCCTCCATTTTACGCAGCGCATCGATCGCATCTCGCCCTTTCGCAACCTCTTTCTTCGGATCATACGCACTCCACGCCCTATTCATCAGCGAAAACGACGACGCGTCGCCCATCGCCCGAGGAACCGCGCCGTCGTTCGGTTTGACAACCTCGTCGTCATCTTCAGAGTCATCATCCTCGGAATCACTCAACGCCTTGACCCCCAACTTTGGCGCTCGTAAAATCTCAGGCGATGCCTTTACGTTCACTTTCTCCTCGTTCTCTTCTCCATCCACGCCGCGCGCGTCGTCGTCGTCGTCTTCACTAACGATCCACGCAGCATCCAAACCATACTTGACTGGCGACGTGGACGCGGACACGTCGAGCGCGTACCCCCGACACCCTTGGTCGCCGTCGCGCGCCGTCGCCGTCGGTATCGCGACCGTCGTTTCTATCGCTTCCATCGTCCACGCGTCGTCCATCGCGCGTCGCGGTCTCCCGTCTCGCGCCGTCAATCATCTTTTTTTGAACGTTGCGCGCACCAAACCAACCGGCGCGTCGTCGACACTAAACGCGGACGAGGGGTGCCTCGATGTTGACGACGACGCGAGCGAACAACGAACGAGGCGTTTTCGACGCGCGCGCGCGCGTTTTCGCGTCAGAAGAAGGATCGCGAGCGAGCGCGTCCGACGGCGAACGGACGACGACCGCGAGAGCGATCGACGACGACGACGACGGCGTCGACGACGACGACGACGAACGGGCACACAAAAGTTGGCACCCTTTGCGAGCGCGCGGACGCGGTTCGACATCGAGCGAGAGACGCGAACCGTCGGGATGGGTGTGGACTTTGAGAAATCTGGTGCGGGCACGGAATCCCGCGTCAAGGCGATGACGCTCGATGACGTGTGCGAAACGGCGATCAAGTGTGGGTTCGTGCGATCGGGGATCGATCGTGATCGACCGATTCGACGACGTGCGGATGTGGATGGGTTTTTTCGAATGTTTTCGGTGAACTCGTTGAGCAACTTTAAGCGAGTCTTCGCGGCGAACGCGTTAAAGGCGCCGAGAGTCGGTGGGGAGGTTTTCGTTGAAGAAAAGGCGCGCGATAATGACGATGATGAAGTTACGTGGGAGTGTCCGAGCGTGGATGAATACGAGACTTTGGCGAAGAATTGGGATAAGGAACACGTGCATAAATGGAGAATGCTCCCGAAGCCCGGAGGCGCCGTGTGCCGCCCGGACGATTGGTATGCGCTGTATGCGGCGAAGATGCAGGTTGAAAAGGGCGACGTTGAGGGCGAGAAGCCCATGTGGGCCTCGCACGGTGGCATCGCGTACGACGAGCGCGAGAAGTGGGATTTTCGGATGAAATTAAAAGGCACGCCGCGAGACGCCGCGAAGAAGAAATTCTGCGAAGCGTACGGACGCGCCATGCTCAAGGAGCGCGAAGGCTTAAACTTCAGAAAGTACTGAGGACGCATTCGATCGACCCTACTCGGAATAATCTGTTTTACTTACGCGTGATTTAATGACAACGCCAATGTTTATCTGATGTCCTCTTTGCGCCTGAAGTGAAAGCTGCTATCCACTCCGCTGGAGCAGAGCACCACACAAACCGACGCTCGCGACATGTTAGCCACGTCTATCCCCCTCGCGTTCGCGCACGCGCGCACGAAGGGTCTCGGAACCCGCCGCGGTGGCGCTCGCGTCGCGTCGCGAGGCTCGCGCCGCGTCGCGGTGTCTCAAGCCCCGAGTGAAGAGGTCACGACGTCATCCACTTCTCGAGTGGCTCCCACGGCGCCGACGCGTCGCCAGGCGCTCGCGCTCGCGCTCGGGGCGATGGCGTTCGGTACGACAGCAGCCACCGCGCCGCAACCCGCGCGCGCGGAGGCTGCGACGACCGGTGCTAGGCCCGTGTACTTTGGTAACGGTTGCTTCTGGGGTAGACAGCACACGTTTTACGAAGCCGAGCGCACCATAGGCCGCACGGACGACACGATCACCTCTGTGGTTGGTTACGCCGGCGGTGCCGGTGGTGCTGGAAGCAAAGACACGGTGTGCTACTACTACGGCGCCGCTGAGACGGTTTACGAGCGCTTAGGACACTGTGAAGTCGTCGCCGTGGACGTCGCCGATGAAAAGGAGATGAAAGTGATGGCAGATGCGTACTTTGGTAGCTTTCAAAGAATTCCCGGGCTCGGCATGCAGCGCGTTGATCCTCAAGACGCGGGATCGGGTTACAGAAACTGCATCGGCCTTCCGGGAGGCGTGGACTCGCCGTTATTCAAGGTAATCCAGGACGCCAATGTGAACGGCATGAAGTTGATCCCCGGTACCGGTAACATCGTCAAGAGCGGCGCGAAACCAACCGAGACGGACATTATTAACACTGTCTGGGTCTACGACAGCGCTCAACTGCCGTTCTACCCGGCTGAGGTGTACCATCAATTCCACGACGGTCTTGGCTACAAATTCCCCACCGAATACACACAAGGTACCAAGCGCAATGCGCTCGATCGAGGTCTCATCTCAACCACGGGGTGCCCAGAGATGCGCGAGCGTTCATTCGCTGATTTCGTTTCTACCGTCGCGTAGACGACCCAATCGTAAGCCTGTCAAACATTGTAAGTATTAAAAATCTCGCGTCACGTCAGTCACTTGGAAGAGATTCTCGGTCAGTGCGCGGGGGGCCACGCATCACAACTCGGCGCGCCCACAGAGTGAAGGCGATCTCATCGGTGCGATCTCATCACGAGAGCGTCGTGCTTGATTATTTTCGTGCGTGCGTGTCTATAGTTGGGCTTGGACTCGCGTTTGAGCCGTCGTCTGTGAATCGAGAATTAGAAGTTTTAGGGCAAAATAGACATGGACAGAGAGCTCACGGACGCGGAGCTTAAAGCCTCCGTGGCGGCCATGCCGGCGAGGCCTGAACCGGATTTCTTGCGACCGACGTTTCCGAACACGCAACACGAGCCACCAACGCGCACGATGCCGCTCGAGACGTTCAAGTCTGCCTTGCTGAAGCGACGTTTGGCTGAGATCAACTACTGGGACTCTGCGCGCATCAAGGGCGAGCGCATCGTGAGCAAGACGACAATTGCTAAAGAAATCAAGGCTATCAAGCATGAGCTTCGCGGTACTAAGGCGCGAGCGACGGCAGCCATGATGGCGAACCGTCATAGAGAAGTTGCCGAGGAGGTGAGGGCTGCGAGGGCCGACGCTGAGCGAGCGAGACAGAGAGTACGAGCGCTGCGAGAAGAGCTCGAAGAGGAGACGAAGGACATCGAGAAGACGCTCAAGGAGGAAAGAGAGGAACGCGCTACCACGTTGAAGGAGAACCAGAAGAAGCGTGATGAGCGTAAGGCAGTGGTTGAAGCTGAGCTCGAGCGTCATGCTAGCAAACGCCACAAGCTCGTGACTTCTCTCAAGAGCGTGATCGCAGAACAGAGTGAAGTGAAGAAAACCCTTGAAGCAAGTGGAGAGGATGCCGGCACACCCAAGAAGACACCTCAAGGTCCCGGGGCGCCCAGTCCTGGGCCACCCATTGGCTGGGGGCGAAGGTGAGTGAGAAGACTCGTGAAACATATACTTAGCTTGTAGATATCATTGCGTGTAAAACATTTCGAAAAAGCAAATCAACCGCGGATCAACTAATATGTCTCCTCCAACCCCGTTGCGTGTCCACTCGCGCGCCCCCTCGGCTCCCTGGATGTCTCACTGTGAAAAATGTGGCCAAAATTGAGAAAACTGTACCACCGTGACGTCACAAAAAGATGGCGAGTCTACACGCGTCCACCGTCTATCGCGGGGTCATCGTCCCGTCTCGTGCCCAGTGTGAACGAAAGAACGTTACATCTCGGGCTCGCTGCACCGCCACGCGAGCGTCGACGTCTTCTTCGAACGTCGAAAGCGGTTCGAATGTCGTCGTAATCGGTGCCGGCTGGGGAGGCTGGGGAGCCGCAAAGAGTCTCGCCGAGGCTGGAGTGAACGTCACGCTGATTGATGCCCTAGATGATCCAACTGGAAAGACGCCCGATCGCACGGCGAGCGGTAAGCCGTTCGAGCCTGGCACGCGCGGCTTCTGGAAGGATTATCCAAACATCAACAGCCTGACGGCTGAGCTTGGCGTCAAGGAAGAGGACGCTTTTACCGAGTTTACATCGAGCGCATTCTGGTCTCCGGATGGTCTCGAGGCGACCGCTCCAGTGTTTGGAGATTCTCTAGCTTTGCCGAGCCCGCTCGGGCAAGTATTCGCGACTTTTGACAACTTCAAAAGGCTGCCGCTTGCGGACAGAGCGAGCATGGTTGGATTACTCTATGCAATGTTAGATCTAAACCGGGACGAGAAGACGTTTGAGGCGTACGACAGAATGACTGCGCACGAATTGTTCATTCGCATGGGACTTAGCAAGAGATTAGTAGACGATTTCATCCGTCCCACTCTGCTGGTGGGACTATTCAAGCCGCCAGAGGAGCTCTCCGCGGCTGTGGTGATGGAGCTCTTGTACTATTACGCTCTGGCGCACCAGGATTCGTTCGACGTGCGATGGATCAAGTCTAAGAGCATTTCTGAGATTCTCATCGCTCCGCTGAGTGAGCTGCTGATGTCGAAGTATAGCCTCAAGGTGATGGGTGGAACTTTTGTGAGCGGAGTTGAGGTTGATGAAGTGACAAGATGTGCAACTGCCGTCAAGTATTTCAGCAAGACGACGGGCGAGACTGGAAAGATCGAAAATGTGGATGCAGTTGTGTTCGCTTTAGGATCGAAGGGTATGAAGAGTGTGGTTGCGAACTCTCCTGAACTCGCTCGCATGGCTCCAGAATTTTCGGCTGCGGCGTCGCTCGGTGGAATAGATGTAGTCGCGACGCGCATCTGGTTGGACCAGTACGTCGACGTTGAACATCCAGCGAACGTTTTCTCTCGGTTCGACGGGCTCAGAGGGGCTGGAGGTACGTTCTTTATGCTCGATCAGTTGCAGAAGGACTCGGAGGTTGCCTTGTGGGGAGGTGAAGAACCGAAGGGAAGCGTCATCGCGGCTGACTTTTACAACGGCACGGCTGTCGCCTGCATGAGCAACCAGGATATTGTCAATTTATTGACGGATGAACTTCTCCCAGCCGCGGTTCCGGGTTTCAAGGGCGTCAAGGCGCTGGATTTCGAAGTGAGACGCTACCCCGGAGCTGTGTCGTTGTTTTCACCGGGTAGTTATCCAAAGAGACCTCCGCTGGAAACATCCGTGAAGAACATCGTCTGCGCTGGCGATTGGGTGAAAATGGGTGATCGAGAGCACGGAGCCAAGGGTCTATGCCAGGAGCGCGCGTACGTGTGCGGCATCGAAGCCGGCAACTCCCTTTTGCGTCGAGGAGTTGTGTCGGGCGGCTCGCAGGGACCTGGCATTGAACACCCAGTCATCCCGATCCGACCGGATGAGACGCAAGTCGTCCTCGGCAGAGCGTTGAACAAGCAAGTTATGGACGCGCTCACCCCGTTCGGCCTCGCCTCGCCGTGGGTTCGTTGAGTTAAATTGATGTGATTTATGCAATAGTAAAGATAAGCCGCTGCTCGCTCTCTCCCGTGCGCCTCACTTTTCACCATGCGTACCTCCACGAACGCGTCCCACGCGTCCACGCGTGTCGTCTCTTCTCAACGAACGCATTCGCGTCGCGCTTCTTCGCGCCTACGCGCCGTCGAGGGCGATGACTCGCAGTCGGCGTCGACTTCAGAGTCGTTTAGCCTGTTACCGAAAGACGCGAGCGATGGATTATCTCGTTACCGCGCCGTACTCGGACCTTTATTCTTCGCCGGCGGAGCCCTGCACGTACCAGATTTATTTGGCTCTGGCGTCATCTCTGATGCCTGCGGCGTCGACGCCTTTGGCGATCTCTCGACGCCGCTTCAGGCGTTGACGGCGCTGTGGGCCTTTGGCGGTCCGGCAACTGCGCTCGGTCTTGCTAATGCGTCCTTCGTCGGCGACGTCGGGGTTACCGTCATCGCGAGCACGGAGATTATTTTAGGCATTGACTTTCAGGATTTGATCGTCCCGGCGGAACTCCCGACGCCAATCGTCGTGGCGCAGATCGTCAACTTGTGCTCGCTCGTGGCGCTCAGAGCATGGGAAACGTCGTCCAAACAGCGAACTTGACGACGCCTTCTCGCGATTTAGATGAAATTATTATTATTGGGAAATTTGTAAACATTACTTAGTAGATTTGAGCGATTCGTAAACTACTCAAACTCATCAACTCGTTCGTGTATTGCTCGTAAAAGTTGTCTTGTCGTTCGTCGCGCGTTCGATTTAGCAGACGCCAGACTTGGCGATCTTAACCGTGCGGGAGGTCGCGCCAGATTGCGAGCCGACGGCTTCGATAGCCTTGACGACATCCATACCCTTGGTGACGCTGCCGAAAACAACGTGCTTACCGTCCAACCAGCCGGTGGTGGAGGTGCACAAGAAGAACTGGGAACCGTTCGTGCCCGGGCCGGCGTTGGCCATGGAGAGGATACCCGGACCGGTGTGCTTGAGGGTGAAGTTTTCATCCTCAAACTTGTTACCGTAGATGGACTTGCCGCCGGTACCGTTGTGGTTGGTGAAGTCACCGCCTTGGCACATGAAACCCGGGATCACGCGGTGGAAAGACGAGCCTTCGTAGCCAAAGCCCTTTTCGCCCGTGCAGAGCGCGCGGAAGTTTTCTGTATGGCGGAAAAGTCGCAGTCGAAGCGGGATTATTTCAGTCAGTACGTCGTTCTTTCGCTCGCGCGTCGCTTCGTTTCGTCCAAACGACGCAACATTTCAATCAAAGAATGCACTCAGACTCTCGCAAAGGCGTCGAGGGCACGGACAGTCTCTCTGGCGTCTCGTTTCACTCCAGAGTGGGAAAAAGGGCAAAAAAACGACCGATCGATCGATCGGCGTTGACCAGCAACCATCGTTCCCGTCCGATTCTTAATCGTTTCACGTACCCGCAGTCTTCGGGACGACGTCCGCGCGGAGCTAACACACGTAACAAGAAACAGTTTTTTCATCGTCGTCAGTATTCCCGTCATTCGCGCGCTTCGAATCGTCGTCGTCGTGTACCGCTCACTCATTCGCCGCCAGATTATTATAATCGTGTCGAACAATCCGATCGGAATCCACCCATCGACCGGACCGGCGTCGTCGTTCATCGCGTGCATCGCGCGTCGCCGCGCGTCGTCGTCGGGAAGCGCGTACCGTCATCTCGATGCGTCCGGCCGGTTGACCGCCGATCTCAATGTCAAAAAAGCACACCGGGTTCGCCATGGTTACGTCGTTCCTTTCGTCCCTCGCGAGTGGAAAAGTGTCGAACGCGTTCGAAGTTTGAGGCGTTTTTCGTGTACACGTGGCGCGTGTGATCTGTGTGATCCCTAAGTGTATGGGTAATTAGTATACTTTTGTGGTATGTGCTGACAAGACAGCCGAGCGGCGTCGTCCGTACTCTGCGGGTTTATGATTTAGGCTACGTTCTGTGAACGATGACATTAAAAGAATCGAATAATATCGTTCACTATGGTTCTATGTGTTGTCGTTCCTTCCGCCGTCTCGCCCGCGGGCGATCCTCGGGTTGCGGAAAGTTGAATCAAGTGTTTTATCCGCCGCTGGAAATGTGCACCTCGGGTTTGAGGATGATTTTGAGTTGGTCGTAGACGACAAAGGCGATGGCGATTGAGGGCATGATTTTGACGTAGTTGGCGCTGAGACCGTGGAATAAGGCAACGACGCCCTCCTCGGCGACGGTGCGGCGGAAACAGTCAAACATGCCCGTGTACACCGGGCCGCCAGATTGGACGCCGGCTTGCACCCAGCCGGAAACCTGCAAACGGCGGCGGCAGACGTCAAACGGGTACGCCACCGTTTGTCCCACAGCGCCCGCGATGCCGCCACATACTAAACCAGAGAATACGCTCAAATCCTTGGCTGATTGCAAGCCCTGAAACTTGACTGATTGATCCTTGAGCGTCTCATAAATGGCAAAGTTTAATCCGACGTACGGAATGACGCCAATAACCGACGGCGTCCACCCCTTGTAGAACGCCCCGAACCCTTCCTTTTGCGCAATCACAGTGAATGCGTGATAAATACCCCGATAGTTTGTCCCCCCCTCGCCGGCAGCCTTCTGCACGGTCAAACGCCCCCGAATCATGTCGAGCGGATACGTCGCCGACATGGCGACGATACCCGCACCGGCGCCACCCACCAGGCGCGTCATCACATCCATCTCCGCATCCTTATTCACCGCCCGTCTCATATCCAGCACTGCGTGCACCATGTGATCGTAACAGAAAAACTTCATTGCGCTGTTCGGCACGATGCGCACGCAGTTGGCACCGTTACCCTTGAACAAGCCTCTCATCCCCTCTGATTTCCACATGTGAGACAAACCGGACACGAGCCCTCCGTACGCTCCATTCGCCCCTGCACCCGAAACCTACGCGTCGTAAAAATGCAAAAATAACGAACGTTCTCAATCGTCAGCGCTCGGGCTCTGCATCAATCACTTCGTCTTCCTCGCGTATAAAGTGAACGCGTTGCGACGAATGTCTAACCGAGCGCAGACGCACCTGTTGTAAAATTTTCAGTCGCTCCAACGGAGCCACCGCCGTGCGAGACCTGCGCCCACGATCGAAACGAAGCATTCGAGTCAGTCACCACTACTCTCATCTACGCATCCATCCCACGGGAACAAACCACCGCGATACGCACGATATTCTTTCCCAGCCGTTCCAAACTAACCCCGCGAGTGCGCACGCGTCGATCATCTTCCCCATCAACCCCGTCGCGGACATCAACCGCGCGCTCCTCGCGCCTCGTCCCCCCTCCTTCACGCTCGCGTCCACGCATTCACGTTTCGTCGTCAATGTACGTACACTCCTCCCGCGACGCCTCCCGCGAGTAAACTCTTCGCGATCGCCGTCAGCGTCAGCGCGGGTTTTTCCACAGCTTGCGGCTGCGCGCTCGTCGTCGTCGTCGATGCGCTCATCGCTCGCGCCTATCGCGCGGGTCTTCGATCAAGACGGCGTCCGTGCGTCCGTGCGTCCGTCAGTCACACCGGCGCAGCGGTGGGTTACCGTCGATACCAATCGTCGTCGACGTGTGACGCGCGCGTGTATCGATGAAGTGAAAAGTTAAGCGTCGGCAGTGTGCGACTCCCCGAGCGCCGTTTCGAACCTTCATGCGGGCGTCGACGGCGGCGACGTCGATATCGATGGTGGCGTCCACGTCGTCGCCGTCTTTTTCGTCGTCGACGTTGGGAAAGGTGCGACGCGACTCGAACTCGTACAAGAAACGCACGATGCTGATGCCGCTGACGTCGAGACGACAAAGTCGAGACGCCGTCATCGTCGCCGCCGGGAAGAAGAAGAAACGCACGGGGTCGTCGGAGGGTAAGAATGGCGGTGGTGCATCGTCGTCGTCGTCGTCGTCGTCGTCATCCGTTCCGTCGGTGCAACCGGCGAGGAGAATCACGGGAAAGTCAAACGGCATGAGCGTCTCGACGCAACTCAAACTCGTCGAGCGGTTTCGCTCGTTAAACGTAGACGGTTCATCGTCGTCGTCGCCCGTCAACAAGTCGTCGTCCACGTCGTCGAAACCAATCGATGGCGTTCGTCGCGCCTCGACGCCGAGGGATCGGGCGTACGAACAAGAGCTCGCGAGGCGAAGATTGGAAAAGAAAAAGGAGGCGCGACTGGCGAGCGAGCTTCGAGCGCACTCTGGCGCGGGATCGCCGCCGCTTTTACTCGTCGATGGATACAACATTTGCGGGCTAGAGGAGTGTGGATTGGAAGAAGCGAACGCAGCGTTCAAATGCGGGGATTTGGACGCGGCGAGGGAGACGTTGGTGAAGGAGGTGAAAGATTTCAAGGCGTTTTCTGGATACGACGTCGTCTTGGTGTGGGATGCGGATCGAAACCGGGAAAAGGATGAAGACGACGTCGAGGGTGATTTAGCCACGGACGGGTTTCAGATTGTGTACAGCGTGAAGAATGATGCGGATTCGTGGATTGAGGCGCGAGTGGTGGAGGAACTCAAGGGGGTTGGTGGTGGGGTGAGTAAACAACGACGGGTGGTGTACGTGGCGACGTCTGACGGAGCGTTGAGTTCAATCGTCCGCGGAAGCGGAGCGTACGTCGTCACCGCACCATCCTTTGTAGAGGAGCTTCGCAAGGCGACGCAGGGTGAGAAGGAAATATTAGAAGAAATGTTGATATCCGCGAGGTGGAGCAGCGCGAAGAAGATGAGTACCGTCGGCGTCAAGGATGACGACGTCAAGCGTAAACTTTTGGAAATGTACAAATCCGCGCCGAGCATGGAGATGCCCGCCAACGCCCCAAAGGGTGATTTCCGTCGGCAATCCGAGACGACAAAGAGTAAATCCGCGCCGAGCGCACCGAAATGGGTCAACATGCGCGCACAGCGTCGCAGAGACGACGCCGGCGATGGGTTTTAGATAAAAAGGCATTCTTTCCGTTGTAACGTAGTCGCGCAGGCGCGCTTTTTCACGCTTTCCACCTGTCATTCTTCGGCGCGCGACGCGTCGTTGAAGGACCCCATCGCCCCCCGCGTTGACGCATCTGATGACCACCGGTACCAGCGCGGCGTCTTCGGTCGCGCTTCAACGATACAACGCATCGTTCGTCGCGTCTGGCGACGCGCGACGCTCGAGCCGCCGCCGACCGAGCAGTTTCGGTGTTGGTCAGCCGCGGCCCGTCGTTCGGTGTCGCACCGCCGTCGACGTGCCGACGAAACCGCCGAACGCGGTGAAACCGTCGCGGTACGCGCCGTTACCGAGCGTTCCGGCGGACCGGGTGTGGTGGATCGATGACGTGGAGGGGTTGAGACGGGCGACGCGCGTCGTGCGGGCACTCTCAAGCTGCAGAACCGAGGAGGATGCCGCCAAGCCGCCGCCGCTACCACCGCCGTGTGTGGGATTGGACGCCGAGTGGAAGCCTGGGGATAATACACCGGTGGCGTTGTTACAAGTGGCGACGCGGGATGAGGTGTTTCTGATTGATTTGCTCGCGTGCGCGCCGAGGTCAAAGGGTGCCGAGCTCAACGACGCCGTGGACGAGCTCTTGCAAGCGATTCTTTGGGAGGAGGCTTTGTTTAAGCTCGGGTTTAGTTTCAATTATGATCTCAAGAGGATGAAAGCGTCGTATTCGCATCTTAAAGTTTGGGAGAAAAAGTGCGAGAGTCTCGTCGATGTCAAGCAGTTGGCGTTTGCAGCAAATCCCAAAAAGACGTCGCTTCGATGCGGCTTGGCCGTGCTGACGAGGCAAGTTTTGGGATGCATGCTCGATAAAAAGGAACAGTGCAGCGACTGGTCGAAGCGACCGCTCAAGGATAGTCAAATTGCGTACGCAGCGGCTGATGGGTACAGTTTATGTTTGATTTTCGACAAGTGCTTGACAATGATTGAAGATCAAGACGACGTAGCGAGCGTGCTGCAACGGGTGGTGGAGATCGGCGAGCCCACGCGAGGGCTCCCTCGTACGGTGAAGAAGGTGCGGATGAAGGCGGCAAAGGCTGCTAAAAAAGCGGCAAAGAGAGGTGGTCAAGGAAAACCTTGCCAGTTTGCGCGCGAGACTGCGATAGATAGGGCGAATGCGGACATTGTCGGCTCGCTCGAGCACGTCGGCGTTACCATCGCCGGAGGACGCAAGGGCGCCGTAGAGCTTCTATCCCCGGGCGTTCCGATTCGCTCCATAAACGACGGTCGCAACATTGACACCTGGGCGAACGCAACTTCGATATTCGTCTCCGTGGGCAGGCCTGAAACTCGAGGGCCGACAGCGTTTTGGGACAAGGATGGAGAGTTGTATATGCGATGGGACGGCGCGGCTTTCGGAGCACTCGACTTGGACGTCGAGCGAGTTCGTCAGGCAAAGTCTGCCGAAGTGACGACCGTGAATTCTGAGGGAGAGCCGAGCGAGAGCGCGCTATTATTCATTCGTAGACCACCCGGTCAGTACGTCTTCTGCGGCAGGCTCGAGTGCGTTGGGACATCGGCGTCCAACGACTCCGTCGTCGCGCTTCGCCTGGTAGATGGCGGCCGACTGAGGTCGAGCGATACTTTTTTTCAATTGATAGGATGTAGACTCACCGGAGATGCTCCGGAAGATTTATTAGTGGGCTTGTAATTAGTGTGTGTACGTGTGTATGCTTGTTTTTTTGTATCGAGTAAGTGTATCACAACCCTCTAGAAGGACGTGCTATGTGTAGAGCTCCCCTCACCTCTCACCGATCGGAGCGCCGCCGCTGTACTTGCGTCTAGAGCGCAACTCTGTACTTGCGGGCAGGTTCCAAAAAGAGCTGATCCGCCGGCTTGGCGGAGAGCGGACCGTGGTTGTCGATAACCTTCATGTTGACGCCATCCGGCAAGAGGCGACCGGCCTCCTTCCACTTCATGTAGTCGTCGCGAGAGTACTTGGTGAAGCCCCACTGCTTAGACTTGACAATCTTTTGGCGACCCGGGAACTTGAACTTCGCGCGGCGGAACGCCTCGACGGCCTTATCGGCGTGCACATCCTTGGTACGGATGGACAACATGATTTGACCGATGGACACCCGCGCGGCAACACCTTGCGGCTTACCGTACGCACCACGCATACCCGTTTGCAAGCGATCCGCACCAGCGCACGAAAGCATCTTGTTGATACGCAAAACGTGGAACGGGTGCAAGCGCACGCGAAGGTGGAAACCTTCCTTACCAGCCTTGGTCACCATGTACTTGTTCGCGGCAATGCGGCCGGCTTCCATAGCCTCGGAGCCGATTTGTTCCTTTTCGAAACTGCGAATCGTGAATAACAAAAAGCATGCATCACCGTCAGTCTCCTCGCTCGACACTCGCGCGTCGCGTCGCGCGTTACGACCGCGTCTTCGTAAATTTCAGATTTGCGGTAGGGTCTCGCGAACACGTCCCCGCCCGAGTGTGCGTGTGGATCACAAAACCACCGTCGCGCATCGCGTTCAACGTACCTGACGAGGTGCACGCACGCCGGGAAGGCGTCGCAGTTGTACTTCTTCATACCCGCGTCGTAGATGCGGATCTTCGGATCTGTTCACGTCGCGCACACGCAGCGCATCGTCAGTCTCATCGTTTAGTTTTAGGGTTCCACACGCGCGATGCGGTTCGGTTCCGGTTCCACTGGCGAAGGTGAGCGAGAGGCGAGAGTCGATTCTACGCACCCGGAACACCACGGCAGTACCGGGACTTCGGGTACGGCTTGTTCTTAATCACGCGGTAGCATCGCGCCGGACGTCTCGCCATGGCTGCTGTTGCTGCGTCGCAAAGAGGCAGCTCGGTTGGGTGAACGACGCCGCTTCTTCCATCGGTGGACTTTACACATGTCATATGTACAAACAGTAAGGAAAATTTTCAAAACCGGTCCGATCTGTGAGGACCCATTCCTTCTTTTGACGAATCATAAACCGTCAGACTGGGTTACGTCGTCCAACTCAAATGGGCCCGAGTTGTAAACAATGAGACTGGCGCAGACGCACGAAGAACCGAGGATCAGTCGAGACGGGAGAACGCGACGACGATGGGGGCGTCGACGTCGAGAATGGAAGCTGCCGGATCAACGGCGGCGACGATGACGGCGGAAGATGCGGCGGCGGAAGCAGCGGCGGAGGCGGCGAAAACCTCGGCGCCGACGACGGGTAAGGTGAACTATAACGATTTACCCTGCCCGGTAAAGTATGAAGAAATGCAGCGAGAGGTGATGATGTCGCTCAAAGCGGACCTGTTTGAAGGGGCGAGGTTTGACTATAACAAACAGTTGAACCAAAAGTTCTTCTTGAGTCACGGGTTCTTCATGGGGAACGTGGAGGTGCCGGCGCAGGGCGGACAGATTATTAAGATTCCGACGTCAACGTACGAGTTTGGGGCCAACGTCGTGGATCAAAACTACATGCTGGTGGGTAGGATTTTGACGGATGGACGGGTGAGCGGTCGGGTGAAGTACGACTTTTCGGATTGGTTGTCTGTAAAGCTGCAATCGACCAAGGAGACGGGCTTTTCGTCGGTTATGCTCGACGCGGACTTCAAGGGTTTGGACTACCAAGCGCAAATCAAGTGCGGTAATGGACAGTTCTACGGGGTGAATTATCTGCAGAGCGTCACTCCGACGCTCGCATTGGGTGGTGAAGGTTTCTATTTGGGCAGCCAAGGCAAATCTGGGGTCGGTTTCGCGGCTCGGTACGCCGATGACAGAACAGTCGCGACGGGCCAAATTGCGACAACGGGTTTGCTTTCGCTCACCTATTGCACAAAGGTGAGCGAAAAGGCTATGCTCGCGAGCGATTTCTTGTGGAACTGGAACCAACGCAACGCCACCGCGAGTGTTGGTTACGATTACATCCTTCGACAGTGTCGCATTCGCGGTCGCATCGACAACCACGGCGTCGTTTCCACCTACCTCGAGGAGCGACTCAACGTCGGTTTGAACCTCATCGTCTCCGCTGAAGTCGATCACTTCAATAAGAACCATCGTTTCGGTTTCGGCATGACTGTCGGGGAGTGAGTACACACTTTTAGAAGCCTCCAGGATCACATTTTCCGCGATGTTGCGTTGTAAAAAGCAAACTTTTAAATCCATCCATCCATCCTCTTCGGCGCCTTTGTCTCTCTTCTCTTTTTTCAAACGACAACAGGCCGTTACGAATTCGACGCACCCGCGCCAGAGGAGGGAGCGCAGTCGACCCGATCCGACCCGACCCGATCCCACCAATGCCGCCGCTGTGCGAAGATAACGACCAAGACTGGGTGTTCGTCAAGGAGAACCGATCCATCGAACGCGGTTGGCGCAAGTCGCTCTTCCTCGGCGTCGGCATCGACAAGGAGAACGACGAAGGAGAAAACGGTCGTTCGCGATTAGAACGCGTCGACCGAGTGTTGACCAAGTTTGGATACGCGAAATCGAGCGGGGAGGCGAAGACGATGGTGGCGAACGCGAGGGTGACGATGGATGGTGAAGCAGTCGTCCGTGGGGATCAAAAGGTGGATCGTGAAAAGCTGGTCATCGATGGCGAGACGTTTCGAGCGCGCAAGTAAATCTCGAGCGCATTCGTTCGTTCGTTCGTTCGTTCGTTCGTTTGCCGAGTCGTTCGCAGAGTATATTTATTTTCTTGTAATCATCAATCAGAAGTGTACATTTGTCAATTCTACTAGAAACAATTAAGTCTAATCGCGCGCGTGCGACGCGCTAGGAGCCGAGCATGGAGAGGGGAATGTCGTCCTCGTCGAGCGTCGGCTTGTTATCCGCGTCCTCCTCCTCCTCCTCCTTGGTTGCGCCGGGCTGTTCGACTCCGGCTCGTCGCATGCAGTGGGAAATGGTGTTTCCGATGACGGACACGACGAAAACCATGCTCCTGTTCTCTGGAATGAAACCCGCGGGAAGTCTGTCCAATGGATTCTCGTTCGGCGGCTCGACTAGACCGCGCAAGACTTCTCCTGAGCGTTGCATGGCTCGCATACCAGCCAAGCCCGCCTTGATGCGTGCGGGGTGAGTCGGATCGCTCGGGCACTGCCGCAAAAGGGTAGCCAGAGTCATGTTGGAATAGTCATACTTTACCGGCTGTGAAGCTGCCGCAGAAGAGCTCGGGAACGACGCTTTTGGCTGCGATGTCTGCGGTGGACGCTGCGCCGCGGGTGGCATAGTCGTCGGCGGCGGTGCGGGCAGAGGCGTGGTAATCTTGGGGGCTGGAACCATGTTCACATCTGGAAGAGTCGCTCTCTCAGACCACTTTTGCGTGAGTAACGCCTTTGCCTTTTCATCACTCAAAATGGGTGAAAAGAATGAACGCACCGATGTGTAGTAAATGTCGAGCGTCGAGTTTGACTCGTACGGAATGACAACGTTTCCCTCCGACGCTAGTTTCTGCTTGTACGTATTCAGCTCGGCGAACATCTCCGGTAACCTCATGAGACTGCGAGGTCGTCTTGCCATGCGGAACGTTTGGCGCTTCGTCGTCGTGAGAGTCTTGGTCACCATCTCTTGCGGAGGGGTGACAAGCACGACTTCGTCATCCATGAGACTGTCGTCAATGCGCAACGCGTCTTCAATCTCATCTTGCATGTCCATCATCGGGAATGAGTCATCCAAGAAACTATCGAAACCAATATCAAAGTGATCAGCGGCTAAGCTCAGGTCATCCACCACGCTATCATCGTCAAATGTTGGTACAGGTATGGCGGCGAACATGTCTGCGTGCGCCATTGTCGAAATTGCGCCAGTGGGCGCGCTTGTGCGGGCCGGCTTTGGTGCTGGCGTCTTTTTCGGCTGCGGCGGCGGTTTCGGTGGTTTTACCGGCTTCACTTTTACTTTTTTCGGTTTGATAAAACCGGCGTTGATCGGTAATCCCCGAAGCTTGTTGAGTATCCTTCGCGCCTGCATCAACATTTTCGCCGCGATCTGGTGAATCTCTGTCGCCGGAGGGTTGTACTGCAACGCGTTCCGATACATCGTCTCAACGTCGACACAGAACGGATGAAAATGCGGATAATCATTATTCTTCACCTTGGCCCGTAGAGTCGAAAAATCCATCGGATGTGTGACGACAGAAAAGTACCCCGGAGCAATGTCCTCCGTAACTGGCATGGCGAAAATGTACGTCTTGTCGAGCTTTTGCAACTTTCCAATCGCATCATCCAACTTTTTCTTCGATACTGGCGCTTCATTCTTCATCCTAGGCGGATCCAAACTCACATTCTGTCCTCCAACCTGCGGCTCCGTCGGTTCCGCGTCCTCTTCCTCCGCCTCTTCCTCTACTCTTCCCGGCTTTCCCTCGCGTGCCTCGCCGCTGCCGTTCGCCGCCAACCCCATTCCGAAAATCGCCGCCCGCGGCGCCGTTCCTCGCGCCAACCCGCTTGGCGCCCCACTCATCACCCGCTGCAACGCTCTTGGCACCCCACTCAGCGTCGGTGCTGTCTCAACCGCATCCATCTCACCCTCTGGAAGCATCTCGCTCAGCTCTGCCATCTTCCTTCGAAGCTCTCGAATCCTACGTTCCTCTTCGCCCCCGTACTCCTCCCGACTGCGTTTTTTCCCACCACCGGATATCGAAACGTCGCCACCGTTCGCCGCATCGCGACCGCTCGTCGTCGGTACCGCCGCCGGTCGTTTAAGCGTGAACGTCAGTTTCGGGAGCGTTCGCTTCACGGGTGCACCGGCGTCGTCCGTCATGGGTATCGTTCGTCGTTCCTCCGTCGGGTTTCCGTCCGTCCGTCCGTCCGTCGCTCGACCCGACCGCGGGGACCGATCGATCGAACGCGCGGACGCGGATGCGCTCGAGAAGGACGGCGACGACGACCACCCGGCGGGTCGTGGGCGTCCGTCTCTGGCGTCGCTGTCGTCGTCCTCGTTGTTTCGAGGGCTCGCATCACTTTGGATTCCAAAACCATACTCACTGTTTAAACATATAAACACGTCGATGTATGTGTTTTCAATTTGGAAAATCAAAATTTTCTCTTCGCGTGCGTGCAGTCGTCAGTCGTGCGCGATCGCGCGGTGAAGGTTGGCGACGGTGACGACGATCGTCACGCTCGAGGTTTAAAGTAGAGACGACGTTGACGACGACGACGTCGGCGACGACGACGACGACGGCTCGAGTCTTTGGGAACTAGCTAGGGGTTGTTGTTGTTTCAAATTGGTTGACTGGCACATTTTGGATTTTGGAAGAAATCAATCGAAATGACGACGCCGACGACGCAACGAGGAATGGGAACGTGGCGACCGCCGAAACGCATCGCGTTGGTACGGAGACACGTGGATGAGGATGTCATACTCGTCCGCGCTGAGCTGTTTAATGAGTGTTCGAGGCGGAGGTACTTGGCGTTGAGCGAAGCGGTGAAGTCAAAGTTTTCTGGAACGCACGCGAGCTCGAGGACGAGGTACAGGAGGCTTTGGGGACGGTTGTTGGTGCACCTAAAGGCGTCGTTGGCCATGGCGAAAGCGGTGACCAAGGTGGAGACGATGCATTCGGCTGTCGGGGGTGGACACGAGATGGGGCTGGCGGACGCGGCGTTTGTGGCGATGTATCACGGATACGCCAAGACGATTGAAGAGCGGTTGGAGAAGACGATGGAGGTGTCGCTGAGACGAGCGATGGATAGTAAATTGGAAAAGGATAAAATTATCTCGCAGTCTTTGCTTGAATTGAGCACGTCGGAGGGTGGGAAGATTAAGGAGGATTTTAATCCAATGGCGGTGATGCGGGCGATGCGTAAACATCGAGCAGGTAAACCGACAAAGAAGCAGTTTGAAGCCAAGGATGAGGAGCAGGATGTCGGCGTCGATCACACTCGACTCTTGTTTCTCGTGTCACTGTACACGTCGGATACGAATCGAAACATCTTTGCCGCTCAGGAGGACGATGGGGAGCTTTGGGTGAAAAAGATCCAGTTGTTAGTGATGATATACGAGTGCATTCGAGCAGGCGCGCTCAACTATGACTACGCTCCGTTGGCTGAGACACTCGGCACACGTCGAGTGTGGTTGAACATTTCGCAAGAAGGGATCGATGACATTGACGATATGTGTGAGGTTGGTTTCCTCACCGGTATGCGGTTGAGTACGGCAAAAGGAGGGAACGTCGCCGCCGTGAGACTCACAAAGGAGGGCATGCAGCACTTGCGCACGCATCTTCGACGACGCGACCGGGCAGCCATTGAAGAGGTGGTGTACTCGAATAAGAGCACACCGAGCCCCAACAACTTGTACGTGGCCAAATGGGACTCTAAACGGCAGAAATTCTTCCTGAAGACGAAAGCCGGAGCTCGCCGTGAGTCTGACGTGACGGACATTGAAGAAGTGTCATACGTTTCTTCGCCCTGCATTCCAGACTGTATGCGTCGCTGGGGCCCGGTCTGCTCGAGTAACGCGCACAAGACATCTGCTCTTCTCAAAGCGACGGGAACGATCCGCGACGAGCTCGATGAGTGTTTGTCAATGGACAGACTGCGTTTGCTAGTCGGTGAATGGGTTCCAATGGGTGCGAATCAAGTGTTGAGTCTAAACGACAAGCTCGGCTCGTCTGATAGGAACTCGGGCGGTTACTTCACCAGTACCATGGATCACGATCCAAACAATCCGTGCTTCAACGGGAAGACGTCGGGTTTGACGCGAGTGAAAGTGTTGGACTTTGACGAAACGTCGTACGTCAACTTTGAGGCTGAGGTGCACGCCGAAGAAGACCCAGGCATCGTGCAGATTGAAAATTTTGGCGTGCACGTCAGCGAAGAAGGTTTCCTTTTGTATGGCTTGACTTTGGATGGTATGATGAAAGTGACCGACGGCTATGGATTTTCGTTGGATAATCTCGCGCGTCTATTGCGTGACGTAGGAAGCGATTCGAGCGAGGTAATCGAAAACTTGCTCACAGATCATCAGCGACAGTTGCTGGATTTGGCTCACATGGGCGACGCGATGAATCGTGAAAAATTTAATGTGTTCATCACCAGCAGAATCAATCGTAAGGGATTCGAAGATATGCCGATGGCTCATGAATTACTCGATCGCGAGGATATGGAAAATGAGTTGAGACAAATCATCGGGGAAGTGGAGTGCGGCTTTCAGCTTTCACGAGATGATGAGCTCATTATCATCGGCACGACGGGGATGATCATTTGCTCCAAAGACAGCGCCAGACTGGAGCCTCTCGTGTTGCAGTACATGTCGATGATGTCGAGAAACCTCTTCATACAGTGCCTCTATCGTCGAACGTTCGTAACGGTCGATACCTTGCAAGAGATCAAGAATCTCATCGCCAATTACGATACCGATCCGAATAACATTTTCAGAATTCGGAACAAATTGGCAGACGTATCGGCAGAGATTACGCTGATGTACGAGATCCAAAGTTACCTACTAGAGTCTCTCACTGCAATGAACGCGACTAATTTGGATGAAAACGACAAGGTCTTGTCCAGGCTTTCGAAAATCCTGCAGCTCGAAGACACAAACTCTCGATTGGAGCGACGAATCAGAGATATAAAAAAGAATCTCGACGGCGCCATGGGTGAGTTGAGAGCCTTGCGAAGTGCCGCCGACGTCATTCAAGAAAACAAAGAGTTTAGAGTGAGTGAGGCGGTGTCAAACAACACACAAAACCTTGAAGAGGTGTTCCGCGCGAACGAGCGCGCATCCACGTCTTTGGAGATCATGCAAGTCGTGTTGGCGGGTTCTCTCGCCTTTGCAATTCTTGATCGTCTCCACGGTCTGTATCTTGGCGTTGCGGCTGATATCGACTGGGCCGTGCAAGCGTTCGACTGGTACGTGCAAACCCCGATGGTGATGTTCATCGTGAACATGCTCTGGTGGCTCACTCTTGGGATGCTCTTCAATCGTCTCATCAAGTATGCGGGGTCGAAATCCGCCGGCGTGCTGACTATTCGTTATACGATGAATTGTGCCTTCAAGCAATCGGCATTGAAGACTTTCTTACGCACCATATCCCCGGAAATGGAAGATGGCGAAAGCGACGCTAGGATTGAGTTGAAAAAGTTCACTTGGGACGAAACCGACAATGTTCGATGGAAAGGACAACCGCCAAAGATTGAGCTGATTGTTGATATGAAGAATGGATTTTTGCTGAGCGCCTTTGTCCAGGTGGCGACAAGACGAAGCAAATGTACCCCATCTGACGTGAAACGTCAATTCTTCAGTCGTTTACGCGAGTTTGGACTGATTTCTGGCCCAGTTGCCGGTCTTGAAACAGAAAAGGACGCTCAGTACGTGTACCGCAAGCCAATGCTCACCAAAGGCATGCGTTTTAAGCTGTGGCTGCGACGCAAGAGGGAAGATATCCATTATTTCTTCACTTTCTAGGTTTGTAATTAAAGCTGTGCTACTATCATGCTAAATGTGTTACTTCTTCCCTCGAAGGAGCTTATCTCGCTCTCTGAGGATTGAGTTCTTCGGTTTAACTGCTCTCGGAGCGCCAGACGCTCGCTGGAAGCTCGGCTTGCTCTTCGTCGTTTTGCCTCGTTGTGCGTCAAATTCGAGATATGCGCCATCAGCACCAGACAGCGCCGCCATGGAGCCTGCGGTTCTTCGTGCAGCACCAACCGGTTTGTGCGCGCGACGAATCGCGTCTTCGTCTTCTGGTAGAACCTCTTCTCCAGCTTCTGCTTCGCCGGCGCTCAAGACCTTCGCGAGTAGATCGAGTTGCTTTTCTTGAGTCGAGTACATGAGCTGTGGTTTGTCCTGAGGTCCGATGAGATCAGTGACAACTTTGAAAGCGTAACCTTGCTGGATGAGGAACTGCTGGCGCTTCGTACTGTAATACATTTCGGCGGTATCCGTAGAGACGAGAGAGTAGAAGAAGGCGTTGTGTTCGTCAGCGTTTGTCTTCTTACCGCTGAGCTGTGCCGCTTTCGGTCGAAGAATGCGACCCAATCGCTGCGCTTCCTGGCGGCGACTACCCGCGTGAGACGAAATTTGGATAATCACGTTCGCCTCTGGAATATCGATGGAGTTGTCGCCAACCTTTGATAAGAAAATTGTGTTGATCTCGTTGCTGTACTTGAAGGCGTGTAGCACTCGCGTTCTTTCGGCGTGCGACGTATCACCGTAGATCAACGGCCTTCTCAAAGCCGTGGCGTACTCTCTAAGAGCGAAAATGTTATCGCTAAACACAATCACCTTGTCCTTGCGCTGCTGTTCATGGAACTGCATCAAAAATTGGCAAGCCATGAACTTGTTTGGATTCATGCAGTACAAAACTTGCTTCTTGTTGGCATAATTCGGATCGCAGTATTTCCGGAAGAATTCCGCAGTCATTGGACACCAGACTTCCACGCATTGGACGTTTGCAATGTGCCCATCGCGTTGTAAATCGAGCCAGTTTGCTTCGTAGAGCTTTGGGCCGATTAAAAAGTTCAAGTGGTCTACTTTGTCGTCTTCGCGTACCAACGTCGCTGTGAGACCAAGCTTACAGTGAGCCTTTGTAATACCGATAACCTTGCGGAACATGGCCGCCGGTACGACGTGTACTTCGTCTAACAACATACAACCCCATTCGCGCGACCTGATCGCTTCCAAAATGCGCTCGCTCCCCTCACTCCGTTTACCTCCAGCGCTCACCATATTATACGTCGTGACGCAAACGCACGCCTCGTTGGGCGGAGGGAATTCCTCTTTGTTCTGAGATGTGAAACGCACAATGTTCTCATCAGAAAGGTTCGTCCAAAGCTTGAACTGCGCAGACCACTGATCGACGCTCACGCTCGACGTGCACAGACACAGGGTTGACTTGCGAATGCGAGCCGCCGCGGCGATGCCGGTTAAACTCTTGCCAGCACCGCACGGAAGCACGATGATGCCGCTTCGCGCACGGCCGTTGCCGAACATTTTTGACAAAGACTTCTCTTGGTAAGGTCGAATACGCGTCATCGGCTTGAGCTCTATGTGTAGATCCGGGTTCCGAGTGTCATTCCTAAAGTCGTACTCCTCGAGAGTAGGGTAACCGAGGTTGCCCGGAAGACATCTCTGCTTGACGTGTTCCACCTGTCTGGCTTCAATCTCAAAGCTGTGCATCTGTCTGTCCGGATCATACTCTGGTAAGAAATCTTCTTGGTATTGCGCATCCATGCCCTCAGCCGGTACATCCACCCCTCCTTCTTCCGCATCTTGCTCTGTGATGTCCACCAACTTCTGCGCTCCCTTCTCCTTGAGGGCGTGAGACACTCGGAAAGACGCATTCGCCGATCCGGCAACTCGCGCGGCTCGGATCACGTCGTCTTGCAACAACTCCTGTAACACCTTGGGATCGTTCGATTCGAGGTAAAACTTGTTCCTCTGCAAGACGAGTTTCACCTTGCCATAGTTTTCTGTACACTCGTGCACAAAGTCGTGAATCTCGTCGCTCAAGTGCGTCTTGCTCAACCTGTCCAAAACAGACAAAATCGTCGACGTTTCCAGACCGACGGACACGGCAGCGTAGAGCGAATGCGGTGTCAACACGTATTCGTGCATGTTTGCCGGTCTACACACCGGTTCCGCCACCGAAATCAGAAAATCGTATGCCGCCTTGTACACGGGTGAAAACGACTCGAGGAAAATCCTCCCATCGTCGCACACCCAAAGCGGGCGATTAGCGTGATCCACTTTGAGCTCCAGGTTGCTAAAATCGTTATCCCCGAATCCATCTCCACCAGCCCACAGCGCATCCTCCAACTCGCTGTCCGATTCGCTCGGTCCGTCGTCGTTGAGCTCTTCGTCCTCCAGAAAGCTCACCTTGGGCGCTCCCTCATTCTTCAACTTCATCTTCACGCTCAGCTTGAGCTTCCCGACCCCCGTCGTCGTCTCCGCCCCAGATACATCCCGCGCATCAATCCCCGTCGCCGTCACGTCTTCTCCCCCGTCCCCTGTCGTCTCTTTCGTCGCCGTCCCGGGCGTCTTCTTCAGCGTGAATCTCAGCGATTTCCCGCTCGCAGTCTTCGCACTCTTCCCAGTCCCAGCCTCACCCTCAGCGTCCGCCACCGACGGACTCCGCCCGCGTCTCTTCGCCCCCATCCTCCGCGCGTCTCTACCCCTTCCGACGCGTCGAACGCTGTTTCCAGCGTCGGCGTTTCCCGTCGGTCGCTCGCCCTCTTTTCGCTCGTCTTTCTAACGCGCGCATCAATCAAACTTTGATCGATGCACGTACCGATTGGACGACACCCATCGATGCGTGTTTTTAACCGATCGCGGAAATTTCATCGATTAAAAGTTTTGGCGCGTTCAAAACGAGCGAAACGCGACCGCAGAGAGAGACTCGACTCGACTCGACGCGTGAAGAATGGGCGCGGACGGCGACGCGGCGGCGGCGAAGCGCGCGAAACTCGCGGCGAGGTTCGGGGACGACGATGGGGACGCCGGGTTCGGGTTCGGGTCGACGACGGCGACGGCGACGACGACGACGGTGCACGGTGGTAAGGATGCTGGATTTTTGAAATCGTCTGCCGCTGCACCTGCGTCTGCTGGAACGACGACGACGACGGTGCCGATGGTGCCGACGTCGGGTGACGCGAATGGGAAGAGAAAAACACCCACGGCGACGTCGTACGTGTGTGAGGCTGGAGATGCGTTGAGGTTTTACCCATGGAGCGGTGGCGGCGCGGTCGAGGCGAAGGAGGACGAGGCGTTTGAGCCAGAGTTTACGCACCAAGTGTTTCGTGAGGATGAGACGATTTTTGGATACGCCGGATTGAAATTGAACGTGCACGTGTGCGCGAGCTCGCTCAAGGCGATGGTCAAGGTGAACTACGAGGGTAAAATCTCGAGCGCGATGAATCCGCCAGATCCGGTGGAGGAACAGTTGAGGGAGTGGTTCGATTGCGAGGGGCTGACAGAGCTGTACACTGATGAGGCGAAATTTCGCGCCGAGGCTGAGATGGCGGCTCCGTGTGCCGGTGGGACGACGCTGGCTGAGTATGAAAGCGACGGCGTCGTCACGCGCATCACGGCGTACGAGTTGGCGACGAGTGACGAGGTAAAGAAGTGGCACGCGGCAATGGAGGCGTACGCCGTCTTTTTCATCGACGCCTTTAGCAAGATTGACAACGAGGATAATCGATGGACTTTGGTCGTGGCGACCAAACATCATCCCCATGGACGCTGGGAGACCGCCGGCTTCACCACAGTTTACCGTTTCTATTCCTATCCGGATTCGGAGCGCGCGCGTTTGAGTCAAATTTTAGTTTTGCCGCCGTATCAACGTCAAGGCTTGGGAGGCAAGCTCTTGGAGGCGGTGCGCAAGCTAGCCATCGATCGTAAAATGCGCGACTTGACCATTGAAGACCCAACGGACCAGCTTCAGCGTCTGCGTGACGTTCACGACGTGAAGGCATGCTTGAATATGCCGGAGATGTGGGCGAAAGTTCAAGCGGCGGCAGTGAACGCCGCGCGGGCTCCCTCGGATGCCGCTCGATGCAGCGCTCTAGCGTGCACCAAAGACGTCTACGACATGGCTGCGACGACTTTCAAGATATGCAAGCCGCAAATGCGCCGCGTTTGGGAGGCGTTGCTCTTCATTTTTGCCAAGCGTTCGAACGCACCTGAAAACAGTCCGGTGGCAGATGCCTTCAAAGAGCTCATCATCCGTCGACTCAAGGCTCTCTACAGCTCAGACTCTGACAAGAATATTGGGAACAAGCGCATCATCCCGATTGGTAAGAATGACTTCGTGATGACGAAGGCTAGAGGTGTTGCGGGCGAGGCCCCGCAGCTCGAAAATCCGGATGACGGTCAGCCGGATTTGACAGAAGTGCTCGGCGATCTCTTCCACGAGACGGTCCAAAATCTCAACTTTATCTTTGCGCAGTGCAAAAACTGCTAAAGGTTCGCTAGTCATCTAATTGTATTGTCTTACACACCCACCATCTAATCTGTCCCAGTTTCCTGGCGCGCGGCTCAACGAAATTTAACAAGCCAGGGAGACAAGTTGGATTAACCGATCGCGCATTGTCCTCAGTTCGCAGCTTCCACCTGCCTTCGAACTCCACGCGTGCGCTCGCATCTGCTCAAGAGAAGAGAACGCATCGTTTCCAATGAAGCTCAAGATTGTGTCGCGCAGCGGCCGCCCGGTGCTCGCCGACGGCCTCGCCCTTCCGGCGGATGCGAAAGTTTCCGACCTGAAGCGAAGCTTCCATGCGCTCAAGAAGCGCTACTACCCGTCTAGACAGCGCTTCACCACCGTCCCGGTGGCCGGTGCGGCGAAGGGTACCCCTCTCGACGACGGCAAGTCGCTGAGCGAATACGGTCTCGGCGACGGTGACACGATCGTGTTCAAGGACCTCGGTCCGCAAGTGAGTTACAAAGCCGTCTTCTTCTTTGAGTACCTCGGCCCGCTCGTGGTGTACCTGCCGTTTTACTTCATGCGGCAACAAATCTATGGAGGTATTTTCGGACTCAAGGGTGCGAACAAGCCGATGTTGGAAGCGCAAACGCTGGCCATGTACTTCCACTCTGCGCACTACATCAAGCGCATCCTCGAGACGTTCTTCGTGCACTCGTTTTCGCACGCAACGATGCCGATTTTCAATCTAGTGAGAAACTGTGGTTACTACTGGACGTTTGGAGCGTTCATGTCTTACTTTATCAACCACCCGCAGTACACGCCGGTTGGCAGAACGCAGATGCTGATTGGTTTTGCGTTCAGCGCAGTCATGCAAGTGAGCAACTTGCGCTGCCATCTCATCCTCGCCAACTTGCGCAAGGACGGTAGTAAGGGCTACGTTATTCCGACTGGATTCTTGTTCAACTACGTCACGTGCGCAAACTACGCGACTGAGATTTACCAATGGCTCGGTTTCAACATTGCCACGCAAAGCGCCATGGGATACACTTTCATGTGCTGCGGCGCGGCGCAGATGATGCAGTGGGCCATCGCGAAGCACAAGAGATTGAGAAAGTTGTTCGACGGCAAGGATGGCAAGCCGAAATTCCGTCGTCCGTTCATCCTCCTTCCTCCGTTCTTCTAACTTGACGCTTTTAGACTGGGTGTAATTCAACGCTGATTTGCTTGAAATTTAGAAACTACATTTACTATTTACTTGCGTACAAAGGTTCTCCCGCTAGCTGTGACCATCTTCTTCTCGGCGTTCGGGTCAATCTTTCTCGCCCTCTTCAATATGCTCAACCAAGAGTCAACCTTGGCACGCATACGACTGTGCCAATACGCCTTACTGTACTTGATGTGGTAAGACACAAAGGCGTAGAACGTCATGATGTTCCAAACTGTGGATTCCAATCGCTCCGCGGTGCAATGACGTTTGAACAGCACGAATGAAACGTAACCGCCGTTCGCGTCCAGCGCGTTCGTCTCCCCGGCCGGGGCGTCGTTCAACTCCAACGGCGGCGTTTTGTGATATGACACAGCCGGCGCCGTGGAAAGGTCCTTCTGCCCGCGACGGACCTCCGCAAACTGAGCTAAGAAGGTGTTTGCGATGGCTGCGTCTCGTGCATCTTCGAATCGCATCGGGAAGACCACCGTGACCTGTTCATTCTGAGGCTTGATGAACATTGTCTCTCTTGGTCGGTGCGTCGTCCAGTCCAAAGGTCCCTCCTCGCCTCCCGTCTCCGCGAGCGTCCGCAAGTGTTTGCGCAGCTTGGAGCCGTATATGACGCATCTTAATCTCGCAATCTGTCGCACCGCCTCGGCTCGTTTCGCTTCGTCCTCGATCGCAGCCAGAGCGTCGACGTCAACACTCGCTGTCAAGTCGTAACCAGAATTGGCGCGCTCGTTCACCTTGACCAACTCTCCGTCCAGAAGCTTCTGCGCGTCCTCTCGCGCGCTCTTCGCGTCAAACGCCCCGCTCGGTGCTCCGATGGATACCTCGAGCGCGCTCGAGCCGTTTACGGAGTTTACATGCAGGCGGACGTCGTCGAATTCAACCGCGCTCGAGCCCACGGGTGTTCCAACCGCAACCTCTTTTGAACGCTTCACCGCCTCCACGCGAGACCACACCGCGGTCTCGATGAACGTAGACACCGAAGAAATCTCCCCAAACGTCAAACTTGCGTCTTTCATAGTCTTTATCGCGTGCACGTCGCTTCGCGGACTGACGCACTCCGGAATTAATCCAAAAGATTTTCAACAAAAGTTTCGTCCGCACAGCATGCCGCGCGGCATAGTCGCCGCGGCGCTGAGTCTCTTGCTCGCGCTTGGATCGGGCGCGAGCGCTCGTGCACCGATACGCCGCGAGGATGCCTTTGTCGGGTACTCAGAGCGCACGATTCCGGCGTCGCGAGGTCAGTACGGTGAGAGGAGACCGAGTTCAGAAGATGTCCTCGATGCAAATGCGTTTGGAAGACCGACGAGACTCGTGCTGAGTACGAGCGCGGGGGAGATTGAGATTCGACTTCGACGAGATTGGGCACCCGAGCTCACGAAGGCGATCGAAACGGCGGTGGGAGTGGGTGGGGCGTGCTTAAGCTTGACGTCTCGTTCGTGTGCGTTTTATCGGTCAGAGGCGGCGCCAGAACCGGGGGCGATCGACAACTACGGAGGACCGGGTCCACCGTACGCGCTGTTGCAGGGATCGTTCGAAGGTCTTGGTTCGGATCACGCAAAGGAGGAAGGGCCCGAGGCGTTACGGGGATACGTATGTTTGATTGGTACCGGGCCAGACTTTTTCATCGCGAGCCGGTCGCATCGAGAGTGGGGAAAGGCGCACACGGTGTTCGGGGAAGTCGTGACGGCGTCGATGAATCTCGTGGATGATATAACCGAGACGTATCCTGTGCATCACGAGACGTGGGGTCAGACGAACGTTACCGTTCTCGACGACAGAATCCCGTTCACTGCTCGCATCGTTAGTTAAATTGTGTGTAGAAATTGTATTGTGCAATACGTAGTCGCTAGCAGTTACCCTTGGGCATCGCTCGTGTTGACTCGTTTCCTAACTCCATCCGCCGTTATTCCTACGTCTACTTTATCTAAGTCGGATGGCATTGTTTTCACCTTGGTACCGTTTGCTGATGATTCTGTTTCGCCCGACGCCGCGACGTCGGTGACGCTCTCAGATTTATCATCCTTTGGTGATTTCTCAGTCTCCTTGGCTTTCGATACCTCGAGATCGGCGGCGATAGCCGCTTTGAGCGCTTGCTGATGGTCTTCGACGATTGACGCCTTTATGCTTTGCATGCGCTCCGTTATGCGTTGCGCACCACCGAAGACTTGAAGCCAGTAAATGCCTGCGAGCTGCGTGTGCCGCCAAAGTGGAAACCAACTGAGTCCGCTTTGCGACAGCTCTTGTGCAATTGACCAAATCATGGCGTGCGCCAACCAATAAGTCAGCATGCTCTTGAGTTTAGCTTCGTGTCGCATCTCAGCCTCCTTTCGCACTTGCGCACGGGAGGGAATTTGAGGTTGCGCCGTCAAGTGGTGGTACTTATTGAGCCTATCGACGGTGAACGCAAACGGGACAATCAAGCCCGCCACATCGCACCCGTATATCGTGATGAGGCCGGGAGTAAAGAAGAAGACCGTGCACATGACGAGCGGAATGCTCATGTTATCTAAAACTTGCTGTAAAGCTTCCGCGGCGCGAGCTGAACGGAAGCGAATGACGACGACACCAATCTGTAACGTCCGTCTAAAAGACTGTCGGAGCAGCAACGAAGCTCTTCCTTGCGACTGATTGAGGTACGCCATCCCTTTGGTGACGAGCGGCGTCGTGACTTCTAAAATCAAGTGGCTTCCACGAGCTAATCCAGAATTGAGCCACAGGGTGAAGAGTACGAGGACTTCTGGCCACCAGGGAAAGAACCAACGCAAGCTAAAGGAAATCAATGGGAAATCGACAATCATCATAATCGGAGCGCACGACGACCAAAACCGAAGCCATTGCTCGACTTTGTCCATGCTCCCATTCTCCATCGCAAGCATGGTACGTCCCATTGGCAGCAGTAAAACCACCGTAGCCAACACCTCTCGTCGTCTGAGCATTTTTCTAATGAATACCGGCATAAATCTAAACATCATGAGAGCAATCGCCACGAACAAGATGTGCGGCAACGCGATCGCAGCGAGACGACTCTTATTCCTCACGCCAGACTGGAACATCGAATACTTGCGTCTCACGGCGGTGCCCACTCCTCTCAACGCTCGCAAAACCTTTGCAAAGGGTTCAAACACCGCCTTACACTTGCGTTGCACTCTCAGTTTGATGCGAAAGATGAAGAATTTCAGCTTATTCCTGTACCGTGCACGTTTGAGATGTTTCACCAACCGTCGGAACAAGTGGTACACGTACAGTACCCCGACGAGCGCGAACGCCCACTGCACCATCACTCTCGGTTCCGTCGTTCGGACCGTCTCCTCAACTCTCTCCAACGCCACACTCAACCCTGAGGTGACGCCGAATCGCACGGCGTCAGTTACCGGCGAAGCCACTCGAGCCCAAAGCGCCGCAGACAACTGCGTCGCGGCCACCGCCGCTCGAAACGCGGGCTTGAGTCTAATCTCTCCGATCCTCACGCGTGAGTCCGCGCCGGCTCGAACGATGGAACACAGCGTCAAGCACTCCATGTCGTCATTCGCGTCGTCAATCTTCCTTTCATGCGCGCTCGAGCGCGCGCCTTCGCGGTGTAGAATCTCGTGAGCATCTGCAGGTGACAGAAGCGCCGCGACCGCATCCTCGCCGAACGAAGCATCGCGCGTCAACACGACAGAGGTGACGAGCACACCGGCGATGAAGGCTATCACCGCGTGTCGCGCCATGCGCGCGCGGGTTTCACCTCACGAGGTGAGTGACGCGGCAAGTTGTATGGATTAATCCAATTTGCGCGCGCAAAAAGGTGACAGTTGGCGTCGTGTTTGTTCTATTATTTCTACTGGTACAGTTGGATAAAACTCTGGAAGCAATAATGCACTAGTCTTCTAAGATTTAAGTCTCGAGCGCGAAACGCTCCTCGTCGGCGTGAATGTTGGCTTGCGCGCACGCGACGAGCCAGTCGGGACTGACGACTTTGACGCGGCCGTTTGTCTTTTTGGCCCATTTGACTTTTTCGGTGCCAGCCGACTTGGCGATGACGTGCGTGATGGAGTCACCGCCAGCTTCGATGGACTGCGCGAACGTTGCGCCGAGCGTCGATGCGAGCAGACGTAAAGGATGACGCGCTGGGTTTCTATCGCCGAGGGCGGTGATGCCACTCATAACGAAAGTGACCCCGCTGAGAGGCAAATCCAGGCGCGTCGGTGAGACGAGCAAGTCTCGAACGTCTGGCTCGGTCTCCCCTACGTGCTTGAAGAAGCTCCGATGCGCGCTCTCAATCACCGCTAGTACGTCTAAAAGAACGGCGCGACCTGGACCTCCGGGCTCTCCTTCGTCCACCATGCTACGATCCATGACGGATTGTCCCTTTTGCTGAAACGAAGACGCGCTCGACGGGAAGAAGTGATACCTATCGAGACGTATGAGATTGCCCTGATTAGACGGCCAAACGCGTTCGGTATCGTCCACGATGATGGCGCTCGTTTCACCTCCAAGAACAATGTCTAGATCCTTGACGTGCGAGCTCGTCGAGTCATTGTTAGATATCACTCGTCCGTGGAAAATCTTACCGTCAGGATCAATCAGCTTCACCATTTCCTTCGCGTAAGCCTTGTCCCCCATGGTGTACACGTAGGGTTGACAAATTCTCGACACGGCTTCCAGAAACTCAAATACGTGCGGTCGAAGCTTTGTGAAGAACCCCATATGCCGCAAACAATACAAGAGCGGTCGCTTACCGCTTGGCAATGCCGTTTGCTCGTGCGCGATGCACTCGTGCAACATGTCGTGTTGTTCTTGCGACAACTCTTTAAACTGCGCCGAGTTCAACAGCGTATGATCCAAATCCAAGATGAGCGTCAGCTTCCCCCGCTCTAAAACCTTGGCCCGCTCCTCTCTCTTCGCCTTTTCCAACTCTTCGTTGGACAAAGTCAAGCCTTCGTGAATGTACTTCATCGAAGTCGTAAAGTGACCTCTCACTCCCCCCGAGGCATCACCACCCCCACCCCGTTCGCCTCCGCCGCTCGCCCCGGCATCATCTCCTGTCACCCTCTCACCGCCGACATCCTCCTTCCTCTTCCCACACACGACGCAAATATCAAACATGAACGCCGGGTGCGCGCACGTCGTCGTCGTCGTCGCCGTCGCGTTCGTCGAACCACCCGCGCCTCTCATCCCTTCCTTCCCCTCTTCGTCCACCCTCGACCGTCCCGGTGGGTTCAAACGTCTCCGAACCACCCTTCTTCGTCGTTCCGGTGCGTCGCCGTCGTCGTCATCCTCACCGTTCGCGTCGTCAGCACCCTTTTTGTCGTCGTCGTCGTCGTCAGCAACGGCATCCTTTAACGCTACGTCTTCCTTCGACGTTCCTTCATCCGTCGCGAAGAGTTCCGCCTCGAGCGCGTCCGCGAGTGAATCATCGCTCGACGACGACGTCGACGCCGAGGACGTCCGCGTCATCTCTGCGTCGTCGACTGACGTCGTGAAGAGTTTCAAAAGTTGAACCAATTTTCACCTCAACTCGACTCTTCCTCCACTGCCCTCAGATCGTTCCACGGGCGTCAGCTCTCGATGCCGACGCGTCCTCGTCGTCACCGTCGCGACTCGCGCGCGCGATGCGCCGCCGCGGTGTCGGCGGCGTTCGCGATCGCGTTGGCCGCGTCGCGCGCCTCGACGTGTGAAGCCCGAACGATGACGACGCGCAAACCGATGGTGACGCTCGGACGCGAAAGAGGTGCCGTACCGTTGACGCCGCGCGCCGGGTCGGACGCCGATGATTGCGACGCGTGCGAGACGTTCATGCGCGCGATCGAACGACGGGTCGCGGAAGGAAAGTTTCAAGGGGAAATGGCGGCGTTGATCGCGGAAACGTGCCGACGAGCGACGAGGGACGGGGGGTCGAATGAATTCGGCGTGTGCGTCGCGGCGGGCGAAGCGGGGCTTCGGTTCGCGACGAGGTACGTGGAAAACCACCCGGAACTCGGGGATGAGGCGTGTGAAGCGTTAGAAATGTGTCCGAAAAGAAGTGGGACGGCGATGACGGCGGGGGAAGTGAGGCACGGCGGTGATGATGATGTACGTTTCGATTTCGCGCGCGACGCCGAAACGATTTCGGCGATTCGTAAAGCCGCTCGGCTCGGCGACAACGAAGCCTGTTCCGATTGCGTCATGGCCACCTCTCTCGTCGCCGATCAACTCAGAGCTAACTCGACGATTAATTTCGTCGTCGGTGAGGTGGACGCGCTGTGCGCGCAGCTCGGTCCAGAGCTCGCGCATCAATGCGATGCCGTGTTGGAGCCGTACGTGCCGATGCTCTTGTCGTCGCTCGCCGCGAGTTTACGCGACGTTTGCGTCAAGATTGGAGTCTGTCCAAAGACGGCGTGAACGAGGAAACGAACGGGTGATGAATGATGAATATACAGCTGTCGCCCCACCACAACGCGCGCGACGACGAAGATGATGTAAAACACGATGACATTCTTGTATTTCAACGCCTTTGCGCGAAACCAACCTCTCCTTCTCTCTTCTTCGCGCGCGCTCCAAACCTTCATAAACATGCGCGCATCTTCGTCATCCATCGGACCCAATCTCGCCGGTCCCCGGTCGCACCGACGCGAACCGTCCCGAACCGTTACTGATCGTCTTCGTCGACCGCAATACCTCTCCTGCGCGACGCCAAAGACGCGAACGAACGCCGCCGCGATGGAACGCTGCGCTGACCTCGCTTCGAAACCTGCGCGCGTCGCCCCGCCTCCGCACCCTACTTACTCCATCCCGGCGGTCATCCGCGCGGCATTGGAAGAAGACGTCGGTGATGTCGGTGACGTGAGCTCGCTGAGCACGATTCCGGCGACGACGCGATCGACGGCGACGTTGTTGGCGAAAGCGAGCGGGATCCTGGCGGGTGAACACCTGAGCAACGCAGTGTTGGCGGAAGTGGACCCAGAACTGAGAGTGGAGTGGATGAAACGAGACGGAGACGCGATAGAACGAGGAGACGTGTTTATGCGAGTGGAGGGAAGCGCGAGGAGCATTCTGAGAGCGGAACGGGTGGTGTTGAACTTTATGCAGAGGATGAGCGGGATCGCGACCATGACGCGAGCGTATGCGGAAAAAGCGGCGCCGGCGACAATGTTGGAGACGCGGAAAACCGTCCCAGGGCTTCGGGTGATTGATAAATGGGCGGTGTTGATTGGTGGTGGGAAGAATCATCGCATCGGGTTGTTTGACATGGTGATGATTAAGGATAATCACATCGCCGCTGCGGGCGGCATCGCCGCCGCGGTTTCCGCGTGCGAAGCCTACCTCGCCGAAAACGGGCTCGACAACGTCAAGATTGAGGTTGAAGCACGCACCATGGATGAAGTCAAGACTGTCATCGCCCTCTTGGATGATCCAAACGTCGTCACGAAGAGCGTCACGCGTCTCATGCTCGACAATATGTCAATCGCCGACATGAAGACAGCCGTCGGGCTCGTCGACGGTCGGTTGGATACTGAAGCCAGCGGTAACGTCACCCTCGACACCGTGGGTGAAATCGGTCAGACCGGCGTCACTTTTATTTCTTCGGGCGCGCTTACGCACAGCGTCACCGCTTTAGACATCTCTTTAAACATTGACGTGTAAATTTCAATTCAATTTTTCAACGCGACAGTTACAAAGGTAGTCAGTCTGTGCCACACAACGCGACTCGCTCGCTCGAGCATGCGCGCGTGAGACGAAGCCAAGAAGCTCGAATTCGCACACGCGGTGAAAACACACCATGGGGAACCAACACTCGGCGCAACCCAAGGTGCAAATGAGCGATATCCTCGCCGCGGACGTTCCGAATCTCGTCTACAAGGAAACGCTCGCGGGCACGGGTAGATTTTTAAAATCCATCACGTGTCGAGTCGATGACGCGTCGACGAAATCGACGCGGGAAGGGATCGCGCTGGTGAAAGTACACGTGAAACGACCCGGGGCGTTTCCAGATTTGCGTGAACACGAGAAGGCGATACACAAGACGATGGAAGCGTTGACGACGCCGGAACCGGAGAGACCGCACTGCTGGCCGTTCACGCAAGTGTTGGAAACGGAGAGAGCGGTTTACATGATGCGACAGTTTTGTCACATGTCGTTACACGAACGTTTGAGTGCAAGACCGTTTTTGAGCGATGTGCAGAGGGCGTGGATTGCGTATCAGTTGTTGCATGCGGTGAATGACGCGCATCTTAGAGGGGTGACGCACGGGGATATCAAGTGTGAAAATGTGTGCGTCACGTCGTGGGGGTGGTGCTTTCTCTGTGATTTCGCGTCGTTTAAACCCAGTCAGATTCCGATTGATAACCCGGCCGAGTTTACGTACTTTTTCGATAGCGATGGGAGGAGAAGATGTTATTTGGCGCCAGAGCGATTTTCACGGGAGAAGCGTTCGATGGCAGAGGCAATGATGGATGAGACTCCGACGACGTTAGACCCGAGCGTGGATATTTACGCGCTCGGTTGCACAATTGCTGAGTTGTACATGGACGGGAAAGCGTTGTTCGACTTGTCTGAGGCGTTGGCGTATTGGAAAGGGGAGCACAACCCGCTGGAGACGCTCTTGTCGGGTGTCAAGGATGATAGAGTGCGCAGCGTAATCTCTTCCATGATTGCCACAGAACCGAACAGGCGTCAGAGCGCGGCGGCGTATCTCGAAAAGTGCCATGAAACGGGGCTCTTCCCGCCTTATTTTGAGAGAATGCACGCGTTTAGCGCGAAATTTCTTGATTTGGATGCAAATGGGAGATTGGCGATGATGGAGAGCCAACTAGACGAGCTTCTTGCAGAGATTGTGGCATACGAGGGTGACTCGAGCGGAGCGTCGCATGCGAATAACAGAGGAATTGATGACAGTTTAGGGACAAATCACGCACGCGTACAATGTCCCGGTCTCGTATTGGTGGCGACTCACATCTGCTCCTCGTTACGCGGAGCGACCGACGTGAACAGGCGCATGTGCGCTTTAAAGCTGCTGCGGCACATTAAAAGATTCGCCACTGACCAGACAATACTACAAGTCATCTTGCCTTACTGCGTCACCGCATTGCAAGATCCCGTTGCGTTTGTGCGAGCTGAGGCGTTGCGAGCGGTCGCAGATATTTTGACGGCGGTGCAAGAAATCCCGCAGAGCGACTTTGGGTTGTTTCCAGAGTACATTTGGCCAGCCGTGAGTAACGCCGCTACAGACTCGGAGCGACTCGTGCGCGTGGCTGTGGCGAACGTCATAGCCCAGCTCGCGAGGTCTAGTGTCGAATTTCTGCAGTATGCGGTAGCCATGGAAGCGAACAGTGGCAATCCCGTGAGCTTTGATGCCGAGATTGAGTTGATTAGAAACACCGTTCAAAGCGTAATGTTTGCGTTGCTCGGGAGTAAATCGAGTGAAGACGATGAAGCCGTCTGGATAGCGTTATTGATCAACAGCGCGCATCTCGCGAGCTTTTTCGGAAGAGACGAAACGAATGATTTTCTCATTCCTTTGATGATCACGTGCTTGAACTCTCCATCTCCGCAACTGCGGGTGGCATTCTTTGAGCACATTTCAGGAGTGGCCAACGTCGTGGGCAGATCGTCATCAGAGAGCGTCCTTATTCCCTGCATCGAGAGGTGTCTCATCGACGTTCACGATTCAGTCATCTCTGCCGCGATGCGTTGTATGACGGCACTCATCGCGCCGAGCGCAGATCCGAAACAAAGCGCCGCATCACCGGTGGGTAAACACGCAACTCTAAAGATTGCCAAGTCGGCGAGCCCGTTGCTGTGCCATCCGTCGGCTATGATTCGTTCCGCGACGCAAGCATTCTTCTCCTCGGCGTCAAAGAGTCTCGGTGCGGTTGACACCTTCATGTCGCTCGTACCAATCGTCAAGCCTTACTTGGATAAGTCAGATCCGAGTCGCTGTAAACTTTTGAGTTTGACACCCGAGTTTTTGAGTAATCCAGACGTGTTGGCGATGTGTTTGTATCCTCCACCAACCAGGGCAGCGTTTGAATTTGCGGTTTCTCAAGCAACGGGTGCCAGAAAAGCCGCGGTGTACGCTGCAGTTAGCGCGAGAATGGATCGACCGGTGGATCGAGAAGCGTCACGGTTGGATGAGTCCGTAGTCATCAATAACGAGGTGGACTTTCCGAGCATCACAGCCATGTCTGCGTACATCAAATCTGTAGCGAATACCAGACAGATGCGTTCCGCTGAATCGAATGAGCCTCAACGTTTCAACGCGAATCCACCGAGCATCGTCGAGGATATGGATTACGAAGGTGCAGGAGTAAACGATGCCTGGACAAGCATCTTTGGGACTAAAACGCCCGTGATATCTTTGCACGACTCTCAACCAATCTCATTGAATGAAGACGCGGAAGACGACGGTTTGATGGTAAACACGGTGGAATCGAGCGTCGTAGATACTCTATCTGCCGCAGTGCGTCGGTTCGACATTGGCACGAACAGGTTCATGTCAAACGGTCCACCAGAAGTGGAAACTTTATCGAAACGTTCACACGACGATTGGACGCCGCGCGGTGTTCTCGCCGCTCATCTTCTCGAACATCGTGGTACGGTGACGTCGATTGCTGTAGATCGCAAAGAAGCTTTCTTCGTCACGGGAAGCGAAGACGGTAGCTGCAAGATTTGGGACACACGTCGTCTCGAGCACGACGTGTCGTTCCAATCCCGTCTCACGTATGAATCCCAGGGTGGTAAGATAACTTCGGTCGTGAGCACGTCGGATTCTCACATCGTGAGCGGAAGCGATAATGGCACCGTGCACGCATGGCGCGTTGAGTACACCACGAGCGATTCGACCAAAACGCCCGGAGGCAAACGAGTGCCCAAGCAGTATAAGAATGCCACTGATGTGCGTCACGTCGCCAAGTCTGAAGGCGCCGTCAATGCGGTGACAGCCTTGGGCGAGCACGTCGCGTGCTACATCACGCAGCGTGCCGTATATGGATGGGATTACCGCGCTCCGCGTGACGCCTTCAGACTCACGCTCAACGCGAAGCACGGGGTTGCGTCGTCTCTCGCGCTAGACCCGAGCGGCGTCGCGTCATGGCTCATCATCGGTACTGCGAGTGGAACCATCAACCTCCTCGATTTAAGATTCCAAACGTGCGTCCAAGAGTGGAATCATCCGTGCCGCGGAAGCGGAATCGACGCCATGGCGGTGTCCACCTCATCCCATGGTTCATCTGGCACGTCATCGAGACCACTCGTGTGGTGCGCCGCTGGACACGATGAAGTGGCGCTTTGGGACGTCGCAGACGGTGGTTGTAGACGTATACTTCGCGTACTTCGTGGCCAAGGCGCTGCGCTCGACGCCGCGGCGAAAGCGCCGCCGGGAGCAATGGAGGCAAACGGTAGATTAAGAATCGTCCCGAGATCACAGAGCACGTACACCCACTCGTCAACGCTCATGAGCTCGGCCTACGGTAACTTTTCGCAAGATTTACGCGCGGACGAGTTATTGTCCACGTCGTCTCGCTCACCAGGCGCAAGGGCCCTGTTAGCGCTCCCCAACGGTTCTCTCATTTCCGGTAGTACAGACTCTTGCATTCGCGTGTGGCAACCCGGCGACGCCTCGAAATCTCGCGTTCTCTCCGGTAAAATATCCGGCCCGAGACCGAAATACGCCGAGCAGTCAGTCAGCGGCGTGGTGATCCATCAAGAGTATCCAACCGCAGTTCCGGATGGCGTTCGTCGTTCCGGCGTTCACGGTACGGCGCACGAACGCCACGATTGCCATCGAGAAGCCGTCGTCTCCCTCGCCACCGTTTCTGCATCGTCCGGCAAGATGTTAATATCCGGTAGTCGCGACATGAGCGTCAAGGTTTGGAAATGAATTCGCTCTGTAAACATTGTAATTCCATCAAATGTGTCATTAGAATGGAATGGTCGACGACGCGCGCGTTCGCTCATCTGAACAAAACACAACCAAAGCCCAAAGCGCAACCACGCGTCAAACCGACGCGCGCGGTCGACGAGAGACGCGCGTACGCCAGAGATGAGAGCCGCGATGACGACTCGAGCGACAGTCGCGCGATTCGGACCGACGTCGTCGTGTCCGCGCGCTACGGCGGCGGCGAACAGACGCGCCGTCTTGGGTACGCAGACACGCAGAGCGCGCGTCGCACCCGCAGCCTCGCGCGGGGACGCCGACGCCTACGTCGCGTGGCTCGGCGAGCGGAACGTCCGTGGGGATTCCATCGAGATTGCGTACGTCAGCGGTGGCGCGGACGCGGCGGAGACGGCGCGGGGTACGGTGGCGAAGAAGAATATCAAAACAGACGAGCCGCTGGTGACGCTGCCGCGAGACTCTGCGCTCGTCGTGTTGGAGGGGCAGGAGAACCCGCACGCAGAGTTCATATCTGATGCGCTCTGGGAAGCCGCGGGGGAGGCAAAGTGGGCGCTGCGCGTCGCATTGGTGTTGTTGCGAGAGTATGCCTTGGGTGAGGAGAGCGCGTTTTCGGCGTACGTAAAGCAGCTTCCAGAGGTTTTCAATCTGATTGGTTCGTACTCGGACGAGGAAATCAGATTGATGCAGTACCCGCTAGCGGAAAAGATGGCGCGCGATCAGCGCGATGAGAACGCGGAAGCGATTCGATTGGTGAGAAAGCACGCCTCTGGTACGCTGGCTGGGTTGTCGGACGAGCGCATCGTTTGGGCGTTGGATTGCGTGCGTTCGCGCGTCTTCAGTGGACGATTGGCGGATGAAGCCAAGCTGAGAGCCAAGCTGTTGCCGCGTTCGCTCGCGGTCGGTACGGCGTTTGCGACGTTTTTGACAGCGCCGTCGGCTGAAGGTAGATGGTTGGCTGTGTTTGCCGTTCTCGCGCTCGTCGTCTTTGACAGCTCGAGCAACAGCGATAGGGATAGCGCGACGGCGTACGTGCTTATGCCGCTCATCGACGCCGTTAACCATAAAACCATGCTCAAGACTGAGTTTGAGTTTGACAGTGGATCCTTCGTGTTGCGCGCGCCTCAAGAATACAAGGCGGGTGAAGAGGTATTTATTTCTTACGGCGTGTTGAACAACGACGAATTGATTACGCGTTACGGTTTCGTCGATTCCGACAACGTGGCTGACCTCTACCGCTTCGAAGGATTGTTGCCGTATTTGCAAGCCAACCACGATCCGATGAAGCGAGCTCTCGGTGCGGACTCGAAACGTCTCGCCACGCTCAAGCGAACGCATCCCGAGCTCGATGAGGCGCTTTGGAACGGCAATTTCATTTCCGATGGCACCGCCGAGCCCAAGCTTTTATGGGCGCTCAGAGCTGTGCTCGCCACGCCGGAAGAGTTCGCTAACGCGAACGGCGTCGAGGGTTTCCAACTGGGTGGCGGTGCGCCAGAAAAGCGCGCCGCGGATGCGATTCACGCTGCCGTTGAGGCGAGGTTGGCTGAATGTCCCACGACTCTCGAAGAGGACGAAGAGGAGTTCAAAAACGCTCCAGTGAATGGTAACGCGCGTACTGCCATCGCATTTCGCATTCGTAAGAAACGCATCCTGCGCGACGCCAGTCGCCTCTACAAGACGACGTGAGCGTCCACAAATTGTAACATTATCCATTTTTTTAAAATGACAGACATCTCACTGTTCGCGTCGCGCATCGATGAGACCGGGAGCGTAGGAGCACGCGGAGGTTTCAGCTAATAGTATTATTCCATTCGCGACCTATTCTCCGAGCTCTAACTACGCGCGTGATGCCTTACAACTTCACCGCCTTGAGCAACCCAGCGAGCTCGTCCTCCTCCTCGACGCTCCTCGTCCCGTATCTCTTCGCCCGATTCAATATATCCAAAGCCTTCACGATCAATTCACACTGTTGTCTCGCGTACCTCGACGTCCTCGGCAACGCACGCATCTTCTTCAACCTCTGTTCCAACGCATACTTGCGTCTCGCGTCGTCCTTCTCGCAACCTCCGCCCGCGCTATCCTCCTCCCCATCCTCCCCATCCACCGGGCGTCGTTTCGGCAACAACTCCCCGACCCGACTCCTCTCATCCTCATCGTCCGACGCAAACGTCCGCATCGCCCTCGCGCGCGATGCGCCGTTCAAGCCGCCGCCGTTCCGCGAGAGGTCATCAAACGAACTTTTCCTGCGCCCAACCACCACTCGTTTCCGAGACGTCGCCGACGACGCGTTTCGCCCGTTCGGTCCCTTGTGTCCGCGCGCCGACGTCGACGACGCGCGGTTCCGGTTCCTCGCGCGGTCCATCGCGACGGCGCGCGCGACGAGATCCGCGTCGTCGGCATCCATTGAAACGACCATTTTCGTGCGAACGCCAAAGTATGACGACTGCCGCCTCGTCGCGCAGCGCGCCTGGACCGCGCGTCGCCGCCGCCGGGTCGCTCGCGCGCAGAAATGAAAAACACCGTCGTGTTCGTCCCTCTCTCGCGCGCCGATCGGTCGTTGGACGACTGCGCGCGTTGATGAACGACGACGACGACGCGGGTGTCATGGAAGAGATAACGAACACGAGCGCCGACACCGACGCCGATCTCACCCGCGCGCTCTCGGACGCGCGCGCGAGCGCCGCCGCTGGGTTCTCACCGGGCGCTGGTCTCGGACTCACGCCCGAGGAACAGGCTGAGGCGGCGTACGCGGACCTCGTGGACACGTCGCTGTGGGGGGACGACGCCAACGCCGATGGCGAAAACGACGTCGAAGCGCTCTCGCGCGCCGGTCGCATGAGCACCGAGTCGTTGCGAAGGAAGTCTGGTGGGGTTTTGAGCGGGGCGGTCGAACTCTTTCGCGCCCTCAGCGGTGGGGCGCACATCACGAGGTCGAGCGAGGAGAAACGGTCGAAGCGAAACTGAGCGCGCGTTGGATAATCTGTCGTCATTTGTCGACGCGTGCGCGTGCGATTCGCGCGAGAAAAGCGCGCCGCCGACGATGCGTTACGACGTGTACGAATCCCCGCGGGATGTGACGACGCTCGACGTTTCGGAGACACGCTTTGCGACGCTCGGACGTCACAAAGACGCAACGGTTCGAGTCGGGGACGGCGACGCGAGCGTTTCTAGGCGACACGCCGAGCTTCGGGTAACGGCGAAGGGCGCGCTGGAGGTTCGCGATTGCGGGTCGACACACGGAACGCGGATCGACGGGCGTGCGGGGGCGTGCGGGGAGACGTGGACTGAGATTTTAAAAGCCGCAGACGACGCCACGGACGAAGCGGCGTTGGTTCTCGGTAAAGGATCGACGCGCGTCGTCGTGAAGAAGATCGCCAAGGGGTGTGGTGACGGCGGAGACGATGACGATGATGGAAGCGAGACGGAACCGGAGGATGACGGGAGTGATACGGAACCTGCGGGTGTCGAAGATGCCGCGGTGGCGGGCGCCGAGCGTCGTAGCTGCGCCGAAAAGCGAGACGCCGCGGAACCAACGATGGGTGAGGCTGAGGTTGTGTTCGGGGATTTGTATGTGAAAAACACCGATGATGTTGACGCGACGACCGCGGGTGCGAACGTCGACGACGCGGGTTCCGGGCGGGCAAACTTTAAGAAGTTTAAAAAGCAACGAGTGGTTGGGTTGAATGCGACTCGATCGACGCACTTTGCGTCGGAATCGAGTGTGTACGAACGAGAAGAGACTGCGGAGGATAGAAATGCGCGAGAGCGCGAAGAGGCGAACGAGGAAGAAGCGGATGCGTTGTTCAGCATGGGTTTGCCCGGCTTGGGCAAGGCGGCACCGAAACGACGCGCGCCAGCAAAGAAGAAACGATGACTGATTTGTTTGATTTATGTAAAGAATTCATTCCAATTGTACTACCACTGTTACAAACAATCGTCAAGTCAACACAAAGTCGACAAACTTTTTTAAATCTTTTTCATCAACCTCACTCAAATCGTGGTTCCCGTTGACGTAGAGCGTCTCCGCGCTCTTGGCGACACCCGCAAACGCCGCTCGCACGCGTTCGTTGTGCTTTACGACAACTTCGGCTGAATACGGCACGTATTCATCCGCCGTCGAAACGACGATTCGAACATCCACGTGAGAGCACTTGCCGCTCAACGCCGTCGTTATCTTACTCTCCGTCGCGGGCGTCGTCGTCCCGTCAAAGAGATCCAAACTAAACCAATCGTCGTCGCCGCCTGGTTTCGCCAGCGCTAAAAATCTACGTGCGTTGGTCGGCACGCCGTACGTCCCCGGCGTATCGCTCGGCATCATCTCCTCTGGTTCCATCGCCTCCGCGCGCGCAACCCACGACCGCATCATCTCTTTCCCGTTATCGGCGTCGTACCAATCCCGGTCGCTCACACCGGCTTGCAAAACGATGCGCGACACCATTCGCGCGTCGTCCTCGCTCGCCGTCTCTAAAAATCGACACGCGCTCTGACACCCAGTCGAGTGCCCGACAATCGTAAATTCCTTCACCCCCGGTATCGCCTCTGAAATCTTCCGCATCACTTCCCCGATTTCTCTCGCGTCGTCATCCAGCGTCTTCGTTCCGTAGCGCTCAAACGAAGTCGACAACTCAAACGTCGCCAAGAGCGAGTTACCATTCTTCGCGTCGTCCGACACCCTTTCCACGAGCGCCCCACCGTCGTTCGCGTACGCTAAACTCCCCGGTCCATCCGTGAGCCCGGGAACGATCAAAACGCACGTCTCACTTCCCGATCGTCCTCGCACGCGCGTTTCATACGCGTCGTTGTACTTGAATGTTTTATCGATTATATAATCCGACTGTTGATTCGACGCCGCACGCATCATCACCTTCTTCGTCGATACCCGTCGGTGCCCACGTTGGGAAACACCACAAAACGACGTCTCGCGTGGACCGCGCGCACACCTCGTCGTTGTCGTCGTCGTCGTCGTGGTCGTGGAATGAAGAATGCTTTCACAAAAAGTGCACTTTTGTTTTGGATAACAAAAAGCGACGACGTCATCAACGAATGAAACTGATTAACAACAGACGCCGACGCACGTACCGCTCGACGACGACGAGAACGACGACGGGGTATACATTCAATTAATTAAAGATGGTCGCGATGATGACGACCGTGATGACGACGACGACGCCGCGCGCGGGGGTTTCGATGACGACGAAGAACAAGATGCAACTAGCTCATCAAAGAGGATCGATGCGTGTCGTCGTCGCTCGCGCGGAACGTGTGGATGACGTCGTCGTGGCTGCGAAGAAGGAGGAGAAGCGCGAGAACAACGCGGCGATGATGATGACGCCGGCGGTGTTGGCGACGTGCTACGCTGGGGCGGCGCAGGCGGCGGTGGACCCGGTGGCGAGCGCGTTTGCGGCGTACGGACACTACTTGGGACTCGTGCTTGTCGTCGGCGCGCTGACGACGGAACGGTTGACCGTCAAGGCGAACATGAGCGAGGAGGAAGAGCAAAGACTCGTCATCGCGGATTCGGTGTACGGCATCGCGGGTGTGCTCGTGTTGTACACGGGATACCTTCGGGCGACGGAGTACGGCAAGGGTTGGGAGTTTTACAGCCACGAACCCATCTTTTGGGTGAAGATGTGGCTCTTCACCGTCATGGGGTCGTCGAGCTTGTTCCCGACGATTAAGATTATTCAGAGGGCGGCAGCCAAGGCGAAGGGTGAGGTTGAACCGATGTCTGAAAAGCTCGCGGCGCGCATTACCAAGGTGGTCAACGGGGAGTTGTTGGCCATCGGTTCCATTCCGCTCGCGGCGGCGCTCATGGCGCGCGGCGTCGCGTACGCGCCGGACATGCCGTGGCAAGCCGGTGCGGCGCCGATCGCGTTGACTTCGGTCGCGCTCGGCGTCAAGTACGTCAAAGAGGCATTGACGTGGGAAGAGGATGCTTAAATGTTTTCGCGTTTGCTATTATGTCACATTTCCACTAAAAAATTAACAACAACTGTTTTTACACCTTCTTCCTGTTCGTCGTCTCACCGTACGACGCGTTCATCTTTTACCTAAACAGCGGCGCGCGTCCTCCACCCTTTGATTTCTTCTTTGTACCACCCCCGTACACGGGTTTCACGCTGTCAGGATCAACTTTTGGTCTCTTCTTCATCGCGGCGGCCGACACGGCAGCGTTTGGATTGGATGGGATTAAATTCTGACCTTTGCTTCGAGTGAGACTTACGTCTCGTTCGAATATCGCGACGAAGAAACCCTCCATGTCGTCCTCCATCGGATCCGCTCGAATGATGCACTGGGCGTCGGACTCTGATAAGCCCTCGATGCGCACGCCTCGACGATGCCATTTTGGAAGCGCATGAAAGAGCTTGAATCCTTTGGCGCGAGCCGCCTCCATGACGTCGCGAACAACCTCTTCATTCTCCTTTTCGTGCACGCTGCACGTGCTGTAGGACACACGCTCGACTTCTGGAAACTCAAACGCGTGCATGAGCACTGACTTTTGAAACGCGGCGAGTTTATCGATACGCGCCTCGTCCTCTTCGGCGACGTCGTTTTCGTCTTCGTCTGCGCCGAGAGCGTCGCGCAGTAAAATGTCTCCTCTGTTCACCTCAGTTCCGGACCCCGAACACGATGGGTCGAGCAAAAGCGCTCGAACGCTCGCGTACATTTTATCTTCAGGGTCCACGGTGAGAAAGTCTTGACACTTGGCTCGAATGATGTTGTTGCTCCCCGTCGTCGCCGCGTTTTCCTTGAGCCGCTTGAGCCGCCGAGCGTCGGCGTCAAACGCAAACACCCCACCCTCTCGACCAACCATCGCGGCGAGCTGCGTCGTCTTGTTACCAGGAGCGGCACACCCGTCGATGCACGCCCACCCGCGTTCCGGCGCGAGCGCCGCCGCCGGAAGACAACTCGCGCGCCCTTGCAAAACCACCGCGCCATTCTTAACCAACTCGTGCGCGTGTAAATCCGTCCCCGCCGGAAACACCAAGAGCGTATCGATCAACCCATCGACGGCGCATTTAAATCCACCGTCACGAAACACGCGCATCGCGTCTTCGACGCGCATCTTGAGCGTGTTCACTCTCGCCGTTCGCGAGTATTGCACGCCGGCAAAGCTCGCGCCCGAAACCTTTGCCGCATACTCGCTCGCCTTTGAAACCTTCTCCCGACGCATCGCCCGTTCGAGCGCCTCCGTCAGCGCCCGCGCGTTCGCGCGTACCGTCTCACACCCGCCAGCCTCACCCTCCCACTTCTCCAAGTGTCGAGCGCTACCGAACAACAAGTCGTACGCGTACGCGTACGCCTCTGCTCGCGCGCGCCACGCCTGGTCACCTTCTCGTCCAGAAGACTCCTCCGGGTCCCGCGTCAGCGCCTCGAGCGGGTCTCCGACGTCAACAAAGAGCGTTTTTATCGCTCGGACGTGTCGAATCGTCTCGCACGTCACCGCGTGCGTCGCGCGCTTGTGTCGAACCTGAGCCGCCAGCGTTAACGCTTTAATGCTCGAGCCGCGGTGTCGACGAGCCGCGGACGCGAGGAGCGTCGCGACGGCGCGCGATGCGTCCTGCCGCGTCTCCAGGAGCGTTTGCGCGTCGGGTTTGCGGCGAGGCATGGCGCGCGACGGGGTCTGGCGAAGACGAGTGGGTATACTTCAAGTTACGTTTATGATTAAAAAGGACACCGGATTGGTTGTATTCTTCTCATCGCTCGCTCGCTCGCGTCGGGCTCGCTCACGCAGGGCCGCCGCAGGCGCTCGGATTCGATGGGCTGCAGATAGAATCTGCCGGAGCGGCTACCGACGGATCCATAGTGAGTTCGAAAATGTGTTGGGATGCTCCCCACGTCGTTGGCATACTACCGCTGATGCTGCCACTCCAGGACAAGCCAGTCGCATCGACGTTCGACCGACCGTACGGTGAGTACACACCGACGAACGGTGGTTCGATGATGCAGTAGTCAGTGGCAACGTTGCAGGTTCCATCGCTGTTCGTTTGCCAGCAGCAGTTCTTTTGTTCCATAAAGATAAAGCCAACGTCTGGATCATCTTTGGAGCCTCCGACGGCGAGATCTGGACCAGCGGTAAACATGGCGTCGCTCGTCCACCACTCCGTGTTTGCACCAAAGCAGTCTGGTTCGCCAGTCGTTTGGCCTGCGTTGTGTTTTGCGACAAACTTATACATGGATTGGTTGTAATCTACCCATTCGTTATCATTTGTCAAGTGCCTGAATGCGTGTCTGGGGTTGACCTCTTGGCACTGCACTTCAAATCGAGTGGCGCAGGCAGAGCTTGGTGTGCTTCCGGCAACGTTCGAGGTGGGTGAACCCGATCCGCCTGGCTCGGTGACTTTGTTTTCGATCGAGCCGTTTGGAACTGCAAACTCCATATCGGCATACAAGGTACCGTCAACCTTGACGAACTTGAGTTTGCTTTGCGTGTTGATTTGCCATCTCCACTTCATTGAACCGTCGTCAGAAATCAGCTCTTGACGTTGCATTTTATTCGAGCCGTTATCGCCAAGGAGTGCAACATCGAGATTTACTCCTGCTGGAATGTTCGGCGTACACTTGCCTCTCGCACATGTGCGGAATTGATGACAGAGAGTTTCGCTGCCCATGATACCGTACACAGAGAAAGCAGCACCCAGTTGCAAGACGAGGAGAACAATCTTGAGGATCAAGCGCTTCGGGTTGCGTTGCTTCGTCGTCACCGCGCGCGCGGTGGACGGAGACGGCCAGAAGTTGTCGATGTACAAAGCCTTGATAACTTTTGTAGAGGATACGAGCGGCCAGATAAACGAGAGCACACGAATGGCCAGAGCGTAGTCCGTGATGCTCTCGTCAACTTCCGGGAGTTGTGTTGTTATCTTTGGTTCAAAGAAGGGTTCGAGAAGCGCCGTGAAACCGACAATGGTGTAACCAATGTCGAAAAGAAGCGCAGACGCTTCCATCACGGTAAACTTGTCGAAGAGAACGAGGATGCCTCTAGTGATGACTTCAATAGTCATCCAAGCGCCCTGAGCTTGAGGGATTCGGATGTCTGTGGTTGATGGAGTGTAGAACGAGTACAGCTGAATCGCAAAACCAAAGAGGGCGTTGAAAGTTGCGAACCATAACCAAATAGAGTCTGGGTGGAATCGATGGTTAAAGTCCTTCTTATCACCGAACTTCTCCAACGGTTTCACTCTCGTCTCTCTCGGCTTCTTCGTGTAGTTCGGCTTCCGCAAAACATACCACGTCATGGCAAGCCAGGCGACAAGTGCGACGCACATGCATCCAAGAACAGCGTTGCCGCCACGTTCACGGCGGTCAGCATAAACTTCTTGGGCATCACACGCATCAAGAAAGGATTCGCGCTGAATGAAAGCTTCGGTACCGCCCATGCCAAGGGCGCTGTGAGCAACCTTGTAACCGCGGTAGTTTGCCAAACTTCCGTCCGTGTCTTTCGTCGGTAAGCATTCGCGAACGCGACTGGTACGAGCCGCGCATGCATCAAAACGAGCAAGGAGTGCCAACCACGCGGAGACGGCTTCCTCTGGGCTTTGTCCATCGGCGACGCACGCGCCACTGCAACCTTGTGGACACTGCGTAGTTGACGTGTACGAGTCTGCCGTGTACACAGTCGCGCCGGCAAGTACGCCACCTTGTTGATCGCATTGCATAACTTTACACCAGTTTTCCTTGAGCGTCATGCAGTCACCTGCGGGGGTGTAACCTGGACACTCGCCGCCGACGACGTTGGTCATCTCGCTAGCAAAATATCCGAGCATGGCTGTGCAAAACGCAACCATGCACAACGAAATCGCCGCGAGAACCTTTTGCGTGCGCCTACCGGCTTGATACACGCTCTCATCGGATGCGACGACGACCTCGGGGGTCGTCGCTTTCTCGACGTCCGCCATCTCGCGCGGCAAAAAGGATGCTCGAGACCGCTACCGAAGAAATTCCTTGGTCGGGCGGACAGCCCCCTTTGCGTTCGTTGAATCGATCGCTCTGTCGCGTCGCGTTTGACTCGTCGAAGAACGGTGTGCGTCGAGCGTTCGTTTCGAGCTCGACGACGCGTATCGTCGACGCGGGGGGATGCGTCCGCGAGTGACGACGACGATGACGACGAACCGATTCTCGACAGTTATCGTCCCCGGAATGCTCCGAGCCGCGGGTACACTTTTATGTACCCCTCGACGTGTTTTCGAGTCGTGAACCGTCGAATTTGGGATAAGAGGCGCAAGGACGACGACGCGTCGAGACGGCCGACGACGACGCGACGAGGGACGGGAAACGACGGGCGAACGATGCGCTTTTACGTTTTCGTCGGGTTTCGCGATCGTCGTCAAAGGAAGTTGATGGGAAGGGTGTCGACGCGCGCGTCGGCGAAAACTGCCAGCTCAGCGATATTTCCGTCTGCGTCGTATTGAAAAGCCGAGCGGCTAAGATTGACCAAAAACTGTGTCTATTTGTCTCGCGGCGCGCTCTGATGCGGCGTTGCCGTGTTCCAAGGCGTGATTGAGGGTGTTGATGGCGGCGTTGAGGCTACGGCGGGCGTTCTCTCGAGAGGTTTCGAGGTTGTGGTCGGGCTCGTCGTCGGGCTTGACGACTGGATCCGAGGCGCCGACGTTGCGTCGAAACGATCTCGGAGGGTCGGGGGCGAACATGGAGCCGGTGAATGGGTTTTCTTCGCGATCGACGGCGGCGCCGTCAGTTTTCGCGACGGTTGGCTTTGTGTATCGTCCCGAGGTTACCAGCTTTGGAACGCGAAGCGTCATCGATTCCACTTGTCGAGTTGCTGTTTTCACGGGTGACACTTCTTCGACGCGTTCCGCGTCGGAAGACAAGTTGGTCTCCTCTGCTTCTACGTCAGACGTCGTAGGGGGAACGTCCAAAGATGCATTGAGCTCTTCATCGTTGAGACTTCTCAGGCTCTCCGTCTCGGAAGTGATGCTCGGCGACTTGCCGTTGCGAATGCTCGGTACAATGAGTCTATTCTTCGACGAAATGACGCGTCGATGCGATGATTTCCTCGAAGGCAACGTGGGTGGATTCACTCGAAATCCGTGCTCGTCGAGCAAACCCGTCATCGCCATCGCTTTCGCTCTTGCTATGATGTGCTCCATTTCGAGTCCCGGCGGAACCTTTTGCAAGCGACTCATCGCCGTGCCGAAATCTTGAGCGCAAAGGATATCTTCCCGCATCGACAACAGCAAGCTCACGGCGACGCCTTCATATATATCTCTGCTCCTAATGACCTCTTCGCCCTCCTTTTTACCCACCACACACTCCATGAACGCGTCCCAGAGCACGCACACGTCTTCGCGATGAAACTCGCGCCCGTATCCCAACCGCAACCAACGCAACAAATACAACTGCGGCTCCACCTCCAAGGCGGCGAGTTTGCGGGCCACAGCCTCATCTATCGATACGAGAGCATTTTCAATCCGTCGAAACGCCGCGTTGATCGGCGACATCGGCGTCGTCGTGTCCTCGTAGTACACTCCCAACCGCAACCGACCGTCGACCGTACGCGTCGTCTCTCCCATAAACGCCTCAAACATCGCAAACGTATCGTGTTCCACGAACCTATAGTCCCGTTCATTCGCCTCCGATATCTCCCTCTCGTCATCCGCACAAATCGCAAACGCGGTGTGATCGTTCGTCTCCCCCCACTTCCCCCGTCCTTCCGGCGCTTTCGAGTAATCCGCCGCTCTCGCTCTCGCGTCAAACAGCATCGACGCCAACTCGTGCATACCCTGCCGGTATCCCTTCCTCGACTTGGTCATCGACGCGTACGCCACCAATATCCTCTTCAACGCCGCCACGCACTCCGGCGACGTCCGTCTCGGGTCATCGCTCGGTAACCTCTCGATGTCCAACGCCACGCATCGTCTCGTGTCATCCGCAGACTCTTCCGAGATTATCTCGCTCCGTCTCCAGTTCCGCCCGAGGCTCTGTCGTCGCAATCGCTCGTACGAGAGTCTTCGGGTCAATCGCGCGTGCGGGGTTTCGTTTTCCCCGAGCAGGGCGGCGCGCCAGGATTCGTACCGGCGTCGCGACGTCGGGCAATCCACCATTGCGTCACCAACTGTGGGCACCGGTTTGTTGAAACAAACAACAACTTTTGCACGTCAGAGCGCGTCGGTTTTGGAACGACGACGCGTGACGACGACGAAACGCCCGCGGGTTCGATGCGCGAAAGATTGCGGTGATCTGCGCGAAGCAAAGACTAGCGAGTCTCGCGAGGGATGCAGCAACAACGCGCGAGAGGACGCGTGCAAAACCGCGTGCTCAACGTGGCTGAGAAACCATCCGTCGCCAAGGAAATCTCGCGAGTGCTCTCGAACGGAAGAGCGCGATGTCGCGATGGGTTGACGCCGTGGAATAAAGTTTGGGAGTTTCGGTACTCGGTGCAAGGGCGACAGGTGGACATGGTGTTCACGTCGGTGACGGGGCACTTGAGTAATTTTGAATTCGCCGAAGACAGACATAAAAGATGGAACGGGGTGGACCCGAGAGAGCTGTTGTTGGACGCGGCGGTGGTGAAGAGCGTGCCGAGGGATAAGAAACAGTGCGCGGAGAATGTGAAGCGGGAGGCGAGGAGGTGTGATTCGGTGATATTGTGGTTGGATTGCGACAGAGAGGGTGAGAATATTGCGTTTGAGGTGCTGCGAGCGTGCCGAGAGGCGAACAGAGGCATCGTGGCGCTTCGAGCGCGGTTTTCGGCGTTGAGCAGAGGGGACGCGGATCGCGCGTTGGCGGCGCTCATGGAACCGAACGAACACGAGGCCAAGGCGGTGGATATGAGGATGGAGTTGGATTTGAGGTTGGGTGCCGCGTTTACGCGATTCAATACGTTGGCGTTGCAGAGAGCGGGCGTGGGCTTGCCGGTGGATGACAAGGGCAAGTCCATCGTATCGTATGGACCGTGTCAGTTTCCAACGCTCGGATTCATCGTACAGAGAAAGTGGGACATAGACGCGCACGTTTCTGAAGACTTTTGGGCCGTCAAATGTTCTCACACGCGCGAAGGATGTACGACGCAGTTTGAATGGAGTCGAGGGAGACTGTTTGATCAAAACTTTGCCGAGTCGCTCTACGACTTGTGTACTCGAGCAAACGTGGCAACGGTAGTGAGCGTCGACGGTCAAGAGAGTAAAAAGTGGCCGCCTCATCCGCTGAATACGATTGAGATGCAGAAACGGCTGAACAGAGCGCTGCGAATTTCACCAGAGCAAATCATGAAAATCGCGGAGGATCTGTATAACGACGGTTTCATATCGTATCCTCGTACCGAAACGGACAATTTTCCGAATGACTTCGATTACGACGGTACGCTCCGTGAACTCCATCAGCACCCAGAGTTTGGATTCTACACGGATCGATTGATAAACGGCGGGCGATTCAGACGACCTCCGGGAGGGCAGAAGGATGATAAGGCTCACCCTCCGATATATCCTACAAAACTGGCCACACAGCAGCAATATGAAGCTATGCGAGCGAAGAATCACAACGCTCCGAAAGTTTACGAGTTTGTGTGTCGACACTTCTTGGCTACGTGTTCGCATCCAGCCATCGCGCTCAAGACGTACGTAGACATCGAAGTCGCGAATGAAACGTTCAGAGCAACGGGTGTGATGATTCGCGAGAGAAACTATTTGGATATCTACGGTCCAGGACCTCCAGAGGGACCGCGGTTAACACCGACGTACGACAACTGGGGTAACAGCACGTTACCTCTTTATACAGCCGGCGAGCAATTTCAGCCAGTGTTGGATTTGCATCAAGGCACGACGCGACCACCAGACTATCTCAGTGAAGTCGATTTGCTTTCCCTCATGGAGTCACATATGATTGGTACAGATGCGACGCAAGCGCAACACATCGAGAAAGTCGTCGGCGAACGCGGTTACGCTCGTAAAGTTGGGGATAATAGATTGATGCCGACGGAACTCGGAGAGGCTCTTGTATTGGCGTACGATCGTATGGGAGTCGCCGACATGTGGCTACCAACGAAGCGCGCTAAGATGGAGGCTGACGTCGATGCGGTCGCACACGCGCGTATGGACCCTAAAATCGGTTTACAGACTCATTTGAGGGCAATGCTGCAAGCGTACGATCGCGTCGCGGCGGATGAAAATCTGTTGACGAACACAGTCGGCGCTTTCATGCAAACCGGCTCGGCGGCGGGAGCGGTAGCGAATGGCAACGGTCGCACGCAACTACACGAGAGTACCGACGTAGGTGAAATCCAAGGTGTCGTTCGAAATCCGTGTCCAGGTTGCAACGGTACTGCCAGCCTCCGCTTTGAGTCGGGCGAGAGAGGAATAAAGAAATTTTCGTTGTCTTGCGACGCGGCGCACTGTTCGCACCGAATGTCCATGCCGTCCTGTACCAGAGGCATAAGCATAGAAGAAGAACACTGCAGTCAGTGTCGCGGCAGACTTCTCCATTTCAAGTTTTCGCTCATCGCGCTTCCTAATGGCTATCAGGACATGCAACATTGGACTGGCTGCACGTTTTGCTCTGTGCAGTTTCAACAACTCCTTCGCGCCAGTCGCGCCGAAGAAAGTGTCTCTGCTCGGCGTTCTCCCGCGCGTTCTCAAGCACATGAACTGCGGCAAAATGACCGACCAGGGCGCGGGCGAGGTGCGAGAACCACTGGGGCTCGAAACACGACAACTGGTCGTCGCCGAACGCGCGCCGAACGAGATGCGGGCGGCGGCGGCGGCAACAACACGTGTTTCCACTGCGGCCAAGAGGGTCACTGGGCAACCAACTGTCCAAACCGGTAGATAAACTCGGCGTAATGCCAACCATATTTAGACGAAACGATGTTTTAGCGAGCGAGTAATGGTAGATTTGTAAAGATGCAAATGATTTTTTCCGCGAAAGCAGCGAAACCACACACCACAGTAACTAATCCAGCGCCAGTCTGCGACGCGCGCGCGCAGTCCATCGACGGTAAAACCAGTTTACGATGGCGGCAAACACCCGTCGCACGCCCACCAAACGTGCGAGCGCCGCCGCCAAGTCGCCCTCGAGCAGAGCGACACCGAAGCGTTCGTCTTCACGAGCGGCGTCGCGGTCAACTTCTGCAAAGAAATCTTCCGCGCGTACCGCCCCTGCGCCGGCGCGCACGACGCACTTTGAGTTTGGAGGTCCGATCGGAGCGCTCGGCATCACCTTCATCTTGCCGTTGGTGTGCTACTTTCTCGTGTACGCGTGCAACGAGGATGGTTGCGTTGAGGTTTCAAAGGCGTTTGGCGCCGGGGGTAAAATCTTCCCGGGCTTTCCGAAGCGCATGGCGTTGTTCGACGCCAAAGGTGCCGTTGCGACGTTGGGATGGATGACGTTTACGATTATCGCGCACGTCGTTTTGCCGGGAACGATGAAAGAGGGCGTCATGTTGCCGGATGGGACGAGACTCGTGTACAAGCTCAACGGCTTTCGAGTCTTTGTCGCCACGTGCGTCGTCGGTGTCACCGGCATGAAGGCTGGGTGGATCGATCTCGCCGCGGTGCACGACAACTTGCTTTCCATGCTTTCAACCATGGTGATCTTTTCGTACGCGCTTTCGGCGTATCTGTACCTGAGCTCGTTCGGAAAGGACAAAATGCTGGCCAAGGGTGGCAACAGCGGCAACTTTATTTATGATTTTTTCATCGGCCGTGAACTCAACCCGCGTCTCATGGCGGGAACCTTTGACTTGAAGGTTTTTTGTGAGCTCACGCCGGGATTGATTGGGTGGCTGCTCTTAGATTTGGGTTTTGCAGCGAAGCAATACGCCGTGACCGGCTCGGTTTCTGCGGCGATGATGATGGTGTGCGCCTTTCAAGGCGCGTACGTCATCGATGCGCTTTGGAACGAACCAGCCATTTTGACGACGATGGATATCACGACTGACGGTTTCGGTTTCATGCTCGCCTTTGGTGATTTGGTCTGGGTGCCGTTTACGTACTCGTTGCAGTGCCGATACATCCTCGAGCACTCGGTGCGACTGTCCAACGCGCACATTGTCGGCATTCTCCTCGTCCAATGCCTAGGTTACGTCATCTTCCGAGGCTCAAACTCGCAGAAGAACTTGTTCCGCACCGATCCAACGGATAAACGAGTCGCACACTTGAAGACGTTGCAAACAGCGAGAGGTACAAAGTTGATCATCAGTGGTTGGTGGGGCGTCTGCCGCCACATCAACTACCTCGGCGACTGGATCATGGCGTGGGCGTGGTGTCTCCCCTGCGGCTTTTCCCACGTCGTCCCGTACTTTTACGTTATATATTTCGGTATTCTCCTCGTCCATCGCGACGCTCGCGACGGTGAAGCGTGCGCTGAAAAGTACGGCGACGATTGGAAGCGATACTGCGCCGTCGTTCGCTATCGTCTCATCCCGTTTGTTTACTAGCCAACGCACGGCGAAACGTGCGTTCTTTCGCACACTCATAGCTTGTACATACTCGTGGATTAATTCAATCATGATGCTCTGAAACACGGTGTTCTCTTTCGACGCCCTCGTCTCTTCGTTCGGCAAATTTGGATGCTCGCTCCGTCGCTCCGTCGCTCCGTCGGACAGACTGACTCAGCGCTTATCCACTTTTTCAGGGTAATCATCTTTCCCGGCGTCACTCTCCGCCCGCGTCGCCGCACTCACCGTCGTCGCCGTCACACGAAACACGCCCGTCATGCACTCTGTCGTTCAACACACCGCCGCCGCTCGCGTCGTCGCGCCGACCAACGCGCGCGCGCCGCTTCGCAAATCCTCTGCGAAGATCGCTCGCCCGGTTGCGCCGCTCCGTCGCTCGATCGTCGCCGCCGCGGCGGATACCGAAGAACCGGGTTCGGCCGCCAAAGGTATGGGTAAGAACCTCCCGGCTGCAATGGATATCGACGCCATCATGGACTTGTTGCCGCACCGGTACCCGTTCCTTCTCGTCGACCGCGTGGTTGAGATCGAAACCGGGTCGTACGCCATTGGTGTGAAGAATGTCACAATCAACGACAACTTTTTCCCTGGACACTTCCCGCAGCGCCCCATCATGCCGGGTGTGCTCATGGTTGAAGCCATGGCCCAAGTCGGTGGTTTGGTGATGTTGGAACCCGGTGAAAAGGGACAAGGCGGTACGCAAAAGGAGTTCTTCTTTGCGGGTATCGACGGAGTCAAGTTTCGCCGACCGGTTGTTCCGGGCGATACGCTCGTGATGAAGGTTGTCTTGACCAAGCTCAACAAGAGATTTGGTATCGCGAAGATGAAGGGTCAGTGCTTTGTTGGTGAAGAGCTCGCTTGCGAGGCCGAGCTCACCCTCGCGCTCGGTGCGTAAGTGTTTTAATAACCAAATTTTTGATGTCTTATTATCATCGATTCACTCGCTCGCAAAAGGAAAATGTACGCATATCTGATATTGCAAAGCCTTACAGTTTACTCTCTCTTACCGTCTAACCGCCTTGTGAAACCATCATCATCATCATGAACCACTCTTTTTAAACAAACTGAACCGAATCAAAATTGCGCATGAAACCGTTTTACATGATCATTAAATCGAAGTATCACGCGTCACACCGCCGAGGGCGTGCGCATGTATCCACCACAGTTACCACACCGACACACGGGCGCAGACATGGGCGCTTGCACACACACTTGACAGTTTGGACACACGCACGCGATCACGTTGAAACCCGGAGGCGGTTGAAGTGGTCGAGTCGATGGCATCGCGCCGGCGGCCAATCCCGCGTGTGACCGCGACGACGCGAACGTGTCTTCTCTCGGTGGATCTGGAAGTCTCAACACACGCTGACACTGACCGCAAATCGCAATTGCGTGCGGTGACGGTGGACGAATGAGTACCGCGCGGCTAGATTCGTGCGAATCGGTCGACAATGTTCAACGTTAGTTTGTTACGATGTCAACTTTAATTCACGATGTTGACGATACCGACGACGATGTCATTGAAACGCGGAAACGCGGAAACGCGGAAACGCGGAAACGCGACGCGCGAAAAGAAACGCACCACGCTGGACACAAAATTAACGTCTGGTCCGTGTGCAGAGCCGTGCCGGTGCACTGTTGGCACAGCATTCCCGGCTGGGTACCCGGCGCGTTACTCGAATAGAAATGATTGCACCTGGAGCAGACTTGCAAACCGTGCGTCTGCGAGATGGCACGCGAGAAGTGTCCGTGATCGTGTTGAGAATGCGTTGCGGTGGCGCTCATCGAAAACGCATGCGCGTCCTGTGAGGCGTCTGAACCTTGAGTGATCGCCATCAATATGCATGCGAGAATATGAGGAGGCGAGGCGTACGTGCTGAGAGCGTTTTGTCATCCGATTTGTCTAATACTTCAAGGTTTTCAAATGATGTAACTAGGTGCGAGATCTAATCCTAAAGTCACGTTTTCCCACTGTTCGTGCGTGAACGCGGCTCTGGTTTGCGTCCACGTGTCCTGATGGGTCTTTTTGAATTCTGCAAAAGTTCGCTGCGTCGTCTCTTTGATGGGCGCCGGCTCGAGCGACGCGAAGCCGAGAGCTTCCATGACACTTGGCATCCAGCTCGGAACTTCGTAAGGATTTGACAAGACGCATGCCGATAAACCCAACACAGCTGCATGCTTCTGCGATATTTCATTGGCTGAAGCACCCCGTGGTAAGCGCACAGAAGCAATTTTGAGAAACTCTGAGCGCAACATAGGTTCATCCGTCGAACCGATACCTTTGAGGAAAATCATTAGCGTACCCGAGGCTAATTGCGCCACTTCGAGTTGCTTGTCACACAAACGACGCTTCACAACTTCCCGAAGCGTCGCAAAGCATTCTGGCGACAGTGTAAAGGCGTGGTGGTACGTGAACGCCTGAGTAAAACGCAATGCGGCGGCGCGCGTGTGCCAGTTTTCGTCTTCGCTGGTGAGCGCGAGCATTTCAGTGAGCATGCGAAGTTCATCGTCTCCGAACTGCACGTACTTGAGATACGCGCTAGTCAACTTTGCCAACATTGCAAAGTCCTTGTCTTTTGACTCTGCCGTTCGAAGAGCAGAGCGTAAGATTGTGGAAGCGCGATTGGAAACCACGTTGGCGTCGCCATGACGAACTATGGCATGGAGCGAGTAAAAAATGCCCTCGAGAGCATTCTTGGCTGGTGTGTTCACAGCGTCCGGAAACGCGGGGTCGGACATCAGAGCTTTATCCGTGAGGCCATGGACATCTTGTGCAAACATGTTGAGCAATGTTTCGTATTGAACCCGCATGTCATCTTCATCCATGGCGAGAAGTGTTGCCGCAAGTTGAGCGCCATTTTCGCGAACCAGACGGCTCTCGTGCACGAGAAATGACTTAACTGGATCTGCAAGATTTTGAATCAACAATGACTTGATGTCGCTCTTTCCGAATCCAATTTGGGCGATGCAGATTCGCGTAAGCTCAATACTCCTAGACAAATGAGACACTGTGCTGAAGTGCAAAGCGCCCAGTCGTCTGAGCAACGAATCGGAAACGTTGCCGCCACCACTGTTCGTACAAAATGCCGCTCCTCGAAGCCACTCTTCGCGTTGATCTGCGGAAGCATCGATCGCAAACTTTAGAAATGCATCTTCCAAGCAAACCTTGTCGTCCTCGTTCAAGGCTCTCGACGCGATTGCGCCAGCAAGCGCCTCGGCTATGGCGCAGCGAGTACTCCTGTCGCTCTCTTCTGACGCATTCGCACAAATGTTTCGAAGGCCAAGTGCGATCTTCTGAGGTGAAATCTTTGCAATCAACATCCAAAATCTAGCCACTGCGATGATAAACGCGCCAGTAAGCGGTAAACCTTCAAATGCTCGCGAGCTGGGCCATTCCGGCCCGGACATCTCGTTGGCGTAACCGTAGAGAGCCTCGGCAGCGTGCATTAACGCATCAGCTTTACCATTTGCCCTCCCGCGCTGTTCGCCTGCATCTTGAGCGGAATGAGCGACGGCAAAACTCTGAACAATTGTTTGACATAACGAGGGAGTTTCTGATATGACCCGAGCCACGACAGGAGCGCATGATGATTCAAAGCACTCGTGGCGATTCATCATCAAGAGGGCGCACATCGCCGGGAAGCGCACCACCTTCAAGTCTCCTAGAATTCGCGCCATGAACTCTTCAGTAGCCCGAGAGAGAAAGTTTGCGTCATCACGCGTGTCGATGAAAAAGATCGTCATCGCGTTCGTCATCATTGCATAGCTCCAGTGCATGGCCGTCCGCGATTGTAAAGATGCGAGCAGAGAGTCCTTCAAGTCGACGACAGACTGCGACGGCGCAGGTTCAAAAACGCCCCGAGTGAACATCAGCGCGAACGTCAAAAACACAGAGCCTATGGCATTTTGAGCCCGTTCAGTGCCATGGTGCGAACTGCCTAAAATTGCTTGAACAAGAGAGACAAAAAGTCTTTCGTCACTGAGGGCCAGGTGCAAGCACGATGGAGTGCGTAATACGGCGCAAGACGCAATACACCTGTCTTCATCCTCATATTCCTGCACGATAGCTTCGATTGAGCGGTCTATAAACGGTATAGCGTCGCCAGAGAATCGATCAAAGAGAGCCTCGGCTACGGGTAGCGCGCACTGCCGAACTGAAGCGTATTTACTCAGCGCCATGTCCTGCAGAGCACGCAGTAAATTTCCTCGCCTCGAGTCGCTGGACGGACCAATCGAATAGAAGCTCGAAGTAGAGCCTGAGTAGTACACTGATTGTGCATTTCGCCAGTAAGCACCGAGTCGGATCTTCGACGCGATGAACCATCGCGGGTAACGAGCCTTTGTCCCAGCACACGGTGGTTGTGTCACGTAACTTGCGATGGAATTCAAGGACATCAATGAAGATCTCGAGTACTGGTATCCTCTCAAGGCGCAATTCAGCACTGATTCTGTCGCAACACATATTAAGCTCAACGTCTCCGTATCATCCGAGCTTGTTTTACGGATGCAAGCGGCGAGAGCTTCAGCCGCCAACCCGCGTGGTCCACTGTCGTTGAAGCACGCGGTGTGACCAGTGAACAAGGTTGCATCTGAGTCTGAAAAGTCCTTCAATCGTTCTCGAAGACCTACAACAACGCCAGTAATCGACGAAACGATTCTCCTTACGTGTCCTTTTGATACTTCATCGTCACACTCCATGCGATCTTCCGAGGCGCTCTCGATAATCTCATTCGCAGGAGAGACGAGGAACTCATCGATGATTGCGTGCGTAGCGGAGATGCTTGATTCATTTGGAGCAGTCCACGTGAACGTGCCCGGTAAGACTTGATCGCCCACTACATCACCGTTCACATCGACGATCCACTTCGAATTGACCCAATTTGTGATCGAATCACCCTCGACGTCGTCTGTGTCCTCGTCTACGATGTAAAATGACAACATGCCCGTGATGAGTTCGGTGAGCAGATGCTCGCCGACGCAGAGAAGATCAAGATTCCCAGACTGTTCACCGAGAGTGAATATCCTTCTAACGAGACGTTTCACGTCTTCACAGACTTCAACCGCAATTTCCCGTCGAGCGTATCGTATTCCTGTACCTAGAAGACCGCTAAACCAACGAATGCGCGCGTCAGCAGTTGTGGAAAGCGAACTGCTTGTAAGGTCTTCCTCCAAGGCGGTAATCGAAGGATGAATAATCTCTCGGATCGCCTGCTCAGGTTCCGAGACGAGAACCGCTTCGAGTAGAACGCTGACTTCATCGACGATCTCAGGGAGCGTGTTTTCTCTCAAAAAAGCGCAAACTCGGGACACAGCCATCTTTCGAACAGGCGGGTCCAATCTCGCAAACAAAAGATGAATGAGTGGCGGGAACATGGACGATGAAGAGAGTAAAAATCCTGAAGCGTCTCGATTCCCACCCTTGAAAGCATCCGCTGCTTCAGACTTGCTCCCGTGTGCGTCGGGTTGTAAATGCTCAAAGACTGAGAACAACTTGGTAAGAAATTGCACCGTCCACTCTGACCACATGATTGGTACCTTTGACACCGCTCCGCTCTCGCCGATGTCAACCAATCGCGGCAAGTTGGAAATTACCAAGCAAAAAAATCTCAAAGTCGCGCACGTCTTTGAAGAATCATTCACATCAATTCCAGGCAGCGCGGCGTCCATCGCAGCAGCTAAGAAATCATTCACATTCGCGTAGGATTCTCCATCATGTTCTTCAAAGACTGTATTCAGCGGAAGCATGAGCATCGGGCGAACGCAAACGGTGAGGCAGTTGAGCGCGGGAACGAGTTGGCGGGTTGCAGTTTCGTGCGTCAAGGCTTCTTCGAAGCGGTTCATCACCCCCGGAAGTATCATTTCCGGGCATATGTACGCTAATCGTGAGATCCCAACCATGGCCACTCTCCTCAACTCGCTCCCCTTTGAAAACACAGCGCGATCCGTCATGCGCTTGAGCGTCGTGACGAGGTTCCGCAGTGTCGCCTCATCGGTAGTTCGATCACCGTATCCCATGAATTTACTAACATATTTGATGAGGAAACGCAAAAACGCAGCCAAGTTACCGCTAAAAGAACCACTGTTGCTCGGATGGTAAAAGTGTTCAATGTAATCGACAATGTTTGACACGTGTTTCACCATGATTTCATCCTCCATCGCGCGATAGATCAAAAACTTTGCCGCCACTCGCACGCGACGCTGCGGCTCTCTAAGAGAATCAAACATCATGGCTGCCCTCATCGTCATCTTACGCCCAAAAGAACACCGTCCTTCCATCCCTCCCATCGGAAGTTCTAAGAAGCGCACCGCGACGGACATCACGTCGCCGTACACGTCTCTCCAAGAAACAACTCTGCCGACGTCGTGTTTCGAGAGTTGCGAAAACATTGAAACCCACGCACTCATCCAAAAGTTATTCGTTCCCATCGCCCTCGAAAGCGAAAGCCACTCACCACCAAGCATGTGCGCGAAAAACGCGGCGTCGTCGCCACCTTTGGCAATGTTCATACACGGCGTGAAGAGGTGCAACATGCCGAGAGCCTCAAAACTGCTATTTTCTTTTACCGTCGAACACGCGTCAGCCAATCTCTCCCAAATCAATCGAGCCGAGCCGTCGGGGAAAAACCGCCTACATTTCCAAACTAATTTCATGTATCTCAGCCTCGACGAAGAGCTCGATCCATATCCAGAATACGTCGTGGCATCTCCTCGTATGAATGTTTCGACGCAGTCAAACATCGGCACCCAGTCGCATCGCGCGCCTTCTATATCGTTTCTATACCTGTCGATCACCGATAAAGTCGCCACACACCAATCCTGCGCGCAGCCATCATCAATTCCCAAGCAATGACGCGCGAAAGACTCGCCCAGACCTAGCGCACGCTCAATGTCAACGACTCGAAGCGTGGAGTGCGCCGAACAGGCGACTTTTAGGCACCGTGCTGCGTCTCTCGTGTCCGACCATCTACGCGACGTCGACGTTTCGTTGTGCAACGCCTCGAGACGCTCGATGAGCGACGTAAACTTGACGCTATCGTTCTCTGTCACTCTCGCCCGCAGTTCGTCGTCCAGACACTCGGTGACGGCGAGTCGGCTCAACGTCAGAGAGTCGATCCTCATCGAGACGGACGCGGTGTTTCGACGCGCGCGTGCGTTATCTAGCGTGCCGCAACCCCCGGTTTGGCCTTTGACGTCTCGGTTACGCCGTTTTCACAGTGCTCCTAAAACCCGAGAGGTGCGCGAGTCGACGTACGCGACGTTTTGAGGTTGAGGTCAAACCTTTTAACTGTTTCCGACGCGGAAGCCGCAGCTTAGTCGTGGAGCGCATTGCACGTTTCAATTGATTGTCAATTTACAACGAATCTCTCGTGGCTTTGAATCTATCCACTAAATCTAATACAGAACCGCTCATCGAGAGCTCTCGTAGGGATTTGGCAACGTCAACGATGTCGTCATGGCGACGCAGGAGTGCGTCGAGAGACAAGAGAATGTTGAGCGCCTCAGTCGCGTCGCCCGTCTCAGCGAGCTCTTTAGCGGCTCGAAGAATCACTTGGCGTTCAGACGGACCAGTCAATTCGCAAGCTAAGGAAACTCGCGCGGCAGCGAGCGCACCGCCGTGTTCGACTCGAGTGAGTGCGCGCACGGCTGCTGAAGAGGCGCCGGTTGACAGGTGAGCCTTCGCGGCAGCTTCCATGCCGCCTCTCGTTTCTTCCGCCGCGGCGAGTTCGCGTCGAATCTCTGAGAGAAGGTCGTCGGTGGGTAAAAGCCGAGCCGCAGCCAAAGCGCTGGCGTCACGAATGAGCCCACCCATTCTGAGGATGTCGATCGCTCCTCGAACGTCTTGCATGGACAATTTCAGCATGGCGGCGCGTTGGAACTCGCTCGCCGCGACGAGTCGCTCACACTGCGCTTCAGCCACGGTAGACCACACGGCATAGCCTCCACCGACAAAAAGTGCCATGAAATCGTTCGATATGGGTGCATCGCTCGCTTTTAGAAGGACGGATGCGGCTTCAGCGTAGTCGCCCTTGTATATGTGCAGAGCGGCAGAGCGCTCAATTTCAGCCATTGACGCTGTGTCAGATACAGTCTGTGCCTCGGACGACAAACAATCCATCGCCGACTGCGTGTCCATGTACAAGGCAATGCCGGATGGTCCATATCGTAACGCCTCAGGCGTGAGAGAAGCTGCGGCATCCTTGTACACAAGATTGGCCAGATCGACGACGGCGCGTTGGCCAGCGAGTATGCCATCCGGCGTACTCTCGACTGTAGAAGGCTTGAAAAGCGCGCCACTAATACCAGTGGCGCGCGTCTTTTTCGCCTTCGCTGACTTTTTGTGAGAAGGCGCCATTTCGTTAGGCTTGGGTGCTTTTTCATCCACCGATGCGGGCGATGCGCATTGCGATGATTCGTCCTTTGATTCGCTCGGGGCGTACTTCGACTCGGTGTAGTCCCAGACCCTGAACGTTTTGTCGTCGCCACCGCTAATGACGAAGTTGTCGTCATGCGCGCAGAACTTTACGCACATCACTTTACCAGTGTGTCCGTGCAGATTGGCGATGACTATCGGCACGTGTCCGTTCGTCATTTTCTGTATTTCCCACAATTTGACGCAGCTGTGTTGAGCGCACGCCAAAATCGCAACGCCGCTCTTGAAAGACCACGCTATGTCGTATACGCTCGCCCTAGGTAGACCGCATAGCACCACTCCATCGCTTCCATGTACAAGCACAGTTCCACTCGTGGATGCAGTCATGATCCAAGAGAAGTAATCACCGTTCTCATCGTCGCACTCTGGATGCCAACGAATCCTAGAGACACTCTTACTGTGCTCTTGAGTTTTCCATTTCTCTTCGCCAAAATCGTGTACGCTGAGCTCGCCGCTCGACCAACCACACGCCAATCGACCCGAATGTGGCGAATATTCGAACGCACTCATCTTGATTGTTGAGCTCGGGTGTTCACCGGCGCAAAGTTTGGACAAATTGAGGTATTTCCCAAACTTTCGCGCGTCCACGACTCCCGACTTCTTCACGTCGGAACTTGAAGGATCGAGAGTTGCCAACCAGCGCCAGAGGGAGCCGTCCGCACCGATACTCGTCAATGTCACCATACCTTCGTCTTCGTCGTCATCCTCGGCGCGAATCACCAGCCACTGAAGCGATTGAACGGCGGCGGCGTGGCATTCTGGGTAGCACGCAAATCTGCCCGTCGTAGAGTCGAAGCAGCCTACTCTTCCATCTTCAAGTCCGAAAGCGACTATATCGCTCTGTGGCTTGCGCGAAACACTAGTGACTTTCGTGTTCGGAAGTCCTTTCCATAGCAGAGATTCTCCCATATCTCCAGAGAGCGTTGGTGAGAGATCCCAGCCGTGCACCGTGCCATCCCCGCACGCCATAGCGACTGCGAACGGGTCTTGTTTGTCTATCGCCAAATCGTAAACGTAGCCACCGAGAGCCGTGAACGACCAAATCTGTTCGTGAGTATCCAAATCCCAGCACGCCACCTTTCGATCTAAACTCGTGCTCCAGCATTTATCCTCTGCCGTTATCACGGTGAACACCGTTCTTGCGTGCGCGACGGACCGAGGTCCAAACGCCTTTGCCTCATTCACGTCTACCACTCCCTCGCCAAAATTGAGAGGTACTTTCCACGAAAGTAACTCACCACCTTGTCCAGATGAGATCAATCGACACGCGCTCTCGTCCTCAAACGGTTCAGCCCAAGAAACGGCGACCCAGACTCGTCCACGCTGCGCTTCGCTGAGCGTCGCATTCGGCTTGGGCAAATGCAACGCGTGCGTTGCAATCAATTTACCATCTTCAAAAGCCCAGACGCTCACCCTCTTCTCTCGACTACCTACAGCTAACATTTCGAGCGTCTCTCCATCCTCCGTCCTCGCCGATGTCCACGACAGCGACGTAATCTCTCCCAGTCCGCTCGCCGCAACTCTGTGCGACACGCCCGTCGAAGCGTCCAACGTGCAAACCATACCGTTTGCACCTCCCACCGCAATCACACCCGACGTAGACGCAGCCATGGTCGTGATGGGCCCCTCCACGCTCTTATGCGTCGACACGAGCGCGCCTCCATCGGACATCTGCCACACTGACACCGCGCCCGACCGGCAACCGCTCGCGACTCGTTTCCCTCCGAGCGCGCACACCGCCGTCACCTCGTGCTTATGCCCTCCAACCAGCCCGCGTCCGCGAAAACGCATCTCACGCAAATCCAGCACTCTCAGCGTCTTATCCACGCATCCGCACACCGCCGTCTCGCCCTCGTCTCCGTCGTTTCTCTCGACGATGCAAATGGCGCTGATTCTCGCCTTTGTCGACGCGATCCCTCGCACGGCGCCGTTTTCTCCATCCAGCGCGACGACGGATCGATCCGACGCGTAGACAACGCACCCATCGCTCGTCCTCGCCGACAGACCGTCGCCGTACCACGACGCCGACGGAGGAACGCCCCGCATTCCGTCGAAATGCGCGCGTTCAACTGTGACGCAGTCGCTCGCAGCGTCCGACTGGCGGACGGTCGCCAGTTTCGCGCGCGCGTCACCGAAACGCAGCCGACGCGTGGACGGCGATCGCGAAGAGGACGAAGACGATTGGGACATGCTCACCTTTTGCCCGACGTGCGGTAACCTGCTCATGCTCGAGCGCGAGTGCGGCGCGGGCGACGTGGATGCGAGCTCGCTCGCTGGCGGCTCTGGGCTCGTCAGGCTGCGTTGCGCGGCGTGCCCGTACGCCTACGAGGTCGTCCACGGGGTGAAACAGCGGGTGCAGAACACGAAAAAGGTGGTGGATGACGTCCTCGGCGGCGATGAGGCGTGGAAAAACGTCGATAAGACGGCGGCGACGTGTCCAAAGTGTGAACACGAAGAGGCGTACTTTATGCAGATACAGATTCGAAGCGCCGATGAGCCGATGAGCGTCTTTTACAAGTGCGTTGGCTGCGCGCATCAGTGGAGAGAAGGTTAACGTCGACGCGTTCGCTCGAGCACGCGACCCCAGGCGGGGCGCGTCGACGCGTTCGCGAGGCGTTTCCATCGTCGGGCTAGTTCCCGAGCCACATAGTACCATAGTTTAGAAAAACTAGACCCATCTAATAGATTGAACGAAACGTTACAGAAAACGAACGATGCGAGACGCGCGCGCCAGCGCACCGCACATCCCGACGCCGCAAACACCGACGACATGAGCGACGAGGAGTACATCACCGACGAGGATGACGTCCCTTACTCGGACGAAGGTGCGTTTCGCGCCTCTGACTCGATGTAACGCGCGCGAATGGTCGATTCGAGGGAGGGGATCGCCGTGTTCAGGTTTAGGGTTCCTCTGCAACCTTTGCCGTCGACTCGTGAGGCGAACACGGAGACTGACGGCGGATGTATGACTTTTCGCGCGACGCAGATCACGATGAAGAGGAATCGCAGGCCGGTGCGCCGGCGCCGCAACAGAGTGCGCCGGTGCTTGGGCCGAAGGAGTGGGTCGGGCTCAGCTCCATGCCGACGGCGACGCAAAACTCGTTGCTCGAGGCTTTGAGTAAGCTTCGTGATCGTAGTGTGAACGAGATGACGGTGATTTTCATCGGTAAGCAAGGTGTTGGTAAGTCGTCCACGGTGAACACGCTCTTGAACGAGCGCGTCGCGCCGAGCTCGCCGTTCCAACCTGAGACTGTGAGACCGCTCCTCGCCGGTCGCGTCGCCGCCGGCTTCACGCTCAATGTGTTGGATACTCCGGGCTTGCTCGAGGGTGATTCCGTCAGCGCTCGCGGTTTGATGGCGCTTCGTGCCGCGTTGAACGGTCGCAAGGTGGACGCTTTCATCTTCACCGACCGTCTTGACACGTGGAGAGTGGACAACGCGGACAAGGCGATTTTCACGTCATTGGCTGAAAACTTTGGGACCGAGCTTTGGGAGCGAACAATTCTCGGCTTTTCTCACGCGCAGACAACGGCTCCGGATGGCAAGCCGTACGATGAGTTCGTCAACTCGCGCGTCGAGCAGTACCGTAAGGCGATTCGATCGACTCTCGGTATGCCCAATTTGGAGCTTCCTTTCACCCTTATCGAGAACGGGTCTCGATGCAAGACGAACGGTGATGGGGAGAAGGTTGTTAACGATAGGCCTTGGTTGACGGATATGGTGAGCACGATGGTTGACATGGCTTGCTCCAAGGATTCGTACGAGTACGACCACTCCAAGGCGGGTAAGAAGCGCGATCCGAACAACAAGCACAAGATTTGGATGGTTCCAGTCTTCTTGTTCCAAGTCTTCGTGTTGCGTCCGGTGATGATCAGCATCATCCGCCGCGATTTAAGAAAGGCGAAGAAGTGAGGGTTAGCACGCGTGAATACTAGAAGAGATCAAAAATTATAATAGACATCAAACATGTTTTTACAACGCCTGAGTGGTTTATTGAACACGTTTTCCTTAACTCACTTTACATACACAAGCGACTCTGCGGCCCGATTCTCGCGACGGCATCGCTTTTTAGTTGCTCGGACAATCCACAGTCATGTTTCCATCCGCATCCGTCTTCACCTCGCACTCCACGTGCTCGCTGGTGTGCGTCGTCACGCACTGGTACCCTCCGCCTGGTTGTTCGCAACAGTAGACGTCTTGCCCGTGTTCATCCTTATCGTTCCAACCGACGAGGCACGGTTCGATCCCGAGCGTCACGTCATCGTCTTCATCCGCTTGCACCGCACCAACTGCATCGTTCTTCGCGCTCTTCATCGCGTATCGCACCATCCCTCGCGCGTTCCCACGTCGTCGGTCAACCGAAGACGCAATCCGAGTCATCATCTTGGTTGGTTGCGTTCGCGTCAACGTCGTCAGCGTCATCGTATCAATCTCGGTTTTCCGGGGTATGTGCGTGTATACAAATCAAACGAACGGGTGTGTTGCGTCTCTCGTCGTCACGTCGCTTCTCGAGGCGTTTAATGCCGTCGGTCGCGTCCCCGATCAACGAAAAGATCGCGTCCAACTCAACTGTGTTTTTCATCCGGCATCTCGTTGTCGCCCGCGATCGCCCCCGAATTATTGACGGTTCATGATTCGAAAACAACATAAGGACCCCTTCGCTCGAGAATCTTTTCGAAAAGGCACCGCACCGTCCCTTTCGATTTCACAAATCGATGATTTTCGAGGTACGTCCACGCGCGACAATCGGTGTTTCGTCGGGTTCGTTCACGAGGCGTGGTTTATTTTCATTTTTTTCGTTTATTCCGATTGTCGGGGCGACAGAGACGCGCTCGCGGGAGCGCGAAGGCGAAGGCGAAGGCGAAGGCGAATTTGTTTGGAACCCATCTCGATCGGTTCGGTGGTTGGATTTTCGTCGTCGTTGTCATCGTCGTTCTCGTTGTCTTTGTGAGAGTGATTCGTCGTCGGTGGGCATTCATTCAACTGAACGCCTTTCACGACGGGTCCGAACGAGTCAAGTGTTGGATATGCGTGCGGTGACGACGACGCGTCGAGCGCCGACGGCGTGTGGGAACGGTTATGGGAAGTTTAAAAGTGGGTGTGGACGACGCGGACGGCGGGGCTCGCGTGGGGTGTTGTGCGAGTCGGTGGCGCGAGACGGAGGAGCGTCTTCGTCTTCGGGCGAGGCGTTCATGCGCGAAGCGACGGGGGACGAACGAGTGGCGTCCGAGACGATGAATGCGGGATCTCCGACGCACTTTTTGGTCGGAGAGCCGACATACAGCTATGGGAGTTCGACGCGGAAGCTTCCGGCGCGAATCGTGCTCGTGAGACACGGAGAGTCGGAGGGTAACGTGGACGAGGAGGAGTACACGAGAACGCCGGATTCGCAAGTGAGGCTGACGCAGAGAGGACACGATCAGGCAGAGTCGACGGGTTTAGCCTTGAGGAACATGATGGATGAAGACAACAGCAAATACAAGCTCTTCTTTTACATTTCGCCGTATCGCCGATCCAAAGAGACGGCGATTGGGATTGCAAAAGCCTTTGAAGGAGACCGGATTTTGGGTGTGCGCGAAGAACCGCAGTTGCGGGAGCAAGACTTTGGCAACTTTCAGGATTTCGAGAAGAAACAGGCGGAAAAGCAAGAAAGACACCGGTTCGGACGGTTCTTCTATAGGTTTCCCAACGGCGAGAGCGGGGCGGACGTGTACGATCGGATCACAATGTTCTCGGATCACATGGTGAGAGATATCGACGCCGGTCGATTTCCAGAGGATTGCACCATGATCCTGTGTACGCACGGGCTCACACTGCGTCTCTTCCTCATGCGCTGGTTTCATTGGACGGTGGCGGAATACGAACGCATTGCGAACCCGTCCAACTCGCAACCAATCATCCTCGAAAGGCGCGAGCTCATAGATATTGAATCGTCCATGCACACAAAGGAGTGCTACGTGTTGACGCAAGAGTCGATGGACGCATTATCGGGTTGCACGGAGGACATGTGTACGATGATTTTGCCGGAAGAGTGCTGGAGTCGAGCGCTTCAGCTCGGGCCAGACGTAAACCACAGTCTTTTGCCGCCGCCGAACGCGCCGAGACCATCTCCCGAGAAGTTTGAGGAGACGTAAATTATCCGCTCGCGAAATTGTTGTTTTGAGTACGTGCGCGCACGCAATTTAAATATTCACAAGTAAGCTTTTAGTATACAGCATCCTTAGACCACATGCCGTGCAAACCCGGCGGCAAGTGTTCGCCTTCGAAGAGCACGCTCGCGACCGGCCCCTTGGAGATGTCCTTGGCGTCAAAGATGTGCAATTTGGACGTCTCCTCACCGGCGTCGTTGACGACTTGCAACACCCAGCCGTCGTCTTCCGCCGTGCCGCCCGGTCGCGGCGCAAAGATGGGCTCTTGAACGAAGCAACGTTCCCCGTAGTACCACACTTGCTCCTTAACTGGGGATTCGTTCCCAGGTTCGCTGGTGTGCTTCACCAAGCACTGGTTCGGTCCCCACTTGACGTCATCCTTGACGACGGTTCCCGCCGAGTACGCGTGGGTATATTCTCTACCGACATACTTGTTGTTCATCGTCGGGAATTCTCCGACACGGTTGTTCAACACGGTTTGCGTGCACCTCTCTCTTACCGGATCTACGACGAAGCGGGTGTACTCGACGCGAGATCCACCGTTGAAGAACGCCGGGCTCACCGAGTCCAAGTTCATGGAGAAATCCATAAAGACCCACGGTAAGGAATCGAGGACGACTTCGCCATTCTCGCGTTCGAAAGCGTTCACGTGATGGAAGAAGAACTGCGGCTTGAGTTCAATCGCCTTTTGACCAATTTTACGCGCCTTTTCAGTCCTCGGAAGGCAGTGAAGGATGGCATTCTTACCGTCAACCATGCAAATGGTTTCAGCCAAGGCGCACTTGGCAAACATGTACTCGGTGAGAAGCTTTTGTGGGTTCAAGCTCGTCGGGTTTTGGAAGAGAAAGTACCAGTTTTCAGTGACGAGGCAGTCGTGGAAGAACCCAAACGTGGCATTCGGCACATCAAAGTTGTTCACTGCGGCTGCCTTGCCTTGGGAATCCCATTCGTAAAACGCCGCTCGGTTGACGTTTTGCGGAAAGGACGCTTGGCTTTCAATGCTAAATCCAATGAGTCTCTTATCCGCCTCAGTTTCGCCCTCCCAGATTCTGTAGTGCGCAGCCATTTGGGGAACGCGAAGTTTCGTACCCAAAACTTCTTCCACTTCACCGATAGTCGCGAGATTGTCCGCCTTCATCTTGTGCGGCTTGCCGCCTTCCCAGAGCGCATACGTCTCCCCGCCCCAGTTGACGACACCGGTATTGGCGACATTCTTCACATCAAAATCAAACGGGTTGTAGAACGAATCACCCTTTGGGTTACCGATCGCGAACGCGCCCTTGTAAATCATCTTTTGCGCCGCTTGTTCCTCGGTAAACCCCTTCGTTCCGACGAAATTATGTCTCAACTTGACTTGCCCGTCGCCCGGGAACGACACCGTGTACACCAACCCGTCGCCGTCGAAAAACTGATTAAGCTTCTTACCGTAAATCTCCAACAAACCCGGACCGTTACGGAACAACGTCCCGACGAGTTCCTTCGGAATCTCCCCTTCGATCGCCGACGCCGGAATCGTTCTTCCGGCACCGTCTCCCTTGACGCTCAACGTAGTGTTCTTGTACAGCGAACGCCAATCTTTAATCGTTTGGTTCGTCGGCGACCACGTCCCGTTATCCGGCGCGTTCCCAGCCTCATACGGCGGTCGAGGAAGATCCCACGTATCCGCCGGCCCGGGTTTCGTCTCCGACGTCGTCGCGCTCGCTCGCGCCACGGTCATCGTTGTTTTCGCGCGTCTCGCACCGGTGACGGCTGCGCGCTTGGTCGCCGCGTCGCGTCCGTTTCTCGCCGGCGCGCGGTCGCCGGCGCTACCGACCGTGACGCGGGAAATGACGGAGACGTTCGACATGTTCGTTGCCGTGACTGTGGGTTCCCGACCGCGTCGGCGTGTGCGGACGAGACGCGGACAAGATGCGCGTCGACGTCATCCATATGCAGCGGAAAGTCTACAGCGCAAACATTTGGACCGACACCGAAAGTTTGGCTGGCGAACAATTGCGTGACATGCACTAAATTTTACACGGCTAATCGACTAAATGGGGTTAATCACGGCTGAAGGAAAATGAAAAGGATGCGCTCGCGGCGGTGGTGAAGGCGTCGCCGAGAGCGCTGGGTTGTGAACGCTTTTCTTCGGAGCGTTCGTGCGCAGCCAGGATGGACGCGAGCTCGGCATCATTTGACTCTCGTATGGCTGATTTGAAGGCGTCGCCGAGACCGCCGCGGCGGGATTTGGATAGACCGCTGACTAATACTTCGCACTTGGTGTCGAGGAAAGCGAGGACTTTGCGGAGGTTGGCTCGAGAGACAAAGTTTTGCGTGACGGCGACGCATTCTTCTAAATTGAACGCCATGTGCCACCAACCGCTCGGGACGAAGAGTATGTCGCCGGGTTCGCACGTGCACTCGAGCGGGTGGTCAGACGGTTTACCATCGTACGCGTACTGATAAAAGTTGGAGAACCACTCCACGAGCGACAGTGGCTGCGCCACGTCGGCTCCGTCGGCGGATGGGTGGACGCCTGGCGGATCGACATTCGGAGGAAACATGACCCACTTCTTTCTACCCGTGATCACGGCATTCCACGCGCTCGTGGCGTTGGGATCCTTGTGGAAACTCGAACCGCTTCGCGCGGGTCCGACGATGAGCCAGCGATGGTGCGGGCGTTCGTCTCCCAAGAGCTTGAATAAATCGTCGGCGTCAAAGTAATCCGGCACCACGTAATCTTCCGCCAATTCGGGAGCCTTCTCGCCGAATTTCGGATCAAACAGATACAACGGAACGTCGTCTTTGCCTTGATCGCTCAAGGCGAAGAAGTCTCGCAGCGACATGTCGTAGCCTCCCACGACGAAATCTACGTCGCCAAACTTGTGCATCAAAGAATCGCGACTCCACTTTTTCAAAGCCGGCCACTCTTTCGCCGCGCCACGTATAACCACTGGAAGATTCAACTTTTCGAACTGCTCCCTAAACTCCTCCAAACTCATCTCGCGCGTCGCCTCGGGCACGGTGGAGGTTTCAAGCCACTCTGGCTCGAGTTCCATCTCGGCGCACATGTACCTCTGGTGCAAGGCGTCGCTCAGTATCTCCGTGCGCACGTTCGCAACCGAGTCAAGATCACCATCTGACGAATCATCAATACCACTGACCCCGTTCTTTTTGTCGTCGACGCGTTTACGCTTACCCGACGCCCTCGACGCGTCGTCGTCGGAATCCTTCCCTCGACGCACGGCGGCAGCCGTCGCGTACGTCTGAAACCAACTTTCTCGGAACGAGAAACGTCCTTTGTACGTCACCAGTGTCGCCGCTTTCCACAAATCCTCGTGCGACGCAAAGGCTCGCATCGCCTTCGATGTTTTCGCCAGCGACGCGAGCGTTCGCGCGCCCTCGATATCGCGCGTCAGGTGGTCGAGGACGTTCAGAATGATGGCGTCTTCCAGCGGCGCCAACGCGCCCAAGCCTCGGTCTCGACGCGTACGCGCCGCGCGCACGCGCTCGGCCGGCAACGTGAACACGTTACCGGACGGCAGAACGCCGTAGGGGTGTATCTCCATCGCGAGTCGCCGCGTGGGCGCGGTGTCGGGGTCCCGCGCTGTGAGGACTGAGTTTAGTTCACTTTTTGGTTCAACTTTTTGAGTGTATTACTGTACAGCGAAAGCAACTCGATGAAACACGAAACTTTGTCAACTTTGCAATGTGTGGCAACGAAAAGGTCAGATCTAAGATGAGCTCTTCTTCTTCTTGCCCTTTTTGCTCTTCTTCTTTTTCGATTTACCATCTTCGTCGTCCATGTCTTCAGATGTCTCTTCTTCTACTTCTTCTTCTTCCTCCTCCTCCTCCAACTCTGCCCCGGGAAGGGCGACCACCTGACGGCACTCCAATGGCTGTCCATTAGAACCACCGACCACCTCGAGCCCGACGCCGTACTCACAGGTCAGCCACTTGGCCAACTCTTTCGCGTGTTGTTGACAATCGTTGCTTCCCAACTTTAACGCGTCGACGTCCCAACGCTCATGAAACGCCCGAATCGCGCTCTCAATCGCGATCCTCCCCCCTAAACCATTCCTCGTCGACCCAACGTACGCACACTTCCTCCCCGGAATCCCCACCAACCGCCTCGACCGAATCTCTCCTTGCACGCTTCCGCCCGCGAGCAAACTCGCCGCAGTCACCGGAGACTTTGGTTTCGCCGGCAGGTAATCGTACACGCTCGCGTGTTCATCCCCGGCGTGTCTCACCAACACCATCCAATGTTCAAATCTCGGACTCGTGCCTTGCTCGCCGAAAACCAACGCGCTCGCGCGTTCAAATCCTTCGAGCGGGGTGCACGCGATGAACACATCCGCGCCGCCCGCCGGTTGTTGTTCTTCGTCAACCACGCAGGTCGCGCTGTCCGCTCCATCAGCCCTCGCCCGGGCCAACGATCCCCGGCGTCCCTGAACGCCGACACCATCCTTCGTCCGCGAGCTCTTCTTCCTCCGCGCGCCGTTTCTTCCATCCTTCAACGCCGACGCCGACGTCGGCCCGTCCTCGTCGTAATGTTCCTTCCCAGCGCTGACGTCTTCATCTTTCCGAGTCAGCTTCACCCGCGCTCTCTTCGGCGCGTTCCATCGCGATGAACGCCGACGCGGTGAAACCGACGAGTTCGCGAAGAGAACCGACGGCGTCGTCGTCACCGATCGCATCGTCGCCGATCGCGTCGTCGCCGTCGCCGTCGTCGTCGTCTGACGCGCGCGACTTGGTTTTTTGTTCGTTCAAAATCGCGTTTTTGGATCAAATAAATCCATCGGTCATTTATACGCATTCGTCATGAACCTCGATCGATGAAAATACGCATCAAAAACAGACGTTCAGGTTCAACGAGAAAACAGGGTCGAGCCGCCACTGAGAGACGCACCGACGAATCATGTCGACGACGCCGGCGGAAAAGATGCGCGAGGCGGCGGTGAAGGCGAGGGAGACGGCGGAGGCGTTACTTCGAGCGTTGTGTGAGGATGAAGCGAGCGCGGAAGGGTTCGCGGTGGCGGCGTTGAAACGCGCGAAAGATGTCGCCGATGAAGAAGATGGGTCTTCTTCCGCTTCTGGTTTGTCGCTGAAGAGTCGAGCGGTGTTCTTTGAAGCGCCAGCGACGGCGGTGGAAACCTTGGTCAAGGTTATGGATGTGTCTAAAAAAGCGGGCGCGCCGGTGGAGAAACGCGTCGGGGCGATCGCGGGAAGAACGCGGTTGGTTGGTGTGAAGGAAGTGGAGGAGGCGATCGGGTGCGGAACGCCGCGCGCCGACGTCGAGGCGTACGAGAAGACGTGCGAGACGTCTGTCGATGAGAAGACGTATGGAATCATCGTGAGCGTTGGATTGCCGTGCTCGACAAACGTGGTCAGGTATGGACGAGTGGTGAATGGTAAGTTGGAGGTTTTGGAGCGGGTGACGGATCCCGCGGCGCCGTCGGTTTGGGCGATGAAGCCGAAGAGCACGCCCGAGGCGCCGACAAAGGAGACGCAGTGGTTGTACTGCACCGATCGCGGGATGGGACGGGCGGAGAAAATGCCTAACTTTAAGTGGACCGGGGATTTGCGTCCGGCGAAGATTTCTCACGATGAACGGTACTTTAGGGGCATGTTGGCGGTGCCGGAGAACGTCGTGCGAACGGATTACGCCGAGACTTCGTACCCAAGATCGGAGGCTGAATCGCGATTGCAGAGGGAAATGTACGAGTTGAACGAACGCGAAACGGAACAACTCCGCAAGTGTTGTGTCGTCTCGCGCGGAGCGCTCGACGCCGTCGTTCGAGCGATCCGACCGGGCGTCGTTCCGGATGAGTTGGACAGAATTTGCCACAACTACATTACCCAACACGGAGGTTACCCGTCTCCGCTCAACTACTACGGCTTTCCCAAGTCGTGCTGCATCTCTGTCAATGAAGTCATCTGTCACGGTATTCCCGACGCGCGTCCGCTCGTCAAGGGTGACATTGTGAACATTGACGTCACTGCGTACATTTATGGCTACCACGGCGATCTCAACGAGACGGTGCTCGTCGGCAAGCCCGAGGACGTGGACGATAAGTCCAAGCACCTCCTCAAGGTTGCCCTCGAGTGTTTGTGGAGAGGCATTGATGCCGTCAAACCCGGCACGAGATACCGCGACATTGGCGACGTTGTCACCTCTCACGCCGTCAAGAATGACTGCTCTGTCGTCAAGACGTATTGCGGCCACGGCATCAACACGCTCTTTCACTGCGCCCCCAACGTCCCCCACTACGCCAATAACAAAGCCGTTGGCTTGATGAAACAAGGCCATTCTTTCACCATTGAACCCATGATTAACCTTGGCGACTGGCGCGACGCCACCTGGCCCGACGGTTGGACCGCCGTGACCAAGGATGGCTCTCGCAGCGCTCAATACGAGCACACCATGGTGTGCACCGCCGACGGCGTCGACGTCCTCACCGCTCGTCTTCCAACCTCCCCAGCCGTTTTCCCTTTCACCGGCGAGAGCGATACCGACGCCGCCGTCGATCACTTGACCGGTCGTCTCGCAGCCGCGAGCTTGTAATTGTTATCTATTCATCGGATTGGCTCGACGCTCGACTCTTCCATAAAGTGCACCTCCCTTCCTTCTCGAGCCCAGGGTTTCCAAGCGGCACAAACCGACTCGGTCCCCCGACTCGGCCCATCGACGCACGCTTCACCCTCGCGAACGCGCACACCCGAAAGACACCATGCCATTCGCGTCGCAATGCGTCGCGCCGGCGTCGTCGTCGTCGCTTCGCGCCGATTTCGGCTGCGTGAAGCGCGCCGGCGGTGCGTCCAACAACACTCGACGGGGCTCTCTGCGAGTCGCCGCCGCGCACGTCCCGGGCGTTGTTATGCCGGAGGGCGACGCGAACGCGTTGAACAAGTGGAGTAGAAAGATTACGCAACCGAAGAGCCAAGGGGCTTCGCAGGTACGAGGGGAGAGCGATGCGAGGGCAGGATTGATTGTCTCGTTGATTGATTTCGGGTGTCCCGCGCAAACGACGCACTTTTTCGTTTGAGGATAAAGGTTCTCCGGGTGCACGTGTGTGAGAGAGACTGACCGATGACGCTATTAAACCATTTTATAGGCTATGCTTTACGCCACTGGTTTGAAGGAGGAGGACATGAACAAGCCGCAAGTCGGCATCTCGTCCGTGTGGTGGCAGGGTAACCCGTGCAACAAGCACTTGTTGGACCTCGCTGCTAAAGTGAACGAAGGTGTTCGGGCCGCTGACATGGTTGGCTTCCAGTTTAACACCGTCGGTGTTTCCGATGGTATCTCCATGGGTACGCCGGGCATGTCTTTCTCTTTACAGTCTCGCGATTTGATTGCAGACAGCATCGAAACTGTCATGGGCGGTCAGTGGTACGATGGTAACATTTCCCTTCCGGGCTGCGACAAGAACATGCCGGGTACCATCATGGCCATGGGTCGCCTCAACCGCCCGGGTCTCATGATTTACGGTGGTACCATTCGCCCGGGTGTCTCCGCCATGGACGGCTCCACGCTCGACATTGTTTCTGCGTTCCAGTCTTACGGACAGTTTGTCACTGGTAAGATTACCGAAGATCAACGCAAGGACATCGTGCGCAACTCTTGCCCGGGCTCTGGTGCCTGCGGTGGCATGTACACCGCCAACACCATGGCGAGCTGCATCGAAGCGCTCGGTATGACGCTTCCGTACTCTTCCTCCATCCCGGCGGAAGATCCGCTCAAGATGGATGAATGCTTCATGGCGGGCGCAGCGATGAAGCACATGCTTGAAATCGACCTCAAGCCGCGCGACATCATGACGCGTGCCGCCTTTGAGAACGCCATGGTCACCGTCATCGCGCTCGGGGGTTCCACGAACGCGGTTCTTCACTTGATCGCGATGGCCCACTCCGTCGGTATCAAGCTCACCCTCGAAGACTTCCAAGCCGTGTCCAACAAGACGCCGTTCATCGCTGACCTGAAGCCGTCTGGTAAGTACGTCATGGAGGATGTTCACAAGGTTGGTGGCACTCCGGCTGTGTTGAAGTACCTCATGAGCGAAGGTTTGATTGATGGCTCGTGCATGACCGTCACCGGCAAGACTCTCGCCGAGAACCTCGAGATTTGCCCGGGCTTGAAGGAGGGCCAAGATGTCATCCTTCCGTTGAGCACTCCGATCAAGCCGACTGGTCACTTGCAGTGCTTGTACGGTAACATTGCCACCGAAGGCTCGGTCGCGAAGATCACTGGTAAGGAAGGCTTGTACTTCAAGGGCTTCGCCAAGTGCTACGACAGCGAGGAAGACATGCTTGAAGCGCTCGCTAAGGACCCTGAATCCTTCAAGGGTAGCGTCATCGTCATTCGCTACGAAGGTCCGAAGGGTGGTCCGGGTATGCCGGAAATGCTCACCCCGACGTCCGCCATCATGGGTGCGGGTCTCGGTAACGACTGCGCCCTAATCACAGATGGTCGCTTCTCCGGTGGTTCTCACGGCTTTGTTATCGGCCACGTCACCCCGGAGGCGCAAGTCGGCGGTAACATCGGTTTGCTCAAGGATGGTGATATCATCGAAATTGATGCCGAGAAGCGCACCATCAACGCGCCGGATGTGGTTGACGCCGAGTGGGAGAAGCGCCGCGCGGGCTGGAAGCCGCCGGCGTTGGAAGCGACGCGCGGTACTCTCTACAAGTACATCCAATGCGTGTCCTCCGCGTCCCAAGGTTGCGTCACCGACATGAACCCGGACTTGGACAACTAAACATCAGATGAGGATGATGCATTTTGTTGATTTTGCCGACTAACTTATAGACTACACATGCAATACATAAAAAGCTAATTGAAATTAATGGCTACGTACCTATGACGCCTCGCGACACGCGGCGAGTAGGCTGTTCTCGTCTATGTCAAACGTGTACACAAAGTAGTGATGGTTGAGACTTTTGACGCCGTGTAATCGTCGAACGCCCGATGGGCCCGTGAGAGCGCCAGTCTTCGCGTTTGGACACGCGAAAATAACGCGCTTCAGTCTTGAGTGCACGAGCGCCATGGCGCACATGATGCACGGCTCTCGAACCATGAACGCATCGTATCCAGTGCACAGATACGGCCTTCCCATGATCTCTGTCAACGTCGATCCCTTCACTTGCGCGTCTCTCTTTCTCTTCTTATCATCCCCAGAAGCGTTTTCCTCTGCGATTTTCTCCTCTCGGCGCGCATCGATGAGCGCCTGCACGCGCTCCTCCTCGGGAAATGTTTCCAAGTCAACCCTCGCTGCGTAATCGACGGCGGCCACAGCGGCGTGTCTCAGCGGGTGCTCATCCGACTCATCCATCGCCTGCGCCACCTCTCGATCTCCCACCGGGTCGACAATGATGACGCAATTTCCACACTCCCCTCTCTTAGCGTCGAACGCCCGCGCGCACGCGCTCGCCGTCCATTTCCTCATGTACTCGACGGTTTCCTCGCTCGGCGGCTCCTCCTCCGCCAACCGTCTCGGATCCTTCGCCACGATCGCGCACGGCCAAACCGCATTCGCCCTCGCCCACTCCTCCTTATCCGTCGGCGCCTCCACCGGCGCGTACGCGTAGGTGTACTCGCACGCATCTTCACCCCCGACCGCCTCGGCTAACGCCCTCGTCGCCTCTCCGAACGCCGCCCTCGCCTCCGCCCTCGCGTCGTCGCCGTCGCCACCCTCCGCCCCTTCACCCCCGCTCTCCCTCGCCGCGCCCACAATCAAAACGCTCCTTGACCCATCTTCGCTTCCTCTCGCCCGTTTCACGTGTCCCAACCCGTCCGGCACGGACGACCCAGCGTCTTTCAGCGCGCGCAGTGCCGCAGACGTGCGCGTCCTCGGCACCGCACAGACGACGCATCGCACCGTCACGACCGACGTTCCGTCGTCACCGATCGCGCGCGTCGACGACGGGACGCACCGCGGACGACCTTTTGTCGTCCACATGCGCGCTTCGTCGTCGTCGTGGTCGTCGTGGTCGTCGTCCGTGCGTCGCGGTGTGTCGCTAGTGTGCCAGCAATTGACCGTTACGTGTATGTACAAACAGTATACCGGTACATTATGTACCGTACATATGAAAATCCACAGTTGCGCAACGATTATCAAAGAATGCGTCACTGTTCAACGCGCGCGCGCGCTCGGAGAATAGGACGCCATCCCGACCGAGGATCGACGGGGGAGGAATTTCGAGACGTGGGAACGCACCGGCGAAAAAACCGCGAAAAGTCCGAGAATCGATAAACCGCGACGTTGGTTTGATTTGATACGGATCGAATAATCCATCTCGAATTGGATCGACTACAGTTGTAGCGAACGAAGGCGCTGAAACCACGGACATCGCGCAGGATTGATCATGGGGTGCGTGTACTCGCTGCCGGATACAGCGACGGATGTGGTGAAAGCAGCGGCGGCTGTGACGACGCAGACGTGGTCGCATGGGTTGGAGCTGTCGAGCACGGCGGCGGCCAAGGCGGCGCGCAAGGCGACTTTGACCAAGTACGCGTTGGTGAAATGTACGTTTGACGCAGACGCTTCAGCCAAGGCGAAGAGATTGGAAGCGATCAAAGAGATGCTTTACGATCAAATCGCTCTGTGGAACGCTTGGAAGTCTGCAACGGTGGCGATGGACTTTAGCGTGCTAGCGCACTGGTCCAGGCACTGTCACGCAAACGACGAGTGCACCGCGCGTTTGAAAAAGGTTGCCATGAGTGTGCAGAACGCGTCGGCCGCGCACAAGGAGTACGTCGGATTCATGCACGGACCGTTTATCGATGCTTTGGACGAAGCGATCGATAAGCTCGACGATGCGTGGAACATGTACGAAAAGTACGAAAAGGCTGAATACAAGCTCAAGCTCGCCGAAAAAACGAGCAAGAAGGAGGAGCAAAAGATTGCAATCCTCAAGGGCGAGGCTGAAATCGCGCTCCAAGACGCGAAAAAATCGCTCGACGATACTGCTCGCGATGTGGAGCAAAAGATTCTCGTGCCGTGGTACGACAAGGCGAACCAAGCCTTGCAAGACTTCGTGAAGAAGTGCGCATCAGTCAAGGAAGTCGGCGCCGTCAACAAGAATGAAGCTGACGAATTCGCTGCGGCTGCCTTTGATCGGGCCAACTCTGTGGCGTACACCAAGATTAAGAAGCGCACCATGACGGCTGGCGACGCAGCGTCCGCCGCGATGCACCTGGTTGGAGGCGGTAACACGAGCCATTTGCCAGAGAAGTACAACGAAATCAACGCTCAGTTGGCAGAGATGAGACGCCACGGCGCAGCCTTGGTGCTCACTTTGCGCGAGTTCATCCCGTACATTCGCATCATCTTCGGCCCAGACCGCATGAATTCGTTCGCCGATAATCTTTGCAAAAAGATTGACGGATTCAAAGCTCTGAAGAAGACGGTGGTCAACTTTAACGATAAGATTGCCGCCTTGACGAACGACATTGACGTCGACGAATACAAAACCATCACCGACGAGCTTGATCAAATCATCACCATGGAGTTTGGTCGCGTCGCTCAGCTCGCAACCGACTACACGGTTGCGATTGCCCAAATTACTCACGCTGAGAACGCGCTCGTGCACGCTGAGAAGGTGCACGCCTCAAACGCGGAGAAGTTCATCATGCCACCGATTGGCAAGGAAAAACTTAAAAAGTTTAACGCCGCCAAGGATGCTTGGAACAAGGCGCTCGAAGACGCTAAGAATAACATCATCATTTCTCGTGAGCGCGCGGAGAGCACCTTAAATAACCATGAAGAAGCTTTTGCCGCTCTCTTCCTCGTCTCTGGCTGCACGTTCAACGATTTCATCATCGTGAAGATTGAAAACGCGTGCAGATCCATCACCGACGCCAACTCCATCGTATCAGCCGTCAAGCCGAGAGCGATCAAGGATGCGGCTGAAGAGCCCGATGAGGAAGAAGTCATCGAGGTGCAGCAGATTGAAAGCCTCGAAGTCGCTGAAGAAAGTCTCAAAGAGGCTGCCGAAGCTCAAGCTCAAGCTGAAAAGGCAAAGGCTGACAAGGAGGAGGCGGAGAAGAAGGCTGCCGCCGCCGCGGAAGCCGCTGAGAAGGCTGCCGCTGCTGCAGAAGATGAAGCGAACGAGGAGAAGAAACGTCAAAAACTCAAAAAGGCTGCACAAGAGGCAGAAAAGGCGGAAGCCGAGCGCAAGGCTAAGGAAGAGGCTGAAGCGAAGGAGGCTGCGGCGGCGAAGGCTGCATTGGAGAAGGAAAAGGCTGCGGAAGAAGCTAGCGAAAAGGCCAAGGCTGAGCTCGAGGAACAGGTTGCAATGGCTGAAAAGGTTGCTGAACTCGAAGCTTCAAACGCAGAGCATCAACACAAGACGATTCAGCTCACGCGTCAAGCTTCACTCGCAAATAATACTGTGAGTGTACAAAGCCATCTCGAACGACGCGCTTCGACCATCGCGGAATAAATACGGGGCAATTTGTTCACACACTCTAACTGTAATCAAAATGACAGTGCCTATAAATTATAATGCATAATCGCGGTACCAATCGCTCAATTACTTCCTCATGGACTTCATCCGGCTGCCTTGCTTCTTCAAAGGCGTGAGCGGCTTTCTCGCAACCGTCAAATACATCACGGTGTACGTGTTCGTCTTGCCACCAGCGACGAGGGCGTCGGCGCCCTTCTTGAGGAAGCCGCTGACGTTCACGCTTCCTTTGGGCGCGATGCCGAGCTTTTCGAGGCCAAGGACAAAGTAGTGAGTGATGTTTCGACCCCAGGACGTGGTTTTGAAGGACCAGAAATCCCGGAAGGGCGACCAACGGCGGTATGGATCAATCGGTTCGTACCACGGGATATCCGCCGTCTTGACGAGATCTTCCTCCTCCAAAATTTCGAAACCAGCCTCCTTGAGCGCAGCGAGAACCTCGTGCGTGGTTCTCGCGGTCGGCAAACCGTTACCAAGCAAAATGTCTTGGCGGATGGCTCGATGTTCGGGGTTGTTTTCGTCGTAGTCGTCGGTGAGGCACCACTCATACGAGGCGAAAATGCCACCCGGTTTCAACACGCGGAAAATTTCAGAGTAGCAACCGACTGCATCCGGCGCGTGGCACGTGGCTTCGATTTGGTAAACACCATCAAAGCTGTTATCGGGCTTCGGGATGTTCATAAAGTCAGCCTTGATAAAGCCGCAGTTATCGTGTCGTCCCGTGCGCTTGTTCATGACTTCCCCTCTAGAAATCTGAAACGCATTATTGTTCAATCCAGTCACGCTCGCCCCGGTGAACGCGGCAATCTCGCGAAGCGGTCCACCAACCCCACATCCAACATCGAGCACCGAGTCTCCTTTCTTCACCTGAAGCTTACTCGCCAGGTAATGTTCGTGTCTCACGATCGATTCCCGCAGTGTTTCCCACTTGTACCGGTGCGCAAAGTGAAACGACTCCCCCCAACCGAACTCGTAAAACGACGTCGCGAGATCGTAATACTTATTCACGACATCCGTGTAGTTTCCCTTACGCTTCGAGTCATCCTCAGTCTTAAAGTAATCCTCGTAATCCGTTGTCGCCTTTTCGGTTTCGTCTCTCGCGATCTTCCCACCGAGGAGCCCGATCTGGGACACGCCTTTTGCTTTGCTCGCCATACCGCCGACCGGGTATTACTACGATTACAAAAGTGCGTGCGAATGAAACACTATCCGTGTGTTTCCCCGGCGCGCGAGTGCGAGAGCTATCGGTCGCGTGCCGGCGTCGTGGAGTGTCGGCGCGACGCCGACGCGCGCGATCGGACTCGAATTTCGAAACAGTATCCGTTTCTGTTTACACTGGCATATTTTCTTCTATCGACTTAAAAGAAACAGTATATGTAACTAATGTCCGATCTATGAATTTATCACATCGGACTTAGGATGGGTGAACTCACGAGTTCCCAATCGTTCACAGCCTCGGCAGCGCGACGCGCGCGGACGTGCGTACGGAAAACCCCGAACGTGAGGGTCCGTGGGTTACACACCGAAGCAATGCGTGGGGTATTCCCCGCGTCTGAACTCGGCGTCGCCATGCGCGCGCGCGACGACGTCGATGATGATGGCGTCCTTGCGACACGAAGAAGAAGGGAGCTTGCGAGCGCGCGTTCGAGCGAGTCCCGTTTGCGGTCGGCGCTCCTCGTCATCGACGTTCAGAACGATTTCCTCCCACCGGACGGCGCGTTGGCGGTCCCGGGCGGGAATGAGATCGTCTCGGCGTGTTCAGACCTCGTGGAGCAGTTTGAACGGGTGGTGTACTCGCAGGACTACCACCCGGCGGGGCACTCGAGCTTTGCGAGCTCGCACCCAAACGCGGCGCCATACGACGTCACGACGGTTTCGTACGGCGAACAAACGCTATGGCCCGATCACTGCGTGCAAGGGACGAAAGGATGCGCGTTTTCTCCGGGTCTCGTCGTCACAGACAAGGTAATGGTGGTTAGAAAAGGGTACAATCCCGCCGTCGATTCGTACAGCGCATTTTACGAAAACGACAAGTCGTCCGGCACGGGTCTGCGGGAATACCTCGATGCCGAGAATGTGGACACGGTGTACGTCGCCGGATTGGCGTATGATTTTTGTGTCAAGTACACGGCGTTGGATGCAAAGAGATTGGGATACAGGGCGGTGATCGTTCGCGATTGTTGTCGAGGCGTCGGGTTGCCCGGTACCATGGAGTTGGCCGACGCCGAATTAGCCGCGGCGGGCATCGAGTTTGAAGACACCGTGGGCGTTTGAGGGGTCCTTTCCGGTTCTGAATCGGACCAACACGTAAATTTTAGTAGCATGTACCGCATTGTAATTATCGATACCACTTTTCTCCGCGAAATCTCTGCGACGCAAAGACGCGAAGGCGCCTCGCAAACCTCTCTGTTTTTGATATGATTTTAGTATTCGACACTTTGCGTCGCGCGAGAGACGTGGGTTTCGTTCGCTGCGCGGGGAGAATACACAGAGGCAGTGATACTCATGCCGTCCACGGTACGTCTAAGTCGTCGATCGACGCGCGCGCGCGCGCGATGCTTATTGAAAGCGTGAACGGCTGAAAAAGAAGTGAAAGACTAACGCAACTTTGCGTTGAACGCGATGAACGCAGGCGAACGTGCGACGTGCACAAAAGGCGGAAAGGGAAGCGACAAAGGCTGCAGAACAGAGCGCGAACAAGGCGAAGGCTGAGGCGGATGCGTATTGGAGCGCGGCGGGGGATGGGAAAAAATCCAAAGCGGCGGCGCGAGCGGACGAAGACGCAGCCAAGGCGGACGCCAAGGCTGCGGCGCGTGCCGAGGCGAGAAGACAAGCGGAACTCGAGGAAGCGGAATTTGCGGGTGGTAAAGGGTCGTCGGGAGCGAAAAAGAAGGTGACGGCGTACGATTTGGCGCAAGGGAAGGAGATGGACGCCAAGGCGAGGCTGCGCGCGAAATTCGCGGCGAAGAAGGCGGAAAAGAAGGAAGTCGCCGAGGATGAATACGCCAAGACGGTGGACGCGGCGAACGATAATAGAAAGGTGGACGTCGTCGCGGCGAGTGGGATCGATGCCGCGCTCGACGCGCTCGCAGTTGGGGAGAGATCTGCGTCGCCGGCGCCACTCACGGGTAGAGCGGCGTACGCCGCCTTTGAAGCGGAAAAGCTTGCTGAACTCAAGGCGGAAAAGCCGGGATTACGCAAGCAACAGTACGACGATTTGCTCAGTAAGCTCTGGGCGCGATCGCCGCAAAACCCAGCCAACCAACAAAAGTAATAGTCGTAACATTAATATTAAAAACTTGCCAACCATCCCTTGTCTCGTCTCTACGCGACGCGGCGCAATGGTCGTATTGAAATACAAACGCGCACTCATACACTCGGTTCGATCGCCTCACCCATCCCCCACGCGCACAGAGCCCACCGCTTCATCTTCACTTCCCTTCCCTCTTCGACGACCCATCCACCGTCTTCCGTCCCGTGGACCAGTGTTTCCTCCTCGCCTCGCTCGCCACGTTTGCAAAGGTTTGCCAGAACCCGAGCACCGCCCGCTCCCCTCTCTTCGCCCCGCTCTCCCGTTCCACGTACCTGTTCCCGCGCATCGACGTTTCCTTTCGCGCCATTTCTCGCAATCTTTCATTTTGCGTTCGTTCCCGTTCCATCGCGCTCGTCGTCGTCGATGACGACGACGACGACGATGACTCGTCAGCGTCACTCATCTTGTCAAACAATCCACGTCTGATAACCGTCTGACGCGTCCCTACCCCGCGGCGTCCTTCGAATCGCGTCGTCGCGGTTGTCGTCGTGATCGCCTTGATCATATGCATCGTCTTCATGATGCCTCGATCGTGCGCGTAAACACCCGTCGTCGTCGTCGTCGTCGACGTCTGAGGATCACGCACTCCAATCAGTCAACGATCGTTCAAAACCGAAGCAAACAAACTGTTCACATGTCGAAACATTTGACGCGTTAAGACGCGTTTGCGTCGCGCATCGGGCGGATGGATGGTGAAATTCGGATGAAAAAAAATCCACTTTTCCGCGGTCCAATCCCTCGTCGCGGTTTCTGCGCGACGTCGGGCGTCGATCATTAGATTTCTGCGTCGTCACACTTTGCCTCGGTGCTTGCTTTTTGGATAGAAACGAGACACTTGGTGCCGAATCGCGATGTCGCGCGTTGAGGCGGTCATGACGACGCCGATGACGACGAATAGACGTAACACGCCGCGTCGTCGTCTTCGTCGCGCGCGCGGTGTATCGGTACACGCGATGGATGCGTCGCAGGTGGACCCACCGGTAGGTAAGGGTGAAGCGCTTCGACAAGCCAACGAAGCGACCAAACGAGCGCTGGATAAAACGGCGAAAAAAGCGGGCAAGGCGAAAGGGACGCGGTCGAGACGGTCGAGTGGGAAGTCGTCGTCGTCGTCGGCGAGGTTAGCGGTGGAGTTGCCGGTGGCGGATGATTCAGACGAGGCTTTGGTGGAGATGACCACTGGGGTGCTGGGTGGGGCATCGGCGAGCGAAGAGTGTACGGCAGTTTTTGGAAGCGCGAGCGCGTGTGCGGCGGCGAAGAACACGCCTGGGGTAATGTATGAGTGCGTATCGATCGATGACGCGTGGTCACCCGCGGATGCGAGCGTGAGGAGCGGGTTGATTGCGTTGGTGGGGATTCCGGCAGAGCGCGTCGCGGCGGCGGCGAAAAAGTGCGAAGCGGGCGCGGGAAGGCCGGTGGTGTGCGTCAACGTCGAGTGGGAGCACGACGGTGACGGTGGCTTAACGTGGGGGATGAACAGACAACAGGCCGGGATCGACAACCAGACGCCGGATCCGGTGGAGGCGTTTGCAAACTCGTTCACCGTTGTCTACTCGTTTCTTCCGCTGAGCATTCAGACGACCATGTTTGGATCGACGACCGAGGGCGCGGTTTTCAAGTGCGTCCGCGGCGGCGCTCCGGCGGGGACGCCGTGGAGAATTTTAGTCAAGGAGAACGGCGCGTACGAACAAGTCGGGGCGATGCAGCGCAGACCGCAACAGACGGATTTAGAGGCGGCGTTGTACAACTCCATCGCAGCAAAGAGTCCCGTGAACGACGCCGTCGGCAAGGCGAGCGGGTTTTTACGCGGGCTCATGAATAATGATAACAAGTAATACATGTTCTTCTCCTAATCTTAGTCGTCATCGTCGCATCCTCATCAACCCGTCGTCTTCAAATTCTCCCATTTTGATGTTTTCACGTTGATACCAACAGCGCTCGCGAAGCCAGGCACACTCAGAGCTTTCAACACTAAATCGTGTGGCGACATTCGCCAGTGTTTCGCGCGCGCTCGACGGAAAGGAAACCACACATGTCGAACTACGGTGCGAGACCGACGGAAGATCAAGGTGCGCCCGCGCGTTTTGACGTCGACGTCGACCCGAGATGCAGTGGTTTACGCGCGCGACGCGGAATCGAATGCGTGTGATTTTAGATGCGAAATTCATCTTCTACTTTTGGCGAAAGACTGACGTTTGCGTCGATGCGTGTGGTTTAAACAGGTCTTTTGAACAGCGAGCGACGACGACGAGGGATCCCGCTTGCGCTGCAAGGCGCCGTGGTCATGGGTCTCGGTTTGGGATTTGCGTATTTGATGTATAAGTTAACCACGGATGATGAGCTAGTTGAAGAGCCGACGATGGTGCACCTCGTTGAGCCCACGAGGTAAAGGGGATGTGATAGATTGTTCTTCGTACTAGCGTTTTGTATTACAGTGAGGGTTTCATTCTATGAAGATTGGTGATGCGCGTATCGATCACCCTCGAAGTTTTGTCGTTTCGTTATTTCGCGACGTCGCACGTCTAGTCATACGCGTTCAAGTCAAAGGTGAGCACCTTTGAGCATGCCTGCGCGACGTCGCGAGTGACGCCGACGAGCGCGTCAGCCTTGTCATAAAAGTAATCCTTGAGTGAAATGACGATGGATTGAACGCCGTGCTTGCCATTCTTGCCATGAGAGCGCTCAGCCATGAATTGGGCCAACTTTTCGACGTTCACCTTGTCGAGCGCCGCGTCGACTTCATCCAACACGAAGAAGGGAGAACTTCTGTACGAGTGGATCGAGAAGAGAAGCGCGACGGCGGCTATGGTCTTTTCACCCCCAGAGAGCTGGTCCATTTCACGGAATCGTTTCGAAGGTGGCATGGCGGTGAAGTTGACTCCGTGCAAAAACGGGTCCTCCACATTCTCGAGGCTGAGGTACGCTTGGCCGCCAAGAGGATGGCTGGCGCTGCGAGTCAGCTCCTTGTACAAGACATCGATGGATTCGGCAATGTGCTGGAAAGCATCCATAAAGGTAGAGCGGCGGCGGTTCCTAACGTTTTCGAAAGCTTCAGAAGCCTCCTTCACTTTGTCTCTCGCCGCCTCCAATTCGATCGTCTGCAACCGCTCCTTCTCCTTGACGGTCTCGTACTGCTCCAACGCCTTCATGTTCGGCTCCAAGCGAGAGAGTTCGAGAGTCAACTCATCGATTGCGATGCGCAGTCTGTTCTCGGTGCCGTCGCGGTCGCTCTTTTCAACATGCTTCAATTCACTTCTAAGGTTCGAGTAATCAATGACAATGTCCGTGTTGGCGGTATCGTCTTTGCCATCGCCATCCACCTCCATTGCGTCCGCCTCGCCACCACCTAATGCGAGTACACGCGGGAGATCTATTTGTTCCATAAAAGCACTCGAGATGATTCCTCCACGAACTTCGCGCAAGGCATCCATCGCATTTTGACTCGAGGAGATGATCTTGTCGAGACGAGCGCACTCTGCGGCGGCGCCGCCGACTTCTTCTTGCAACAACGAGATTCGCCCCATGATCGCCTTGATGGAGCTTCTAGCTACGTTTTGCTCACTCTCCATTTCAGCGAGTGCCGCTTTGGCCTCTTCGAGCTCCTGATTGGCGTCAGATGCAGATGTTTCAAGTTCAGTGAGCTCGGTTTCGTATCTGCGAATCATACTTTCACACGTTTTGATCGGGCTTTGAGTGTCTCGGCTCTTCTCGTAGTTGAGCTGCTCTCTCCATTTAGATCGCTGCGATGCAAACTTGCTCTTCTCTTCCGCTTCTTTCTGCTTACGCAACAAGTGCTCATTCTCATAAACGCGGATGTTTGCAATGTTGAGAGATTTTGTAAAGGAGGCGTAAATCTTGTCGACAATCGCGTGAATCTTCTCGTCGAGCTCGGCAACCTTGGCCTGGCCTTCTTTCATAGCTTTCTTCGCCGTTGTGAGTTCTGGTTTGAACTGATTGAGCGACTTGATAATCACATCCTTGTCTCGACCGAGCTTGGCGAGCTTATCCTTAAGAACCTTCTCGTCGGCTTGCAAGAACTGCACATCCTTCTCAATGCTAGACTTCTCTGAGATGCACTGCTGCTCTTCCAACATGAGAGTCGTCAGACTCTTCATTCCGCTCAGTTCTTCTTCAAGTTTGAACTTCTCTTGACGAGTCTTTTCGACGTCTTGCAAGCTGAAGCGGTTCGCCTTTTCAGCCAAGCCAGAAGACGAGCCACCCGTCAAGCGGCCGCTCTTATCGACGAGCGTTCCATCAAGGGAGACAGACTTGATACGCTGAGCTCCACCGAAAGCCAACTTCTTGGCCTCGTTGTGAGTGTCGCAGACAACGGTATCACCACAAGCAAACAGGATGGCACGCTCGTACGCCTTGTCAAACTGAAGAACGTCGACGACGAGTCGAGCGCTCCCTCCGAGATGGCGAAGTCGCTCATTAATACCCTGAACCTTGATCTCCTTCAACGGAATGAACTGCATGGACTGGATGCGCTGCTCTTTGAGGTACTGGATGCAGTCTTTCGCAGTCTTTGCGTCTTCAACGATGACGGCATCGGCTTCTCTGCCGAGCACCGTGATGACGGCGAGTTCATACTTCTTTTGGCTCACCTTGATCAACTCGGTGAGACGCCCATGGACGCCCGTGAACAATCGCTTCATGGCGGCGATCGCCTCGAGTGCGCGCGTCTCACGTTCATTCTGCTTTCTGTCAGCCTTCGCATCGCGAAGCTTGGTGTTGAGCGCCTCAATCTTTTGCTTGAACAAATCTTGGCGGCTACGAACGGTGCGGCGTTCTTCGTTGAGCTCCTTAATCTTCTTCTCAAGCTCCTTGAGAGTGGTCGCGTTGGTCTTGGCCGTCTCTTTCATGGTTGCTAAACGATCTGCTTCTCGATCTTCTTGTTCTTGAAGGAAAGAGAGGCGCGATTCAAGCTCAGACACCTTGCCAGAAAGACGAGCCGCAGACTCCTCGTCGGTGCCAAGTTGGGACATGAGTTGATCACGCTCCGTCTTGAGCTTGAAAGTCGCGGTACCGGACTCAATCTTCTTTGCATTGTACTCGGCGAGCTGCTCAGCGCTCAAATCAAACTTAGAGTGCTCCGCCGCGCGACGCTTTTGCTCCGCGTCGAAGAGCGCCTCTGCTTGATCGATGCCCACGATGTGCTGTTCCATCTTGGCGATCTCAACAGATTGCGACTCGGCATCCTTCTTGAGCTTGGTCAACTGCGTTCTACCGAGCTCGAGCTTTTTCTGCACGCGAGACTTTTCTTCCTTGATTTGCATGGTGTGCGGCGCGTGACTATCTATCTTGTTTTGAAGCTTTTTCATCTTTTGTTCAAGCTTGAGCATCGTCTTTTGCATCGTCGCCTTTTCTTGTCGTTTCTCGTCGTATTCCTTGGCGTGCTTTTCATTTCCGGCGACAAATTCATCCTTCACAGCCTGCGTGTTTTTCATATCACTGTGTGTGCGTTCAATTTCCTTGTCAATGTAGTGCAACTTAAAGAGGGCGCTTTCCACCTTCATCTCCTTGACACGTTCCTGCATAGCCAAGTGCTTCTCAGCCTCCTCCTTTTGCTCGCGCATCTGCTTCTTCTGCGTCATCAAAGCCTTTTTCTTGGTGAAACTCGTGTGGGCCTCCTCCTCGGCGCGTTGCTTGGCGCGTTGACTCTCCTTAAAGCTCTCGGCGTACTCCTCGGAACCGGAAATCTGTTCGATGAGCGTCGTGAGTTCCTTGGGCGACTTGGAAGCAACAGCTTCGATATCTCCTTGGTACACCAAAAAGTTTCGAGCCTTGACCAAGATACCGTATGACTTTAGACGCTCGTTGTACTCCTCCGACGTCAACCGCTTCCCGTCAATCTCGTAGTGCGTCGCCCCACTCCCCTCGATGACTCTACGAAACTGCACCTCCTGTTCACCCTCCGGCACATACGCCAGCGTCACCCGCGCGCTTCTCCGCACGTCACCCACCTCGGACAAATCACTCGTGTAAATCAAATCCTTAAACGTCGTCCCTCTTAACTGCGCGCTTCTCACACCGAGCACGAATGAGATTGCGTCCATGAGATTCGACTTGCCGCTTCCGTTCGGTCCAATGACGCTCGTAAACTCCTTAAATGGTCCAATCACGTGTCGTCCTTTATACGATTTGAAATTCTCCACCTCAATCCTATCTATCCGTCCTCGCGCCGCAACGGGCGCCGTCACGCTCATCGGCGTCGCCGGCGCGACGACAGCCAGGTCGCCCGTCATGCCGCCCTCTTTTTAAAACTGCAGAAATTTCAAAAAAAAACAGACACGACCTCAAACGCTGCGGCCGCCCCCACGCACGCACGAACCGCGCCTCCCCCGACGAAATGAACGTATCACGCGTTTCGGAATCAAACGTCCAGTCGATCGATCCGTGCCTCGGCCGCTCGACCGTCGTTTTACCGCGTCCTTCTTTAACGTCATCCGTCTGTCGCTCGATTCAAAAAAACGAACAAAAGGGATACAAATTCAAACTCGGACCCTATGTGTTATCTGTATGCGTAAACAGTTGTATATCGACAACGTGGCCACTTTTGTGTCGGTGCAGCGCGACAGTTGGTTGCGACGCGACTGACGACAAAAGAAGGACGATGGATCCTGCCGACGATGGCGGGGAACGGAGGAAGAGACGAAGGAACAGACGGTACGCGTACATGACGATGTCTTCGGCGTCGGTTGGCGATTATTTTAGCGTCGGGGAGATGCGAAGACGCGCACCAGAAGTGTTCGATGCGATTGTGGGCATTCGAATGACGGCGGCTGGTGAGGACGACGACGACGGCGACGACGATCTGGAGGCGACGACGACGGCGCGAATGATTTCGGTAGGTGAACGATTGGCGCACGCGGCGTCGCAGAGGACGTTTGAATGGGAGGAGCGGAAGAGGCGGGAGATGGATGAGGAGACGTACGGGGCGAGCGGCGGTTACCGACGAGGAGGGACGGAGGACGAGGAACGGGGCGGCGGTGAGACGCGGTTCGGGGACGCGTTCGCGGGTTCGGTCGGGGCAAGGGAATTGGGACGGGACATGCGTGGGAGCGAGGGTAAAGTGAGCCACGCGTCTTGGCGGAAAGCGATGTTTGAGGGTTGGGGAGCGCCGCATTTGGACGCCGCGGGCGGCCGACGCGCGTCTCGCGACGATGAATCGGAGAGAGACGACGACGCGACGGATGCGGCTCGTTCGGTGACGCGAATCTTGGATTTAGAAGATTATCGCGCATCCGCTGGGCGCTCGACCTCGTTCATATCGCAGGATGAATACGCGAGCCGGTTGATGGAGTTTGAACGCGCGATGCGAGAGCGGTTCTTGGCGGGCGAAGAGCGAGACTTTGACTACTCGGTCGTCGATGACGACGCGAGTCTGGACGAGTTTTGGGGTAAAGAGGCGAGGCAGGATGCCGAGGATAGATACTTTGACGAGGATTAGCGCCGAGTTGTGACAGAATTATTAGCCAAACATTCAGCATTTGTTCGAGTTGCACCTCGTCGAAGAAATTCAGCATTAAAATTAAAAGAACAAGTTCCAGGTGCTACGTACGTCACAACCGCTCGCATCGAGGGCGCAGTGAACGACTCGAAGAGCGCGCGAGAGCACGGAAGAAGAAACTTTGCGTCGCGCGCGACCACTCGTGGAGGTTCTGAGCGATGCAGCGCGACAGGAACGAGCTCGAGCTGACAGCGCTCGCGCGTGAACCTGGAAATAAGACGTGCTTTTCGTGCACAGGACCGGGATCGTTGGTGCGTTGATGCGCGATTTCGCGCGTGGTGGTGACGTCGGATGCTACCGATGATGACGCGGCGCGAACGATCGGCGCGCGTGCCGTCTCGCGCGACTCGGTCGAACTTCGGAAGGCGAAACGATACACTTGGGCGCAAACGCTTTGACTAATTTGAGATTATTTTTAACGAATGACAGGCGCCGCGATCGGTGTGCATGCAACTCGGCGTTTTCGTGTGCACGAGATGTTCTGGGATATTGTGAGTATTCGCCCGTGCGTCGAACGCGTCTCGTTCGCCCTGTTCGCGTGAGGCGGGTAGAGATCTAACCAGACATTTTGTTTTCTTTTCTTTCAACAGTCGAGATTTCAACTTTAGAATCAAGAGCATCAGCGCGTCCACGTTCACGAACGATGAAGTGGCCATGTTGAAGAGCAAAGGAAACGATCTAGCGAGAAGGACGTTCTTAGCGCGGTATCAGGATCGGCTGCCCACCTGCGGTGACACGGTTCGCGGGAAGACGTTCATCAAGGAGGCTTGCGTCGACAGACGTTACTACGACGACGGCACGGCGAGTGCGGCTGCGCCTGTGCAGCAGGCGACGGCTGCGCCTGTGCAGCAGGCGACGGCTGCACCAGTGGCTCCTCAACCGGCAGCTCAAACCTCAGCGCCCGATCTCTTTGGTGGCTTGTTCGATGCACCGCAACCCGTACAACAGACGGCGCCGCTGGCTCAGGCACCCATGCCAACTTCGGCTTCGGCCCCGGCGCCAGCCCCGGCCCCGGCGCCAACTGCAGACATTTGGAACGCGTTTGACGCGCCGGCGCCACCAGCGCCACCAGCGGAACAACTAAGTGCAGTACCAGCGTTCGCACCGCCACCCGCGGCACCTAGACCTGCCACCCAACAGCAACCAGCTCCGGCGTCGGCTCAGCCAGACTTGTTTGGTGGGTTGACTATAGAGACCCCTGCCGCTCAGCCTGCTGCCCAGCTCGCTCCTGTTGAAGTCAGTACTTCTGCGCCGTCGCGCGCCGCGCTCGAAGAGGATTTTTGGAGTATGCCGCAGGCTCCACGGGTACCCCCTCAGGCACAGTTGCAAATGCCTGGAATGCCAGGGATGCAGATGCCTCAGCAACATATGCAGATGCCTGGAATGCAAATGCCGCAGCAACACATGCAGATGCCTGGAATGCAAATGCCGCAGCAACACATGCAGATGCCAGGGATGCAAATGCCGCAGCAACACATGCAGATGCCAGGAATGCAAATGCCGCAGCAACACATGCAGATGCCAGGAATGCAAATGCCAGGAATGCAAATGCCAGGAATGCAAATGCCGCAGCAACACGTGCAGATACCGGGGATGCAGATGTCAGGAGCTCCACCTCAAATGCACGCGCCCGCACAAGCTCCACAGCCTGCGCAGCCATCGGCACAAGTTGAGGAAGAACCAGAAGAACCGGATCCTTTCGCGTCGTTTGGCGCGTTGACCGGGATTCCTTCAAAAGTAACAAAGAAACCTGAAACGAACGGAGCGTCTACCGCGCCGCCGCCGGTCGATTTCGTGAGTAACGTTTCGATTCAAGAGCCGCCTGCACAACCACTCGCGGAGATTCCTACCACGACTCCTGTGAACGCACCATCGAATGGGATGTCCATGGAGCCACCCGTCGCGCAACCCGCAGCTGTTCCTGTGAACGCAATGCCGATGCCTATGCCGATGCCCGTGCCGACTGAGAAGCCAGCGAATCTGGGATCGATGGGATTCCCGTTGCCCGCTTCTCGCCCACCAGAGCCGGCGACCGATGCGCACCAGGCGATGATGTTTGAAGACATGAAGAATCATACGGCGGGAGATTCCTTTTCGTTTGCGCCGGTAGATTCACCGCCGCACAGCGTAGTAGACAAGCCGGTTCAACCTCCTGTTGCCGCCGCGCAACCTGTCGCCGCTCAAGCGACTGCGGCAGCGACGCAATACAGTGCAGATAATCCTTTTGCATTCTTCTAGAAAATCGGTCGAGGCGCGACCCGCACTTAGCACTAATTAGAAATAACGATTCGATGTCAACGCAAATAGATAAATGGAATTCTCACGTGCGGCAGCTAGCTACTGGCTATGTTTTAGTCCGCGCCCACTAAATTTTCAACGTCTTCTCGTAAGCCTCGATGGATTTGAATAGCTCGGAAAAGTTACCCTTTCCGAACCCGCCGCATCCCGCCGCCTGCTCGAGTTCGTTAGTTTCTGGTTTCTTACGCATGCATCCCACGCGCTGAATAATTTCTAAAAAGAGCGTCGGGCGATCGCCCACTGGCTTGGTGAACACTTGAATCAACACGCCTTGGTCATCCTTATCAACGAGTAGACCGAGTTCTTCAACGAGGGCGTACTGCTCTTCAGTGAGAGCGTCGCCAATCTTATCTTTGAGCTTTCGATAGTAATCATCACTCGCCGGCGCTTGAAAGTCAAAGCCGCCGCGCATAAACGAGTACTTTCGCATCTCGCGAACCGTCGTAAAGATGTCATCCGTCTTGAGCGCCAAATGCTGCAAACCGGGTCCGTTATTCTTCTCGAGGTAGGTTTGAATCTGGCTTTTACGCTTCGTACCAAAGGTTGGCTCGTTCACCGGCAGCAAGACAAACTCGTTGTTGTTCGCCAACACCATGCTGTTCAAGCCGCTATCAATGGTGCCAATGTCCTCGGCGGTAAACTCGGCAAACTCGTGAAAACCGGTGAAATTCATAATGTACTCCACCGTCTCGAGTAAATTATGCACGTTACCAACGGCGTGATCGAGTCGCTGCAACCCGTACGACACTTGCGGCACTTCGGGCGTGGCGACGTAATTACACAAATAATCGCCATTGAAACCGTCGTGCGTGCTCACAAACCGCAACACGACATCGCCGTACAACTCAACCTCTGAAATGATCTGTCTGCCCCGGACGCACCCATCATCCTTTTCGTGTTTAAGCTCCACGGGTTCGAGTACGCCCCGTCCACCCCGTCGCACTGCCGCCTCGTACGCCACCCTCGCGTCCGCGACTTCCAAACCGACGGCGCGCGCCGCGAAACCGTGCCTTTTGAAAAATGTCACCATCGTTTCCGCATCGTGTCCAGGGTGCCCCACATCCTCCACATTTGCCGCCTCCGCAACATCCACATCGCTCTCAACGTTATACGGCGCGGTAAACGCGAAGACCAAATCGTTCGATTTCATCACGTACGACGCAAACCGTCCGTTCCCCGTGCTCGCGTCGCTCTTACACCGCAGGCTCATCCCCAACCCAACCCCGAACCGCGACGCCGCAATCGTCGCGTCTCCGCTCCAAAACTCGACGTGGTGAAACTTGACGCACTCGAACGCATCGCTCATCGGGTTGACGCGGACAAAGTTTTTACATCCAACCAGTTTCAACGCCGACGACGTCATCGAACGCTATCTTTATCACTTCGATGACGGCACTTTCAAACCCTCTGTTCGTTTGTTTTAAACGGAATCACCGCGTCGGGGGGACGCGCGCGCGCGTCAAAGCGTCGGCGGGAAATCCCCTCCTCCGTCGTCGCCGCCCGGTCGCGTCGGGGTCCGCCCGGTCGCGTCGGTGAGTGACGGTGCAAAGGCGCCCTCCTCGATGGAAAACATCAAACATATACATACCGTACTGTTAACACATACACATGAGTGTTGTCGTGAAAGCCGCCGCCAGGCGGATGCGCGCGCGCAGTCAGACGCCGACGCGAGGGTGGTGCGTCGCGCGACGAGAACGGAACGGAACGGAACGGAACGGTCGTGATACCACCGCGCGACGTCATGTCGTCGGCATCGAAGGACGACGGGACGACGACGCTGCCAAAGGAGACGGAAGCTGCGCTGGAAAATTTCACGAGGTGCGTCGCGAAACTCGAGACGGCGCTGGACGCGTTCGCGAACGTCGAACGGCGAGCGATGGAACGCAAGCTTCGGCCATTGGAACGCGCGGAGGTGCACTTGATGGCGGCGCGGGCGACGACGACGCTGTTCGGGATGTACCTGAAGACGCTCGGGGTGGACCCGGGGAGACACGCGTGCGCAAAGGAGCTGAAGAGGTTGGACGCGTTCGAGGAAAAGATACGAGCGACGCGAGCGAGAGTCGGGGACGGGGACGTCGGGGCGAGCGTCGTGGGGAAGCGGGAGATGGTTTCGTTGGAGGAGGCGGCGGAAAAGATACGGCGGGGCGTGGGGTCGGCGGAGGAGTTGCTCAAGGCGAGTTTAGTGGAGGCGAGCAAACGAGCCGCCAACTCGGACGCGGAACTGGACACCAGGACGAAGAAGCGCGGAACGGCGGGGAAGAAGAAGGCGCCGTCGCCGTCGTCGAAAAAGTCGAAGAAGTAGTAGGTGCGACGATGCTGTTCGTAAAATCCGAGTCTTGTAGTCGGTGTGTAAAAACAATTGATGTGTACCGGTAGAGTTTTTGTTCGCGACGGCGTTGAATTGAATATACTTTTAGTTCATGTACTGTTACAACATGTTCCGTCGCCGAAACGCTCGCGTAGCTCGATGCAATCTCTCGCATCGCAATCGGAGTCGTTCCACTGACGCACCATTCAGGACTAATACAGCAAAAAAAGAAACAAAAATCTACAGTTACACGCCTCTCACGCGGCGGGCGTCGCCGCGCGACGAGGCCACATGTGCGTTCGACGTCGTTTGCTAATATGCATGTCCACCACCTCGATGGTTCGAGCTGGGACGACGACGGCTGACGACGCAATTCTGGCGACGCTGTTTTCGAAAGCGCCCGCGGCGCTACTCAGGGCGTCAAATCTTGGGCTCGACGGTGCTTCTCGCTTTGCGGGAGAACGCTTCTCCGTCGTCTTAATTTGAGCGAGCGCGGCAGTCTTGGCGCCACCGACACCAGGGGACGACGGCGGTTTGTTGGACGTCTTGTGTCCGCCATCCATTGCCATTTTGGTCGCATTCGTGCTAGTGCGCGGTTTGATGCCTTTTCTCGGCGAAGAAGGCGCCG
>Ga0181573_10000037_pt1 | contig 122767 bp, 95 predicted proteins | sample 101ome_25_FD_148643 | JGI IMG/M metagenome (GOLD analysis project Ga0181573, IMG submission 148643) | Coastal salt marsh microbial communities from the Groves Creek Marsh, Skidaway Island, Georgia - 101409BT metaG (spades assembly) | ecosystem: Environmental > Aquatic > Marine > Intertidal...
TCACCTTTTTTAAGTTTATCAAATCTTTTTTAATTTCTTGGAACATAAAAACTAAAAACTAACAACGCGACGCGACCGTAACGCTCGCGCCACCACGCGCGTCGTCGCGGTGTTCACGATCGATTGACTCAACACGGTGTTCACGATCGATTGACTCAACACGATGTGTGATCTTCATTTTTGTGTGTCGGCGAGCGCTTGACGAGCGCTTGACGAGCGAGCTCATCGATTTCACGTCGATGCTTTTGTCAATCCATATTTTATCTTTTTTAAGCCTATCAAACTTTTTTAAATTTCTTGGAACATAAAAACTAAACTAACAACGCGACGCGACCGTAACGCTCGCGCCACCACGCGCGTCGTCGCGGTGTTCACGATCGAACCGCGAGACGTATCCATCCGAATCCACTAAACCAGCGAGAAATCGCCAACATTTTTCGTTCCGCGATCGTGAACGAAGTCGACCTGGCGTCTCCATCACCGAGCCACACCGCCATCCGGCATGTGTCCGACTATTTTTGTGACGAGTCGTGACTCAAGACGGGACTCGATGAAAAACTAACAACGCGACGCGACCGTAACGCTCGCGCCACCACGCGCGTCGTCGACGACGAGACCACGTCCTGGATTACCAGACACAACGGGTTCGCTAGTAGCGACGCTTTTCTGTAGCACGCTTCGCACACGTGCTTCATTTTTTTTTGGAACCGACGCGAAAAAAACCGACGCGAAAAAAACCATTCATTACAAACCCGCACACCGCGCCGATCCGAATCAGCCGGGTCGTCGATGGCGGACGCCGGCGCGCCCGACGACGCGGACGCGTCCACGGTGCGAGAACCGCTCGATCTCATCCGTCTCGCGCTCGATGAAAAAGTGTGCGTGAAACTTCGCGGCGATCGCGAGGCGCGCGGGCGTTTGCACGCGTACGACCAACACTTGAACCTGATTTTGGGCGACGTCGAGGAAACGATCACGAGCGCCGAGGTGGATGAGGAGACGTTCGAGGAGTTTACGAAGACGACGAAGCGGAGCGTGCCGTTTTTGTTCATTCGGGGGGACGCGGTGACGCTCGTGTCGCCGCCGTTGCGTAGTTGATCGACGAGACGGGCGGAGAGGATGAGATCATTCATTCATTCAGAGGGAGACGATGTAATGTAGTACAGTAATGACGACGCGATACTGGGTTGTGTTTTCTTCCCTTCCCTTTTTCTTTCTTTCTTTGTTTACACGACGACATCGGTCGTGACTAGTATTACGTGAACTCGGCGAGGTACTCGCCGACGGTGAAGGCGCGACCCGGGGGTTTCGCGCGCGCCGCCTCGGCGCGGTGCGCGTCGTACGCCGAACGCAACGCCGCGGCGCCGCGCGCGAGCGCGCGTTGCGTGCTCGCGGTCGTCGTCGGTGGCGGCGGCGCGGCGTCTAGGACGGAGAGATCGATGGTGAGCGCGCCGGACGTGGCGCGGTGCGCCTGTTGAAGAACCTCGGCGAGTTCCTTTTCGCGACTCTCGACGTCGACGCCGGCGGTGAGAAAAATGTCGTCCTCGTCGTCGTCCGCGCCGGATGCCGCGGCACCTCTCGTCTCCGTCTTCGTCGCGTCGTCGGCGGATGCCCCCTCGGCCATGGTCTGGTCCTCCGCTGTTTTGTTTCCCCCCATGTCCCAATACGTCGTCAGACGCGTCGGTCGTCGACTGAACGGGTCGCCCTCGCCCGTGTTTAAAACCCCGGCTTTGAGTTTCGCCACCTGTTCCGACGCCCGACGGGATAATTTTTCGCTATTTTGAATCTCGTTTCTTCGATTAATGTTCGCCAACGCATCTTGCGTCGCACCGCTTCGCTGTTTCAACTTTTCCTTAATCTCTCGGTCCACCTCGTCGAGTCGCTCGCGAAGCTCCGTCGCCTTTTCGTCGTCGCGCTCCGCCTCGGCGTGCGCGATGGCGGTTTTGATTTGTTCCTTTTCAAAGAGCAAGTTTTTGCGCGCCCCCATCTTTTCGCGCTTTTCGGCGAGGATTCTCGTCACGTCGTCCGAGGTGTATCTAAAATTCGACGCCTCCTTGAGGTTATCCAAACACCGCTGCACGTCCTTGGCGTACACGGGTCGACACTCGGAGCGTCGACAGTGCGCCACCCACGCCGCCCACTCGGCGTCTTGCGTCGCCGAGTTGGACACCTCGCTCAGTCTGAACGTCTTCTCCGCCTTGCCCCAACGCAGGATCAACCACTTGGACGTCATCGGTTTATTCGGAAGGTACTCGTACTTTTTCAACGAGTATTGCTTGTACTTTCCGTCGGCGACGCCCGCCACCTCGACCAAACGATAGACATTCTGACCCTCCTTATTCAACCCGATCCCCACGCGAACGAGACAATCTTTCACGACGTTTTCAAAGTACGGTTCCGTCACCCACGCCTCGAGTTGATGTCTCTTGAGCGTGATGGAATCGATCTGTTCCCTCGTCGCCGGTCGCTCGTCCGACAGCGCGTACGCCGCCTCCTCGTCGTAATCCGCCACCGCGCTCGCCCGCTTCCCACGCTTCGCCGTTCGTCTCCCGACATCCTCCTCCATCATCTCTTCGTCGTCCTCTTCGTCTTCGTACGCCTCCTCGTCCTCGTCTTCATCGCTCAGATCGCCGAAGACGCGTTTACTTCGCTCCTTTCTCGCCTTGGCCTCGGCGATGCGCTCCAACGCCTCCAACTCTTCCCTCTTCCCACTGCTCACCGCGCGACGATTTCGCGCCATGTCCAAGATTCGACGTCGCGATTCAATCTTCTTTCGATTCTCCGCCCGTTCGAGCATGATGGTCTCGCGCTCGAGTTCGTTGAGCGACGCGAGACGCGCGCGGTCGGCGTCGTCCCCCATGAGATCGTCCCCGAATCCATCGTCGAATTCCTCGTCGTCGTCGTCATCGGAGGGCGGACGACGGTCGTCGTCGTCATCGGAGGAGTTCGTCATCCTCGTTTTGTGTCACTCGGGTCGGTGCGGTCGATCACGCGCGCCGACGAGTGTCGCGAGTGCGCGCACGCGTGCATGAGTGATCCCTCGCGCGCGCGACACAGCACACACCCCGAGGAGCGCCATCAAGGGGACATCGTGAAAGAAACGCTCGCGAACGCGGTACACGGTCGTGGTGCGTGTGCATATGTTACAAACAACAATAGTAATACTCACTCTTCGTCGTCGTCGTCGTCGTCGTCGTCGTCGACGTCGCGAACGATGTAGTATGTGTTAAAACGCGGAGTCGGCGTGAATGTCGCGCGGCGTCGGCGTCGGCGCGGAAAAGTCGACGGAGGCTGAGAGCCACGCCTTCCAATCGTCGGCATCTTCGCTCGCTCGAGGGGATCCACGCTGTTCGGTCCATTTGGACGGTTCGTACGCGTCGAGACCTCGCGTTTCGGCGTCCGCGGCGTAGGGCCAGAGTGGGCTGAGGGCGACGGTGCGGCCGACGACGATGAGTGTGGGCGAGACGAGCGCGCACGCGGCGGCGGCGTCCGGTAAACTCGCGAGCGAACTGAACACGCGACGTTCGTCCGCGGTGGTACCGCACTCGATCGCCACCGCGGGCATGGACGCCGGGAACCCACTCTCGAGGAGACGTTCGGCGAGTCGAGGAAGCGTTCCGAGACCCATGTAGACGACGAGCGTCGTCTCGACGTCCGCGCTCGTCACCGCGAATTCCACGGGATCGCTCGCCGTCTTGGGCGACAACGACGACGCGCCATCACTCTCCACCGCCGTTCCAGCGCCCTCGCGAAGGTGTCCCGTCAACAGACGCACCGACGTCGCGACGCCGCGGTGCGTCAACGGGACGCCGAGCGCCGACGCCACGCCCGCCGCCGCGGTGATTCCCGGAACCACCTCCACGCGCACGTTTGGATTATTTTCGCGCAAAAACTCAAACTCTTCGCCGCCTCGTCCGAAAACTAACGGATCACCACCCTTGAGACGCAAAATCGTCGCCCCGGCGTCCGCGAACGCTAGCAAGAGTTCGTGTATCTCGTCTTGCGTCCGCGTGTGAAATCCCGCGCGTTTCCCCACGTACACCATCCGCGCCTCCTCGCGCACGAGATTCAGTATATCGTTCGACACCAATCGATCGTACAGCACCACATCCGCCGTTTGCATGAGCTGATACGCGCGAAGCGTCAATAAACCGGGATCACCCGGGCCCGTTCCCACCAAGTACACCCGCGCCGCCTTTGTCGCGCTCGCGCTCGTCGACGCCTCCGCGCGCCGCGCCGCCGACTTGTCGCGCATGAGCGCCAACATGCTCGCCAATCCATCGTCGTCGCTCGACGCCGACGTCGACGCCGACGTCGCGTCCGCGCGCGTCGTCGTCGACCGTCGCGCGCGTCTCTCCACCGCCGCCGCGCGGTCGCGCGCGGGACGCGCGACGCGCGGTCGTCCCGCGCGAGACGCGAGACGCGCGCGAGACGCGGTCGTCGTCGCGGTCGTCATCATCATCGTCGTCGTCGTCGTCCTCGCGGTCGTCGTCGTCGCCATCGAGAGACGCGGTCGGCGCGCGTCGACGAGTGTCGACCGGAGAGAGAGATGTCTCTGAAGAGACTCGAAAAGCCATTGTCGAATAATGACTCAAGAAGGGGGACTCCGTCTGTTCCGTGAGCTCAAAACGCCCAATTCGTCGACGCCGCAGACGTTCGCGCGCGATGGCGACGACGACGACGACGACGACGCGCGCGACGGCGAATCCAGCGCTCGTGCGTCGTCACCGTCGCGGTGACGTCGCGTCGGTGACGCGCGCGACACCCGTGCGACGACGAGACGCGATGCTGATGGTGACGACGACGCTCACGATGCTGACGAGCGTCGACGCCGCGCGCGCGGCCGCGGCCGAGGTGACGATCCGACGCGACGACGAGGGATTCGGGGCGAACGAAGCCTCCGCCAAGGCGCTCGCGCTCGTGTCGTACGTCGGGACGATCGTCGAGAGCGGGGAGATGTTCGACACGACGTACGGCGGCGAGAAATTCGACACGAACTCGGCCGGCGTCGGCTCTCAAAGCATCGAAGTTGCGCCCGAGCGGCCGGTCGTCCTGAATTTGTCGTCCGAGTATCCCACGCCGGGCGTGCCGGAGGGATTGCGCGCGGGTGTGCGAGGGATGCGCGTGGGAGGGACGCGGGAGTTTGACGTGCCGCCCGAGCTGGGATTCGGCGACGTCGCCGTGCGGTCGCCGTACGCGACGATTCCCGCGGGCTCGACGCTTCGGTACACGGTCAAGGTGTTGCGTCTGTCGACGACGGGACCGGACGCGTTGTTTAAGGGGGTGACGAGGTGTGGACGCGGAGGCGCGAGCGCGCAGAGCTCGGGGTGCGGGTCCGTCGAAGCCGCCGAGTGATGACTTGTTTTTTATTTTATTAGACTATCGGGGCAATTCATGTTACAAGACGCTGCTATGATTTATGTACTGGCTAGAGAAAAGACATTATGATGTAATTCGCACACGGCGCGCGCGCGACCCTCAATCGGCGCCCTCACACGCCCTCCGCGGGAACCTTCACCGTGGGGAGTGTGTCGACTCTCTCCAAGAGGTCCACGAACTCCGCGAACGTCACCCCGGCCCCGTCCTCGCGTCCGCGAATCTTCTTCAACTCGGCGAACGCGCGAGATATGAGTTGATCGAACGCCTCTTCGCTGAGCGAACTCCCCACCAAGTGTCGCGTAATGGTCTCCAAGTCGCTTCGGGACACGACGCCGTCCCGATCGACGTCGTAGCACTGAAACATGAATCTCAACCGGTCCTCTCGCGTCGCGCGCACGCTCAGCGCGGAGAGCATGCGGACGAAATCCTTAAAGTTTTGATTCTGGAACATCTGCACGATGCGCGGGGCGAGCGGGGAGATGGCGAGCTCGGGAATCGCCATGAGCTCATCCTCCGTGATGAATCCTTTGTGCTTCTTATCGAGCGCGCGAAAGCGTTGGTACAGCGCCTGGATCTCCGGACCGCTGAATTTACCGTCGCAGTGTTGTTGCACGTCCTCGATGTCGTACTCCGTGAGACTCAGCGAGCTCGCGGTGAGACCCATGGCGAGGTCTCGAGGAGCGGACGGGACGCTTCGCGCACTGACGTCGGGACGAGGCGATCGAATCGACCGCCGCGGGGGAATCAATGACGAGGAATCGAATTACAACTTTCCGAGAATGGACTCGATGAATATTTGCAAGCTGTCCGGATCGCGACGCTCGGAGCCGAGCTTGACGTAACCAGAGCGACCCTTGGGGAAGAGCAAGAGCGTGGGGAAAGACTTGAGAGAGAGGTTCTCCTTCGCCCACTCCTTTTCGTCGCGGTCGGCGCGGAATTTAGCAAACTTGACGCCCTTCGGAGTGAGACGCTCGGCGGCGGCTTCGAAACCGCCCACCATGCGTTGGCAGTGCGGGCACCACGGAGCGTACAAGACGGCGAGCGTCGTCTCGGAGTGCGTCTTCTCATCCTTCAACGCGGCGATGTCGTCGTGGGACAAGACGTGCACGGCGCTGTGCTCGAAGATGTCTTCCTCGGTCGCCTCGCGATCTTCTTGCTTGGCCTTTTCGTCCGCGGTCAAGTTGCCGCTGTGCAAGCCGCACTCCTTCGCCGTCGCGTCTTCCCACCACCAGCGACCCTCGCGCTCTTGCTGACCCGGAAGCACCGCGCGCGTGCACGGCGCGCATCCGATGGACACGTATCCTCGTTCGTGCAATTCATTCACGGGCGTTCCCATGACGCGCAAGAAATCCCACACTTCCTGCGACGTCGCGTCGGTGAGCGGGTTAAACTTGACCAAACTCCCCGCGCCGCCGCTCGCGCCCTCAAACACGGGATCCACCTGGCACACCGGCACCGCGTTTCTCGTTCCCGGGCTCTGATCCTTTCGCTGACCCGTCACCCACGCCGTGAGTGTCGCGAGTTTCGCTCGCAAAGGCTGCACTTTACGCACGCCGCAGCACTCCTTGTGTCCGTCTTCGTAAAACGAAAACATCCCCTTCTCGTTCACCAGCGCTTTCACCGCCTCGCTCTCCGGGAAACAGTATTCAATCTTAATGTCAAAGTGTTTCTCAACCTTGTCGAACAATTCATACGTCTCCGGGTTCAATCTCCCCGTATCCAGAGAAAACACTCGATACGGTCGTCCCGTGAGCGCCGCGTATTGAATCACCGCCACGTCCTCAGCCCCGCTGAACGCGATCGCCAATCCGTCCCCGTACGTCTCCAGAGCCTTATCCATGATCTCCAACGGCGTCGCGTTCGCGCCCTCGAGCGCGTCGCGCATGGCGTCGACGTCGGCACCGTTCACCGCGGTTGCCCTCGAGGGTAAGGCGCGTCCTCGTCGCGCGCATCGTCGCGCCATCGCCCGCGTCCCCGCCGCCGTCGTCGTCGTCTTCGTCGCCGCGGGCATCATCGTCATCGCCATTCTCGCTCGTCGAGCGCTCGCGTCGCGCGCGGTCGTCGTCGACTGACGCGTCCGCCGCCGCGTTCCCCGAAGGAAAATCATGACGCCCGACGAGGGCGCGACACTTCGCGACGCCCTCGCGCGCGTCGACGGAGTCGTCATGTCGCGAGACCTCGTCGCGGTGGTCCGCGACGGTCTCCACGACGTGCTCGGGTGCACGGCGTCCGCGCTGGAGGCGTTCGTGATCGATAAAGCGCGCGCGTGCGGCGGGGACGTGCGCGAGCTCGAGCGAGGATTGATCGAGTGCGGATGCCCGGATGGGGCGAAGACGACGGCGTTCGCGGCGAGCGTGTGCGCCGCGATGCGCGAAGACGCGAGGACGACGAGCACGAGCGCGCGGGAGGGGCGGAAGAGCGCGAAAAAGGAGGAGCAAGAAGCCGCGGCGGCGTTGGCGCGGAGAAACGCGACGTACGAGCTCGTGGAGGAGGAGGAGGAGGAGGAGGAGGAACCGCGGGAGGAGTCGGTGGAGGAGCGGAGACGCGAGCGTAAACGGTCGAAGAAGATGCGTCGGAAGAGGCGGAAAGGATCGGAGTCGAGCTCGGAGGAGGACGAAGAGGCGGTGGAGGCGAGACGACGCGCGTTGGCGGGCGAACGCGAGGGCGGCGACGAGTCGTACGACGAGGAGGAGGAGGAGGACGAGGAAACGCGTCGACAGAGAGAGATGGAGGAAGATTTACGCGAGCGCGAAGAGTTTGAGGAGCGCTTGCGAGCGAAGGATGAGGCGAGGACGAAAAAAGTGGGCGACCGCGGGCCGACGGAGGCGGAGCGCGCCGAGGCGGAGCGAAGGGGCGAGCACTTGGAGACGGACGAACAGCGCGCGGATTTGATTCCCGAGTTGAGAAAGACGTCTCGTCAGGAGTATTTGAAGAAACGCGAACTGCAAAAGCTCGAGGAGCTCAAGGAATCGATCCGAGAGACGGAGTACTTTTACGAGGGTCAAGACGTCACGGAGGAGCAGAGGAGAGATTTAGAAAAGAGGAAAAAAGTGTACGAGCTCGCGATGGAGCAGATTAACAGCATCAACGACGCGCTCGAGGAGCGATACACCATCCCCGCGGCGTACGACGATCCAAACAAACCGAAATCGACAAGTGAACGGTTCGCCGCGTTGAAACAGCGGTACAAGGAGAAGGAACCCGAGGGCGAGCCGAACGCGTTTAGGGAACAAGACCAGTGGGAAGTGCACCAGGTGAAGCAAGCGCAGGCGCAGTTCGGGGCAAAGAATAAAAAGGGGGCACAGAAAGAGTACGACTTGGTGTACGACGATCAAATTAAATTCATCAAGGATGAAATCATGGCTGGCGACGGCGTGTCGAGCAGCGAGAGCGAGAGCGAGAGCGAAGAAGAGATGGATGAAGAGAAACGAACCAAGCTCGCACTGGCGGGGAAACTCGGTAAACGGGCAAAGATCGAAGCCGATAGAAAATCGCTTCCGATTTTCCCGTACCGCGAACCGCTCATCAAGGCTGTGGAGGACCATCAAGTCGTCGTCATCGTCGGCGAAACCGGTTCGGGCAAGACGACGCAAATCCCGCAGTACATGTGGGAGGCTGGATTCGGTGGTAAGGATCAGAAGATTGGCTGCACGCAGCCCAGACGTGTAGCGGCGATGTCCGTCGCCGCGCGCGTTGCCGAGGAGGCTGGCGTAAAACTCGGCCACGAGGTTGGCTACACCATTCGTTTCGAGGATTGTACTAGCGACAAGACGCAAGTCAAGTACATGACGGACGGTATGCTCCTGCGTGAATTCCTGGGCGAGCCCGACTTGGCTTCGTATGCGGTCATGATGGTGGACGAAGCGCACGAGCGCACGCTGCACACGGACGTGCTCTTCGGTCTCGTCAAGGATATCGCCAGATTTCGACCCGAAATCAAACTTCTCATTGCCTCGGCCACGCTCGACGCCGAAAAGTTTAGCGAATACTTCGACTTCGCGCCAATCTTTAGGATTCCGGGTCGTCGTTACCCGGTCGACATTCTGTACACGCAACAACCGGAGGCGGATTACGTCGACGCCACGGTGGTCACCGTGTTACAAATCCATCTGACGCAACCCGAAGGGGACATTTTAGTCTTTTGCACGGGTCAGGAGGAGATTGAAAATTGCGAAGAACTCTTAAAGACGCGCATTCACGAGATGGAGACCAAACCTCCCGAACTCATCATTGCTCCGATTTACGCATCGCTCCCGAGCGACTTGCAGGCGAAGATTTTCGAAGAGACGCCCAAGGGATCTCGCAAGGTTGTCTTGGCGACGAACATCGCGGAGACGTCGCTCACGATCGACGGCATCAAGTACGTCATCGATCCTGGGTTTTGCAAGCAAAAGAGTTACAATCCGCGCACGGGCATGGAATCTCTCGTCGTGACGCCGACGTCCCAGGCGAGCGCGCTACAGCGCGCGGGTCGCGCCGGTCGTACCTCTGCGGGTAAGTGTTTCCGACTGTACACGGCGTGGAGTTTCCAAAACGAACTCGACCCGAACACAGTGCCGGAGATTCAGCGCACAAATCTTGGAAACGTGGTGCTGATGCTGAAATCGCTCGGTATCAACGACCTGATGAACTTTGATTTCATGGATCCGCCCCCCGCGGAGACGTTGCTGCGCGCGCTCGAGCAGTTGTACGCGCTCGGCGCGTTGAACGATCGAGGCGAGCTCACCAAGCTCGGTCGAAAGATGGCTGAATTCCCACTGGATCCGATGTTATCGAAGACGCTGTGCGCGAGCGACAAGTACAAGGTGAGCGACGAGGTGATGACCATCTGTTGCATGCTTTCGTGCGGGAACACCGTCTTTTACCGACCAAAGGATAAGATTCAATTGGCTGACGCCGCGCACAAATCGTTCCACGTGGGCAATGTAGGCGATCATCTCGCGCTGTTGAACGTGTACAATTCGTGGCGCGACGCCGACTACTCCGTGAATTGGTGCTATGAAAACTTTGTGCAGCAGCGGACAATGAAGACGGCGCGCGACATTCGAGAACAGCTCGAGAAGCTCATCGAGCGCGTCGAGATTGAGCCGTCGTCCAACCCCAACGATCTCGACGGGATTAAAAAGTGCATCACGAGTGGATTCTTTTATCATACGGCTAAATTGCAAAAGAACGGAAGCTATCGCACGGTGAAAAATCCGCAAACGGTGGCGATTCATCCATCCAGCGGTCTCGCCAAGGAGCTTCCTCGATGGGTGGTGTACTTTGAGTTGGTCTTCACGACGAAGGAATACATGCGCCAGGTGATCGAAATCAAGCCCGAGTGGCTGGTTGAGATCGCGCCGCACTACTACAAACGAAAAGAAATAGAGGGCGAGACGATGAAAACCGGGAAACAAGGAACCGGGAAGAAGTCGGACGTCGTATTAGCGTAGACCTAGGAAAAATCTATAAATCAATGTGGAAATGAATTATCATTACGATGAATAGTTTGCGCAAGAATTGCTAAATGGCAACGTCTAGTCTCCACTCACGCCGCGGCGTCCGCGGCGTTGCTGATGACGTCGGCGAGAGCGAAGAGCGTCGGCGGGACGGCCAAGCACGCCGCCATGACGCCGGCGCCGACGGCCCACTCTTGACCGCTCTTCATTTCGCCGTGCACAGCCTTGGCGAAAGAAACCTCAGCGGCGGCGTCGACGGTGGTATCGATCGGCTTCACGATGAACGGAATCGCCGCCAATCCTAGCAAGGTCGGCAAAATGCGCTCAACGTCCAAGCCTTGCGCCGCGAGGGCGTCGAACGCGGACACGTCCGCCTTGGCCAACGCCAAGTTTGTGGACGCCACGACGACGCGAATGAACGAACCCGGCCAGAAGACGCTCGCGAGCATCTGCCATGTGATCGTTTCCGTCGCCACGGCCGCGGCTTGGTTGAGACGATCAGCCTCACCCTCCGCCTTGTTCCATCGCTTGACGCCCTTATCGATGGTATCCGCCAAGACGTACGTCGCCGCGACGCCGTACGTGGCCGGAACACCCCACGCGGGCAACCACGCGACGAACGCCTCACCGCACTCGTTCGCGTAGCCCATGTATCGAAGCAACGAGTCCCGGAAGATGTCGTATTCCTTCTCTCCCTCCGCCGCCTTCGCCGCCGGCGTCTCGTCCTCGGCGTCGTTGGATCCGGCGACGACGGACTCGCGCGCCTCCCGACGCGATTTCGCCTCGATCTCATCCTCGCGCTCCGACGCCACCGATCGAACGACCACTCCCGCGTCTCTCACACGCGTCTTCATCGCCATTCGCACCCCAACGACCTCGCGCACCGGCGCCCGCATCATCATCTTCGACGGGCCCGCCGCCATCCCACCGCGGCTCGCGGTGCATCTAGACGCACGAATCGCGCACCTCGTCGCGCGCATCGCGCGCGTCATCGACGACATCCGGTCGAGTAATTTTTCTTCTCTGCGTTCACCGCGAGCGCGTCTCGCGTCGGCCCCCGCCTCGCTCGCGCGCGTCGACGGATGACGACGCGGCGCCTCGGACGGTCGACACGGGTCGCGGTGAGATCCGGGGCGAATCCATCGAATCGCGCGTTCGTTCGCGCGCGCGACGTCCACGAGGACGTCTGCACGGCGCGAACGCGCGATAAAAAAATATCGCGTCCGTGTCCGCGCGCGTTGGTTCGCGCGCGCGGTCGCGTCGTCGTCGATGGGTGGTATGAAACCCAGTCCTCGCGAGAGCACGCGACCGCGAACGGACGCGCGGGGACGCGGCGTTGACGCGACCGCGGCGTCACACGTCGCGCGCGCGGGGGGTCGGCGGACGTGAGTGGTGCGAGCAACGAATACCACTGCGCGCGTCGCGTCCTCGGTCGTCGGTCGTCGGTCGCGCGGTGTGCGTCGTGGACGAAGACGCGGACGCGATGACGACCGAGTCGAGCGACCGCGCGCGACGGGGCGTGCGCGTGGCGGTGCGCGCGAGACCGACGCGGGAGGGGGACGCGGACGCCGTGGAGGTCTCTCGCGCGCGCGAGGAGACGCGGGCGAGGTCGGCGTCGACGGTGGTGACGCGCACGGCGGAGGAACGAGAGGAGGAGTATAGGTTGGCGCGCGAACGCATCTTCGGCGTCGACGGCGAGGACGCGGGCGAGGAGGACGAGGGGCGAGGATCGGGACGCGGTGATGCTTCGACGCGCGCGTCGTCGTCGTCGTCGTCGTCGTCGTCGTCGTCGTCGTCGGCGGCGGCGGCGTCGGCGGGTGAGAGTGGACGAGGGATGTCGGCGGACGCGCCCGCGTTTACGCCGAGAGGCGGCAAGGCGACGATGAAGAATAAATTGATGGATTTATTCGATCCAGATTTCAGACGGGCGCCGAGAGTCGCGCCCATGATGGCGCCCACGCCGACGTGGCCCGTGGGACCGCCGCCTATGCCGCCCATGCCGCCGCCCATGCCGCCGTCCATGCAGCCGCTTATGCCGCCGCTTATGCCGCCGCGTTTCGCGCCGCCGCCACGCGAGGCGCGAGAGCGGCTCGCGCATTTTCCGCCGCTCGGTGCGCCCGCGGCGCCGCCGCTGGGACACCCGCCGCCGGCGCACGCGATGGCGAACCGTCCACCTTCGCGGTGAGAGAGTATTGTAATCGTATGTAGACGCATTAGTAAACAATTTCGCTCCGAATATTACAACGCTCGTCGCTCTCGACTTGGCTATGAAAGAACGAGGTCGACGAGAGGTGGATATCGGGGCTATCCGCGCGAGAGAGTCGAAACATGACACTGTGAGCCGCGTGCATCGCTCAAAACTCATGTTTCACTCCCGCTCGGGACTTCTTCTTGTACGCTCGTACGCTCCGAACCGTCGCGTCTTCGACTCGGAATTTTGCTGTAGTACACAATCGGACGGCAAAAAACGCCCGTGGAAAACGTACCCATAGCTATCTTTCATGGGTTCATTATTCCGTTCACGCGCGCGAGAGCTCGCTCACGCATCGCGCCGGATGTTGACGTGTCCTTCGCGAATCAACTCGTCGAGATCCAACGTCTCCACATCCGACGTCGCGTAGAGCACCTTGGCGGTGCGACTGCGCTCGTTTAGAGAGATGACTTCGGCGCGATACCAAAGGTTATCGTCCGGCCAATATAGCTCGATCTGTGCGTTCTTTAGCGCCGTGAGTGACTGTGAGGGCTCGAGAATGAACCCGGGCGACGGATTTTTCAATCCCAGAGCATCCTCCGGGTCCACCTTTTGCTTCTTCGCCTTGGCTCCGTTCCCCTTCGCGTCGCCGCCCTTCGCACCACCCTTACCAAGACCCATCCCCGCCGCACCCTTCGCACCTCGCGACGCGCCGTTCATCTTCTCTTCTCGCCCGTGCGCCGCGCTCAGCGTCTCGTACACCGTCGGCACGTCATTGATCTTTGAAAAGAGCGCGTCTCTGCGTTTCGCGTCGCGCGAACGTCTCGTCTCGTCAGTCGTCGTCGGTCCCGTCTCTTCCACCGTCCAACTCTCACGCGCGCGCACCTCGCCGCGCGTTTCCGAATCACCACCGTCCTCTCTCTCTCTCTCACGCGTCGTCATCGTGGGTCGTCGTCGTCCTCTTCCTCCATCGTCGTCGAACGCGCGCGCCGCACCTCTTCTTCGCGTCAAACTTGGCGCCGTAATAAAACGCCACCGCCATCAACCACGCGTCGCTGTGCACGGCGACGAGCGCGAGCCAATCTTTCCTCTGCGAGACGACGAATACACGGTGTATTCATCCGTCAGTCATCCCGTCTCGAAACGCGTCGTGACTGTCTTCGTCCGCGCGTCGCCTCCCCTCACCCTCTCGAGTCGACATTCGCCGCCCGTTGAGCCCGTGGAGCAATTTCGCGCATTTCGAACGATTCATCCCGCGCGCGCCCACTCGCGACGTCGCGCGCGCGCCGATGACCGTCTATTCGCGCGACACATACGCACCTGCATCCCATCGCGCGCGAAATTAATCCCGAGCGCCGGTTCCGGGAGCTCGGGCGGCACCTCCTCGGCCGGCAGCTGTACCTCCCACGTCCCGTCCGGGTTCCCGTAGAGGCACAGGTTTTCCTTGTCCGGATCGCACTGCGCGTAGAATTCCTCGGCGTCTGCGCGCGATCGCGACGAGTGATTGGTGTGCGCGTCGTCAGTCGTCTCGCGTCGGGCGTCGGGGCGTCGCGCGCGCGACGGGGGGGTGGTCTTCGACACTGACTTCGATCCGCGCGCGCGCGGGGATGCGAATCGCGATCGCGGCGTGGGGCGTACCGTCGGTGAGCGCGCGTATCAATCCGCGCTGTCGCGCCGCGAAATTGGCGTGGACCTCGTCCACCGTGCGCGGTGCCTCCATGGCGTCGCGTCGACGTCTGGCGCGTCGACGACGATTGGCGAACGGCTCGAGTGGTGGTCGGTTCAGGTATATGGGTATAATTTACCCAGGTTGAAATTCAATTTTATACGTGTCGAATCTCCTAAATTGGAAGATTATGTTGATCATAATAGTTTAGCGGTGGACATGGCTGTCAGTCATCGTATTAAAGTATCACGAAACGCCGTTCTCGTCGGTGTCCCATCGTCGGGTCGTCGGCGACGCGCGCGCGTCGAACGCCGACGAGGCGGAGGCGCTCACGGCGCGGCGTCGGCTATGAAGTCGCGAGCGTCGGCGAGACCGATGCAGACGAGCACGTAATCGCACACCACGGCGATCAGTCGCGGTCGAGGGAGCGGAGGACGAATGGAGAGGAGATGGAGGAGCGGACGCTCGCACTCGGCGACGAAGGGCGACGGCGCCGCCGACGCGTCGGTCGGTCGACGAACGGCGGCGGCGATCCAGGAGGCGACGACGTCGGGAGCGGCGAGGTGGAGCGTGATGAGGAGGGTGGCGGCGGCGCGGATGGCGGCGCGGGGGGTGATCTCGGAACACGCCGCGCGAAGGACGGTTTCGGCGATGCGGGCACCGCGAGTGAGGAAGAATTCATCCACTCGCGCGGCGTTGGCGACCCAGGGCGGCGAAGCCTTCGATTTTTCCCCGGGCGACGCGAGAGTGTTCAGCAGCGCGAGAGCAGCGCGCACGGGGGCGTACTCTCGGAGTTCCAAGGCGGCGACGGCGAGATCCAAGACGTCAAATAAAGCGTCGTTGGATAATCCTCGAGCCGGAGCAAACATGACAAACGCTTTCGCCGTGGAGAAGAGAGCCTCGGCGCGTTCCCAAGTCTCCGCGTTCGATGGATCGGCGCGCGCGCACGCCACCGTCTCGCCCGCGATCTGAGCGAACGCCGCGCTCAGCGCCACGCCCACCTGGGGCGCGCTCGGTAACAGTTCGCTCTCGCCGCTCTCGGGCGAGCTGATGGACGCCACCTCGATCGCCGTCGAAATTGGTTCGAACAGGCACGGATACTTGGTCGCGGTGAATTGACGCGCGATGGATTCGAGCATCGGCACGATCACGTTCACGGAGTTTGATTTCGCGCTGAGCAGAGTGGCGACGTAAATCTCCGCCACAGCCTTGACGACACCCGACGTTTGCCACGTCCTCGCCGCAACCAGTTCCTCGAGCATCGGCCAAGACGCCGCGAGAACGGATATCGCCGGATGCTCGACGTTCGCAACGGCAGCAGCGTTCGGCGTGAACTCCAAAAATCGCACCGAAGACGCGATCAACGAAAGTTCGGCGGCGACGCCTCGAGACGCCTCGGTGTGCGCGAATTGGTTCGGCGGAATTTGCGCAGACATCTCCGCGGCGAAAGCCTTGCACCTGACGACTATCGGCGAAATCAACCGCGCGCTACTCTCGGACGCTTGTTTGATCGGCATGGCCGCGATGACGCGCGCCAAGCCTTCCATGACAGCCGTGCGATCGTCCTCCGCATCGGCGCCGTCAAACGTCAGACGCACGCTCCCGAGACAGCGTTCGGTGTGTTCTAATAGGGACATGAACGTGGCTTCGTCGTTTATGTGACGCGTGCACCTCGCACAGATGCTTCGAAATGCCACAGCGGCGCGCGGCCACGCCGCTGGATGAGGGAAAGACGAGGTGACGTACGTCAAAACGCCTCGCGCGAGAGCGGCTTGCGCCTCCGCACTCGATCCTCTGCGACCCATCCACCGCGCGTACGACGAGATGAGGCGACACGTGCTCGCACGAACGAGTGGATGCGAAGAAAACAACCCACTGTTATCGCTCGGATTCTCGGCCACGCTCGAAAAGAGTTGCGCGAGGAAACTCTCAACCTCCGAAGAGGGAGACTCTTCTAAATCCTCCACGACTCGATCCGCGGGAGCGCGCAGTACGAACGCGCCCGCTTCCGCGGCGCACCAATTTTTCGCCGCGCTCAAAGTCGCACCAACTATGCTAAAATACTGTCCACGCAAGACGCCGTAACAATTGTCGAGGAGGTCCGCGAGCACGTGTTCGCGGAACCTCTCGAACGTCTCTTTGTCTTCCTCCGCTTCCTCCCACGACGTAAAATCGTGTGGCAGCGTCGCTTGTTTCGTCATCACCTCGACTAATCGCGCGTGCATCGGTGCGCGCAAACTATCATGCCTGGACGACACGCCGACGGTGTCCATCATTAGGAAAAAATCAATAGCAACTTCCGTCACCTCTCGACCGTGACGTTCCATGAGCGACAAGAGCAGGGACACGAGGGCCAAAGAATCATCGTCCCCGCGCGAGATGACGTTCACGCATCTTTCACTCAGCGCGACGGCGACGAGCGCGATGTTACGAGCCAAGAACGCGCCATCCGGACCGCTCGCTTCCTGACCGTGTGCGAGCAAACCTCTCGTGACGGCGTTCATGGCTTGAAACTCCTCCGCCTCTGCGCCGCTTCGGCCTTGGTGCAATTCCACGAGCATGTCCACCGCCGCGGAACCGCACCCGGACGAATCGATCGCCAAGCACTGTATGACGTCACCGAACAATTGTCCGTGCGTCATCGCGAATTCGGTAGGCGTCACGCGCAATCCGCCGTGCATGTCGCCCGCGGGATCCAACTTTAACCACGCGCGAATCGCGCGCACGCACGACGCCTTCAACGCGTCTCGCTCCTTAGATCTCGAGCTCCCACACGCGACGAATATCTCTTTCATCATGTTTAACACGTCTTCGCATTCGTTCGCCATCGCCTGCGCGAGCGCACGCCTCGCCGACGTCTCCGCCTCGTCGCACGCCTCCGCCGCGAGCGCCAACAGCTCCGCCCCGCATCGCATCCCACCGCCATCCATCCCGCTCGTCGACGCCACCCCTCGAGCCAAACGCACGATATCCATCGTCTCATCCACCCCACACTTGGTCGCCGCGCTCGCGAGCGCCAATGCGACCCGTCTCGCCGCCAACTCGAGGCTCGCGTCCGCCGCCGTCGCCGCGAACGCCGTCTTCATCCGTCCCAACACCTCCGAGCGACGCCCGTGCTCCATCCCGTGCCAATGATCGCGCTCCTTCGTCTTCGAACTCAACAGATTGGCGGCGAAAAACGCGACGTTGGCGTCCCCGCGCGCGCGCTCGAGCAACGCCAAGGCTACGTCAACCGCCGAAGGTTCATCTCGCAGCGCCACGAGGTGCGCGTTCGCCGCCTCGCGCCGAGCGACGTCGCCCGCATCGTACAGCGCGACGATGGCGGCGTGCGCGCGTTCGATCGCCTCCGCCGACGCCATGCTCGACGCCGCGCGGACGACTGAGGACGAGAAGATGATGATTGATGTCGACGAGTCGGTGCGACTCGAGACGTGATGACGCGTCAGAGCGCGCCCGTTCGTCGGACGTGAGACGGACGACGAACAGACGCGCGAGACGCGGTGCGTGCATCCAATCGAACGTCTCGACGAGACATGTCGCGCGTGGACGAGGGCGCGATCGTCGTCCCGGACGTCAAGCATAAGATTTTCACCTTGGTCATGGTTCGAGACTACGAGCGCGGTCGCGTGCTCTTGGGAGAGAAATTGCGCGGATTCGGCACCGGGTGCGTAGTCGAGACGTCATCGCGAGAGATGTGGACGCGCGCGGCGCGCGGCGCGCGCGTTTATTGGATGAAGCGCGCGAAAAGGTGTTCGTCGGGCTCAACTGTCGACGAATTCGAAATCGCGCGCAACCGTCGACGCCGCGAGACGCACGACTGACGATGGACGCGCGGTGTTCGAACGGTAGGTATTACAATGGATTCGGCGGTAAGGTTGAACCCGGGGAAACGATCGAGGAGGCGGCGCTGAGAGAGCTCAAGGAGGAGGCGGGCATCGACGCGCTGGATATGACGGCGCGAGGCGTGCTTCGATTCATATTCGACGATAACCCGACGCCGTGGTTGGTTCACGTGTTTCACGCGTCCAAGTACAGCGGCGAGATCGAGGCGAGCGACGAGATGCGACCGGTGTGGTTCGATCTGAAGGATGTCCCGTTCGATTCGATGTGGGCGGACGATCCTCACTGGTGGCCGTACCTGTTACAGGAGAAGAAATTCGTCGGCACGTTCACGTTCACGCAGACGACGACGCTCGTGGAATATTGGATTCGCGAGAGCAACGATCTGAGCGACGTGTGAGGGTGTGCTCGTGCGCTCGAGTGTGTTGTAATTAATTATGAGTTGCGTGTATACGATCGGCTCGGCGCCGCGCGGGGCCCCTCTCGTCTCTATAAATCGTATCGTACGCGCGATTCGATTCAAGGTTTCGAATCGGTGATCTCGGCAAGGAATCTTTCAATGTCCGCGCGATTTAGTATTAGTTTCACCGAACCTTGTTGTTTCGCGAGCTGCTCGTGAAGGTGCGATATCAATCCGCACCATTCTATCGGTGTCGACGCGTCGAGCGCTTGAAACGTCTGTTCTTCCGCTTCGAGAGAGGCTTGCGATCCGTGCGCCTGTTCCGGTAGTTCATCGCCGAGAACCTCTTTCGCCGGCGACGTCGAATCAGCCACGCGTTCGTCCACGTGCGCGGACGGCGAAGAGAATGCGAAATCCTCTTCATCGATGGAAGACTCCGATTCGACCTCCCGCGGCGACGGCTCGATCGATTCAGACACGTGCGGCTCTTCGAATAACGAACACACCGTCTCCGAGACGTGATTTCCTTCTCTTCTCTCGACTTCTCCGCGCATCACTTCCGGCGATTTCCCCGCCACCATCGCGCGTTCAGCCGAGTTCAAATCGACTCGAAATCGTTCTCCCAACATCGGCGGCGCGTCTGACCGTTTTTCGCCTCGCACGCGTCCGACACCGTCCGGCGCGAACGTCAATCGCTCCATGACGGTGGATATATCTAAAGTTTTCAGCGGACACTCACGCGCGATGCGAAGCGTCGTCGTCTTCTCCGGCGGACGAAGCGTCGCCTCGGCGCGCGCCGTCTCGTCGACGCGAATCGCCAACGGTTTCACCACGAGTTTACGACCGCGCACGGCGACGCAGAGTCCGGCCCAGTCACTCTCGTGCGATCGCATTCCTCCCGATACTAATACTACGCTGTACTGCGCGCTCTCGTCGTTCATGGGGAACGAACGCGCGATGTCTGAAAAATAGTGTCAGTGCGTGCCGAAAATGCAAGACGCGAACGTTCGACGACGCACCGTCCATGAGCGCCCCGCGACGCGCGCGAAGCGAAGCCGACGTGGCGGCGCTGGTGGTTTCGCGTCGCGAGGGTGGTTTCGGAGGCGCTGTGCGCGCGCGCGTCACGGGCATGACGCGTCGGGGTCTGTGCATCTATTTGTCGTCGCGAATCGAATCGAATCGACGCCGTCGATGCTAGAAATAAGAACATGAACAATTACAAGATGGCTACCGCGATCTTTCGAAGAAAACAAAATCTACAGTGCGTCTAACGCGATCTCCCCGAGCCGAGGACGGCGGTCGCGGAGTTTTCTTGGCGATTTCGCTACGCCGCGGCGGCGGCTCGATTCCACCCGTAAAAATTAATGAGATGGTCTATGAGCAACACGATCAGCGTCAACGGCGTCACCAAGCCGAGCGCACTGCCGATCATGAAGTTCCTGAGTGAGATGGAACTGAGCGCCAAGGCGTAGTTGATGGACGGCGAGAGGAACAGCACGCATCGAATCGCGACGACGGTGACCACCGGCTTTTCCTTGAGATGAAACATCGCCCTCTTCACCAATTTCCACTGCACCTTCTCCAACGCCTGACCACCTATGCGGCGAACGACGATAAAACTAAATCCGCACGACAGTGGCGCCATGACGAGCGATAAAATCCACCCCGTCAATTTCCCCCATTTAAGTATCCCGGCGGTTATGAACACTAACGCGGGCAGGTGCAACAACTCCGCCAACGCGAATCCCACGACGTACACCACCACCCCCAACACCCCGGCGCTATCTATCATCTCGTGCACGCGCTGCGGGGATATGTCCGGCACGCCATTCTCTCGCACGTACTTGGCCGCCGCGACGCACGCGTACCCGGCGGCGAGCACGGCGAGCGCGCGAGCCCACCAGAGCGCCGTCGCCGCGCGTCCACCGCCACCGGTGCTGAACGACTCCGCCGACGACGCACGCGCGTGCGCGCTCGCGCGCTGTCCGCTCGGACGACTCGTCGACGCGCGCGCCGATCGATACGTCGCCGTCGACGACGATGCGTTCGAAGCGTCGCCCACCACGCGCGCGGAGTCCACCGCCGTGCCCATCGTCGCCATCGCGTCGCTCGCGCCCGACGCGCGCGAAAAACGAGGCGACCGTCCCCCGCGCGTCACTCGTGCGCGTCGTCGACGTCGACGGGCGGTCGCGCGCGCGCGCGGCGCTCTGCGGGCACACATGGGAACGGCCACCGCGCGCCACTCCCTCGCGCGAACGCCATGGCCAAGGGCGCCACCAAGGCGGGCGCGATTCTGGTGAAACTCGTGAGCACGGCGCAGACGGGGTTCTTTTACGTCAAGCGCAAGAACCCCAAGCGTTTGCCGAGGAAGCTCGAGTTCATCAAGTACGATCCCAGGGTGCGTGACGCTGCGAGGTTTTGTTTGTGCACGGACGTTTCGCGCTTGCGCGGCGTCGCGATCGATGCGACGCGTTCCGAGCGAGTCGGCGATGACTGACGACGCGATTCAATCGCAGGTTCGTCGACACGTGCTGTTCACGGAGACGAAGATTAACAAGTGAGCGGCGACGAGGCGAGGAGGTTTCGACGCTCGCGGGCGAGCGAGCTCGAAGACGAGGAGGAGAGAGAGTCGACGACGCGGCGGTGGCGATGACTCTGGAGTAGCGTACAGTACTAGCACAACACATTGATATCACAACAATCGTAGACGAACGCGGCGGTCACGCAAACTTGACGCCGTCCTCGCCGAAGAGCGCGACGGCGCCCAGGCGCTCGAGCGACTCGCACGCGGCGCGCGCGCGCTCCACGTCCACTCCCAACTCTCGCGCGAGTTCATCCACTGTGTACACAGATCCCGAGATACCGTACGCGCGCAGCGCGTCTTCGTACCGCGCGACGTCGGCTGAATCCACCACGCGCGCGGCGGTTCGCGCGTCGTCCAACCACCGCGCGTCGCCGCTCCGCACCAACGCCTCCAACACCTCCACCCGCGCCTCCACGGGCAGACTCCGATCGATCCTCGGATTACTAAACATCTCCTCCCCTCGCACGCGCACGATGGGCGACGCTCGTCCCGACACCGCCCTGCGTCGTCGACGGTGCTCGTTCGGTCAGTCCACGGTCCATCGCGCGCGCCCATCGCGCGCGCGTCGCTTCGGCTCGACGCACCGTCGCACCGCGCGGCCCCACAGATCACACTGCGTCTTCCACGTCGCTTCGCGCGTCTGCCGCGTGTAATACGGCGGGTACTCGAGCCACGCGTCCTCGGGCGCGCGCTCGGTCATTTGTGCGCGTCACTGTGCCGCGCGAATCGGATGCATTCATCGCTCTCGCGCGCGCGGTCGGCGTCGTCCGCGCTCGCGGGCGCGCGGGTATCGTCGAAATCGTGCGCGCGCGGCGCGCGGTCGCTCGCGCGCACGCGCGTCGGCGTCGATCCGCAGCACGCGTTCGAGGTGGCGACGTCGGCGTTCGATGCGGTGAACCTCGACCTGAGCCTGAGCGAGGCGGAGGAGGCGCTGGGGAAGAGCGCGTTCGCGGCGTTGAGCGTGGCGGGCGGTGTGTTTGGGGGCAAGGTACGGGCGCGACGCGGCGGCGCGCGAGACGCGCGGGAGGAGGCGAGGGGGAGGCGGGCGTGCGCGGCGACGCGACTGGAGGGTTATCTAAACGCGTCGCGCGCGGGGAGGTTGTGACGACGCGCGCGCGCGATGGAGCGCGCGAGAAGGGCGATGACTGACGAATTCGTGTCGTGTCTGTGCGTTCCATTCCTCGACAGGCTATTTTTACGGATGAAAAGCGCGCGGGGCGCTTTGAACAGATGGGCATGTACGCGGGCAACGCGTCCCTCTTCGGTTTGTTGGCGGCGCGTTGGATCGAAAGCGGTCACTTCCCGTTGAGTAACATGTACGAGTCGTTGTTGTTCCTCGCTTGGGGTATCACTGCCGTGCACTTGGTGGTGACGGAGCGCGATGGATTTTCCAAGAGCGCGATTCCCGGCGCACTCGCGGCGCCCACGGCGGCGCTCACGGTGGCGGGAGCGACGTTGGCGCTCCCGCCCGAGCTTCAGCGCGCCACCGCACTCGTGCCGGCGTTGAAGAGTAACTGGTTGATGATGCACGTGAGCGTGATGATGCTTAGCTACGCCACGCTGCTCGTCGGTTCGCTCTCATGCGTGTCCTATTTAGTCGTGGACGCGTCGCAAGACTGGGCCATGGCGAAGGGGGCGTTGGAAAAGCTCGACGGCATGGTGTCCAAGGATGGCGAGCGCGCGAGAAATAGACCGAAAGTGAACGTGAACGCTGATGGGGAGACCGTGGTCGTGGACGCGATGGCGTCGAGCGCGGACGGCGCCGGCGAGTTGGCGCTCGAACCAGCGAGAGATGGCGAACGCATCTTGACGGAGATGGACAACTTGGCTTACCGATGCTTGGGCGCCGGTTTCGCCCTTCTTACCGCCGGTTTAGTGTCCGGCGCGGTGTGGGCGAACGAGGCGTGGGGATCGTACTGGTCGTGGGATCCCAAAGAGACCTGGGCACTCATCACCTGGCTGGTGTACGCGACGTATTTACACTCCCGACTTGTCGCCGGCTGGAGTAAAAAGGATTCGTGCGCCGTCGGTGCCGCCGGTTTCTTGGTCGTCTGGGTGTGCTACGTCGGCGTCAACCTCTGGGGCGTCGGTTTACACAGCTACGGTTGGTTCGCCAACAAGTGATCGTCCCAGAGCGCCGAGACGCGCGTCGCAGCGCCGCTGCGCGTCTCGTCCCGAAACCTCACGCGAGCCGCGGCTCACGCACACCGAACCCGCGCGCGCACACCGCGTCGCGCGCGATCGATTGTTTTATAATTCATTTTCTTACACTCGCTTTACCGACCGATCGCTCGCGACCCACGCCCCTCGATCGAACCGCGCGTTCCGAGGACGCTCGAACTAAACGCGCGAGCTCATCTTTCCCACACCTCAGACCGCGCCTCTGCGCGCGTCTCGCGCCTTGCCGCGCCTCTCCCGCGCACCATGCCCGTCATCGCCATCGCCCTCACTGTCGCCAGCGCGTGCGCCATCAACGTCGGCAAAGCGATACAGAAAAAAGCTGCGGAATCGCTCCCGAAACTCGCCCTGAGCACGCTTCCCTCGTACGTTCGCGACCCACTGTGGCGTCGCGGACTCGAGCTCGACGTCATCGGCGGCGCGGGGGTGTTACTGGCGCTCTTTCTCGCCCCCATGTCCGTCGTGCAACCGGCGTCGGCGAGCGGCGTTGCCGTGCTCGCCGCGATAAGCCACGTGTATCTGGGCGAGACGCTCAGTCTGCGCGAGTGGCGAGGCGTGGCGAGCTGCGCGTTCGGAATCGTGCTCTTCAGTCGATTCGCGAGGAGTGGAGGCGCGAGCGCGCCGCCTGGGATGGTGCGATTATTCATCGCGATCGCGTTGGGTCTGGTGAGCGTGGTGACGCCAAGCGTGGTGGCGAAGAGGTTTGAACGAGGGACGGCGAGCGTGCGCGACAAGCGCGTGACGCTGATTAAAACGGGGGCGCAGTGTGGCACGTGCTTCGCGCTGAGCGCGGCGTGCGTGAAGATTGGCATGGCATACGTACATGCGTGGGCCTTATTCAGCGCCCCGATCGCTTTTTGCACGGCGGGGGCGTTGACTGGATTTGGATTGTACTTTCAAACCAAGGGATTTAAAGACGGGAACAGCATCGTCGTCGTGTGCGTCGCGGGAAACGTGTCCCAGATGTGCGTCGCCGCGGTGTACGGATTATTAATTCTGGGTGAACCGTTACCGGAGACATTTTTCGCGTTGTGCGGATGGATGACGAGTTGGGCGTTCATTCTGTACGGCGTCGTCGCGCTCTCGGGCGCCGAGAGCGGCGCCGCGCTCGCCCACGCGCGAGACGTTCGCGGCGTCGCTGTTCTCCCCACAACCATCGGCCCGGGCGCGTCTCACGACGCACCGAGAAAGACCATTTGATCGCACATCCCCCACCGCTCGCACGCTTCCCCGCACGCATTCTTTTCACCCGTAGTCGCGCGTACTAGACGTGTCATAGAAGAGACTTTCTGATGTTCCACAGATTCGCGGCGTCGTCCCGCAGTCCTCGACGCGCGCGCGCGGCGTCGCCGTCGCCGTCGCCGTCGCGACATGTCGGCGAAAAAGTGGCTCGACGCGAATAACATCTCCTCGCTCGGCGCGAAACTTCGTGCGAGCGCCGAGGAGACGTTACACACGCTCGTGGAGACGAACGCCAACGAACGTCGAAGAGGCGCGTTCGACGAGCGCGCGCGCACGTCGTCGACGTCGGCGTCGTCGGCGTCGGTGTCGCGCGAGAACGCGGGCGCGTGTGGGACGGGATGGATGCGCGAGAGCGCAGACGCGCGCGTGCGCGAACTCACAGAGTTGAATCAGAGAAAGGATGAAGAGTTGGCGGCGCTCAAGTCGGCGCTGAGACGCGCGACGGAGACGACGACGATGGAAACGACGAAGACGGCGGCGAGCGATGTGGAAACGAACGAGGCGCGCGAGCGAGAGATACGGCAGCTCAGGGACGGCAAGGCGTGGGCGGAGGAGGAGTGTCGAGCGTTTGAGAAGGAGTGCGACGAGGCGCGAGACGCGCGAGACGTCATGGCGGAGGCGCTGGAGGAGGCGAAGAGGGCGCGAGAGACGGTGGAGAAGGAGCTCGAGGCGTTGAAGATGACGGTGGTGGCGTCGAAGGATGAGGAAGGTGGGGGCGTGGGTCGATCGGTCGAGGCGGGAAGCGTGGGTGAAGAGGCTTTGAAGAGCGCCGTCGCGGAGAGGGACGCGGCGGCGGAGGCGTTGCGATCGATGACGGAAGAGAGAGACGCGGCTTTGAATAAGGTGAAGAGCGTGGAGCGCGTCACCGGAACGCTGCAAAGCCAAATCAAAGAGTACGCCAAGCGCGTGCCGGAACTGGAGAAGGAGCGCGACGAGGTGAGGAGCGAGTTGCGCGAAGTCGCGGAGAGTCTCGCCGACGCGAGGCGAGAAGTTGTCGTCTCGGAAAAATCAAAGGCTGATGCCGATGCCAAGTGGAGCGAGTTGTGCGCCTCCCACGAAGCGCTGAAGAAAGAAAAGGATGATTTAGACGCGGAGGTGTCGAGCTTGAAGAAACGGATGGATAACAGCAAACAGGTACAATCGGACGTGGAGGCGGCGAAACAGCGAGTCAGCGAAGGTGCGTTGAAAAAGTCACTCGCCGAGGTCAAGGAAAATTTATCAGTCGCCACCGCGCAAATCAAGACGTTGACGTCGGACCTGAGCGCCAGGGAGAACGAAATCACCGAGCTCAAGGAGTCGAAGGAGATGACCGATATCGAGATTGGTCGACTTCGCGAAGAGGTGACATCTCTCACCGGCGCCGTCGCAGAGAGAAACGCGGCGATGAGCGAATTGGCTGAACTTCGATCCGAACTCGCCGACGCCAAACGCGCGCTCGATACGAGCGCGTTCGCGGGGACGTCTTTAGAGGAGGTCGAAGCCGCGCGCGATAAGGCTGAGCACGAACTTTTGACCATGGCGAGACGCGTCACTGCTTTGGAGCAACAACTTTTCGAAGCGCAGCGCGCGCAGGAAGAAGCCGCGGCGGAGATTGAACACAAAGTCGACGCGTCTGCCCGCGGCGATAAGGATGCGATTGAAAAGCTCAAGGTGAAGTGCGACGAACTCGAGGCGTCACAAAAGGAAGCTGAACGCGGAGTCAGCAAGTTGACGGCGGATTTGAACGCGTCGCGCGAGGCGCTCGCGGCGTCCGAAAAGGTTGTCGCCGCCGCTAAAGCCATCGAGAACGAGCTCAAATTGAAATTAGAAGCGGCGGAGATGCGCGTGATGAACGCCAACGCCCTCGCGGAAAGTTCCAAGAATGCGTTGGAGGAGCACAAACGCAAATCGGCGGAAATCTCCACGTCGGTGCAAGACGCACTCAGAGCCGAGCGCGACGCGGCGCAAAAAGCCGCCGAAGCCGCCGAACGAGACCGAGACGCGTGGAACGAAAAGTGCACTGAAGCTCGCGACACGCTCGAGCGTTGGCGCGAAAAAGCGCGCAAACTCATTATCGACAAGGACGCCGAGCTTGAAGCCGTTCGATGCGGCGCGTCGCCCATTCGTTCCAAAGCTGCCCTCTTCGACGACGACGACGAAGATACAACCACCTCCAACGATACCCGCACCACCGCCTCCGTCGACGCACGCACACCCTCCAAAGTCGACGACGTCCACGCCGAATATTTAGCCGCCGTCGTCCGTCGGTACTTCCTCCTCCCCTACGACGATTACGATCGCGCCGACGCCCTCGTCCCCGTCATCACCACCATCCTCGGTTTCTCCGTCGAGGATGAGTTCAGAATTCGCGCGCACAGGGCGTCGCAGCGCGTCAAGGCGTCGAGACTCTTCGGCGGTTACTTGTGACGACGTCTTCCAGTCCTCAAACCCAAAGCGCCTCATCGCGCATCGCGCCACACACCCACGCGCGTTTCCCTCGCGACGCGAACGAGCGCGCGCCATCATCAGAGACATGTCCGCGACGCGCGCGCCGTGCGTCGTCGGTGTCACCGCGCGTCGCGCGGCGTGTAAGGCGTCCTCGTCGCGCGCGTCCCGAACGGTGGCGGCTGTCCCGAGAACCGCCACGCGCGCGCGCGCCGAGGCGCGACGCGTGGACGAGCGCGCGTCCGAGGCGTACGAGCGCCTGAAGAACCTCTACGCGAACGATGACGGTCGAGACGATCGCATCAGAGACGAACAGCGCGCGCGGGACGTGATGGAGGACTTGGGGTTAGCGGAGGCGTTCGAGGACGCGCGGGCGAGGAGTAAGAATCGACGAGATCTCGGTCGAGGGCGGTCGTACGGCGTCACGCAGACGTCGTTCGGCGCGGAGGTTCATATCGAGGCGAGCGCGGCGGTGGTGTACGGGTACTGGACGACACCGGCGGCGTTGACGGAGATTGTGCCGGAGCTCGTAAAGTGCGAGGCGTTAGCGGACGGCGCGAGAGCGCGATGCGAGTGGGTGTACACGTACGGAGACGCGGCGAAACGGTTCGGACGACAAGGTATCGATGCGCTGGAGCGCCACTTATCCATCGTGAAGGCGACCGAGACCGCGGCTGGGTCGAGCGTGAGATACGAGGCGACGGCGGGCATGCCCGTCGGCGCCGACATCACCGTTTCGCCTGCGGGTGATAATTCGTGCACCCTGGACATCGAAGTGTCGGTCAACTTTCCGCTTGCACTCACGAATGAGAATGGGACGATGGCGATCGCCATGGACGCGCAGGAGAAGCTCTTCGACGCGTTGTTGTCTTTCAAGTCGCGCGTCGAGGAGAGCAGCGCCGCCGCCAACCTAGAAGATATCAAAGCGCGCGCCAAGGAGACGTGCGCGCTCGGCGATCGCTCGAGTTTCGCGTTTACGGAATAAATAGCGTTTTTTATGTTGATGAACACGTACGTAGAGTCTTTCCGTCGCCGCTTTCCTCTCCGTGCCCGTCCCGTCCCCGGCGGCGGCGCGTAACAAACTGTAAGCGGCGAACGCATTCTCGGCACAGGCCGCCTCACCGCGACGTCCGCGAAATACGCCGCGCGCGAACACGATCTCAGATCCCGGTCGTACCGTTCGCGTCCATCGCGCCATGTCCAACGCCTCGTTCGCGCGCCCTCGCGCGCTCGCGGTGCGTTCCAAGTCCCAATCGGCGGCTTTGAATCAACGCGCGACGACGGCGACGCGCGCGTCGTCTCGTCGCTCGGTTCTCACGCGTGCGACGCCCAACGATGCGCTTCGCAAATCGCAGGCGATGGAGGCGATCGACGCGTGCGTGACGTCGAGCGACTTGGGATTCGGGGAAAAGTACGAGGGCAAGGTTCGGGACACGTACGTCGACGGCGATAAGATGGTCGCCGTGACGACGGATCGACAGTCGGCGTTCGATCGACACTTGGCGTACATCCCTTTTAAAGGTGCGGTGTTGAATCAGACGAGTCAGTGGTGGTTCAAGCAGACGGAACACATCGTGCCGAACGCCGTTGTGGCGACGCCGGATCCAAACGTGACGGTGATGCGACGATGCGAGGTGTTCCCGATCGAGTTCGTCGTGCGGGGGTATCTCACGGGAAGCACGTCCACGTCTTTGTGGACCCACTACAAGAACGGGGGGCGAAACTACTGTGGGAACGAACTAAGCGATGGCATGGTGAAGAATCAAAAATTGCCGGCGAACATCGTCACGCCGACGACGAAGGAGAAGGAGCACGATAGACCGATTTCTCTGGCCGACATCGTCAAGGAGGGGTGGATGAAGCAAGATGATTTGGATTATTGCGTCGCCAAGACGCTGGAGGTTTTTGCGTACGCGCAGAAAGTCGCGGCGACGCGCGGTTTGATTTTGGTCGACACCAAGTATGAATTCGGTCGCGACGCGGACGGCACCATTCGACTCATCGATGAAATCAACACCCCGGACAGCTCGAGATATTGGTTATCGGACTCGTACGCCGAGCGTCAAGCGAAGGGTATGGAGCCGGACATGATCGATAAGGAGTTCCTTCGCTTGTGGTTCGCGGAGCGGTGCGATCCGTACAAGGACGAGGTGCTTCCAGAGGCGCCGGCGGACCTCGTCGCCGAGCTGAGCTCTAGATACGTCAAGCTGTACGAGATGATCACGGGTGAAACGTTCGAGGTCCCGGCGTCGAGCTCGGACGTGAACGAGCGCATGCGCAACGCGCTCAAGGGCGTCCTTTAATAACACATCTAACTTACATGGTGCGCGATAGTCTCGTTTCTATGAGCATCTTTCTCAGCTCTTTCAAGCCTTTATCCACAGCGAGAGCGTCGCGTTTGAAGTGCAACGAGCTCTTCGCTTGAACGCTCGTCATAGTTTGCATCGCCGTGACCCAGTTGTTTTCGCGTTCGTCCGCCACGCCCGGGTCCAACCCGGCTTCGCGCGCTCGCGCCCACATGAATCTCAACCAAGCGCGACGGAAATGAAACTCGTGAATCTCCTCCTCGCCCAACGCGTTCGCTTCATCGGTCGTGGACGACGACTGAGATAGGCTCATCATGACCCTCGCCCTGCGAGCGTCCGCGAGCGACACTATGACGCGTTCTTCTATTCTACACGCGATGAGATGACTCATGGCGATTTCGACGTTGAGTGCGTCTCTGAAATTCTTCGGCCACGATGGATTCAAGCTCGGGGGAAGCGATGTGTGCGTCGGCCCAGATTCTTCCACCGGGGCATCATCGAGATCGTCGTGCGGTTCCTCGCCCGGCGCGTTGAAAGACGACGTCTGAAGGGAGTTGTCTACTTCGTACGAAGCCACCGGTTTTTTCGCTGCGTCGATGAACAAGTCGTCGATCTTCTTCGCGATCCGTGCGTGCGAATCGCTCTCATGCACCTCGACCCCGAACGCCGACGTCCAAAACGTCGCCTCCTCCTCGACGTCCTCGCACGCGGGAACCAACTCGAGCGCGAGCATGAGATGAAAGTATCTTGCGCACCAACCCGCCTTAAGCCAAAACTCGCGCCTCTGCTTGTCGCTCAACACGTACTGACTCGCCGCGAGCTTCGCCGCTCGAAGTTCCTCTCGCGCCTCCTGATCTCTCGCCAACGCTTCGTTATCTCGCTCGTTGGCCGAGAAAATCGCCGCCTCGAGCTGTGAAGACATCACCTCCCTCTGCGCCTCGAACTCGTGCTCGCGGCGTCGCAGTTGCGCCTCCATGCGAGACAACACCCGCGCCTCCCCAACATTCTCCTCTCGCAGCTCGCGCACGCGCTCCTGCAATTCTAACACTATGCTCGCCGACGATTTCGCTTTTCTCTCCGCCTCCTCCAACGCCTCGCGCAGTTTGACCGTCTCCTCTCGAAGCGCGCGCTCCGCCTCGGCTCTATTTTCGAGCTCGGCCGAGCGTTCGGGCGATTTGAGCTCCACCACCGTCGCCTTCAACGGTGAACGCGCCGGCGTCGCTTCCGGGGCGTTCATACTCGCCTTTCCACCGCGCGGTGAGCGCGCGCCCTGCGACCCACGACGTTCGGGCGACCGCAGCGTCGTCCCCGTCGCCGTCCCGCCGAACTCCAACCGTTGCCTCACGCCCCTGTCGTTCGATTTCGTCGCCGTCTTCGCCGGGTCCTCGTTCTCGCCTCCGCGCGCGGTCGCGCGCGAAGAGAGCGCCGATCGCTCTCGCGTCGCACGATCGCGCTCGCGAGGCGTCGGCGCCGGCGGATCGTCATCCACTTTTTGCGCCAACCTGCGAATTTCGTCGAGCGCGCGCGCGGGGATTCGGTCAGTCTCGCGACGGTGATCTCGCCTCGACACGCGCGTGAACGGATCGGACGCGCATCGACGCACCTCGCCGCGACGGCGCGGACGCGTTCGAGCATGTCGACGTCGACGATGCCGATGGGCGCGCGTGGATGACGTCTTCACGTCACAGAGAAGCGCGAGACATGGCTTCCGTTCGCACCCTTCGCGTCGACGCCGCGCTCGCTCGAGCGACGCGCGCGACTTCCGCGAGAAAATCGACCGCTCGTCGCGTCGCGACGCGCGCGTCGCGCGAGGAGGAGCTCATGGCGAAGCTCATGGGCATGATGGGTCTGGGCGGTGACGGCATCATCGGCGCTTCCGACGCGCTTCCGGGCCGCGACGCCGTGATGCGCGTGAGCGAGACGCACTACGTGCTCAAGGGCAACCTCATGCGGGAACCGTTCCCGGAACAACTTGAACGCGCGGTGTTCGCGACTGGATGTTTTTGGGGCACGGAGAAGGTGCGTCTTGCGCGAGCGCTCGACGGATAACGCGCGAGAGACTGACGACGAACGCTCGCAGATGTTCTGGAGAGTTCCGGGCGTGTACACCACGGCGGTTGGATACGTGGGCGGTCACACTCCGAATCCGACGTACGAGGAGGTGTGCAGTGGACGCACCGGACACACGGAGGGCGTGCAGGTGCTCTTCGATCCAAGCGTCGTGTCGTACGCCGATTTGCTCGCCATGCACTGGACGTGCCACGACCCAACGCAAGGTAACCGTCAAGGAAACGATCGCGGAACTCAGTACAGAAGCGGCATCTACTGCACGACCGAGGAACAGTTGAAGATGGCGCAAGAGTCGGCGGAGGCGTACGGCGAGGCGTTGCAAGCGACGGGTCGCACCACGCCCATCACGACGGAGATTAAGGGTCCGGGCGACACCTTTTTCTACGCCGAGGATTACCATCAACAATACTTGGCCAAACCCAGATCCCGTCCGTACTGCAGTGCGCAACCGACGGGCGTGCCCGTGCCCGCGGATTGGTTGAGCGCCAACGGCGCCAAGTTCGGTCCGGGATACTGGAAAACGTTCGGCCCGGCGCCGGGCTGCACCATCAACGTCCCGAACGCGCCGGTGACCCTCGAAGAAGCCTTAGCCGCCAATTAAAGTCATCGCATTCTTTTAATCGACACGCATCATTAACGCACACGCCTCACACCGCGACGCGCGATGCAGGCGCTGAAAAAACTCTTCAGCTCTCAGCCCGCGGGCGCTCGCGAGCCCATGCGCGTGGCGACGAAGCATTACATCCTCAAGACGGATGTGAAAACGTTTCCGGCGCACTGCGAATCATGCGTGTTCGCCACCGGATGCTTCTGGGGTACAGAAAAGGTGTGCGCCCAATCCTTCGATCGCGCGCAACGACCGTCCGACCGATGGGAACGCCCCGACTGACGACGCCCGCGACGCGCGTCGACGACGACGCAGATGTTTTGGAGAGTACCCGGTGTTCACAGTACGTCCACGGGATACATCGCCGGCGGCGTGGAGCACCCGACGTACGAGGAGGTGTGCACGGGACGGTCGGGACACGCCGAGTGCGTGCGCGTGGCGTACGACCCGAACGTGATTTCATTCGCCGATTTGCTCGCCATGCACTGGACGTGTCACGATCCGACGCAGGGTGATCGACAAGGAAACGATTGCGGGACGCAGTACAGAAGCGGCATCTACTGCTCGACCGAGTCGCAGTTGAAGATGGCGCGAGCGTCGGCGGAGACGTACGGGGAGGCGCTTCGAGCCGCGGGTAAAAAGTCCGCCATCACGACGGAGATCAAGGGTCCGGGCGACACCTTTTACTTTGCCGAGGATTACCACCAACAATACTTGGCCAAGCCCGGGTCTCGTCCGTACTGCAGCGCCGAACCGACGGGCGTCGCCATGCCCGCGGAGTGGTTGAAGGCGAACGGCGCCAAGCTCGGCGCCGGGTACTGGAAAAACTACGGTCCTCGTCCCGGGTGCACGATCGGCGTCCCGAACGAGCCGATCCCGATCGATAAAGCCTTAGCCGCCGCGTGACGTCTCTCGGTTGTTGAATGATAATAGTATTGTTACAAGAAGTCGACGTCCGTCGCGCGCGCGCCTCCGCCCGCGCTCGCTCGCGCGCTCACCCGAACACCACCTTGACGAAGATGACGATCGCGTTCAACACCACGAGCGGCATGCGAAGATAACTCGCCGCGTTGATCAATCCCACGATCTGTCCCTTGGCGCTCGTCGGCGACGTCCCGCCCTCGCGCACGTCTCTCATGGTGAGCCCACGCTTGGCCAAGAATCGGTGCTCGTTCAACACCGCCACCGCGTTCACCGCCAAGAGCGCGCTCTGCGTCAGCGTCCACAGCGTCATCGGAGCAGAAGACGCACCGCGGTCACGACCACCACCGCACGCGTCGCCGCGCGCCGGCGAATGCGAACGAACGCGCCGGTCCGACGTCTTCCCCGGTCTGGTCGTTCCACACACACGTGACCGACCGATCACGACTCACCCACGACCCACTCCCCCCATATTTACCCCCCCACACGCCCATCACACACGTGAGACGATTCACACCGCGCCCGCGACGCTCCGTCGCCTCTCCGACGCCGCGCCGCGACGTCTCGCGCGCCACACGCCCTCGCGCGCCCGTCCGCTCGCGCGCATTTTCGTCTCGCGCACGCACGCACGCGCGCAGCCAGCGATGAGCGTCCCGGTGTCCACGGGATGCGAGGTGAACACGGCGCCGGTCGAGTACAAGTCGGGGGAGATGCGCACCGATCTCGCCGACGGCGATCGCGCGCGCAAGGTGGCGTTCATCACCGGTGTCACCGGTCAGGATGGGAGTTATCTCGTCGAGCTCTTACTCGCCAAAGGTGCGTGTGCGACGCGACGCGCGCGTCGGCGTCGACACCGACAGACGCACGAGCGGACGCGATGTCGCCCGCGGATGGCGATCATCGCGAGCGCGACGACCCGGAAAAAAGTTCCCGCATCCGGACGTCTCGCGCGCGCGGTGACGCCGCGTTCGACGCGGCGTGCGGTGGAAACGATGGAGAGATATATTCTCTCGATTCTGTGCGCGCGTCGCGACGAACGGGGCGTCGACGCGAGTGGGAGACGCGCGGAGATCTTGGATTTTCCGGACTCATCACGGCGAGGGCGCGGAGGCGAGGGCGAGCGAAATGTGACAGCGGGCGCGAGTGAATGACTGACGATGGTGTGCGTGACGCGAACTGGCGTAGGATACATGGTGCACGGCATCAAGCGACGATCGTCGTCGTACAATCACCCGAGATTGGAACACATCATGGAGCCGGGATACCCGAACGGGCAAAATTTCTTTCTGCACTACGGCGACTTGACGGATCTGCACGCGCTCGTCGCCATTTGCCGAGACGTGCGACCGACGGAGGTGTATAACCTCGCGGCGCAGTCGCACGTGCAGGTGTCGTTCCAAATGCCGATGTATACCGCGGAGGTGGACGGTGTGGGGACGTTGAACCTGTTGGAGGCGATTCGCTTATCCGGACAACAGCACACGGCGCGATTTTATCAAGCGTCGACGTCCGAGTTGTACGGTAAAGTGCAAGAGATTCCGCAGAGCGAGACGACGCCCTTCTACCCGCGATCTCCGTATGCGGTGGCGAAGATGATGGCGTTCTGGGCCGTGGTCAACTACCGTGAATCGTACGACATGTACGCGTGCAACGGCATCTTGTTCAACCACGAGTCGCCGAGACGAGGGGAAACCTTCGTCACGCGTAAGATCACCCTCGCCGTGGCCAACATCAAGGCTGGTAAGCAAGAGTGCTTGTACCTTGGTAACATGGACGCGAAGCGTGATTGGGGTCACGCTCGTGACTACGTGGAGTGCATGTGGAAGATGCTCCAACAAGACAAGGCGGAAGATTTCGTCGTCGCGACGGGCGAAACCAACACTGTGCGTCACTTCGTGGACCGTGCCTTTGACATCGCCGGCATGAAGCTCAGATTTGAAGGCGAGGGTGTTAACGAGGTGGGTATCGAAATCGCGACCGGACGCACGCTCGTGCGCGTGCACGAGCGTTATTTCCGCCCGGCTGAGGTCGATCTTCTCATTGGTAACCCGGCCAAGGCGTTGGAGAAGCTCAAGTGGAACCCGCGCACGACGTCCCTCGAGGAGCTCATCAAGGAAATGGTCGAGGCGGACATTGCGCGCGTCGAGAACCCGACTTTGCGTTTCTAAAAGTGAGGGCATTCATTATCCACGAGTTTTAGGCGAATGGTAGAAACAGGACGACAAGCACTTGTTACGTATTAGTTGTTGTGATACAAACGACGGCCGACAATTGTCGATGAAACAATGTTGCGCTACAACTCTCATTTATACTACAGCGTCCGTAAACGCCGTCAACCAAAATGTGACGGGAATGATCGCAAATACATACTGTCGAAGCATCAGTGCCGCGAGACGAGGCGCCAAGGGACGCGTGGCTTCGCGAAGCTGCGTCAAGAGCACGAGATTTTGAGCCGCCGGCATGCACGACATGGTGAGGAGTACTAACGCCGCGGAGCGATCGCTCGGGAACCAAGGAGAGTTCAACGCGCGAAGGAAGAGCAAACCGAACAAGCACGCCGCGGGAAGTGCGATGAAACGCACGATGCACGCAGCGGTCAACGCCTTGGCATCCGGTACGTTGAGTCGGAACAGGTAGGCGAAACCGGATCGAACGCTGCCGAAGGTGCGAGCGATCAGCGCGATTGTTTGCGAGCACGCACCGACGAAAACGTAGAGCGCGGCTTGCACGCCGTTCTTTTTCGTTGTTTCCTCGTCGTGCTCGTCGTCGACGGACAACTTTTCCTTCGCTTCTTTCGCCTTCTTCGCCCGCGCAATTCTCTTCTCCACGTCTTCGGGGGAGATCTTCACCAAGCTCGACGCCAGCACGAGCATTTGACCCGGAAGTGCGGCGGCGCCGACGCTCGCGGCGAGCTCGAACAACGCTCGTAGGATGACAAAAACAAAAGTCAACGCGCCGGAGAACTCAGCCGTGGCCGAGCTAAAGTTACCGATGAAGACTTCCTTCAGCGGAGTGGCGCCGATGAGAACGCCCACGATGATACCGAGCAACGGCGGATTCAGCAACTCCTTACCGATGCGACCCATCGTCGCCCGAGCCGTTAAGAACGCGTCACGAAGCGCGTCGTTTTCACCGTCTTTGCTCAATCCCGCGACGGCGACTGGGCCCGCGATTAACAAAAATCCAACCGTCCACAACACCGGCGTCCAACCGATGAGATACAGAGCGATGTAGCCGGCGGTTTCGTCGGCGCGAGTGCGTCCGAGAACCTCGGTTAAGAAGACCAATGGAAGCGTGAATGTGTTTCCGAAAGAGCACGCCGCAATGCCCAAGCGAGATATGTCGTTCTTCTCTTTGATCGATCGCATTTCCTCGTCTTCGTCGACTTCCTTCTTTTCCTCGTGCGACGACGCGTACGCAAAAATCTTATTAACGAAAGAAGTGACGACGATACCGATCATCGATCCGAAAATAACCTGCGCCATCGCGCTCATAGGCAACACGGCCAACGCCTTCGTGAGCGGAGACAAGTACAAGGTCGCCGCCACTCGCGTGCACAGATACGCCGGCAACATGACGTTGAAGGCGAGCTTGGATACGACGACGGGCGTGTCGAGAGGAAGCTTTCCCTCGCGCATCAAACCGGTGATGAGAACGCACAGTGCGACAACTTTAAACGTCGCCGTCGACGTCGCTCGCATGATGCCCAAATCCAAACCGACGTTGGACGTCAAAGCCTCGAACGCCGCCACCGCCGTGTCGAGAGGCTCGAAATACGAACACAACAGTCCGATAATCTTCGGCCACGCCGCGAGCGCGAGACAGAATGCGGCGAACATGAACAAACTTCTCGTCACCGTCATCGCCTGCGTGTCCGATTCCGTGCCGAATACGCGTCTGGACACGGCTTTTCGTTCGATCTCCTCCTCGCGTTCTCTCTGTTCAACCTCCTCCGCCGTCTCTTCGTCCTCCGAGTCTTCCGAAGGCTCTCGCGCCGCCACCACCGGCACCTCGCGCGCATCCTCGGCATCGTTTTCACCGATATCCCCATCCTCATCCTCGTCCGAGCGAGCGACTCCTCGCGTCTCGTCGGCGTCGTCGTCGTCCTTCGCGCGCCTCGCCGCCGACGCCGCCCGCGCCGCCCTCCGCGTCCACCACCCTCGCGCCGGCACCACCCACTCGCGCGCGTCGTCGTCGACACCGACGACTCGACGATGCGCGCGCGCGTCGCGCGCGTCGAACGCGCGCGCCGCCACCGACGCCTCGCGTCTCCCCGCGCGCGCGAGCACCGTCGAACGCGTTCCACAACGGCCCCTTCGCGCGCGCGCGTCGCCTCGCCTCGCGCGCGCGGACGCGCCTCGCGCGCGCTCGCACGCGGTCGACGCCGTGCGAGAAATCATCCGCGCGCGCGAACCGGTCGCCGCGAGTCGGCGTGTCGCGCGCGCGGGAGACGCGTTTCGCAATTTGAGCTCGACTTTGAGCTCGACCGACTGGTTCGAGCCCGTGACGGTTCAGGACTCAAGAAGGAGTCCTCTGCGCGAAATATCGGATATGGGTCTTCTCCTTATCCGGCGCGTCGTCGACACACGACGACGACGCGCGCGCCTCGTCGACGGATCGCGCGCGCGCGCACGAGCGATGATGACGATGTCTCGAACCGTGGCCCCGCGAGCGATGACCTCGCGCGGGGAAAAGGCGACGCGATGCGCGCGACGAGGGCGATCGGCGATGACGTTCGCCTCCTCGACGGTCGAGCGGGTCGTCAAGGGGGTCGAGCGCGCGTGCGATAAGGTGAACCTCGCGGCGATCACGGCGATGACGACGCTCACGAGCGCGGGGGCGGCGCACGCGGTGGACGTGCAGGGCGTGGAGGATTATTTGTTGGCGTTTTGGAAGTTTCGCACGGCGGACACGCAGAGCATTCTCTTGTACACGGTGGCGCCGATTCTCGGACCGTACGCCATCTTCGCGGTGCTCATCAAGCAAAAGACGGAGAAGCAGCTCGAACAGTTGGAAGCCGGTGGATGGGTCAAGTTTATGGCTGAGCGGGGATTGGACGCGAAGACGCTCGAGCTCACGCAGCTGAACGCCTTCGTCAAGGCGGCGGAGCGAGGATTGTTGGATGACGCGATGGTGACGGAATTCGTGCGCAAGCTCCAGTTGAGCGAACAATGGAAGAAGAGTACGATCGCGATCGACGATACGCGCGCGGAAGAAGCGAAGAAGCGCGCTCGCGCGGAAGCCATTTTGGAGGCGAAGCGCGCTCGCGGTGACTTCGACGCGAAGAAGGAAGAATCTTCCGTTTAAGTTTGTTCGCTACACCAGTATGATTCATTTTTAATACATATTTCAAGTTTCATCGTCTCTAACATCTACAAGTCCCCGTTCGCGCGCGCCGCTTCTATCTCTCGTTGCATCATTGCGGGCGTCCAGTGCTCGTATCCATCCGGGTTCTTGCGAGGTTCTCCGGTGACGAGTTCGCGCGCTTTCGCCATGTCCTTGCCGTACCCCAACTTACGAAGCGCGTCTTCCGTCTGTCGTCTCGCGCTCGCGTCGGGCATGAACTGCGCGCGTTGGTTTTTGTAACTCCAGATGCCGACGCCCAGCGCGAGCATCACCGCGAGCGGTTGGAACCACAGATTGTCACCCAGTAATCCCGGAGGTTTCGAGACGTACATGGCGTTCTCGTACACAAAAATCGATCCAACGTCACCGTGCGCGATGATGACGCGCTTTTCGCCGTCTGAGACCACGACGGGCGCGTACGCACTCGCCTGCGGTGCCTCGACGCCTTCGCTCGCGAGTTGTTGAGGATTGCTCATTTGGAAAATGTGCTTGCCCACCTTGGTCGAGGTCAGATTCAACACCTCAACCCCTCCATTCATGGCGACCACCGCGTATCCCTTCACGGTGGCGATCGCCGTCGTGAACATGCGAGGTTCGCGCACTTCGCTACCCAAGTGAATCGTACATCCCATTTGCGGACCGTCGAGCACGACGAATCCGGAAATCACTTGACCCGACTTCGTGATTCCGGTCACCCTAGAGTTCATGCGAGAGTCAAATGTCGCTTTGGCGATCTCGATCCGATCCAGACCCTCACACGAGTACGATCTCGTCGTGAATGCGTTGACGTCGGCGTACGCGACTCCTCGCTGCGTGAGAGCCACCACCGCCTTCTTGTATGGTCTGAAAGCGAAAACGCGCGATCCCGTGCGAAACACGCCTTGAATATTCGATAAATTATCCTCTCTTGGCTGGAAGATGACGACGCGTCCCTCGATGTCCGCCGCGGCGACGTAACGTTTTCCCATGATGCGATACAGTCCCAACGTTTCAATCGGCGCATCCTTCATCACTTGTTCGAGTACACCGTTCGAGCCCGTTTTCGTCGGTATCTTCTTACCCGTCGCGAGTAATTTATCCTTATATCGCTCGTTCGCCTCCTTCGCCGTGATGGAAGAGACGAGCGCGCATCGCAGGAACTCCTCTTCTGGGAACTCGTCGGCGTCGGGACCTCTGTTGGTGTTCACTTGTCGCTCAATCTTCGTGAACGCGACCGTCCCATCGTCGTGACCTGTCACCAAGACCGTGGTATTGAGCGATGAAAGGTATGCCGTGATCGAACGCACCGCCGACCTGGTGCTCGTCTCGCTCTCACACGCGTGTTCTCCCGATTCAAAGTGTCTCACCGTCAACCCGCCGCCGGCGTCGCCGACGATGTAATACCGAGGTTTAATCTCTCTACCGTACTTGAATGGCAACACGTGCGCTGCGGTCACAACACGCGTCGTCATCGCCGACGACACGCGCTTGAACGCGTCGGAAAACGTCGACACACGCTGGGTGTGTCCCGAGAGCGCAGCGCGCACGTGCTCCTCCGTGACTCGGCGAATTTCTTCCAACGCCGCATCCATCGTGCGCGCGGCGATCGGGACGTTCGTCTCGGGCAACGCATAGCTCGCATCGAGCAACTCCGACGTTGGCGTCGCCGCGGAATCGCCGACCGACGTCTCGCACGTCGCGCCGTCACGCTCGGGAACGGCGACGCCCGGAACTTTAATCAACCCATCCATCCTCTTCAACGTCCCCTCGGCGCCGCGCACCGCCCGCTCGAGCGCCTCGGACGCGTCACGCGCCGCACTCAGAGCGTTTCGGAGCGTTTCAAGTTCGTTTCGAAGCGCGTCGGCCGCGCCGTCGGCGTCTCGAGGCGTCGCTTTCGCGAAGATCAACAGCGGTGCGCGCGCGCACCAAATCGTCGCCACCAGCGTCGTCACCGCGAGCACGCGCGCGAGCGTCGGCGACGCGCGACGCGGCGCGTGATATCGCGCATCGCGCGTCGTCGCGTCGTCGCGTCGACGCATGTCACCGTCGCGACTCGAACTGTCGTCATCATCGCGCGTTCAGAACCGTAGACGAGCGCGCGCGAGCGTGTGCGTTTCCGTCGACCGAGACGCCGAGCGAGGGCGACGAAGATACAGAGTCGCATTACAACGATCGAACGCGTCGTCACTCACGCCTGAGAATCGGCTTCCGCGCGTTGCTCCCTGTCCAATTCCTCGGGAACCCAAACTTGGCTCAAAAGTCTGAACGAGGGACCGTACTGCAGCCCCGCCTTGAGCATGCCTTGATACAGCACCGTCGGGTCTCTGGGTATCGTGCATTTCGCGCGCATGAGATCGTTCGACTGCATGTCGTAGTGCGAATCTTGTTCGCTTTGGTTTCTCACCTGCGCGCGTCGCGTCGCGTCGAGACGCGTCGCGTTTCTCGTCAGTCCGAGTCCGAGTCGCATCGAATCCAGTCACCGCGCGCGTCGCGCGCGTCGTTCGTCGTTCTCACACGCACCACCGCCATCAATTTCTTCAGCGCCTCCTGCATCGTCCCGGTGTCCTCGCCCAGGAGCGCTTTCGCCAACTCCTCGTCCTGTTCGATGCTCTTGAGTTTCTCCGCGTCGTGCATCAACGCCTCACGAAACGCCACCGGATCCACCGCGGAATCGTCCTCGTTCAGCGCGTACGGTCCCTCACCGATGGAATACGCGCGCTCGGACGTCACCGCGTCCTCCTTGGTGTCCTCGCTCGTCGTCGCCATCGCGTTCGCGCGCGCGCGTCGGGGCGTCGAGTGGCGTCCCTGGGGAGCGTTTCCGTGCGTTTCTCCCAAATCACACATAACGTCCACAGATATCTTTAAAATGAACACCATACGATGCAGAGACACATACACGAGTCATTCAAAACGCCAACCATGGCCAAAACCTCGGGTGCCGACGTCCGTCGCCGCAGTGCGCGACGCGCGACGCGCCTCGACCGATCCATGGCGCCCTCCAAGTCGTGCGTCACCCGTCTCACGCGCGAACTCAAGGCGTTTCGCGCCAACCCGCCGCCTCTCGCGCCTCTGGTGCACGTGAGCGAGAAGGACATCCTGGACTGGTTCATCCTCATCGAGGGTCCGCCGAGTTCGCCGTACGAGGGCGGATGGTACGTCATGCGCATCAAGTTTAAGCCCTCGTACCCGTTCGAGGCGCCGGCGGTGATGATGATCACGCCCAACGGGCGATTCGCCGAAAATCAGAGCGTGTGCATGTCGATGACGGAGTGGCATCAGGAGAGTTGGAATCCGGCGTGGAGCGCGACGGCGATTACGTGCGGGTTTTTATCCTTCATGACGACGAATGAACAGACGAGCGGGGGCGTGAAGACGACGGATGAGGAGAAACGAACGTTGGCGGAGAAGTCTCTGGCGTGGAACGCGGCGCAACCGGGTTTACTGAAGAAGTTTCCTGAGTTGGCGTCGGCGGAAAAAATGGAGGCGCTCAAGATGAAACAGACGACGACGTGACTCGCCGCGGACTCGCATTTTAGCAGTTGATGTACAATACGAAAGACTAGATGTCTACGCCGACGCGCGCTCGATGAACTCGCGAACGATGTCGATGAACTCTTCCGGTGCCTCCTCGTGGGGCATGTGACCGCACGCGGGGATTATTCGTATCTCGGCGTCCAAGAGTTTCGCCAACGCGCGCGAGTTGGACGCGGGGACGATGACGTCGTTTTCTCCGTGAACGATGAGCACGGACGCCCCGCTGTTGGCGAGCACGTTCACGGCGTCTTCGGTATCGATCGCGGACGGACGCTCCGGCGCGCGCGCGCGCGCCATGGCGTCTCGCCAAATCTCTCGAGGAGAGTTGGCGGCGGCGACGGACGCCAAGACGACTCGAAACATGCCCGCGTCCCACCCGCGCACGATGGACGGTCGTCGGTATCCGTCCACCCAATCACTCGACATGGAATCTCTCCTCGACGCGTGGACTGCCGAACGAAGGCCGTTGATCCAAAATCGTTCGCTACGCACGAGCGCGCGCAAGACAAGAATGATGACGGGCTCGACGGCGCGAACGAGGCACCACGCGGCGGACGTCGCCGACGCGGCGATTCCAGCGAAAAACACTCGCAGAAACACCGGCAACGCGCGACCGCGCGCATCATTCGACTTGTCGCGACGTTTGCCTCCCAGGATGGCGGGCGCGACGAGCACGACGTGGTCGACGCCGCCCTCGGCGCTCGCAAGCGCCGCGCCCACCGCGCCCAAACTGTGTCCCACGAGCGTCACCGAACGTCTCTCACCCGCGCGCATCTCGCGCAAAATCGCCCGACACGCGCGCGCATCGCTCGTTCGCGTGTATCGACGCACATCCTTCGAGCGCTGCGTTAGTCCGAACCCGCACGAATCGTGCGCGGCGACGTCCGCCGCGAGCGTCTCGCTCAACCGACGCAACGTCTCGCTCGTCGTCCACGACGACACGTTCGCCCCGAATCCGTGCATGCACTCCACCGCACGAACCGCGTCGGGCGCCGTGACGCGTTTATAGTGCACCTCGACGCCGTCGACGTCGATGAACGATCCATCCGCGTCCGCCGCGTCTCGATGCGACACCAACGCGTCGGCGTATCGTCGCTCCGCGCTCGCGATTCTCGCCACCACAAACACGACCGCCGCGCACGCGCACGCGCTCGCCAATCGAACCACTATCGGTACGGTCGACTCCACCGCGCGAGTCGCCTTGGCCGCGACCGTGGCGCCGCACGCCAACGCCAACGCGAACGCGAACGCGTTCTCCTCCGCCGACGGTCGCGGCGCGCGGTCGAGATCGATCGCCGACGTCGACGACGCGCGCGCGCGCGTCGTCGACGACGACGGCGGCGACGACGATGCGTTCTTGGACGCTCGTCGCATCGCGCCCGCGTCGAACGCGCGCGTCGTCGTCGCCGACGCGCTCTCGAACACGTCGCGCGCGCGAATCGGTCCTCTCGTCGGGACGATTCGTCTCGCCACGCGCGTCGCCCTCGAGCGCGCCCTCGCGCGCGTCGACGCGGACGTCACCGTCGTCGCGCGCATGTCCCTCGCGCGCGCCGCGCCCTCCACCTCGCGCGCGTCGCTGTGCGTCGCGTCAGTGTCCGCCTCGCCGTTTTCGTCGCCATGTCATCGTTCGCGCGCGCCCTCCTCGCGCCGCCGGCGCTCGCGCGCGCGAGAGACCGAAAGCGATCGTCCGCGACGCCCGCGACGTCGACGTCCGCGCCCTCGGGCGCGTCGAGCGGCGCGTCGTCGACGCCGCGCGTCGCGCGCGCGAAGACGCTCGAGGTGCTAACCTTTGATTTGGACGACACGCTCTGGCCCACGACGCCGGTCGTGAACGCGGCGAACGAGGCGTTGATCGAGTGGTGCAGCGCGCGTTTGGGCGGTAAGTTCCCGCGCACGCCGCAGGTGCACGCGACGATGAAGCGGATACGCGAACAGAGGGAGTGCGAGGCGGCGGCGAGAGGGACGACGGCGGAGCCGATGTCGTACGCGGCGATACGAATCGCGGGCGCGACGCGCGCGGCGATCGAGGCTGGAATTCCGGAGAGCGATGCGGTGGCGACGGTGGCGCGCGGGTATCACTTGGCGTGGATTCCCATGCGAAACGCGATGGCGAGAGAGTTGGTGTACCCGGGGGTGCGCGAGGCGTTGGCGGAGATTCGAGCGCGACATCCGGGCGTCGTCGTCGGATCGATCACGAACGGGTTCGGAAGCGCGGCGGGCGCCGGACTCGGAGATTTTTTCGATTTCGAATTGTCCGCGGAGGCGTTGATCGACGAACACATGGTGCACGGGGAGATGGCGAGAAAGCCGAACGCGTACCCGTTTCAGCTCGCCATGGGCATCGCCATCGCCGATCACGGATTCTCTGGGGATTCCGACGCGTGGGTGCACGTCGGTGATGACGTGCTGAACGATTGCTACGCCGCGAAACAGTTTGATTTCAAGACTGTGCACGTGCGCGATCCGGAGACAAAGCCGTATCAGAGCGGAGGGGGCGCGCCGTACGCGGAGACGTCCATGCGAGGTACCGTCGAGGCAGAGGCGGCATCCTACGTCGACGGCGTCGTGACGCACGTTCGCGAATTACCCGAGTTGCTCCATTCTTGGTACGCGTAGACGCGATTCATTTGTGATTATTTATTTGTTGTTGTCGTTTTCGGCTACAGACGGCGTGTTGTTACAATTTGGCATCGTATAACTCTAGAGCGATTTTTTTTGGCTATGATGACCGCGCTCGCGCGCCCTTCGTCGCGTCGTGCGCTACCTCTCTATTCTCCCAAAAGATCATAATCGTCCAACTTGTCGTTGTACGCGGCGACCTTGCGCTTGATTTTACTCGTATCCTTCCACGTCACGTAATCCTCCATATCCCTCGTCACGATGTACCCCGGATCCCGAATCACGTTCACCCCCACGCGCACGTGTCCCTGCTCGATGAACGTCGTCGCCTCTCGCAGCGTCTCACACATCCGTATCCTCACCAACACCGTCGCCAATCGCCGGCGACAAAAACTCGACGTCGACAACTTATCGCACAACGCCAACGATTTCTCGCTCGGAATCGCCCCGATATCGTACAATTTCCGCAACATCGCCTCCGTCACTTCGGTCCGCGTCTCATCCCGCGGGTCCAGTTTCTTCAACGCCGCCGCGAGCTTGGTGACGGACCCACAGAGCTTGTTATACCGCTTAAACTCGTCCCGGTCGCGCAAGTGGTACCGACGAATCGTCGCCACCTCGCGGTGTCCTCGCTCGGATTTCCAGGCGAGGAAGTCCACCTTTTTCAGGAGCTTACGCTCGTGGTGCCTGAGCTCGCGCATGTCCCGTCGTCGTCGTCGTCGTCGTCGACTCGCGCGACGACCGCGTCGCCGCCGCCATTCGACGTCCCCACCCTCGGCGCACCCGTCCTCGAGGGACACACCGTCGATTCACGACTCGTCATAATCGACCAATCCCGACTCACCACCGAGTCCCTTCGCCGCCACGCCCCGCATCGCGCGTCGACCCTCGCCCCGTCGTCGTCGTCGTCGCGATCGCGCGCGTCGTCACCCCGCGTCGCGTCGCGTGTCCACACGATGCGAGCCAAGTGGAGGAAAAAACGTACCCGTCGTCTCAAGCGCAAACGCAGAAAAATGCGCCAGCGCTCCAAGTAAACGCGTCGCCGCGCGTTCCCGAGCGATGGGCGGGCGCGAGCCACGGTCGCGTTCGCCCATCGCCGCGACCGGCGCGCGTCGTCGTTTCTTCACGACGACGACGATGCGCGCCGGTCGTTAGAAGGAGAGTGGTGGTCACGGTGTATTCGTTCGTTCGTTCGCGCGCGCGCGCGGTGTTCCTCTCGGAGGAGCGTCGCGCGCGCGGGCGTCGCGCGTCGTCGTCGAGGGTCTGATGTTTCGTTAGGGCTTTGGCGACGACGCGAGGGCGGCGAACCGGACCGGTAGCGTAGGAGGACTACACGCGCGTGGTCGTGGAGAGGAGTGGATTCGATTCGAACGCGGTGGATGGTGGATGGAGGTGTTGTTTTCTGTAAAGTGTGTGTCGTCTCGCGATGCGAGCGGAGGGACCCGCGTGTTTGCGTCGCGACGGGACGCGAACGAACGCGGGGCGAGACGACGACGACGAAGACGATTTTCCGTCAAACGTCGCGGGTAGAGTTTTATTTTTAACTTTTTAATGAAACGAATGCGTGCGAAAATGAATGAATGCGTGTGATGTGCGAATACAACGACGATGTGTGAATGCCTACAAACTGTGAAAGAGATGACTAGTACGACGCGACGCGCCGAGGGCGACGAAAAGTCGCTTGACGGGGGTGCAGAAGACGATGGAAAAGAGGAGGATGAAGAATGCGAATTCGATGGCTCGAATCATCGTCCGCATCGTAGATTTGGAGAGCGGACGAACGCCCGTTTTGAACGCCATCTTTGGTCTAAAATGCATGCCGCTGAGCGTGTTCGTGAGCTGCCGCGTGAGCGGAACGCCGGCGGGCACGCTCGCGGTGACGGCGGCGCGGCGTTCGCTCATCGCGCGCGACAACTGTTTCACCGCCCCCTTTTGCGGTACCGCGGCGAGCCATTCGCGCGCGCCCATCATGGCGTCGCGCACGTCGCCACCGAATTCCACCGGTTGGTCCTTCTTCGCCACGCCGTACCGCTTTTTAATCTCGTGCGCGGCGTCGTGCGTGCAAATGACAAATTTTTTCCTCGCGCTCTCCGTGAGAAAGAGCTTGGCCACCGACCACAGCGCGGCCAGAATGTACGGACAATTGGTACAGAAGAAGTGCGCGAACGGTTCTGGATGAAACTCAGCCACCGTGAATTGTTTCGCCATGAGCGCGATGTTCGCGCGCGTGAACATCGTGACGGACATTTTCTTCACGTCGATGATCATCGGCGGCGTCGCGCCGCTCAGCGATTCGCTCGGGTGGGACACGGCGACTTCGTACGCTTGATTCACGCCGTACCACGCGTCGCGCGTGTTCAACTCTAAGAACTTCTTCACGCCCGCGGTGTGCAGCGACCCGATCAACACCGCCGGATGCGCCTTCGTGGCGGGCCAAATCTTAAACATGTCCAACGTCTCGACGAAGTCTCGATCCGACGCCAATCGCTCCTTGGTCGCCGCGGCGTCGAGGTCGGGATGTCGAAACCCAAGTTGCGGTGGGAACCGTTTTACGAACCGTAACATAAATATTCTCGCGTACAGCGCCGCCCCCAGGTGTTTACTGTCGTGCACGTGCGCGAGACACGCCTCCTTCGTCTTGTGTAATACGGGCAATTTGCAATACACGCCGCCGTGCGTCGCCTCGCACAGTCGTCTCAAAAACCGTCGACACGCCTCCTCCGGCGGCGTCTTCGCCCCCTCGAACAGCATCATCGCGAACTCAAACGGTACCGTCTGGATCACGTCCGCGATCGCGTTCCGAAGGTGTTGAATCTGCGCGTCGTTGGACATTTTCAGCGTACACGGTCGTCCGAGCGCTTCGTTGACGTCGGCGCACGTCAACCCGTGCTCGATGATTTCTCGAATCCTCGGCGCGGTCCACGCCTCACCCTCCCACGGATACATCGCTATGCCTCGATACTCTCGTTTCAATTCATCGCTGACGTAAAAAGGTTCCTCCTCGATCGTCGGCGCCGTCGTCTCCGTCGGCGGTCCCGTCCACGGCGTCGGATTGGCGACGCCCCACCACGGTTCGATCGAGTCGTGGAATCCATCCGTCGTCCCGAACCGTTCGTCTCCCGTCGCCGCGTGCGACGCGGGTAAGAGTGTGATCGTTCGCGCGCCTCCGATGTCGCCGTCGCGCGAGCGTCGCGTCGTCGCGGACGACGCCCCGTTCGACGCTGACCGCGCCCCGAGCGCATCTAGAATGTGCGCGCGCGCGCGCCCATCCGTCGCGCCGTCGCGCGCGTCGCGCGTCGCGCCGTCCTCAACGCGCGTCGATTTCGGTTTCCCGCACGCGTTTCCCATGGCGCGCGCGCGAGGCCACGACGCGCGCGCGCCGACGGACGGCTGGATGCGCCACAAATTGGCGACCGACCGACCGACATGCGGGCGCTCATCCTCCGCGTCGCGTCGACGACGCGCCCGTCGGCGTCGAGGCGAGCGCGCGCGTCGTCTCGCGCGTGTCGTCGCGTCGAGGGACGGGCGCGCGCGAGTGTTTCGACGGGCGCGGACGGCGACGGCGAGGATGACGAGTCGAACCGTTACGGGAACGATGAAGGCGACGACGACGGGCGAGGCGACGGGCGAGGCGACCGGACGGTGGACGAGGACGCGCGCGAGTGGCTCGCGCGCGTCGATGGACGCGCGTCGACGTCGACGACGCTCGAGCCGGGACTTTTTCTCGTGGCGACGCCGATAGGAAACCTCGAGGACGTCACCCTGCGGGCGTTGCGAGTGCTTCGGGACGCGGACGCCGTCTTGGCCGAGGACACGCGGCGAACGAAGCAATTATTGCGAGCGTACGATATATCGACGCCGTTGGTGAGTTATCACGCGCACAACGAGGCGAAACGAAGGGAGGAGGCGTTGGGACGGTTGGCGGGCGGCGCGGCGTTGGCGTTGGTGAGCGACGCCGGGATGCCGACGGTGAACGATCCGGGGCAGGATTTAGCGGCGAGGGCAGCGGAGATCGGGGTGAGGGTGGTGCCCGTGCCGGGGCCGAGCGCGGTGTTGGCGGCGATCGCCGGGGCGGGATTACCGACGGACGAGTTTACGTTTATAGGATTTCCGCCGCCGAAGTCGGCGGCAAGGGTGAAGCGGTTCAAGAGTTTTGCGAGGGCGAAGGCGACGTTGATCATGTTCGTTCCACCGCATAAATTGATCGGTACGCTCGAGGACGCGATCACGGGGCTCGGCGATCGACGTTGTGCGGTGTGTAGAGAGTTGACCAAGTTACACGAGGAATTTTGGCGAGGGACGCTGAGCGAATCGAAACGCGAGTTTGAGGAGCGCACGCCGCGCGGCGAGATCACGCTCGTCATCGAGGGATTTGATGGCGACGATCGCGCGCTGTCTCTCGACGCAGACGAGGAGGATGACGTTCCGAGTTCGTCGAGCATCGAGGACGCGGTTCGCGCGCTTTTGCTCGAGGGCGTGGCGCCGTCGGAGGCGTCCAGACGCGTCGCGAAAGATCTCGGCGTGCGGCGGCGTGAAACGTACGGCGTGGCGCAAAGACTATCAGAGGAAATGAAAAGTAAAAAGTAAAAGGTCAATGCGGCGGGTGTGGGATAGGTTTTGCTCATTTTAATTATCACTGGTAACAACGCAGCGGCGAGAGTGCGGCTGCGGATAAAAATAAATGGTCCTTGACAAGTGCGCATGGCGGATGTGTTGCCCTTCGAGCGGAGCAGGCACCGCGCGTTTCGTGACATCGCGCGAGCGATCGGTTCGTGCGATTCAAGCGGTGAAGACTCGAGCGACGACTGCGTCGACACTTCGCCGTTCGCGGCGCAAACCGTGGAACATCCCGAGGTCAGTGACGAGGTGCATTCCCTTCGCAAGGAGATATGTCGAATTCGGAAGGAAATTCGTTCGATGAGAAGAAAGAGGGACAAGGATGCATCGCGAACGGCGGCGGGGCGGCGCACATCGCATCATCACGCCGAGCCTCGCCCGCAGCGAAAACTTTTTAGCGCGGGAAAAGACGAGCGCGGGTTTCGGCCGATTCGCAATCGTGAGGCTAAGGGTGTGATTCTTCGTCGCGCGCCAGAACCAACGACGCGTGGGATGGCGATCATGCTCGCACGCCACCTCGAAGTCGTCTTACCGGAGGGCAACATTGAGAAGAAATTCCATCGTCTGAGCAGGAACGGCGGATTGGGTGCCGAGAATGGCGCCCTCGTGCCGAGTGGCATTCATCGCCAACTCGATGCGTTCGGAGATGATTTTACCATCATCGACGCCACGTTGCGCGAAGGTGCGCGCCAAGTGCGCGCGGAGTGTAAAGACCGAGGAGACTTGCTGGACGCCATTCGCGAGCGTTACGGCGAGCTCTTCTCCACCATGCACGATGTCTGTGACCGTTGGCAGCGCAGGAACGAGTCCTTGGCGATCGAGCTGGATGAAGTTCACAACGCGTTGGAATCAAAAGAGGTTGAGCGAATCGCGCTCACGGAACACGCGACGAAATGTGAACGCGAAGTCGACTCGGCGAGACGTCGGCACCAAGCCGACTGCGAACGAGCAACCTCGATCACTCAACGGTCGCGGCAACGAGAGAAAGAGTTGATGACGATGCAGACGATTGATCGCGCAGAGATACGTCGTCTCCACGAAAGGATCAAGCTCACCGAGGCGCAGTCGAGGCATGAAATAGAATCCGCCGTCGCGTCCATGGAGGATTCGCTGCACAATGCCTTCAACGAGAGAGATACTCTTTCGAGACGTGTCGAGTTTTTAGATAATCAGCTATTGACGACGCGCATGTTAGTTTACGACAAGTCACAGTACGCGACGACGCAAACGCAGACGATCGAAGACTCGATCGCGGTGGAAGAGCTGTCGGAACCGGTGAGCGCGTCCATCGCAACACAGACCGATGTCGTTATTTTCGCCAAGCGACGACGGAAAACGGAGAGGATGGGGAAAAGAAACGGCACACTCGTACATCACGCTACCCTAGCGATCAACGACGGTGTTGATGGCTGGGCTCGAGAATCGCTCGGTGATTTCTCGTGTCTCATTAGTTCGCAAAAGACTGGTCGCAGGAAACCTCGCGCGTGGGTGCTCAAATGTATCGCTCACATATACGCCGATCGACTCACGTTGGATACGAGTGGTTTTGAACATAACGATGACAGCGCGCGAGATGCATCCACGCACTCACTCGCGACGTTCGTATACGATTGGCACTTGCACAAATTTGGATTGAAGCAACTCGCGGAGGCAAATTTGCTAGATTTGATCGCCTCAACGGTGCACCACGCCGACGACTGCGACATCATACATCAATTTGGATTATTTTGTCATTGTATCACATCGACGAGTTCTCGGGATTCGCCTTTGCTGGACGCACCCACGTTGGCGTTTTACCTGCGCTTGCTCGAAGCTCTCGCGGGAGACAGCCATTTCACTCAATTACTCGTAGAGCTTGGCATGGTGAAAGAGTCAAAGAGTACGAACGCATCTCTCAGCGCTGGCGTATTGGCCTTCTCCCGCGCCTCTGAGGCGCTGAAACTCGTATTCGTAGATTACAAAGATGAGCCATCGACACTGAAGGAATTCGTGGCGAAACAGTTTGGACTCAAACACGTCGCGAGTTCATCGACCGTGAAGTTTTCGACCTTCGTGCGTGCGGTGATGGTCGAATATAAGCGTCGGCGCGCCATAAACGTGGAGAGTCTCAAAGCGTTGTTTCGCGCGGCGGATTGCGATGCGGATGGTTTCTTAATCCACGACGAATTCGCCGCCGCGCTTCGAGTGGCGGATAAGAGAATCACAGAGACCACCATCGACGCCGTATTCAAGTCGTGTTCGTCCCGCACAGTCATCTCAGACACGAAGACAAAAGCCGTGCGTCTGGATGACTTCGTCAAATCATGCATCGCGAACGGTTTGGAACAATTTAGTCCCCTCTTCGAGCCAGGACCCGACGCAGCGGCGCAACGCAAAAAGTACGCCTCGAACGCCGACGGTTCGATGTCGACGTGGACGATGTCGCCCGAAAAATGGTTCACGCGCGTTGACGAGCTGATGACGTCCACAGACGCCCCGTACGCCAAATACCGCGCGCTCTCCGCCGACGCCGCGCTCCGCCTCGAGCGATGCCGCCGCCAACTCCATCGTCTCCAAACCCTCCTCATCGATCGTCTCGACGGCGAGGCCGCCTACCTCGCCCACAAACTCTTCGCCGCCGACGTCAGACAAGCCTGTGTGCGCGCCAAGGGCGGATTCAAACGATTCGGCGCCGCGGTTTTACACCAAGTCAGCTTTTCCATGCGAGCGTACGCCGACGCCGCCGACGCCGCCGGCGACGCCGACACCGACGTCTCGCGCGACGACCACGACGCCATCGCGTGACCCGTATCATGCATCTACCGTTTGCACCGTCCCCGCGCACCGACGCGTCCGCGCGCGTCCGCGAGCGTCTTCTCTCCGCGCGTCGCCCCCGGTGCCTAGATTTTTCCCAAACCCGCCTCGACACGATCGAAGAAGCTTCCATGAGCGTTCGAGCCGCCTCGACACACGTAGACGTGCGCGCGCGCCATGGCGTCGAAGCGAATCATCAAAGAACTTTTGGGTGCGTCCGATCGTCCACCGCGCGCGCGCGTCGCCAGGTCGCGTGAGGGGCGACGGGTCGACGGCTCGCGAAAACCGCGTGGAATTCCACGCGCGGCGCGTCGCCGCCCCGAGGCGGTGAGGCGCGCGCGAGGGGGCGCACGACGACGCGCGCGAGGCGATGAATGATGCGCGCGATATCGGTGTCGTCGTTTCGAGCGCGCGGTGGTGGTGGCGCGCGGTCGCGCGCGCGGGTCGGTGGTCGCGGGTGGTGTCCGGGTGGTTCGCTGACTTCTGATTTGGTGTTCGAGCGTCTCGACGCGTCGCGCGCGCGCGTCCGAGACGTGCGCCCGCGTGAAAACTCGAAACTAACTACTCGGCACGTGTTTTCGTTCGCGCGCGCAGATTTACAGAAAGACCCGCCGACGTCATGCAGCGCGGGTCCGAGATCGGACGACGACATCTTCCACTGGGACGCGACGATCATCGGTCCGTCTGAGTCTCCGTACCAGGGCGGCCTCTTCTTCGTCGCCATCCATTTCCCTCCCGACTACCCATTCAAACCGCCCAAGGTGAACTTCAAGACGAAGGTGTACCATCCAAACGTGAACAGCCAGGGGTCGATTTGCCTGGACATTTTGAAGGAACAGTGGTCGCCGGCGCTGACGATTAGCAAGGTGCTCTTGAGCATTTGCTCGTTGCTCACGGACCCGAACCCAGACGATCCTTTGGTGCCGGAGATTGCGCACGTGTATAAGACGGATAGAAACCGCTACAACGAACTCGCGAAGGAGTGGACGCGCAAGTACGCGACGTTGTAGAGCCGAGTCGGGAGTCGAGGCAAACAGAACGCGAGGCAGTGCGAGAGCACATGCATGGTGACGACGAAGAGGAGGATGATAACTGAACAGAGGAGACGCGATCCACGACGGTGTGCGTTACACGGCGACGAGCCCTGCGAAACAGACCGTGAAAAGAGAAGAGCGCCGCGAGACGGCGCTGACGCACGCGTGATTTAGAGACGGCGAAAGACAGACTACTAGGCTTCTAATGTGATTGCACACCCGCCTATGCATCATTTCTACACGACGCGCGCACCACCATCCACCCCCGACTCGTCCATCGCGTTTTACGATCACTCGTTTTCTCGAGCTCGCCCCGCGCGGAGCGGAAACGAAACGCGCGTCCCGGAGCCCGCATCGCGCCACACGTCGACGCCCTCGTTGACCTCTCTCATCCGAGCGCGCGATGCCGACCGTCTCTTCGCGCGCGTCCGTCGTCGCGCGTCTCTCCGACGCGCGCGCCCCCGCGTCCCGTCGCGCGATGCGTCCCGCGCGCGCCACGTCACCAACTCCCAGTGACGACGTCACCGCGCTCTCGCGCGCCGCGTGCGCCGCCGTCGCCGCCGCCGCCGTGCTCGCGAGCCCGCTCGCCGCGAACGCCGAGCTCAACGCCGCCGAGGCGAACCGCGGGGGCGAGTTTAACCGAGGAAGCGCGAAACAGTTCGGCGGATACGACCTCGTCAAGGTGGACATCGTCAAAGAATTCGGGAAGGACTTGCGGTTGAGTAATTTCACGGCGGCGGACATGCGATTCGCCAAACTTCGAGGGGCGAATCTTCGAGGGGCGTACATGATGAAGATGGTGGCCCCGGAGGTGGATTTCACGGGGGCGGACATGAGCGACGCGTTGATGGACCGCTCCGTGCTCGTGGGCGCGAATTTTACCGACGCCATTCTGAACCGCGTGGTGTTGACGTCGAGCGACATGGAGGGCGCGATCGTGGAGAATGCAGATTTCACGGACGCGCTTTTGGATCCGAAGACGCAGCAAAAGTTGTGTAAGACGGCGAGCGGTACGAATCCGGAGACGGGGGTCTCGACGCGAGCGTCTCTCGGATGTTCTGGAGGTAGAGCGCGCGTGAGTAGTCCGAGTCGGTACATGTCGGACGACGACGTAGCGAAACCGAAGGCGGAGTTCGACGAGAGCCGTTTCTCAATGTATCAATAGGTGGTTGCGTTTAATTGATTTAATTGCACGTCTACGGCGCGACGTCGTTTACGTCTTTCCCGAAAAGATTGAATTCGTTTGCATTCCGCGCTTCTTCTTCTTTAAACCGTTGGCTTGAAAGTTTTGCCAGCTGCTCGCCTTTTGATTTTGTTCGGCCGCGATCTCTTGCTGACGCTGCTTATACTTGAACATTTTCAACTTTTTCCTCTTCGTCTCTCGCGTCTCGGCGTCGTCGCCTGGCTTGATTTCTAAATTCTTCGGCGGTTCCTTTCGCACGTACTCCGTCTTACGCGTCAACTCGAGTCGCTTGGGTTCGGGAAGACCTCGATACACCTCCCTCGGCCCCGCGTTGGTGATCGCGTTGGTGTTCGCCTTGGCCTCCTTGGCCTTGGCGAGCCGCTCCTTCGCGCCGAAATCCATGCGCACGTCTCCCGCCTTGACCGCCACCCGCGCGTGCGCCTCCGTGAGATAGACGTCCAATCGTCCATCGTCCATCACGCGCACGCACCGTCCCGGTCGCCACGCGCCGTCCGCGTCGAGCGTCAACACGTCCTTTCCGACGAAGGTCGCCGCCAACGAGCTCGGCGTCGCCTCCGACCGCGTCTCCTCGCGCCCGACATCCTCCCCCGCGCCACTCGCGCCCGCGGACGCGCGGGTATCCTTCTCATCGTCACCATCCACCTCGCGCGCGTCCAGCGCCTCCACCGTCGACGCCAATACGTCCTCGGTGATTTCAATCACCTCCACCAAGGAAGAGCGCAAATCCAACAGCTCCTCGTCCTCGGGCGCGTCTCGCAATCCGTCATCCACCTCCTCGAGCGACGCGCGGTACTCGGCGAGTTTCGCGCGAAGCTCCTCCGGCGTCTGCGCCGCCTCCTCCTCCTCCTCGTCGACGTGCGTCATGTCGAGAAACTTTTCCCCTCGACGCGGCGGCTTCTGACGCGCGATTCGTCGACGCGTGTCGACTCAACGTCGGTCGCGATGTCGACGACGACGACGATGTCGTCGACGACGATGGCGACGCGCGCGTCGTCGCGCGCGCGCGCGTCTCTACGCGTCGCGAGCGCGCGTGGACGGTCGACGGTGGGGGTGGCGGCGGCGCGCGCTCGACGCGCGCGACTCGGGACGACGACGACGACGACGAGGCGACAACGCGGGGACGAGAGACGAGACTGGCGCGCGAGGGCGAGCGCCCCCGTGAACGACGACGACGGACCGGACGCCGATCTCGCGGACGCGTTCTTCGGTGAGGGATTCGACGAGGTTGACGACGCGCTCGACGCCGACGAGGAAGACGAGGAAGACGGGGAAGACGTGGAGGTTTTGCCGTACATCGGGGGTGAACTCCTCAAACCCGATCCGCCGGGACACAAGTCTGGGTACGTCGCCATCGTCGGACGCCCGAACGCGGGGAAGAGCACGCTGATGAATGATTTAATCGGCACCAAGCTGAGCATCGTGACGTTTAAGCCGCAGACGACGCGGCACAGAATCTTGGGAATCCTGAGCGACGACGACTCGCAGATGGTGCTGTTGGACACGCCCGGGGTGATGATCGAGGAGTTTAATAAATTAGATGGGATCATGCTGAAGAGCGTGCGGAATTCGATGGCGAACGCGGATGTGTTGTTTTACATCGTGGACGCGGCGCGGGATCCGTACGGCGCGTGGGAAGGATTGGCGCCGAAAAAGGGTAAGCGCGTGCCCACGGCGTTGATTTTGAACAAGTGCGATTTAGTGGGTGACCGAGAGCGCATCATGGAGTTGATCGAGTACTTTGAATCGCAAGACGTCATCGACGCCGTGTTGCCCGTTTCGGCGTTGAACTCGACGGGGACGCGAAACGTTCGAGAGTGGGCGCTCGAACACCTCCCCCTCGGTCCGACGCTGTACCCGAAGGACGCCATCAGCGAACACCCCGAACGATTCTTCATCGCCGAGATCATTCGAGAGAAGATTTTCTTCCAGTACAAACAAGAGGTTCCCTACAGCACGCAGGTGTGGATCGAATCGCACACCGAGCGAGACGGCGCCAAGAAGGATCTCATCCTCGCCAAAGTCTTCGTCGAGCGTCAATCTCAGGTGGGCATCATCGTCGGCCAGGGCGGAAGCGCGATGAAAAAGCTCTCCTCGAGCGCGCGCGCCGACATTGAAAAGTTTTTGGACCGACCGGTATTTTTAGATATTCAAGTCAAGGTGCGAGACGGCTGGCGCCAAGACGACCGCTCGCTCGAAGATCTCGGTCTCGACGACCCCAACCGGCTCGAGACACCGCTCATCTGACCGTTCGATCAGCATCACTCGTTTGTATTACTACCACCACCGAGCTCGCGCACGAACGTCGGCACGCGCGCGTCTCGACGTTCCAACCACCGCGCGAAGGCTCGAGCGCTCCACGCCGCGCGCGCCGCCGACGCCTCCTCCGCCGTCGGCATCGACGACCCCGCCCGTCCTCGCCGCTCGCCCACGAACGCGACGCCCGGACGCATCCACCACATCGCGCCGTACCCACGAGACGCCATCTCACGTCCGCGTCACCGCGCGAGACGGCCGTCGAGTCGCGCGGAGTGCCCAATGCCAAATGTCCGAACCTTCTCGAGAGACACTTATCCGCCCACCGCGTGCGCCTCATCTTTCGTCGCGCGCGGCGCGGACGCGCACACCGCGCGCGCGCGAACGCACGAACGAGGATGGTGACGTCGCACGCGCGCGCGTCTGCGTCTGCGTCTTCGTCGGCGTCTGCGTCGGCGCGCGCGAAGGGCGCGTCGAGAGGGCCGCCGACGCGGCGCGCGGTGACTCGAGGTGCGCGCGCGAGTGCGCGCGCGCGCGCGAGTGGTAACGCCGCCGACGCGCGGTGCGGATCGGTGCGCGCGCGTGTGTGCGGTGGCGCGAGCGATCGGTCGCGCGCGAGACGACGCGACGTCGCGGTGGGGGCGAATGGACGACTGAGCGGGAAGGCGCTTCGGCCCGAGTTGTACGCGCTCGACGCGTCGTGGGATCCGATGACGAGCGGTGATCGACGCACGTCGGAGGAATGTCTGACGCCGTTGCCGGAGAGTCTACCGGAGATTACGTCGGGGGCGACGGCGAGCGAAGCGTACGATTTAGTCATCGTCGGGTGCGGTCCGGCGGGGCTGACGGCGGCGGATGAGGCGAGTCGCCGAGGACTGCGCGTCGCGCTCATGGATCCGGCGCCGTTGGCGCCGTGGTTGAATAATTACGGTGTGTGGTGCGATGAATTTAAGGCGTTGGGGTTTGATGATTGTTATCGGGCGGTGTGGGACAAGGCGCGCGTGATTATCGATGATTCGGACGCCGAAGGGAAAATGTTGGACAGAGCGTACGCGCAAGTGGATAGGAAAAAGCTCAAGCAAAAGTTGTTCTCGCGAACGCTCGCGCAAGGGGTGGAATTCGGCGTCGCGTGCGTCGACCACTGCGATCACAGCGATCCGAATCACTCGGTGGTGACCCTGGACGATGGGCGGACGGTGTTCGCGAAGATGGTTTTGGACGCCACTGGGCACGCGAGAAAACTCGTCGATTTCGATCGCGATTTCACACCGGGATACCAAGCCGCGTTCGGCATCGTGGCCACCGTGGAGAAGCATAACTTTCCATTGGACACGATGCTTTTCATGGATTGGCGCGACGAGCACTTGAGCGCGAACCTGAAGCGCCAAAACGATAGACTTCCGACGTTTTTGTACGCCATGCCGTTTTCAGAGACCGAAGTCTTCCTGGAAGAGACGAGCTTGGTGGCTCGTCCGGGACTCGACTTTGACGACTTGAAGCTCAAGTTGAAGGAGCGTCTCGATCACTTGGGTGTCAAGGTGACGGAGGTGCACGAAGAGGAATACTGTCTCATTCCCATGGGGGGTGTGTTGCCGATGTTTCCGCAACGAACGCTCGGCATTGGCGGAACCGCGGGCATGGTGCACCCGAGCACCGGTTTCATGGTGGCGAAAACGATGCTGTGCGTCAGAACGCTCGTCGGTACGCTCGACGACGCCCTGAAGGCGGGCAAGCGCGGCGACGTTACCGGCGCTCTCGAGGCGGCGGAGGCGGCGCAAACAAACAACGGCGAGTTCGACGCCGACGCTACCGCGGAGTTGGTGTGGCAATCCATTTGGCCGGAAAACGATTTGCGCATGCGTACGTTCATGTGTTTCGGCATGGAGACGTTGATGCAACTCGACGTTGATGGCACGCGTCAATTCTTTGACACGTTTTTCGATCTTCCGAGGGACGTGTGGGCCGGTTTCTTGAGTTGGCGAATTCAACCCGTCGGATTGCTGTCTCTTGGTGTCAATCTGTTCGTACTCTTCTCCAACTACATGCGCGTCACTTTTGTCAAGTCCGCGCTTCCATTCATGGGTTCGTTCTTCGCCAACTTTGCGCTCGCGGACAACAAGTTTGATTCAAGCAAGTGGGGCGGTTTGGTTCTCGAGGACGCTACGAACCGCGACGTGATCCTTCGCGAAGACGGACCGATTCCGGCGCCGGTCAACAACCCGACCGCGAAACCGATCACCGGCAGCATGTTGGACTTTGAAAAGATCTTGTCGGAAGAAGTGCTCAGTAAGCCCGACGATATGAAGCCGAGCGAGATCAAGGACGACCGCGAATGGATCGCGTTTCAGCAACGCAAGGTTTTCAACGATCAAAAACCGATTAAGGAATACCTCAAAACGATGAGCAGTGGTGACAGTGTGGATGTTTTGGTCATCGGTGCTGGCCCGGCGGGCCTCGCGATCGCGGCTGAAACGGCCAAACAAGGTTTGAGCGTCGGAATCGTGGCTCCGGATACGCCGTTCGTCAACAACTATGGCGTGTGGCTCGATGAGTTCAGAGCTCTCGGACTCGAGCACTGCTTGCTTCACAAATATGACGACGCATTGGTGTGGTTTGGCGATTCGGATCCCGCCTCTGGCACGGAGTTGGGACGTCCGTACGGGCAAGTGTGTCGCAAACGTCTTCGAGATCAACTCTTGAAAGACTGCGCCGCGGCAGGCGTCAAATACTTGCCGGGCTTGGTTGATTTCGTGCGTCACGGGGACACGGACAAGAGCGAATTGGCAGAGATTAGAGGCAACATCGTCGAGGACAGCGATGTCTCCGAGAGTGGCAAGAAATTGATCGAGGAGGGATCGACGGGTAAAACGTTTACTCTCAACTCTCGACTCGTTGTCGCCGGCACGGGACACAACAGAGACGTGCTCAATTACGAACAAGGCGCGCCGCCGGGTTGGCAAACCGCCTACGGCGTTGAAGTCCGCATCCCGAACCATGGATTTGTGGTCAACAAGGCGGTGTTTATGGATTTCCGTCAAAGCGATCCGGACATGATGACTGAGGAGGACGAGGGCGTCTGGCGCGTACCGTCTTTCCTCTACGTCTTACCCGTCAACAAGGATGTCGTCTTCGTGGAAGAGACCTGTCTCGTCGCCCGCGTGCAAGTTCCGTTCGATGAACTCAAGCGTCGTCTGTACAGACGCATGACGCGCATGGGCATGCCCATCGTCGAGGAGGACATTATTGAGGTCGAGGCGAGTTGGATTCCACTCGGTGGCACGCCGCCGGTTGCTCCTCAGCGCACGATCGCGTACGGCGCGGCGGCCGGCATGGTGCACCCGGCGTCCGGGTATTCCGTAGTCAATAGCGTTCGCACGGCGCCCAAGGTGGCGAAAGCGATGGCTGCGGGGTTGAAGGAGGGTGGCGAAATCGAAGCGAGCCGTCGAGCCTGGGACGTTCTCTGGGGCGCCGAGCAGAGGCGTCAAATTGGATTTTATCAGTTTGGTATGGAACTCTTGATGTCGCTTCGCATCGAACAAATGCGAAATTTCTTTAGCACATTCTTTGCGCTTCCGACGGATCTGAGCCGCGGTTTCTTGGGCAATGCATTGTCGAGCTCGCAGCTCATCATGTTCGCCTTGACGACGTTCATCATCGGAGACAACGAGTTGCGAGGTTTGCTCCTCGCCCACTTGGTCTCCGCTGGTGGCTCGGGCGCGCGATTAGCCAAGGCGTACGCCTATCCATTGTTTCCCAAGGACGAGAGCGGTCTGGAGGTCTTGCAGGTGAACCGAAAAGATCAAGCGAGCGCCAAGAACACGACAAAGATGATGGAGGACTTTTACGAGTCGCAGCGAGGGGGCATGCTTCCGGGCTACATGGGACGCGATTGGTGGTCGGTGGGAAAACGCAAAAACTTCAAGAATGACGACCACGATAATAACGGTCCGAGCGGTGGTCCGAGCGGTGATGGCGACCCGAGCACGACCACGTCCTCGACGCAAACCGAGGTGGCGGTTGGCGCGATGAAGATGGACGCGTCTGACCAAGGCGCCGTCACGTACTGGTCGGACGGTAGCGCCGCGATGATCGTCACGAGCGCCGTGCGTAAGACTGGTCTCAGTCAAGATGATCTCTACGGTAAGGCCCGTAAGAAGTTCTTGCCCTCCGCGTTCATCTCGATGGCGCCCAACGTCGTCCCCCCGCACCTCACCGGTTCGCTTCCCGGCGACATCGGCTGGGATCCGTTGGCGCTCGGCGCCCAGAGCGACATCGCGCGTTACCGCGCCCGCGAGCTCATTCACGGACGCTGGGCCATGCTCGCGTGCATCGGTGTGCTCGTGCCCGAATTCTTGGCGCACAATGAGATTTTCGGCACTCCCGACCAACACTGGTGGAACACGGCCATCGAAAACGACCCCGAGTTCGGATGGCAGCTCACGTACATGGGCGAAACCATCCCGTGGGGCTTATTCTGGCTCCCCATCGTCCACCTTCCTTTGATGTTCGTCGCCGAGTCCCTCCGAAACGGCAGTTACGAGGTGGAGGCGTTCAAGGATTTGGACAAGCTCTACCCGGGCGGTCGACTCTTCGATCCCCTCGGCCTCGCCGCCGGCCAAACCGAGGAGGATCTCAACATTCTCAAGACGATCGAGATTCAGCACTCTCGATTAGCCATGATGGCCACCTTCATCTTCGTCATCGAAGGTCTCGCCGGCCACGGTCCGCTCGATTTCGCCAATTAATCCGTCGATCGAATCCTTCGAGCGGACGTATTATTCGCCGCCGCCGCCGTCTCGCCGCCGCCCGTCTCGCGCGTCCCGTCGTCGTCGTCGTCGTGTAGCATACACATCACAGCAGCCAAGCAGCATTTAAAACACTATTCATCATTCATCACGATTCCATCGTCACGTCTCACGCGCCTCCGACACGGGAGACTCGACGCCCGCGCCCTTTGAAAGACGCAAAAGGAAAGAAACGCGCAGAGGGGAGAATGTCCTCAGATCTCGCCGATCGAACGATCGAATCCGACGCGACGATGGCGGCCATGAACCTCGACCAATCCCTCGACGACATGATCAAGGAGACGCGAAAGACGGCCCCCAAGCGCCGCCAAGCGAAATCCTCCGCCGTGCGCGTCGCCGTCGGTGGAAAGAAGCGCGCATCCACCGCCAAGAAAACCGCGCGCGGTGGCCCCGCGCCCATGGCGATCGGTGGTGGCGTCGCGAAAGGGAACCGCAACGCGAAGAAACGCGGTGGGAACCGAAGCGCGGCGGCGACGGCGATGGCGGTGGACGGCGTGCAGCGCGGTGGACGCGGACACGCGAACGCGGTCGTCGGTGGGAAGACGAAATTAATGGTGGGCAACTTGGATTACAAGGTGACGGATCGGGACATGAAGGTACGACTAGGAGGAGGACGAGACGCGTTCGTGGAGCGCGCGCGCGATGGGTTCGGGGTGATGCTCGCGACGTGACGTGGCGGTGCGTTGACCCTGGATTCGTCGTGCGCTAGCTCGGGAACGATGAGATGAATGAAGACTCGGCGATTTCGATTCGAGGCGGCGGCGGCGATTCGACGCCGACGCGGTCTCGATCGACGCTCGTCTCGCGACTTTGCGTCTCGATGAGAGGAGAAGAATTCGGATCAATTCATGATTGATGGATCGACCGTAAGAGTTAATTCGCGCGAGTTTTCGTAGTAGACTCGACGCGTCGAGCGCGAGGTGTTCGTCTCGGAGGGCACCCGTCCGCTCGTTCGCGGCTGCGAGCGACGAGCGAGATTGCGCGCGCGATCGAACGTTGTCGCCCCATGATGTCCGGGCTGGAATAAAAACGTTCGCTCTCGCGCGCGCGATCGCGACGGCGCGTGACGACTCGGAACCGTCGTTCGTCCGCTCGGATATTTATACTCTACATTCGAAGACGGACGACGGGTCGCCTCGCGAACTCGCGCGAATGATTTTTTGGCGATGCGCTCGGTTCGATCGAGTGGTGACGCTTCGCGGGAGACGACGGTCGAGAATGCGTCTGAAAATACCCACGGCACCACCGCGAGATTCGAACGAGCACCCTTCATTGGAAAGATGCGGTTTCACTGCTTACACTGATGCGCGGACGAAGAGAAGAGACTTGGCTTTATTTCACCGATTCGTCTGGACGGACCGCGACACTCGATACGCGACGCTCGATACGCGACACTCGACACTCGACACTCGATCAGAACGACTTCACTCGATTTGTATGGCTCGCACGTACTCGCACACGTTTATTTTTGGAGGGAACTCGTATTGATGACATCGCCTCGCGTCGATCCTTTACAACGACAGGAACTTTTCGGTCAAGTCGGTCGCGTGCTCAAAGCCGGAATCAACTACGGCCCGCAGGGCAAGTCTAAGGGTACGGCCGAGGTCACCATGGCCACGCTCGAGTCCGCCCTCAAGGCTGTCAAGACGTACCACGGCGTCAAGCTCGACGGTCGTCCGTTGAGCATCGTCGTCGTCGACGCTCCGCCGCAGCCCAAGCCGATCACCCAGCGACTCTCGGGTTTGAAGCCGCAACAACAACCGAAAAAGAACGGTAAGAATGGCAAAAGCGCCACCCCCGCGCCCAAGCGCGGCAAGGCGACCGCGAAAGCGGTCGCCGCCGCGAAGAAGGCGACTCCGAAGAAGAAAAAGCCGGCGCGCAAGCCCAAGGAAAAGAAACCGGACGGCCCCAAGCCGACCGCCGCCGACTTGGACGCGAGCCTCGACGCTTACAAGGCCTCCGCGGACGTCCAAATGGCTGCCTAATCGTTCACGTTCACTCACTCTGTAACAATCAATCAATCAGTCGACACATCACCGCGCCAACCGACGCGCGCGTTCGCCCAGACACCCCATTTCCCGACCATCGTGCGCACGACGCGACGCGACGCGCGCGCCGACGACCGCATCGCCGTCATGTTCGAACGAATCACATCCCTCGTGGTCAACGACAAGGGTGAATACAGCAAGATTCACGTCTTCGCCCTCGGCCTCGCGGCGTTGCACGTGGCCGCGCTCGTGTTGTGGCTCGTGCTGATCGCTCGTCAGCGCCCACCGAGTCTTCGCGAACTCGACGATCGCGTGCGCGCGTCCAAGGATGAAAAGGACGAGTGAGCGTGCGTTCGCGTTCGCGCGTCGTCTGGTGTCTCGAGCGAGGCGCGCGCGAGTGAATCGCCGCCAATGTAGTTTTTTTAGTGTAATTCTTCTTTCTAACAATCTCTACGTGCGTCTCTCTCTCCCTCTCTCCCTCTCTCTCTCACAAACCCCTCCACCTCGGCTCACTTCTTTTCATCCTGTAAATTCAACAAGAGCGAGTCCGCGCTCAACATGACGCGGTTGTTCGAGTTGGCCATGGTTTGCGCGATGGCTCTCGCGGCTTCGATTTTACGAAGCGTCAAAAACGCCGGATTATTCGCGATAGCCTCCCCGATGAGTTTGGCGGATTTCGCCTCCCCCTCCGCCTGAATCACCGCGGATAACTTCTCCTGCTTCGCCTTGTCGACGATAAACTTGGCGCGCTCCGCCTCCTGTTGCGCCACCTGCTTACTCTCGATGGCCGCCGTGTACTCTCGGCCAAAGGTCAACGCCGTGAGCGACACATCGTCTAAAACCATGTTAAACTGCGCCGCGCGCTTCTTCAACAGATGTCTAATGGATAACGACACTTGTTCTCTCTTCGTGATCAACTCAGCGGCGTTATGCTGCGCCACGACAGACTTGACGGTTTCGTGAATGACGCTCGGAAGCACCCGTTCGTTAAAATCCATCCCGAGCGTGCGGTACACGTCTGGTAATTTATTCGCATCCGGTCGCGTCAACACGCGAATCGAGATGTTCACCATTTGCAAATCTCTCGATCCACTCTGCGAGTTCACCTGGTGCGCGCGCGCGCGAACGTCGTAGACGTACGGACGCTCGACCCAGGGAATGATGAAGTGCGTCCCCTCCGAGTACACCTTGTCCTTGACGCCGACGAATCGATTGTACACGATGGCGCGGTGACCGCCCTCGACGTTGAACAGACTGCGTCGAACGCGACGCGACACGAGTGTGCGATGCGTCAGTCCATCGGCGCGCGCGTCGTCGTCGTCGTCGTCGTCGTCGCGGCGAAACGCGACGACTGAGAGGATCGTGTGGGGGCGTGCCCTAATCGTCCCGAACGCGCGCGCGCGTCGTCGTCGTCGTCGTCGTCGGGGGATCGCGCGCTCGCGCGCGCTCGCGCACCTGTTGTATAAACCGTACGTCGCCGCCCCGCCGTACACGATGGTTTGCAGCGCGGCGCTGACGACGCCGGCGTTCATGGCGTTGCGCGCGTTTTGCATGATTTTTTCTCGTCGAGCGCGTCGACGTCTGACGCGCATCGGGAGTGCGCGTCGCGCGCGACGTCGTCCGAGGCATGCTCGACGGTGAGCGAGGGACGTTTCGGTTCGGTTTCGGCGCCGTCGACGCCGACGCCGACGCCGACGCGGTGGCGGCGGAGGAGCGACGCGATGGGAAGCGCGCGCGCACCGAGGACCGAGCCGCCGAAGAAGTCGACGCGTCTTCGCTCGCGTGCGACGACGAGGCGACGTGGCAGGGCATCTACGAGACGCACGGTGACGTGGAAATCGTTCGAGGCGCGCACGGGAGCACGGCGTCGACGCTGGATGGATGTCCAGAGGATGCGGACGTCGTCCCCGGGGTGTACGAGGGCGGGCTCAAGTCGTGGGAGTGCGCGGATGATTTAGCGACGTACGTCGCGACGGACGAGGCGTTCGAGCGGGAGATGGCGAAGATGGCGGAGAGGGATGATTTGCACGTGCTGGAACTCGGGGCGGGACAGGCGGTGCCGGGACTGGTGGCGATGCGAAAATTAAGCCGTCGGTGCGCGGCGGTGACGCTGACGGATTACAACAGGGACGTCGTGGAGGAAGTGACGGTGCCGAACGCGCAGGCGACGATGGCGCTCATGGAGAGCGAGGGTGAGAACGTACCGTCAAAGGTGAGGTTTTTGTGCGGTGGGTGGTCGGGGTACGACGCGTTCGTGGAGAAGGGTTCCGTCGACGTCTTGTTGACGAGCGAATCCATCTACGACGTCGGGCAATATGACGATTTGTGTCGGTTCATCGCGCACGCGCTTCGCGAGAAGACCGGCGTGTGTTACGTCGCGGCGAAGAGTTATTATTTCGGCGTCGGCGGTGGGACGAACGCGTTCACGACGTATTGTCGAAAGTATTTCGATTTAGAGGTGGAGAGTCTGAAGACGTTTTCAGACGGGAGCAGCAACGTTCGAGAATTGTTGCTCGTCACGCGGAAAACGGGTGAACGGAAATGACGAACGGGGGTTGTACTTGCTATTGTATGATATTGTCAACATGTAATCAGTGCGGTGTCGCGCGTCCGGAGATCGACGCATCGTTCGTTCGTGACGTCGCGAAATTTATGCGAGGACGCGAACGCGTCCTCCGACGACTTCGATGACTTGCGCCGCGTTCCCGTAAATGCCTCTCGACGCGCCGACGTCGACGCGCCACACGGCGCCCTTACACCCACTCGTCACTCCAGTCGACTGAGGCGTATGTCCGATGACCAACCGCTTCGCCTCCGCGGCGTCGAGCGCGGCGCCCAGTCGTCGACACGCCTTGGCTTCGTATTGCACGCCGGCGTCCTTCCCCCCGTAATCTCTCGTCCACACCACGCCGTCCGATTCCAACACCTGTTTCGGCGGCATCTTAAGCTTCCCTTGCATCCACAACGACACCTCGCGATTGATTCGCTCGAATCCGTACTCGACGTGCGATAAATCGATTCCGGCGTGCGCGAAAACCGTCCCGTCGTCCACCACCAACACCGTCGGTTGTTTCGCCAACCACTTGGCGATCTCCCCGCCCGGCGAAAATAACTTTTGCCTCGCGCGCACGCCCGCCAATCCATCCTCATCCTCCCCGAGCGCCATCTCCACGTCCACGACGCGCTTCTCGTCGCCATCCTTACCCGCTTTGCTCCGTCTCTTTTCTTCGTACAGCCGACACTCCTCAAACGCCCCCGGCGTCGCGTACCGAAAATCCCCCATCACGTTCATGATCTCGTGATTCCCATTCATCGTGATCACATCACCTCCTTGTTCCCTCGCCTGTCGCTTCAACGCGCGGAGTTTCCGCAGGATGGCGATTTCGCTATCGCCTCGATCCAACACGTCGCCGACTTGCACGACGACGGCGCTCCCGCCGATCCACTTCCCGCTCCCGTCGCACACGCCCGCGAGCTCGAGCGACCGCACCATGGCTAAGAAATCACCGTGTAAATCACCGATGGCGATCAAACGTCGTCCGCGGAGCTCCAATCGCGTGACGGGGCCGTCGTCGTCGGCTTTCGATGAAGACTGTCGGCCCGAGGTCTGCCTCTTCGCCGCGACGCGCGCGGACGCGCCACCGGCGCGCGCGAGGGCGGTGAACGACGCGACGGAGGCGGACGCGAAGAGCGCGCGTCTCGTGGGCGCGACGGACGTCATCGGACGCGGCGCGGTCATGACGAGTCGCGCTGTGCGGATGCATAACCAGAGATTTCACGCACCGAGCCGAGGCGAGGGTGAAGACAGACGAAACGACGACGACGACGACGGAGGAAACTAGACGTGTTTTTATTATCATCCCGAGAGAGACGCGCGCGTTCACGCGAACGGATCGGTGCCGTCGATGCCGTCGGTGACGGTTTCGTTGTCTCGCATGTATCCGCGGAGCGCGCGCATGCCGGCGAGATTAAATCCCATGATGTCGCGCGCCTCCTTGGCCCTCGCGCGAAGGAGCGGTCTGAGCTCGACGAGCGCGCGTCTCGTCTGTGGTTCTCGACCGAACTCGTGCGCGTGGAGACGCATGATGAGCGCGGCGAGTTTACACGTGAGTTCGACTTTTTGACCGGCGATGAGCCAAGAGGTGAGATGTTGGAGGATGCGGGCGACGTACTCGAAGGGGAGGACGAGGACGGCTTGTTCGAGCTCGCTCGCGCGAACCTTGGAGATGGCGTTCAGAGCGTACGTAGACGGTTGTTGACCCAACAGCAGAGGATTGGGTTGGATGGGAGCGACTTTACCGCCGGATTTGGCGGTGTCCGCGGCGTGTTCGGCGAGACGCTTGGTCTCGTGATCGGCGAGGTCGAGCGCCTCGGCGATGGCGTCCGCCGCAGTCAACGTCTCGAGCGTCTTTCGTCCAGCCATGCCAGCCTCGCCCTCGGCGGGGAGTTCGGTGTTGGGACGAACACGCTCGTCGATCTCTTCGTCGAGCATGGATTCGAGTCGACGCTCCTGTTCTTCGTCGACAAAGAACTGTTCGTCGGTTCGTTCCCACAGGCGCAACGAACGATCGCCGCTCCCGGTGACGACGAAATTGCCCTTCTTACTAATCGCTAAGCACCACACGGGCGCGTGATGGGCCTCCAAAGTCAACAGCGGGTCAAACTTGTCAGCGTCCCAATACTTGACGAGCTTATCCTTGCCCACCGAGAACAGGTAGTGCGTCTTCGGGACAAACTTGAGCGCCATGACCGAGTCTTGGTGCGCGAAAATGGATCTGTGACAATCGCCGAAATCCAGACCCCAGATGCGAATGTTCTTATCCGCTCCCGCGGAGGCTAACAGTTGCGAATCGCTCGAAATGTCGTGACACAATGGCGGTAATCTGTGTCCGTACAGCGACAGATTAAACTTGAGACTGTCGACGAAGAAAACCTTGAGTGTGTTGTCCAACAACGACACCGAGAGCAGTTTTCCATCCGGGCTGATTTGGCAACTCAAAACGTCCTCCGCCATCTGAAGCGTCCGAGTGTGATTGAAGCTAAGCGTGCGTAGACCGTCTTCGTTTTTATCCAACGTCCATTCCCAAAATCGCACTGTTTTATCCGCCGACGCGGAGACGAATCCGCTGTCGTCCGGAAGCATGGCGAACGCCCACACCGCACCCTCGTGGGCCTCGGGCACGGCGAGCTGTGTGCCCGCGTTCACGTCGATGAGTTCGATCGCACCCTGTTTCGTACCGATGATGGCGTGTCGACCACCGGGCGCGAAGGACGTGCACAAGCCGTAACCGCCCTTGATGGTCCGCAGACACGCGCCGTCGGACACGTTCCACAGCTTACTCCCGTTGCTCGAGCACGAGAGCACCGTCTCGTCGTCGGGCGACAAGGCGACGGCGCGAATGTCGGAAGGGTGACCTGCACTCTCGATAACGTGCAGTTTGGTCGGCTCCTCCTCTTCGACGACTTCCCACTCTTGAATGGCGTTGTCGTCGAGAAGCACGGCCACCTTGCACATGACGTCAGATCTCTTGGGCGTCTCCGTGGAAAAAGCGAAACCGCGCATCTTGGACTTGGTTGTGATCGTCGAAGCGAGCTCCAACTCATCAGCGGCGCTTCGCGCACCGTCCTCGTCGTGGTCCTCTCGCGCCTCTCGCGCCGCCTCCAAATCGCCCATCTCCTCCGCCTCTCGTGCCTTGGCCTCCATTTTCTCGCGTTTACGTTTCAGGCGACGCTTTTGTTTCTTTACCGCCTCCCTCTCGTCTCGAACGCGGTAAATCTCCATGCCTCGCCCGACGCCCTGCACGCCCAGGTAGTTGCCTGTCTCGTGGTACCGAACCGTCATCGTTCGTCCCTTTTGCCCTCGAGTCACCGTGCCCATCTTGAACAACGGCGACTCTGCACTGTACCCATCCCGCGCCGCGTCGCAATCGTACACGTGCAACTTGTGATCCGCGGTACCGATGACGACGCGCGTCTGCGTCGGATTCACGTCCACGCTCCACGTCTCGCCGTCGAAACCCGTCAGCGTCTGCGTGCACGCCCGCGTTCCCAAATCCCAAACCTTGACGTACCCATCCTTGCTCGTCGTCACGAGAAACCTGTGAAAAAGATCCGCGCTCTTCGCGTTCTTCCTCTCGACGAGTGCGCAATCCGTAATTTGATCTCGATGTCCTCGCAGACGCGTGATTCCGCTCTCCGCGGCGACGTCCCACACCACCACGTCCGAATCTCTCCCTCCCGACACCAGCAGACTCCCGTCTCTCGAAAACCGAAGCGTCGTCACGTCTCTCTTGTGTCCTCGAAACGTCACATCGCACTCATCGCCCATGAGCGACCACAACCGAACGCTTCCGTCGCTCGCGCCGCTCGCCAGGAAATCACCCGTCGGCGACCTCGCCACGCACGTCACCCTCGGCGCCGCCTTGGTCACCCCGTGCTCGTCCGGATCGTTCGGTGGGATCAACTGTCGCTCGCGCTGCGCGCGCTTGACGTCCCAGACGCCCACGCGCTCGAGCGCCGCCACCGCCAATCGTTCCCTCGCGGCCGCCGCCGCACCGCCGACGTCGTCGCTCGACGACGCCGGCACGTACGTCAGCGCGCCCGCCGTGTCACCGAGACCGGTCGCGACGACGCCCCACGCCGCCGCCTGTTCGTACCGCAGGTACGCCTTGACCATGACGCGCGACGGAGGCGCGCGAGGGCGACGGTGAGTGAGGCGCGCGGGGACGCCGAGCCGGCGATACGCACTTTTTACTTTTACGCACGAACGACGAGCCGTGTGGGAGGCGGGCGTGAATGACAAGGCGCGTCGATGAACTACGATGATGCAATGACGTCACTCCGGGAACACGGTGAACCCCTCGGCGATGGCTCGAAACGCGGCCTCGTCGGCGTCGTACCGACCTCGGTCCGTCTCGACGGCGAGCGTGTACAGCGTCGACGACCCGTTCGGTTTCGCGTCCAACGCGAGGGTCGTTTGCACAACGCGTGGCACGCCGGCGATAGTCTTTTCGTAGACGATGTCGTAATAGTCGACGCCGGCGGTCGTGCGTGTGTCGACGCGTCGAAGCGTCGCCGCCGCGCGCCCTCTCGATTTCGCGTTTTCTGCCTCGACCAACCGTTTCGCCACCGTCTCCGCAGTGCCGATATCGCCGAGCGATCGCGGTCCGCCGGACGACGCGGTCTGCGAGGACAATTGTATGACGTTTCCGGCGAGACCGAATCGAGAGTCGCGCAGAAACGTCTCCGAGCTCGCCGCCGCCGCGCTCGCGCCCAAATCAACCTCCTCGTAAAACGACGGCACGTTCGCGACGCGAAACGCGCGCGTCTCCACGCTAAACGTGGACGACGACGCGATCGACGACGATGTCGACGTCGACGCGTCGCCCCCGCGCGCGCTGTCGGGCGCGAGCGTCGCGCACGCGGTGAAACCTAACAGGGCCAGCGCGTCCCGTCTCGGACGTTTCGGGACGCGCGCCGGCGTCTCGGCCGCGTCCGCGCTCGACGACGCGCGAATCACGCGTTGGTGGCCCGCGTCGACGCGCGGCGTCGGCGCGTCGCGCGTCGCGCGCGCGGTGACGGCACAACAGAGGCGCATCGCTCGAGCGCGGTGTGACGACGATTTGATTCTCGAGCAGAGTTATTTTTGGGCGCGGCGACGTCCGTCGACGTCGTCTCGCGCGCGTCGCGGACGCGTCGCAACGTCTCGCGCGTCTCGGACGCGTCGCGATGGACCGTCTCGCGCCGCGCGAGACGTCGTCCGTCGCGTCGCGCGCGCGCGCCGCCGCGTTGCGCTCGAAAAAACTGTTCGAGTCCGAGAACGTGGGCGTCATCGCTCGACGACGCGCGGGGGCGGCGACGTCGCTGGGATTTCGTCGAGGCGACGCCGTCGTCTCTCGCGAGTCGGTCGACGTCGCGGACGCGTCGCGCGCGATGAGTCTGTTGGAATCGACGGTGGCGCGCGCGGAGGCCAAGGTGGCGGGGCTTCGCGCGCGAGACGCGTCTAGAGAGGATGTCGCCGCGGTGGAGGAGGCGCTCGAGGCGTTGGATTTGGTGGCGTCATGCGCGCGAGAGGAGTCGAAATCGCAGGCGAGGGCGCGGGTGCGGGAGCGCGCGCGCGCGAGGGAGTTGAGGGATGAGTTGACGCGCGAAAAGCGTTATCGTGCGCGCGCCGAAGCCGAGGCGAGAGCGGCGAGGTGTGAATTGGCGTGCGTCAAGGCGACGGTGCGCGTGAGTGATGCGCGCGTCGGTGATGACGATGCGTGCGTAGTCGTCGCGGACGATGTCGACGCGGTTGCACGTACGTCGTCGTCGTCAACGTCGTCCGACGACGACGACGTCGCCGGGCGCGAAGTCGAATCGACGCGCGAAGAGACGCCGTCCGAGATCGCCGTGGACGCGCGACGCGCGGTCGCCGATGATGGTCATCGCGACGCGTGTTCGTCCGGTCGAGACCGTCTCGTGCCCGAAACGGGTGACGACGACGAGATTCGGTTCTACGCCGACGTCGCCGAAGATTTAGACGCCGAGACGACGCATCGAAACGCGACGCTCATCGTGTTCGATCTGGCGAGAGTGTCGTCGTCGACGACGACGAGAATGACGTCAAACGATATCAAACGTCACACGTCGACGTACTTTTACAAACGTCACGGTTCGCGCGCGCTCGGTGAGTTGCACCGCAAAATGTTCTTCAACGCACTCGCGAGACGGCGAGCGGCGAGCGAGTGGGCGCAAGTGTTCGCGCGCGTCCTCGAGGACGTCGACACATTCGAGTTTGCACACGCGATGCGTTTGATTCGACACGTGCGTTTCGTGCTCGTGGAATCGCCCGACCTGGACGCGGCGCCCATCATGAGCGTCGACGAGGGCGCGCGAGCGCTCGCGTTTCTTCTTGCGCCGCTTTCGGGGAAATCGTCCGCCGCAGCGACGAAAGAGTTTGAAAGCATTCGTCGACGCGCGACGCACGTGAATGGAACGTCCCAGATTTCATTCGCCGCCGTTTTAGAGCGCGGCATCGACGCCGTCCAGCGAGCGAAAGCGTCCGTACGGTCCGCGCTCGCCGAAACGTTCGCCAGGCGACATCCCGACGGAACGTTGGCGCATCACTCGACGTTGGTCAAGACGCTCGTCGACGCCGTCGCGACCGTAGACGTCGCCGCAGTGTCGGCGATCGCCAACGACACCGACGGCGTCGATCGAATCGCGCACGAAATCGCATCCGCGGATGATTTCGTCACGCTCGAGCGATTCGTCGACGGCGCCTTCGGAGAACTCACCGCGATGACTCTCTCGCGCGCCGACGCGCCGGACACCGAGCCGGCGATGCGTTCGGCGCGCTTCAAATCGAAACCGAACGCGATGACGATCGACGTCGTGGGTTCTCTCGCCCTCGTGACGCGCGCGTGGGATTTCGCGTCTCGCGTCATCGACCGCCGTCTCGCCGCGTGGACCTCCCGCGACGACGTCCGCACGACCAAAACCACCACCACCAACAACAACAACGCCCACCGACCTCACGGCGCGTTCCCGATTCCACCCGTGCGCACCACCGACGTCACCAAACGCGCCCTCGTCCGTCGTCACGTCGACAGACTTCTCAAGCTCCGCTCCACCTGCGACTTCGCCCTTCGCGCCGCGTCCTCCCTCTCGCGTCGCGTCGACGCCTCCGACGACATCGCGCGCGCGTGGCGCACGTACGCCGCCGTCGTGTGTGCCTTTGAAACCGCGAGACGCGTCGTCGGCGTCGTCGATCCGACGCTCGCCGCGTGGTGACGCTCGCGGCGCGCAATACGCAACACACATATCCCGAGAAGCACTAACGAATTTTACATGTTGTATGTATACGGACATATGACACCTATTGTGGGAAGTAATACAATTTAATAAAATAATTTCGACCCCCCCAGGCGACGACGGCGGCGGCGGCGGCGCGTCACACGCCCGCGCGCTCGTCGCTCGACCGCGCGCGAGCGTGTGACGCGAGACGTGCGACCTTCGTCGTCGCCCCGCCTGGTTTTACCGCGCGCCGGTGTCCGCATTCGTCGCGCACGCGCGGAGACGTCCCGCCGCCGCCGCGGTTTCATCTTCCCGCGCCGGTGACGCGCGTCATGAGCTCGTCGTTCGCGAAGAAACTCGCGGACAGCGACGCGCACGTGCGAGATAAAGCCTTCGTCGCCGTCTCCAAGTGGTTGGCCGGTCGAGAGTCGCTCGATGAGCTCGACGCGAGGAAACTGTGGCGAGGGTTGTTTTACTCGTTTTGGCACGCGGACGGTCGGGCGACGCAACTCGACGTGGCGGATAAGATGGGGGCGTTGATGCACGCGTTGAATCGAGAGGTGGCGATGTCGTACGCGTGGGCGTGCATGTGGACGATGCGGACGGAGTGGAGCGGGATCGATAAACACAGGATGGATAAATTTTGTTTGTTGTCGAGACGAGTGTTGCATCACGCGTTGCGATTCGCGGGCGAACGGCGATGGGATTCGACGGAGCGTCTGCGCGAGGTGCTGGCGGATGGCGTGTTCGGAGACGCGACTCACGGTATTGGATTTAAATTGCACGTCGCGGAGACGTTTTTGAGAGAGGTTGACGCGGTGTGTAAGGGTGAGAGCGGGTTGGAGATGGACGACGGGGAGGCGCGCGCAGGCGCGCCGACGCCGATACCGTCAAGCGCGTTGGCGACGCTTTTGATGGTGTTCGTGCGCGCGATGGAGACGGAGGAGAGCCAAGTGTTGTTGCGACGCATTCGCGAGGACGTTTTCGAACCGTTGTGTGATCCCTCGCGCGCGACGGAAAACCCGCGCGCGGCGAGACTGACGCCGAGCGGATTGAAGACGTTGTGCGAGACGGCAATTTCGTTGGGCGCGAGAGACGGCGTCGAGGACGTGTGTCGAGAAAACTTGTACGAGTTGCACGGCATGTTGAAGCGAGGGGCGAATAAGATCACCAAGGACGCCGAGGCGCGCGGTGTCGATCCCGAAGCTGAAGACATCGAGGCGGCGTCGCCGCCGAAGAAGAAGAAAAAGGCGAAGAAGAACGGCGTCGCGACGCCCGCCGACGACTCGGCGGACAAGAAGACGAAAAAGAAGAAGGAGAAAAAGATGAAACGCGCCGCGAGCGACGGGGCGAGCGAGGATGAGTTGAAGAAAAGAGAGAAGAAACGTAGAAAGAAGGAGCGTCGCCTGGCCAAGGAGGCGTCGGCCGCCGCCGCCGAGCGCGCCGAAAACGAAGACGCCAACGACGCGCCGAAAACGAAGAAGAAAAAGGCAAAGACGTCTCCGAATGACGACACGCGGGACGGTTCAAAGATGGTCGCCATGCGCGCCCTCGTCGATCGAGGCAACAGCGCGTCTCCGACGCCGTCGCTCGATTCGCTCGATTCCCCATCCATGTCGCCGAGAACGCGACGACTCATGTGGAACGATGACGGCATCACGTATTCCGCCCCGGACGCGCGCGCGCCCATCAACACCGCCAAGGGTAAGCGAAACCTCCGCATGACGCCGACGAAGACCATCTTTCGTCCGATTCACGGGAAGACGTACTCGGCGCCGCCGAAATCGACAAAGTCGCGACTTTCCCACGGCGGCGGTAAGAAACGCGCCGCCGAGAGTTTCTTTTGATTCTCATTCATTGTGACACCAGATACAGACGTAAATAGTACCCACTCACCTCGCATCGCACACTCGTGCCTCGTCCCCTGGCGCGCGCGTCCCGGGCGTCGTCGTCGACGCCGCGCGCGTCGACCTCGCCGTCCCCACACGTCGACGCTTCCTCGACCAACGCCATGCGCGCGCTCGAGGAGATTGACTGCGAATTCGTCGCGCGCGACGACGAGGGGGTCATCGCACGCACCTCTCGCGCGCTCGGTGACGTCCACGCGACGCCCGCGCAGGTGCGCGCCGCGTGCGCGCGTCGGGGGTCAACGAACGAATCGCGCGCTGACTCTTCTGATTCCCTCGTCGCGACGGTATCGAGCGTCGCGCGCGCCGTTCGCGACGTCGTGTTCGCCGACAGTGCGCTCACCGAGATTGTGCCGTCGCGCGCGCGGCGCGACGACGCGACGACGCGAAGCGCGCTGGCGTGGCATCCGAGGAGGGAAATCTTGGCGACGGCGGACGGCGGCGGTCGGTGCGTCGCGCGGGACGTCTCCAGAGACGCCAAGGGTGGTATTCGAACGCACAGGGGCGATGAAAACGAAGAAAACGAGGATGGGGAGGTGACGACGCTTCGACACCGCGCGCACGGACGGTGTGAGCGAATGGCGTGGCGACCGGGACACGGACGCGCGTTGGCGTTGGTCGGCGCGTCGGGCACGTGCGTGTGGACGAGAGAGCGTCGGGGTACGCGAGCGACGAGCGCGGTGGCGAGCGAGACGGGCGCGTTGAGTCCGATCGATGCGGCCAAGGTTCGAGCGATGGCGGCGAGCGGGACGAGCGGGAAGGTGAGCGGGTATCGATGGAGGTTGACGATTTATAACGAGCGAGGCGCGCACGACGCGGGGCCGATGGCGCCGCCGGGAGGCGCGTGTGCGGCGGAATCCGTGTCGTGGAGTCCGTGTGGGCGTTTGCTCGCCGCGTGTTCGCGCAAGTCTCGCGTGATTCACTGTTGGGACGTGAGCGCGGGGACGTACTCGCCGTTGGGCGGCGGCGCCGCGGGCGTCTCCGAGGTCGCCTTCAGTCCGTGCGGTGGGTACCTGTTCGCCGCGCACGTCGGTGAGGGATTCTCCGTGTGGCGATGCGATGACATGACGTGCCGAAAGTGGAGCACGAACGGTCGCGAGGTGACCGCCGTGGCGTGGGGCGCGGTGAAGGGCAAACGCGGCCGCGCGCCGGTGGCGCTCGTTGCCACGCGCGGCTCAGTCAAACTCTCCGCCGTGCACCTCTCCCCGCGAGACGCCGTGAGCGAGATCGCGGCGCATGTCTTACCTCTAGAACTTCCAGACATCGTCGCGTCGTCGTCCGAGTCGGGTTCGAGCGACCGCGACATCGCCGACATGGCGTGGGACGCATCGAGCTCGCGTCTCTGCCTCATTCTCCGAGGCGGCGAAAAGGACGGTGTCGTCGCCGTCTACGCCACGCGCACCCTGAACATCGTCAGCGCCAGTCTCATCGGGTACTTTGACTCCCCGGACGACGACGCGAACGCGCGCGCGAGGGCGACGGCGCTGCGCGTCTCCACCCCGCGTCCCGTCGGCGCGGGTCGCATTCGAGCCACCATCGCCGTCGCCTTCGAGACCGGCGACGTCGCGCTCGTCCCGCTCACCTTTGTCGATCCCGAGCGCTCGGAGTAACGCGCGATTTGTCGTTGAAACGCACGTACGCACAGCTTTTCTAAATATGCTCGCGCGCGTTCTCGCCCGTCGCTCGCCGTCCCGCGTCAGTGTCCGACGCCCCCCGCCGTCGCGACGTCCATCATGGCCGCCCTCGCGCGCGCGGCGTCCATCACTGAGCGGCGCACCTCTCCGTCCCGCGCGCGTCCGTCGCCGCGCCGCGCGTCCGTCGCTCGCGCCAAGAAACAAAATTTGTTCGATGGCGTCATCGACATGCTCGAGGGCGGCCGTAAGCTCCGTCGGTGGTACGGTTCCGACAGTTCCGTCGGCGACGGCACGCGCGCGGACGACCCTATCGACGACGTGGTCGACGACGAGGCGTCGGAGGAGGACGAACGGGACGTCGAGCTGGACACGCCCAAGACGTCCATATTGGTGACGGACGCCGTCGGCGGCGGCGGCGTGGGCGAATCCGTCGTCATGCGATTGGTGCTCGCCAAGGCGTCCGTCGTCGCGGCGTGCGATGGAGACCGAATCGCGCTGGCAGAGACGCGGTTCGGGCCGTACGTTAACGTGGCAAGTAACGAGTGGAGCGCGGGGGCGCGGTTGAACGGCGTGCGCGCGGTGGTGGTGACGGGGTCGCTGGAAAACGAGCTTCTCGACGCGTGCGTGCGACGTGGGGTGAAACATCTCGTCCTCGTGTCGAGCGCAAAGAGCGCGTCGGGTGGGTTGTTCGCGGACGCGGACGTGCGGGCGAGAGGGGATCGCGGGCGAGAGGCGCGCGCGCGAGCGAGCGGTTTGGCGGTGACGGTGGTGCGACCGTGCGCGGTGCGTCGCGAGCCCGGAGGCGAGAGAGAGATCGTGTTGGGGCAAGGAGACGACATGTCTGGAGATGTCTCCGTCGAGGATCTCGCCGAGACGTGCGCGCGCGCGCTGACGCGTCCACCGAAACCGGGACAGACGCTCGCGTTTGAGGTGCGAAACGGCGCGCCGACGTCGAGCGCGCCGGATTGGAAAGCCATGTTCGCCTCGCTCGAGATCGCGTAGTAGTACACCTAGAAACCGCCGCGCGCGCGTCTCCACAACTCGACATCACCACTACAATCTACATCTATTCTACCGGTATTCCGTATTATTCACGCCCACGCGCCTCGCCACGTTCTTCCCAACGCCGTCGCCGCCTCGCCCACGACGCTCTCAAACTCCCCACCCACGTCGTCCATCGCGTCGTCCAGCGTCGATAGCCCCGACAACTCCTTCGCGAACGCCACCCACACCGCGCACGTCGCCATGAAGACGCCCACCGTGAGCGCGCGAAGCGAGTATCCTTCCTTGGTCGCCCGCTCGCGCGCGTGCTGCGTCCCGGACGACGACGCGAGCGTCTCCTCCGTCGCGCCGAGGAGTCGATCGGACTCGCGCGCGGTCGACGACGACATGGCCGTCATTCGCGCGCTCGTTCGTCGCGCGTCGGCGAGGTGAGGCGCGCGCGGGCGAGTGTCGCGCGCGGGCGCACCCATTCGGAGGAGCTCAACACTATCTTCTATGTCTATTTCTACCGTATCGACTTTGTCTACGCGAAATTACTCAGCGGCACGAGCGTCTGCGGGGACGACGGCGCGCGACAGAGCGGACACTCGGGTTTTTTACTCGTCCACCCGGCGATGCATCGCCAACAGAAGACGTGCCCGCACGGCGTGGCGGCGGGCGCGCGTCTCGACGAGAGACAGAGCGCGCACTTGGCGGCGACGAGCGGCGACGCGGTGGACGACGATGGACGATCGGTATCGCCGCCGACGACGCGGCCGAAGACGTCGCGTTCGATGACGACGACGTCGCGTTCGATGGGCGCGTCCGCGGCGGGAGTGCCGTCGGCTTCGTAACACGTCGAGGTCGACGCGCGCGTCGACGCCGACGCGGAGGACGCGGAGGACGCGCGTCCCGCGCTCGCGAGCGCGTATGCGTGTTCGCACGCGACGACGGCGAGTTGAAACGCAATGAACGCACCCAACACGGCGTAACTCGGTCGCTCTTCGCCCGCGTACGCCCCCGTGAAGGCGCGCCGCACGCCGGCGGCGCGACAACTCCACTCGTAATACTCGCCGTACGCGTAAAACAATGCCACGTGCGCCGCGTTCGCGAATCCACCTCTCGCGTCGATCATCTGCGCCCCGTGCGAGAGATTCTCGCTCACCGATCGTCCGTCGCCGCGCTCGATGCGTTCACCCGCGAGCGCGAGCGCGGTTCTCGCCGCCGCGTCCGCCGCGCGCGCGCGCGTCGACGCCCCGTCCTCGAGCGTCACGCCTCGCTCGACGTTTCGCACCACGCGTCCTCGAAGCGCGCGCACGATCTCTTCCCCGAACGCGCTCACGAGAAATCGCGTCCACCGCGCCCGCGGACCGGGCGCACCGCCGCTCGCGTCTCGACACGTCAAGTCGCAATATTCCTCACCGAGCGTCCTCGTCCCCGCGAGCGACGTCAGCGCCGGGTACAGCGCGCCTCCGACGGCGCGAATGACCCCGGCGTAGCGAACGCAAAATCGAGGACCCGCTGCGCGCGCGCACGCGTCGCTGAATCGTTCGGCGACGAGCTAGGCGACGACGAAACCACCGGGTCGTTAGTCAGTCACGTCTGCGCGCGATTGCGCACGCGAGACGCGCGAGAGACGCGAGCGACGCGCGAGACGACGCGTCGAGACGCACCGTCGCGTACGTATCGTCCTTTTGCGCCGCGCGCACGATGTCCGGCTGCGCCGCGGGAGGGAATCCGAGCGACGCCATGAAATCGAAAGTCAAAGCGCGCCCGAGTGACGACGACGACGTCGACACACCGCGCCCTCGGCCGTGTCGACCGACGGACGGACGGCGACGCGACGACGACGGCGATACTTCCGTCACCGTCGTCGTCATGACGCGCGCGTCGTCGTCGTCGTCGGTCGAGACGGTGCCGCACGAGAAATCACCGCCCGACGCGCCGATGACGAAAACCATCGCGCGACGCGGCGACGACGGCGCGCGCGTCGTCCCGCTCGGCGCCACGTGTTACGGTACGTCTCCTCGTCCTCGCGCGCGCGCCGTTCGACGAGACATCGCGACGCGAGCGCGGACTGACTTTCAGCCGTCGGGACCGTCGACAGCGCACTTTTCGTTGCGAGACGCCGAGACGGGCGACGTCGTCCGAGACACGCGCGCCGACATGGAACCGGTGCAATTCGTCGTCAGCGAACGGTTCGGACTGAACGACGCGCTCGTGGACGGACGAAGGGCGGGGGCGAACGTCGAGGCGATGGACGCGTGCGCGCGGACGATGACGTCGGGCGAGCGGGCGACGTTCGACGTGCCGGCGTCGTTGGCGTACGGCGAGGAGGGACACTTTTCGTTTCCGAGCGTGGGGAAGAATAGACGATTGATTTTAGATTTAGAGATTTTAGACGCGAGAGGGAGCGCGGAGGCGCCGGAGCGCGTGCAGAGGGATATGACGTACGAGGAACGCGTCGCCGCGGCGAGAGGACATCGAGCGAGAGGAAACGAGTTGTTCGTCGCCGGGGACGCGGCGCGGGCGATTCGTGAGTATTCTATGGCGTTGACGTACTTGACGGAGGATTTCATGATGCAATTGTTCGACAAGTACGAGGAGGAGGCGCACGCAGAATTCGTCGCCGTGCACGGAAATTTAGCGGCGGCGCATTTGCGTCTTAAATCGTACGCCGACGTGTTGACGCACGTCGCGTTCGTGTTAAAGGTGGACGAGGCGAACGCCAAGGCGTATTACAGACGAGGCAAGGCGCGGTTCGCGCTCGGACAAGAGGACGCCGCGCGCGAGGATTACGTGCGTTCACAGAGACTCGCCGGCGGTAAAGACGCCGCCGTCGCCGTGGCGATTCGCGAACTCGACGCCGTCGTTCGAGCTCGCGAGCGCGAATCCGGCAAAGCCTTCAAGGGCATGTTCGGCAACGCGTCGACGAACGCTCCGAAACCGAATGACGACGCGTCGGCGACGCCACAGACCGAATCTCGTCTCGGCGTCTTCGGTCGAGTCGCGTCGTTTTTCGGCGCATCGAAACAATGACGCGCTTCCCGAGACACCGCGAGAACGTCTGCTCCACATTCTCACGCGCGCGGTTCGCCATGCGTGACGACAAAGAACCATCGAAAACGATGTCTGGCGCCGACGCGCTCGTCGACGTCGCCATCGCGTCCGGCGTCGAGGTGTGTTTCGCCAATCCGGGCACATCAGAGATGCACCTCGTCGGCGCGCTGTCCCGTCGTCCCGAAGACGTCAAGAGCGTCCTCGTGTTGCACGAAAACATCGCCTCGGGCGCCGCCGACGGGTTTGCGCGCGTACGCGGACGCTCCGGTGGACGCGCGATGACGCTGTTACACTGTTACGTCGGTCTGGCGAACGCGCTGTCGAATTCGCACAATGCGTCGAGAGGACGGAGTCCCGTCGTTCACGTCGTCGGGGACACGTCGACGTTTCACCGCGGACGCGGCGCGTTGCTCGATAACGACGTCGAGGCGTTGGCTAAGACGGTGTGTGAACACGGCGGCATCGTGCGCGCGTGCGGCGTGCCGGAATCCATTCCGATGAACGTCGTCGACGCGTTCGAGGCGAGCGCGACGAGACGCGCCGTGTCGACGCTCGTCGTGCCGCACGACGCGTCATGGTCCGACGTGCCGATGGAGGCGGTTCGCGACGCCGTCGCTCGAGCCGAGGCGATAACAAACGTATCGCGCGCGGGGGCAATGACGACGCGCGGCGGAGACGTGTCGGAATCGATTCGCGCGTTTTTACGAAACTTGTTGAGATGCGTGAAATCGCGAGCGCCGGGGGACGAATGTTTGTTTTACGTCGGCGGCGACGCGACCGGGGAAGAAGAATTACGACTCGTGCAAGACATCGCCGACGCGCTCGGTGCCGACGTCACGTGTGAGTGTTTCTTCACCGCCATCGAACGCGGTGGAGATTTACCTCGTGTGTCGCGCGCGCCGTACTTTCCGAAGGACGCCGTCGCCGCGTTTGATCGATACAAAGTCGTGTGCTTCGTCGACGTTCCGAAACCGCCGGTGGCCATGTTTGGATACCGAGACGCGCCGTCAACGCTGTTCAATCAACCCGACGACGACGTGTGGATCATCGACGCGCCGCCTCGAATGAAGATTGTGGACATTTTACGGGCGTTGCGAGACGAAGTCGCGGGCGGCGAACGCACGGCGAGCGACGTCTCGCGAGGCGTGCGAGACGTCGTGCTCGACGTGTTGACGCGCTCGGCGGAGGACTTCGACGAGTCGGCGTCGTTTTGGAGTCAAGGGATGACGAGCACCAAGGCGGTGACGCTGATGGAAAAGTTGTGTCGGGAATTCGACGTGAAATTGAACTCAACCGTCGTCTTCGATCACAACACGTTGTCGTCGCTCGCCGAGCACGTGGCGGAAACACTCGGCGTGTCGATGCCTTCGCCGTCGCCTCCGACCAAACCGACGACGAAGCGCGCGCAGCACTCGAGTCCGAAATCACCGCTCAACGTGTCGGAGTCGCCGCCGGACGCCGCGTTGACGGCGGCGAGCGCGTGCGCCGTCGTCGCCGAATGTCAACCCGCCGATTGCGTCGTCGTAGACGAATCGCTCACCTCTGGTTCGACGTATTGGAACGTCAGCGCTTCCTCGCCGCGATTCACGCACATCACGCTCACCGGCGGTTCCATCGGGTTCGCACTCGCCGCGAGCGTCGGCGTCGCCGTCGCCGCGCCGGAGCGACAAGTCGTCGCCCTCGTCGGCGACGGTTCGGCCCACTACGCCATTCAAGCGCTCTGGACGCAGGCGAGAGAACAACTCGACGTCATCACAGTCGTCATGAACAACGCCAAGTACCAGATTCTCGAGCTCGAATTAGCGATTCAGGGCGTGGCGTGCGCGTCGAAAACGCTGACAAACCTCGACGATCCTCGCGTCGATTTCGTCAAAGTCGCGGAAGGATACGGCGTTCGCGCGTATCGAGCCAAGACGACGGATGCATTTCGACGCGCGTTTTCGCGCGCGCTCGAGGAAAAAGGACCCACGCTCATCGACGCCGTCTTATCGAACGAATGATTCATCGCGCACGTGTTACAACATCTACTTCTTTTACATTGGCGTCGTTTCGTCGACTCGTTTCGTCAACTCTGCGACTCCATGCGCGTCTGCGCCGCCGCCATTTTTCGCGTCTCGTTCACCTCGTGCGTCACGTATTTTCGACTCTTAGCAAATCGCGCGTTTTCCTCGCGAACGCGCGCGTCCAACGCGTGCGCCGCCTCGAGTCGTCGGCGCAGGGCGTCGACGACGTCGGCGTCCGAGGGCGCGTCGACGGATTCTTCCAAAAATCGCACGATTCCGTCGACACCATCGATGACGGCGTCGACGTAGCCTCCGATGGTGGCGCGACGCACGAGCGTCTCGGCGTCGCGCGCGCTCGGAACGCGTAAAATCCGCGCCGCGTCCTCGAGAGAAAGCGTCGAGTACGTCTCGGCCAATCCGCGCACTCGTTCGGCGAGAACGCGTTCTCGCAACAGATCCACGAGTCCCGCGTTACCATCCGCGGCGTACGTCTCGGCGTGTGTCTCGGCGACGCGCTCGTACTCTTCGACGGAACACGATGCGAGCGCCGCCCGCATCTCGGCGTACGCGTCGAAATCTCTCGACGCCGCGTACCGCGTCACCGGCGACGACGTGTACGGAGGCAAAAAATCCATCCGCGAGAGATCCGCGAGCGACTTCTTCGCCGACAACGCGCACGCCAAGACGTACTTCTTCAACGCCGCCGCCGCGATGGCGCTCAACGCGTTCGCCGGAGCCGTCACCGCATCTCGAAACCATCTCGCGGCGTCGTCGTACCGCTTCCTCGCCAAGTGCGCGCGTCCGCCGTAGTACCTCGAAAGCAAAAAGTCCGTCGCCTCGAGACACGTCGCCTCGGCGTCGATCTCGATCGCGTGCGTTTCATCCAACAGTCCCGACGCGTCGACGTCGTCGTACGCCTTGGCGCGACACATGACGCGCAACAGACACGCGTCCTGCGGCGTCGCCGCGCCGCTCGCCTCAACGCCGTCTCTCGCGTGCGCCCTCGACGCCACCAACGCGTCTCGACACGCCTCATACGTCACTCCACCCGCGCGTCCGCGACACCAACACTCGCTCAAACCTCTCGAGACATCGGCGACGTCGCGTCGCGTCGCGTCGACGTCGCCGCTCGCGAGCGCCGCCAACGCCGCCGCCGCTCGAGACGCGAACGCCGCGTCATCCACCTCGGCGCGCGCGCACGCGTCGGCATCGCGCATGTTTTCATCCTCCTCCTCCTCGCGCGCCTCTTCTTCACCGCCGACGTCGACGTCGACGCATAGTTCCGTCCACGACGTTTTTCGTCTCGCGCGCGCGAACGCCGCCGCCGCCGCGACGCCGAATCCCGTCGCCGCCTCGCTCGCCGCGTCCAACGCCGCCCACCACGCGGTCGCCCGGTCGACATCGAGCGTCGAGGCGAGCGCGCAACGCACGAAATCGTCCACGACGTCTCGCGCGCGCGTCGGTCGACGCGGATGATGAGGATGACGACTGGTGGTGGATTGATGTTGATTCTGATTCGTCGCGCGACGCGCGCGGTCGACGGACGCGGTCGGCGGCGACGACGCGATCGTCGCGGTCGTCTCGGTCGCGCGCGATCCCTCGCGCGCGGCGAGCCACGCGTCGCGCGCGCGTTCGGCGGTCGTCATGAATGTCGTCACACTGTGACGCGACGGTTTGCATTTACTGATGACGCCGACGCGCGCGACGTTCGCGAGCGCGCCGACGCCGACGCGCGCGCGCGTCACGCGCGCGTCGACGCCGCGCGCGTCTCGACGCGCGTTGACGCGCGCGCGAGCGGTGGATGACGATGATGATTCGGATGACGTCGTCGAGGCGACCATCGTCTCGACGCCGCCGCCGACGGACGCCGCCGACGACGCGCCGACGATTCGCGTCGACTCGCGCGGGTCCGGCGAGTACGAACGTCGCGCGCGCACCGAGCCGAGACGATTCGTCGTCGCCGAGGGTGAGCTGTTCAACGTCGCCGCGGCGTCGGCGCCCATCGCGTTGCGTCTGACGAGCGGGTTGACGTGCGACGGGTACTCTGTGCGATTGGTGGACGGGGAGGTGGCGGCGGGGACGTACTCGTTGTGGTCTGGGAACGGGAAACACGTCGAGGAAACGTCGGACGTCGCCAAGTTTCCGAGACCGAGCGCGCCGCTGAAAATTTACAATTTACACGGGTGTCCGTTTTGTAAAAAAGTGCGCGAGGCGGTGATTAGCTTGGATTTGGACGTCTTGTATTACCCGTGTCCGAGGGATGGACCCGAGTACAGAGCGTTCGTGCGCGCGGATGGAGGCAAGGCGCAGTTTCCGTACCTGATCGATGAAAACACGGAACCTCCGACGAAGATGTACGAGAGCGACGCCATCATCGAGCACCTGTACGAGAAATACGGTCCGGGCAAGGCGAACATCGGGCCCGCGCTCTCGAGCGGTGCGCTCACGAATCTGACGGCTGGGCTCAGTCTCTTGCCTCGATTTGGGAAAGGGTCGGCGTACTCGCCGTCGAAAAAGCCGGAGAACATGAAACCTCTCGTGTTTTGGGGGTACGAGGGATCGCCGTTTTGCGCCTTGGTGGCGGAGAAATTGTGCGAGCTCGAACTTCCGTACTTGCAAAGGAGCGTCGGCCGCGGGTCTCCCAAGCGTCAAGAGTTGTATGACAAGCACGGCATGTTTCAGGTCCCGTTTCTCCAGGATCCGAATACGATGATCGAGATGTTTGAAAGCAAGGATATCGTCGATTACTTGCAGGAAACGTACGCGGCGTGACGCGATTCTTCTCGAATTCGAGGCACATGTACTGTACTTTACCGATTCAATTTTAATGTTTATCGCTACTGCGGCTACTCGCATCATCGAACGCGTCCGTATCATCGCTTTGAATACACGGGAGGCGTTCCCTGCGTGACGCGACAATATTTTAACAATTGCGCCTGAATGTTTTGTCCCGGACGCTCTTGACCTTTGAGATACGGTTCCAATTCGGCGAGCGTCCAGCGCGGTTTCACCTCCCAGAGCGACTTGAATCGCAACTCGGGCTCGCGCGAGAGATCCGTCGCGACGAGCGTGCGCACGAACGCCTCGTCGGAGCGGTCGGAACGTTCGATGAGCGCCATGCCGGCGAGGTATTCCTCCTTGATCTCCACGTCGCCGAGACCGTTTTCGTTCATCTTCGCGCGCCACGCGTCCATCACATCCGCCAGACGCCACTGCTTCAAACCGGTGCCGTCTCTCAACACGCGCTCGACGAGCGCGCGGCTCACCTTTTCCTCGTCCATCGTCCACGTGACGCCGTCCTCGTTCGGCGACGCGAACGCGTGCAGGGTGTTTCGAGCCATCTCCGGGATGAATCCGTCGCCCACCATGGCGTCGACGACGTCCGCCTCGGGCAACGCGTTCCTCGGCCACCCGTTCCCGCTCGCGCTCACCGCCAACATCGACAGCGCGTGCAATCGATACTCCGGTTTTACGCCTCGCCACTTGCCATCGATCTCGATCGCCGCGAGCTCGTCGTTGAGACACGCCAAGATTTGCGTCTCGCTCGCCTGCACGCGTTCGTCCAACGCTTCAAAATCAAACCCGTCGCCCTCCCCCGTCTCCATCTCATCCTCACCGCCGTACGCCACGCTCGCCATCATCGATCGCAAACGATCCAATTTCGGCGCGATCTCCGTCAAATCCAAGTGCGAGCGCGCCTCCGCGCGCACAGTCGCGCGCTTCTTCCCCGACGCCTCCGCGGCGTCCGCGGCGTCCTCGTCCGCGGCGTCATCCTCTTCACCCCTCAACGGCGGTCCGACGATCAATAACTGATTCGACGTCTCCACGCGCTTCACCTGATACGTCTTGCTCTTCGTGCACACCACCGCGACGTCGTCCGGCCCACCCTTGAACCGCACGAAACCGTCGCTCGACACGATCTCATCCAAAATGGCATCATCCACCTCCAACAGTTCGAGCCCCGCGCGCTCGTACCCGTCCGCGGCGACGAGCTCGAACTCCTCATCGTCTGCGGTGATGAATTCACCGTCCACGAGCGCGTCTCTCGGGCCCATGGCGACGCGCGGTGCGGCCGAGAGTGTCGACGCCCATTCCTCGTTTTTTGTGCTCGTCGTCAGTCGACGCCGCGGCGATGGGCGCGGACGGGAAGACGTCGCGCGAGGAGCGCAGAAAACAGCGCGAGCTCGAGGAGGGACGAAAGGTGCGTGCGGAATCGATCGCGCGCGCGCGTCGGGCGTGCGTCGCGCGACGCGCCGACGGGAACGGACGTGAGGTGACCCCGGCGGCGTTGGGCGAAGAATTGACGCGAGAAGAATGCGCGCGCGAGCGCGAACGGACGAACGACTGACGACGCGCGCGACGCGACGTGTTTCGCACAGGCTGGTCTGATCCCGCACGAGCTCGATGAGGATGGGAACGCGATCAACCCGCACATTCCTCAGTTTATGGCCAAGGCGCCGTGGTATCTCAAGCAAGAGGCGCCGGGATTGAAGCATCAAAAGGCGCCGCAAAAGGAGGCGGAGAGCGGTGATTGGTACAAGCGAGGAGTGACGACGCACCGAGCGACAAAGTTTCGAAAGGGGGCGTGCGAGAATTGCGGCGCGATGACGCACACGAAGAAGGATTGTTTGGAGAGACCGCGCAAGGTGAGCGCGAAAAAGTCGCAAAAGGACATCGCGGCGGATGAGTACGTGCAACCGGAGTTGAAGCTCGGGTTCGAGAGTAAGCGGGATCGGTACAACGGGTTCGACGCGGACGATTACTCCAGGGTGGTGGAGCGGTACGAGGCGGCGGACGCGATGAAGCAAAAGTTGGCCAAGCAAAAGGAGTTGGAGAAGGCGTTTCGCCGCGCGAATAAAAAAGAGGACGACGCGAGCGATGACGATTCGGACGATTCGAGCTCGGACGAGGATGACGACGCCAAGGTTGGCGATAAAGCTGCCACGGGGTTCTCGAACGTCAAGCGCGCGGTGCGGGCGCCGGGCGGCGGCGCCTCGGGAACGGTGCGCAACTTGCGCTTGCGCGAAGACACGGCCAAGTATTTGCTCAACTTGGACGTCAACTCGGCGTATTACGATCCGAAGACGCGTTCCATGCGTGAAAACCCGCTTCCGAACGCGGACCCGAAGGATAACTTTTTCCGAGGCGATAACGCGGTACGAAACGACGGCCAGGTGGTGGAATTCGAGAGCATGAATCGACACGCGTGGGAACAGGCGGAAACCGGCGGACCGAGCGCGATTCACATGCAAGCCGCGCCGTCGCAGGCTGAGGCGCTTTACAAACAGTTCAAAGAGAAGAAGGAAAAGCTCGCTGGACAAAACAAGCAAAACATCATGGAAAAATACGGCGATGCGAGTTCGGGCAAGGCGCTTCCGGATGGTTTGGCGCTCGGACAAACGGAACAGTACGTCGAGTACGATCGAGCCGGGCGTCTCATCAAAGGCGTGGAAAAGGCGGCGGTGAAGAGTCGTTACGAAGAGGATGTCTTTTTGCAAAACCACACGACGGTGTGGGGGTCGTTTTGGGAAGCCGGTCGTTGGGGTTACGCGTGCTGTAAGAGCTTCGTGAAGAACTCGTACTGTACGGGCGAACAAGGCGCCGTGGCCGCGCTCGAGAGCGAGAACATGATGGCGAACAACGTCGCGAACAAGCGCGCCGCGGAAGAGGCGAACGAAAAGCGAGCCAAGTCTCAGCTCGACGCCACGACCAAGCAGAGCGATTTGTGGGGAAGCGAAGTGAAGGACGACGTGCAAATCGATCCCGAAAAGCTTCTCGAGGCTTTGAAGCGACAAGACGAGCGCGAAGACGATCACAAGCGCGGTGGAAAGAGCGGCAAGAACAAGCGTGGGTACAACGTCACGCACGACTCGCAAGTCACCGCGGAGGACATGGAGGCGTATCGCATGAAGAAGCGCGCGTTTGAGGATCCCATGAACAAGGCGTCCACCACCGGCACGGATGGTTACGATTTGGTGTAAACGCGCCGAGTGAACGATGGCGGCGACGGCGACGACGAGTAGAATGTAGGGGCTAAATTGTACTTTTTTCATAGCATGCGCGAAATCATCACACGGCGATTTCCTCGGCGAGGTTCGTCTCGACCGAGCTCACCTTCTCGATCCATCCGTCCAATCGATTCGCGAGCTCGGCGATTTGCGAGCGCAGCAACACGCGCGGCTGCACCCACGTCACGGTGACTTTGCTCTCCACTTGGTCGATGATGCCCTCGATGAGATGCACGCTCAACGCCTTCATGAGCAAGTACTCCACCCCGTCAATGGTCAACTTGGTCTTCGCCGCGATGTCGCTCAGGGAAATCTCGCGATGATCCGCCGGTAAGTGGAAGATGATCTGCAGCAAGGACAAGATGGTGATTTTTTCTCTCAGCTTGCGCTCGTTCGCCACGAGCGCCGGCTGCGCGTTCAACGAAGACGCGTGCTTGACGCATAACTCGTCGTACTTGTGCAAATCTCCCTCGTTGAACGCCTTGACGACGTCCATCAACCAAACGAACGGCCCATCACTGATGCTCTCCACGATCGGGTGCGCGAGAAGTTCCGCAAAGTTGTACACGTTCTCCCCGAGCAAGGCGGCGAGACACAAATCTACGCTCAGCGCCACGCGCGTCTCCGTCGGCAACAGCTCGCACGACACGTACGCTAAATACAACATTCCAGACTTGTAGAACTCGGCGTAATTCTCCCTAACCTTGTGATACCGACTCGCGACGTAATGAAACGCCGCGCTCACGCTGGGATCCGGCGCCGCTAACGCCTCCAACGCCTCTTTATCGTCCGACGTCACCGCGCGCTTGGCGTAGTCCAAATCCCCATCCATCAACTTCAACAGCGTCACGTGCGCCGAAATGTACACCTCCGGCTCCTTCGCCTCGTCCCCGTGCGCCGCGACCAATCTCGCGCTCGTCTCCGTCAAAAACTCCATCGCCTCACCCCTCGCGCCCTCCCCGAACCCGTCGCTCACCGCCACCGCCACGTGCGCCGTCTTCAACGGATTCAATCGCGTCTCCACCTCTCGCACCACGCCCTCGTACAACCCACGCAAACCTCCCGACACGCGCGCGCGTATCGTCTCGCTCACCGGCGGCGCTACCGCGCGTTCGATGGCGAGCGTGAGCTCGTGCCACAGCTTGCGTTCGCGCAAATCTCGGATCACGACCAACGCCTCGCGCGCCTCGTCGCCGCCGTCTCCCGAGACGGCCGCGATCGCGCCCTCGAGAAACGCCGTTCCGGCAGCATCGTTCGGCGTCGTCATCTCTCGTTCGCCGTGCGACGCCACGGTACGTCAGCGCGCGCGTCGATCTGTCGATCTGTCGTCATTCGTCGCCTCGTCGCGGTCTCGTCGATCTTCACGCGCGCGCTCGCCCCGCGTCGCCGCTCGCCGTCCGTCCTCGAGAGACGATGCGCCGAACCGCGCTCGCCGCGTTCGCGCGCGCGCTCGCGCCGAAGGCGCGTCCCGCGTCGCGCGCGACGGTCGTCCCCGCGACGCCGCCGGTCCTCTCGACGCGTCCCGGTCGCGCGTACGCGCGCGGTGACGACGCGTCGTCGACGACGACGACGACGACCGGTGACGACGCGTCCACCGTCGCCGACGACGTCACGGACGCGCGATTGGCGCGCGCGTCCGCCGAGTCGACGACGTCTTCATCTTCGGCGCGCGGCGGCGGCGAGTCGACGCGACCGGCGCGACTTCGACGCGATCGTCTCTATTACCCGGGTCAAACGTACTCGCCCGGTGATTTAGCGCCGTTGACCGAACGTTCGGCGCCCGTGACGCACACGGCGGCGGGGAAGACTGTGAAAAATCCCATGCGAGGAAAGGCGGCGGAGACGTCGCTGTTGCGGCGCGCGAACGCCGAGGACGCGAGGTTTTTGACGCAATTCGTGAGCGATACGGGGAAGATTTACCCGAAACGGCGACTCGGGGTGAGCGCCAAGGCGCAGAGGAAGATTGCGAAAGCCATCAAAACGGCGCGGCAGATGGGCATTCTTCCGTACACGTCTAGGTTACCGCAGTTTCAACGCGCGAGGGAAAACTCGTGAGCGACGCCGAGGGGCGAGGCGGCGAGGCGCCAAATTTAGAAGACGTCACGCGCGTCACAACGACGCGAGGCGCGTGTTATACACATTCAACGTACTAGTACAACAGATTACGCACGCACGCTCGATCGATCGGATGGTGTCCATCGGAGGAGACGCGAGTGCGAGAGCGCTCTCGAGGGATGAAGACGCGCTCGCCGCGTGCGCGAGGGCGCAGGCGGAGGTTGACGCGCTCGTCGACGCGGTCGCGCGGCGTGAACGCGAGCTCATCGATATCGATGCGAAAATCGTGCGCGCGAAAAGCGAGCGCGCGAGGTGCGACGCGCAGAGACGGCGCGAGGACGTCGCGGCGGCGAGACTCTCCGAGGCGCTCGCCGAGGCGCGCGCGCGCGGACTCACCGAACGTCGCGCCGCGCACGACGCGTGGACGCGCGCGCGCGCGCGACCAACGTATACCGCGATGAGTGCGACGTCGGTCGTCACGTCCGCCGCCGTGCGTCGAGATTTTCGCGAAAAATCTCTCGCGCTCGCCGCCGCCGCCGCGAACGCCTCGACGACGTGACGCGAAGAAAATCTCTCGAGCTCACCCACCGCCGACCGACGCGCGCGCGTCTCGACTCAACCCCGTCGACGATCGTTCGTTCAAATACACCATCGCGTCGCCCATCACCCGCTCGATCTCCTCCAATTCCCCTCGCGCCCGTTCGCCGTCGGCTCTCGCGCTCTCCGCGCCTCGCCTCGCGCGCGTCTCCGCCTCCTCCAGCGTCATCTCCGCGCGAAATCCCAAGCCGACGTCCACGAACACGCGTGCCGCGCTCGTCGCGCGCCCTCGAGCGTGCACGCCGCCCCCGACGTCCACGAGCGCGTCGAATCCATCGTCTGGGCGCGCTCTCGACCGCAGCGATGAAATTTTCTCGATGAGCTCGCGCCACTGCGTTTCGTCCTCGCGCGCCTCCTCGAGCGCGCGCGCGGCGGCGTCGCGCGCGGGAACCAATCGTTCGCGCACGCGCGTCGCGATCGCGGCGTCCGCGGCGTCGACGCGCATGGCGCGCCGTGACGTGACGTCGTCATTGCTCGCCTCCTCGACCGCATGGCATCGACGACGACCGCCATCTCGACGTCGCGCGTCGCCGCGCGCGACCGCGCCGTTCGGCGACGCGCGTCTTCCGTCTCTCGCGCCGCCGCGCGCGCCGTCGACGCGGACGTCGACGATGGATCAACGTCACTCGCGGCGAACCGGCGCGCCATGATGATCCTGACGACGCTCGCGTCCGCGCTCGCGCCCGTCGCGCGCGCGTCCGCCACCGCCGCCGCCGCCGACGATGATGATGGATTCATCGCCTCGCGCGACGGGTTGCGTTACAAGGATTTCAAAGTCGGCGACGGTCCCGAGGTGTTCGCGGGCGACGCCGTCGTCATCGTGTTTTCGGCGCGCGCGCTGCCGACGGACGGCGGCGACCCCACGGTTCGACGCATGGGCGAGACGTTCGATCCTTTCGTAGTCGGTGGTGCGGGCGCGAGCGCGAGTAAGGGATTTAAATTGGAGGTCGGGTCGCCGACGAACGATATCGTCGAGGGATGGGAGCGCGCGTTCGAGGGTGACGAAAATATGCCGCGGATGAAAATCGGCGGAAAACGCGCGGTGAGGATTCCGCCGAGTCTGGCGTACGGGGAACGGGGGCATCACTGTCGAGACGGCGTGCGGAGCGCGTGCGAGGTGGCGCCGGGACAGAGCGTGGAGATTACATTTGAGATTTTACGGTACACGTAGGCGAGCGAGCGAAGACGCGACGGCGGTACGGGTACGTCATTGTATTACGATTCTTGTTATTGATTATCCATCGGGCGTTCGTCGTCGTCGTCGTCGTCGAACGGCGCGGGCGGGGCGGTCGCGAGTCCTTTCTCGATCATCCACTTCGGCGGCGGCGCCTTCCAAAAAGTCGATACGGACGCTGGCGAGATGCCCCGACTCTTGACTTCAAACACCTCGTCTTCCCTGACACACGCGCCGACGGCGACGACGTACACGCGATCGTCACCACCGTCCCCTTCGCGCGCGCAGAACACCTCGACGAAGACGACGACGTCGGGATCTTGTAAATCGACGCGCACCTCGCACGCCGCGTCCTCCGCCGCGAACGCCTCCTTCACCGCCTCCGCCACGCGCGGCGTCAATCGTCGTCGACCGTGCGCCGCGTCTTCCGCGCTCGACGCCGTGACACCACTCTTTACATCCGACGACCCATCGTCCAAACGACGATACACCACCGCGAATGACACGCATTTCCCGCGCGCTTTTTCGCTTCGCCGTCTCGCGCCGGCGACGCACCTCGCGCACGCCGCGCGCGTCCCAGCCTCATCCCCAGCCTCGAACGCGCCGTCGATCGGGTACATCTTCTCCAAAAACCTCGACCCGGCCATCTCCCCCGATCGTATCAGACGCATCGCCTCCCGCGTCGTCGCCGCGGCGTCCATCCTCGCGCCCGCCGCCGCCGCTCGCAAGAGCACCGCGCCGCGTCCCGGAAGTTTCACCGGTTCCAGCGTCACCTCGCCCGCGCCCATCGCCCGCGCGAGCGCCCGCGCGAGATATTTCGACGCCGAGTGTTCCCTCGATCGCGCGCACGTCGCGAACACGGCGCCTCGAAACGCGTCGGCGTCGATGAATGTTCGGAGCGCGCCGTACGCGAACCGTCCCAACGTCGTCTTCGCATCCATCGTCGTCGTCGTCTCGCGCGCGCGCTTGGCGTCGCGACGCTCGGCGTCGTCGTCACCGTCGTCGCCGTCCGGCGCGCGTCGGCGCATCTGCGACTCGGCCGCGCGGCGAAGCGCGTCGTCCATCGTCGACGTCGCGTCCAAAAATGACATTCGTCACACATCCACCCGCGCGCGTTCGTCGTCCGTCTCGACGACGCGCGCGCGACGACGGTCTCGACGACGACGGCGCGCGTCGCGAGTGGGGTCTCGTTCGCATCGCCGAGACGCGCGGCGTGTAAGACGAACGACGGTGGCGACGGGACGCGGATGAAGATGAAGAAGTTGGTGCGCCGGATGATGATGATGACGACGACGACGTCTGGACGTCGCGCGTCCGGTCGTCGCACGAGCGCGACGTCGTCGAGCGAATCTTCGTCGTTCTCGACGTCGTCGTCGTCGTCGCGCGTCCCCGCCGTGCGCGCGCCGTTCGCGCCCTCGGGCGACCAACCGAGCGCGGTCGCCGCGTGCGCGCGACTCCTCGGCGATCGAACGCGTAAATACGTGTGTCTGCGAGGAGCGACGGGGACCGGGAAGACGTACGTCGTGGCGCACGTGTTGGCGCGCGACGAGCGACCGGCGTTGGTGGTGGTGCCGAATAAGACGCTCGCGGCGCAGGTGGCGCGAGAACTTCGCGCATATTTGGGCGAGACGCGACGCGTCGAGCTCTTCGTCTCGCATTTTTCCGTGTACGTGCCGGAATCGTACTCGAACGGGAGGTACACGGAGAAACGGAGCGCGGTGGATCACGATTTGGAGGCGTTGCGGCATCGAGCGACGCGAGCGCTCGTGGAACCGGGGAAGACGCCGGTGGTGGTGGCGAGCGTGAGTTGTCTGTACGGGTTGGGTTTGCCGACGGATTACGTGAACGCCGCGTTGACGATGGAGGTGGGGGCGTCGGCGTCCGCGCGTGGGATCGATGGAGTCGTGGATGCGCTTCGCGATGATTTGCTGTACGCGCGCGTGGCGCCGTACTTGGACGTGGAGCGCGGTCAGTTTCGCGTGAGCGGTGCGCCGGACGAGGAGAACTGTTTCGACGTGACGATTTGGCCGCCGTATTTAGACGCGCCGTTGGACGCGCGCGTGCGTGGCGACGATGGAACGATCGTCGCGTGCGAGATCAAGGGAACGAACACCGAACGCGTGACGATTTGGCCTCGAGTACACTACGTAACGCCGGCGGAACGGCTCGAACGCGCGCTGGTGTCGATTCAAGCCGAGCTGGACGATCAGATCAAGACGCTTCGCGCGCGCGGGTGCGCGATCGAGGCCGATCGATTAGAACAACGAACGAACGCCGATTTATCCTTGCTTCGAGAGTTGGGTTGGTGTCCCGGCGCCGAGCACTACTCGCGACACTTGCGAGGCGCGAAACCAGAAGAACCGCCGGTGACGCTCTTAGATTACTTTTCGTACTCGGACGACGCTTCGCAAGACGACTCGCAGGCGCGTCGTCGCGATTGGTTGCTCGTCGCCGATGAATCGCACGTCATGCTCCCGCAACTCAAGGCGATGCACGGAGGCGATAGAAGCCGAAAATTAGCACTCGTAGGCGCCGGTTACAGACTTCCGAGCGCGTTAGACAACCGTCCGCTCACGGGGGAGGAATTTTGGGAGCGCGTGCCGCAGGCGTTGCTCGTGAGCGCGACGCCCGGCGACGTCGAGACCGAATGGGTCGGAGGGAAACACAGCGACGCCATGGTGGACATGGTGGTTCGACCGAGCGGCGTGCTCGATCCTCCCGTACATATCGTCAGCAAGGAAAATCAGCTCGAAAACTTGGCGGGTCGCGTCGTCGAAAAGGCAAACGCGGGCGAGAGGTCGCTCGTGTGCGTGCTCACCAAGGCGGACACCGAGGATTTATCCATGTATCTCAACGCCAGCGGCGTTCGAGCCGATTGGGTGCACTCGGAGCTCACCGCGCCGCAACGCGCGGAGAAATTATCCAAGCTTCAGCGCGGCGAGCTCGATTGTATCGTCGGCGCGCAACTCTTGCGCGAGGGTTTAGATCTTCCATCCGTATCACTCGTCGCCATCCTGGACGCCGACGTGCCGGGTTTCATGAGAAGCGCGCGGTCGTTGATGCAAATGGCGGGGAGAGCGGCGAGAAATAAACACGGTGAGTGCGTCTTATACGCCGACGCCGTGACGGGCGCCATGAGAGAGATGATGGATGAAGTCGATCGGCGTCGTAAAAAACAGCACGCGCACAACGTGGCGAATAACATCGTGCCACAGACGGCGACGTTGGGCTCGTCCACGTCGACGTTGTCGCTCTTCGACGTCATGGCGGATGAAATCGAACGCGAAAAGGAAAAATGGGCCGAGGAGCAGCTCGCGGCGGTCACGTCGGCGAAGAACTCGAGCTTGGACGACGAAGCCGTGGAGAAGGCGCTGAAAAGCTGGCGCAAGCGTCGCGAGGGCGGCGTTGTTCGACCAGGACCGAAACCCTCCGACGCGTTGAAAAAGGTGGACGTCGACGACGGCGAAAAACGTGTCGCGGAAACCGTGCTCGACGCGTACGGCATAGACGCGACGCACGTGGAGCGTCTTCGGCGTTTACAGCGCGATATGCCTTCGAAGACGGGCGTGTATCGATGGATCGACGGGGACGGTAAGGTGTTGTACGTGGGCAAGGCGAAGAATTTGCGAGCGAGAACGGGCAACTACCTATCGCCCGCGCTAATTCAATCGTCGCCGCGTCATCGCAAGTTAATAGCCGCCGCGCGCACGCTGGATTCTGTATTGACTCCGGGTGGTGAGGTCGACGCATTGGCGCTCGAAGCGCGTCTGATTCAGCGCGAGCGACCACCTTTGAACATTTTGTTGAAGGATGCGCCGAAACCGGAAAGCGCGCGAATAATCCTCACCTCGCAAGACGCCGACGGCCGTCTGTTCATTGCCAAGTTCCAAAACGAATACGACGCTACGAAAGCGACTCGCGTCTGGACGTTGCCAACCAGAGAGTCTGCGATTCGAACGATGGCCATGCTCGAACGCGCGCTCGATTTGCGAGGCGTTTCGTTTCGCTCACGATTCGGCGAAACCGCCGCCGTCGCGCAGTGGCGGTTCGCGTCTGACGTCGCGACCATGGTGCTCGACGCCAAGTACGACGACGCCGTGCAGGCTCTTGAGGAGAGAGGTGAAATCGCCGCCGCGCTCGAGATCAGAATCTCGGCGCAAGAGGAAGCGGAGCGAGGACAAGGCTCGCGCGGGTCCCTCGCTGCGCTTTTACAAGCCGACTCGGTGGCGAAACATTGGAACATGGACGTGGTGGCTGCCGCGAGCAGCGGCGGGGCCACGTGCGCCGTGAAGATCGTCAAAGTGCGAGATGGCGTCATCGTGGACGTTCTAGGAACCGACGTCGACGTTCCGAACGCGACGGCGGATGACGCCATCGCCGAGGAAACACTCGCCGAGGCCGCGCAGCTCGTCGCCGAGCAAATGTACCTCGGTGAAAACGCAGATCGTCCAGACATCGTGTACATCCCGCACGCCATCGCCGAACCGGCTAACTTGCGAGCCGCGCTTCGAGCCGCCGGCGTCGGGGCGAACGTGTCAACGAAGGGTAAGATTTTGCGTCACGGCGCCGCGAAGGAGGGTACGCTTTTGGAGGCGCTCGCGTCGATGGCGCTCGAAAACGCCGATGAATCCGCGCGCGCGACGTCCGTCAAGTCCATCGCCGCGATGAGACTCAAGGACGCGATCGGTCTCGCTCAATCGCCAACGAGCATCGAGGGCGTGGACGTATCGCACCTCGGCGGCCAAAACGCTGTGACGAGTTTTGTTCGATTCGACGGCGGTTCTCCCGCTCCTCTCAAACACCGACGATACGAGCTCAGCGCCGCCGTCACCCCGAGCGACGACTACGGAGGCATCACGGAATCCATCACCGCGAGGTTATATTCCAAGAGTAAGCTCCCCGACGTCTTGCTCATCGACGGAGGCGTGGGCCAGCTCACGGCGGCGGCCAACGCCCTCCTCGACGGTGGCGTCGTCATCTCCAACATGCTCGACGACGACGAAACCGTCCTCGACGTCGACTCTCGATCTTCCGGCACACGTACCATCGCCCTCTGCGCCCTCGCCAAGGGTCGCCGCTCCGGCGAAGAGGCGCTCTGGATTCCCGCGCTCTCGCCCGCGGGAGTCGTCATGGGTCGCCGCGTCGACGACGCGCACGACGACGCCATGAAACTCCTTCGAGCCGTGCGCGACAGCGCCCACGCCGTCGCGCTCGGCGCTCACCGTAATTTACGACGCGAAGAGCGCCTCAGTTCCTTCGTCGCGTGATCGCGTCGCGTGTAATGTTCATTGTATCATGTACAGTCGAAAAACTCAAAAACTCTAAACCCACGTTCCACGCCGCCGCCCGCCCGCGCCATTCGAACGCTCGTCGTCGTCATGTCCGCGAGCGCCCTCGCCCGCGCCGGCGCGTCCATCGCGCGAAACGCGCCGTCGCGCAAGTCGTCCTCGACTCGTGCGACGCGACGATCCACCATTCGCGCCGCGTCCCGCGACCGCGTCTTTGATGAACAAAGTTTTGCGCTCTCCGACCTCACGGCGCTCTCGCCGTTGGATGGTCGCTACGCGAGCAAGACGGCGTCGCTGAGAGGCGCGTTCAGTGAGTTTGCGTTGATTCGCGCGCGCGTGTACGTCGAAGTGCGCTGGTTGCAGACGCTGGCGGCGATCCCAGAGGTGACGGAGGTGCCGCCGCTGAGCGCCGAGGCGAACAAGTTTTTGGAAGACTACCTCGCCAACTTTGACGTCGAAGAGGCGAGCAAGGTGAAGACTGTGGAGCGCACGACAAACCACGACGTGAAGGCGGTCGAGTACGTGCTGAAGGATGCGTTGATGACGCAACCGGAACTCGCCAAGATTATGGAGTTTACGCACTTTGCGTGCACGAGCGAAGATATTAACAACTTGAGCCACGCGCTCATGTTGCGAGACGGTGTGGCGACGTTGAAGCCCGAGATGGAGAAGATGGTGGATGCGATCGCGGCCATCGGTGTTGAACACGCGGCGACGCCGATGATGAGTCGCACACACGGTCAGCCGGCGTCGCCGACGACGCTCGGAAAGGAGATGGCGAACGTCGCCTATCGCCTGGCTCGTCAAGTGAAGCAACTCGATTCCATTCCGTTGTACGGTAAAATGGCTGGTGCCGTCGGTAACTACAACGCGCACATGTCCGCGTATCCGAACGTTGATTGGCAAGCGGTCGCGGAAAAGTTTGTCACCGGTTTGGGACTCGACTTCAACCCATACGTGACGCAAATCGAACCGCACGACTACATGGCGGAACTCTTCGCCTGCATCGAGCGTTTCAACACTATCACGCTCGACTTCGATCGCGACGTCTGGTCGTACATTTCCATCGGTTATTTCAAGCAAAAGACGATCGCCGGCGAAGTGGGATCCTCCACGATGCCTCACAAGGTGAACCCGATTGACTTTGAAAACTCTGAAGGCAACGTCGGCTTGGCCAACGCCGTGTTCGCGCACCTCGCCGCCAAGCTCCCGGTGTCTCGCTGGCAGCGGGATTTGACCGATTCCACCGTCTTGCGTAACATGGGCGTTGGTTTCGGGTACTCCATCCTGGCGTACCAATCCACCCTTCGCGGTATCGGTAAGCTCGAAGTGAACGCGCAAGCGATGGCGGACGATTTGGACGTCAACTGGGAAGTGCTCGCGGAGCCGATTCAAACCGTCATGCGCCGATACGCCGTCGAAAAGCCTTACGAGAAGCTCAAGGAGCTCACGCGCGGTCGACGCGTCGACGCCGAAGGCATGCGCGAGTTCGTGTCCAAGCTCGACATTCCGGATGAAGGCAAGGCTGGTTTGCTCGCGATGACGCCGGCGTCGTACATCGGTAACGCCACCGCGCAAGCGAATGACATCCTGAACAAGTTGAAGGGGATCAAGTAAACGGTAGATTCGATACCGATAATAAGCATCTCCAAGTTGTTGTCTTGTCAAAAACTGCTAATTCTAATTTCTACTCGTCGAGACGCACGTGTTTTGTTTTTCCTTCTTCGTGGTCTTTCAGCATGCTCTTCATGTATTTCTGCGCGCGCGGGACGTCGTGTTTCAGACTGAACGCGCCCGTGCCGAGATCAACCGTGCGGCCGACGACAATTCGAGAAGAAGGCGACTTCAACTCGTCGGTTTCACCGCGAATCGTCGCATCCGTCAGGAACGCCGTCGCCGTTTCGTACGACATCTTCAGGAACGGCGACGTGCTCTTCTCGATGCCAGATCTATTGCACGGTCGGTACTCGCCCTGTTGCGTCATGAAATCGCCGATGAGAGAGAGGTGGCGAGCGTCGACACCGATGCCGTAGACGCTGAACACGCCCTGCACTTCGCTCACCAGAGTGGCTCGGCCAGCCTCGACGCCAAACGTTTGCATGATGTCCCAAACAGAGTTGGACTTGATTCCATTCACATCGATGAGATCGGCGTTCGCCCATGCGGCGCCGAAAGAAATTCCATCGGTCTGAACGCAGAGTGGCTGCGTACCGCTCGGGTCCTCAGCCTCGGGTTTACCCACGATGAATGTCTGCTTGATGCCCAGCGTCTCGCGAATGACAGTCTTCGCGGCGATGTCTTTCGCAGCCTCCAACACGAGCACGTGAGGAGAGTTGATACCAACGGGCACTTGAAACGTAATCGTTTGACTGTCCGAATCCATCGTGGTCAACTCTACGACTTCGCCGCTCGAAAGTTGAACGCCGGCGTCGCTCACCTGCGGTCTCGTCTTCGTCGTCCTCTTCTTCGCCGCGCCGTCGCCGTCGCCCGAAGACGCATCCGAATCGTCGCTATCGGACTCATCGCTGTCAGAAGATGACGATGAACCGTCGGAATCGCTACTATCGCTGTCTTCATCAGCCTTGCGCTTTTCCATCTTCGCCCCCTCCTCTTCGTCTTCGTCGGGTTCGTCGTCGGACGCGTCGCCGTTGACTTCAAACTTGACCTTTTTATCCTTCGTCTCGTCGTCGTCATCCTTGTTTTCGCGAGACGCCGTCGCGCCTCGCGCGGGACCTTCAGCGTTCTTTACGATGACACCCTTGGATTTCGCCTTTTTCATGTCAGAACCGATTCTTCCCACAACCATTGGGACGAATTTATTCTTCACGGTGCGAGCGAATTCTTTAAAGGTGACCTCGTTGGGATCGTCAGCGTCTTGCCCGGCGCGCATCTCCACGGAGACGGTGTACAAGCGAGAAATGCGACCATCTGGACCCGTGCCGTAATCCTTGATTTTGACGGTAAGTTTCGTGACCAACTCTGCCAAAATCACGCGGCGAAGTCGTCGGCACAACGTCTCGGCGTGTTCCTTGGTTTTACACCCAGCCTTCATCGGAAGCACCATCACCGGGGTCAAGAGCTTCCTGGACGCCGCCATCAACAACTCTCTAAGACGCGGGATACCGAGCGTCACGTTGGCTTCACCACGACCGGCGAAGTGGAACGTGTTCAGCGTCATCTGCGTCGACGGTTCACCCACGGATTGTGCGGCGACGACGCCGACAGCTTCGCCTGGCGGCGCCACCGCGGTTAAGAATCGCATATTCATCAATATGGCGAACTCTTCGGCGGTTAAACCAGACTTGGACGCGAGCGAGCTCGTGTTAGGTTTACCCTTCACGTCGGCCCAGTAACCCTTCGGACGAGATTCAATAAACTTGCGCAACTCGTCGCCAAACTTTTCCGGAAGCACGCCCAATTGATCGCAAAAGTTTTCCATGCAGAATCGCGGTAAATCCTCCTTGCGCGAGATCGTCTCGAGCACACCTCTGCCATCGCGATTGAGCTTCGGCATCATCGCCACCGCCGCTTCGTTGTTGAGCAAAATGAGCTCGGGGTTTTCCGCCAAGAACTCAAACTTTTGCAAGTAGCCGGAACGAGTGACGTCGACGCAGTCTTCTCCGTACTGGAACTGTACGATACTTCCGTCGCAATCGCGAACGGTGTAGTCGTAGTGCACCTTGAGCGACTCCAAGTTTTTCACGAGACAGCGCTGCAAATAACCAGAGCGCGCCGTCTTGACCGCGGTGTCCACCAAACCTTCTCTGCCAGCCATGCAGTGGAAAAAGTACTCGGGCGGATCCAACCCGCTAAAGAAACGGCACGCGATGTAACCGTTCGCACGCGCGCTGATATCGTACGGTTCGAAGCACGGTAACGTTCTGCCGCTCGGCATGCGCGGGACGCGGCGTCCCTCGAGTTCTTGCTGCCCGAGAGCGGCGGCGATTTGGGAAAAGTTCACCAGAGAGCCCTTGGCGCCGGAAATCGTCATAATTGAGAGACAATTCTTCGAAAATGGCTTCTTCGTCCCGAGGGGAAGACACTTCTTCACGGTCGCAGACGTCACCTTGTTCAGAGACCCAGACGCTTTCATGTCAAGCTGCGCACCCCACGCGGCGTTTTCTCTGAGTTTGGCGGCGACAGCGCCGGCCACGTCCTTGTCGGACTTGCCGGAAGCTTCGGCGACGTCCGCCGTGGCGGCTTTACACATTTCGTCAGCTTTGCTAAGTTGCTCGACGCGATCGAGCTCTGCCTGCGCGGTGAGGATTAAATCATCCATACCACACGTGAAACCGTGCTTTTGCAAGTAATTGGTGAAGAGTCGCGAAAAGATTGACAGCAAGGCGCCCGCCGTGTCGCGGCCGTGAAGTTCGGCGACGGCGTGGACGAGACCGTATTTGCCAAACATGTTCTTATCGACCACACCCGTGCAAAAGTAGTTGCGACGAATGATCAGATGGTCTTCTCCGGACTCATCGCCACCGAAGAAGTGGGACGGAATCTTACACGGCGCGGTGAACGTCAACGGAGGACGACCGCGCGTGATGTGCGAAAGAACAGAAGCGATGACTTGCTTCCCCGTCCACAGCACGCGCGGCTTTAAGATTGTCGGCGGAGGAACTTCAATGCTACCGTGAGTGTCACCGCAGTAATCGACCAAACCACTGTACACGAGCTGCGTGAACTCGGACCGATCGAAGAAGTTGTCTCTCATCGAGAGCAACAGACCCGAGCAAATGTGGTCCTGAATCAACCCGCGAAGCGGTTTACCATCCGTCGGCACGGTGAACTGGCGATCACCGTGCATGATCTCGTACGCCTCGGCACGACCCAGATGATCTTGCGGGAAGTGAAGGTTGATTTCATCGCCATCGAAATCGGCGTTGAACGTGGAGCAATTCGAGTAATGCATTCTAACGACGCGCTGCCCCGGAAGAACGCGCGCCTTGTGCGCGAGGATACCTGGCTTGTGCAACGTCGGCTGACGATTGACGAGCATGACGTCGCCGTCTCGAAGATGTCTGTAGACAGTCTTCGCCAACGTCCTCGCAGGGGCATCGGACGAGCCCAAAGCCGTCGTCGCTAGAAGAGTCTTCGCGATTGCGGCGCGCTTTTCCGCCGTAAACTTGTCCAAGTGAATCACTCGTCCACGCTCGTCTTCGATCGCATTCGCACCGGGGTGAATGTCTGGGCCGTTTTCGACCAGTTGACGCATCAAGTCGACGTTATGCGGGGTGACGAGCTCGGGAAACGTGAGCTTCTTCGCGAACACGGGAGGAACGCCGATTTCGCTCGTGCCCAAGTACGGGTCCGGCGAAATCACAGAACGCGCCGCGAAGTTGACGCGCTTACCCATCATGTTCATGCGAAACAAACCCTCCTTCTTTTCGAGCTGTTGACGAATCCCGATCGCTTGCTTCGCTTCTTGCGTGTCAGCCTTTGTGGCGTCGATGAGTCTGTTGACGCCGGATTGAAGCGCCAACCACGCTCGCACCGCTCTACCGGCTCGCACTTCCGGCGGTTCGGGCACGGTCGGTGGCGTTCTGAAGAGTTCGGCGAGACTCAAGTTGGCCTGAATGATGGTCGTGAGAGACGTATTCTGCGGGTGCTCGAAGACCATGTCGCCCATCTTGCTCGGCGGTCGAAACTTTGACGGGGCGACGAGAAGCGTCTGCACGAAAAATCTCGACGGATCGCTTCGACGCGGATTCGATCCCTTGTTCGCGTTCGAGTCCGGCGTGTTAGTCGCCCAAACCATGGAACAGAAGGCGTATTCGTGTCCCCACAATCTCTTGAGCAGCGCTCGGGCTTCGATGGGCGTGATGTAAAGCGGCTTCCCCGTCGTGCTCGGCACGCGCTCGTCAACCGACATCTCATCCACGTCGCTCTCATCGCTATCGTCGCCGCTCGACTCGCTATCGGAACTCCCAGACGACCCATTCGCTTTGTCATCGTCGTCCGTGGACACGTCCGAATCGCTCCCATCGTCCGAGCGTCTCCTCGCCGCCTTTTTCGCGGGTACCAATTTCGGCTCAACCTCCGCGCCCGACAACTTGGCCGCACCCTCGTGTGAATCCGCGCTCTCCGCGCTCGCGTTGCGCGCGAGCAACTGCATGTCCTCCTGAATGTCGATTCCATTTGCTAAGTTGTTCATGTGGTGCTGCTTGGCGAGTTGCGATCTGAAAATCTTATTGTTGCCCTCGGTGGACACCTTCGGGTTAAGCGCTCCGCAATTCTCACACTTCTTCGGTTGTACGGAGAGGAAATCCTTAATCAACTGCCTCGCCGCCGTCGATGTCACCGACGTCCACGTCACCCCTTTCATCGGCCCCTTGGTCTTCAAGTTGGGCAAAACGTCGTGAATGTTGTCCAAATCCATGCGTTCGGCGTCGCCGTCCTCCTCGACGCTCTCCCAAATCTCACTCATCTCCTTCTTCGCGCTTTTACTGATCTCCGGCGCGTAATCCTCCGCCGCTTCGATGTCACCCTTCATCAACAGCTCCAACCGCTCGCGATACCTTCGCACTCGACTCTCGTGCATTCGAAACCGATGACAGTGAAAACACGTCGTCTTCAGCAACCGCACCACCGTCCCGAATGACAACGGATTATACACCGGCACGACGAGCTCCAGGTGTCCGAAGTGTCCCCCACACATCGTTCCAGGAAATTTACACGTCACGCACGTCGTCTTCGCGTCCGTCGGCCCCAGTGCCGGGTCATACAGACCGTCGCTCACCGGGTTGTTCAATCCGTCGAAGAGCACCGGGTTCGTGATCCTCTTCACCGAGATTTTCCTCACCTCATCCGCGTCGTAAAAGCTAAAACTCGCGCTCTCGATCTCACGCTGCACCAGACTTCCCTGTCGCAGTCGGTGTCGCGCGACGGAGGGCGTCTTCCCGCGCGATTCGCGCGAGGTCATGACGACGCGGCGATGGCGGCGGCGGCGGTGGTCGCGACTGTGCGCACCTCTCGTACGTCGACGCGGACGCGCACGGCGCCGAGACACGTCTCGACGGACGCGTTCGAGTGTCTCCGAGTCGACGTCACCGCGGCGCGCGGGCGCGAGGCGGCGTGTGACGACGGACGTCGCGCGTCTCGATCGCGCGGGCGAGTCGGTTCCTTGGATGCACACACGCGGACCGTTTCATCCGTCGAGTCGCGTTCGGTCGGTCGGCGACGCGCGTCGCGACGCGTGCGGTGACTGAAACGGAGGGCGTGTTTACTACAAGGTCGTCTGAAATACTGGCTAGTGAGACCTAAACGGGGTGGGCTAAAAGAAGTGTCCGCGTTCGCTCAAGTCGTCGTGGGAGAGGGACCTGGGCGGGGTGAGTACACCGGACTCTGAATCGAGAGGATTGAACGTGGCGTCTGGATCGATGTATTTGCGGATCCACGGGTGGCGTAAGACGCGATCGATGGTGTATCGACGCGAGGTTCTCACGCGAAGACACCCGGCGATCAAGTCCTTGGCGCCGAGACTGACGGAGTCCCACGTCTCGCAGTCGTAGCTGAACGCCACGAAATTCCCACTTTTAATCTTTTCCGCGAGCGCGATCTCGTCCTCGCCTTCAAAGGGTTGATATCCGGCTAATAATGCGTACATTATGACTCCGAACGCCCACACGTCCACGGATGGGTCTAGACCCGGTCTCAACGACGGCGTCATGAGCTCGGGCGCCATGTAGTGCATGTTTCTCCCCGCGCACATCGCGTACGTGCGCGTCACCGTCTCCTCCATCTCGTCCTCGATCTCGTAGTTGACGAATTCCATGTCATACGCCAGAGGCTGCCCCATCATGCACGCGTACCTCATCGTCGTGAGCACGACGTCCAATCTCTCTGAGTTCTTTTCTCGCAACACCACCGTGTCCAAATCCAACGACCCGCACACCATGCTCGATTCCGCGCAACTCTTCAACACGTCCGCCAACTGCACCATGATCTCCCTCACATCATTCTCACTCATCCTACAGTCTGGTCGACTCCTCACCTCCTCCGATAACCGCGGTCCAGCCGCGTGATCCATCACGAACACCCCCAACGCCGGCTTTCTCCGCTCGTCGTAATACGTCTCGTGCAACCGCACCACGTTCGGATGATTCAGCGTATTCAGCGCGTACTGCTCCAAATTATACTGCGCAATCGACGTCGTCTTCTCGCTTCCCCTCTTACTCACCGCGATGCACCGCACCGCGCACAGACTCCCGTCCTCTCGACACCTCGCCGCGCAGTGACACTCTCGCTCCTCGTACGCGTGCACCTCCTCCACTTCGTACGCATCCGCGAACGCGAACGGCAGCGCCCCTCGCACCATCTTTAGCGTCACCAAACGCGCTCTGGTCGATTTTCTCTCCTCCGCGTCGTCTCCATCGCTCACACGGCTCGACGCGCACCCCATATCGGACGCGCGCGCGAATGAATTGAAATCCAAACGAATGAATCGCGCGCGCGAGATTCCACACACGGTCCGGTCCGTCCGGGCGACGACGACGCGTCTCCGCGTCCCGCGTCTCCGCGTCTCCGCGTCTCCGCGTCCCGCGTCTCCGCGTCCCGCGTCTCACGACGACGTGTGCGGCGCGACGTTTGGGTAATCGCGCGAAGGGACGTCTCGTTCAGTAGTCCCCCTCACGTTGAGTCCTCATCGGTCGAATAGAAGAGGGCGTTCGAGCGCGCGCGCGGGTTCGCGTTCGCGCGCGTACGCGCGACGCTCGATCGGTCGCGTCGCGCGTCGCCGGGTCGTCGTACGCGCTCTAAAACAATTCGTATTCACATCCGTCATCGATCGATCGGTCGACGTCGCGCCGCGTTCGACGTCGCGCGTCGCGCGTTCGCTCTACTCGCGCGCGCGCTTCTCGCCCACCGCCGCCGCGTCTCGCCCTTCGTCGCCGTCCTCTCGTGCGCCTCCATCCCTCGCCCGCATCTCCTCCAACTCATCTCTCAATAATTTCCCGTACCCCCCTCGTCCGGCGTCGTAATACGTCCGGTACTCGTCTCGCACCTGTCCCCCGCTCTTCCCTCGCCCGAATTCTCTCCCGTCGACGAATCCCCAGTCGAAATCCACGCGAATCTCCCGATCGTCCAACGTCGTCCCGTTCAGGTACCGCACGCACGCCTCCGCGCTCGCCCGAGTCTCGTACTCGACGAAGGCGAATCCACACGGCGTGCGTCGATCGCGATCGAGTCCGACGACGATGCGTCTGACGGCGCCGCATCGAGAAAACAACGCGTGCATCTGCGTCTCCGTGGTGTAAAAGCTCACGTTCCCGACGTAGAGCGTCGAGCTTCGACGTAAAGCGTCGAGGTACTCGTCGATCGTGCCCTTGAAGGCGCGGTCTTTGTATTGCGTCAGCGGTTCGCGGTCGAGAAAGAGACGCGCCATGACGGAGGCCGTTCGATGAGGGTGAGGTCGATCGGGGAGGAATGGCGTCGACAGAGACGGACGGACGCGTCGTCGTCGTCGTCGTCGTCGTCTCTCGGTCCACCGTCCGACGCGGGACGACCGACCGTCTCCGACGCCATGGACGCGCCGGCGAGGACGACGGCGGCGCGGGAGGAGGAGGACGTCGTCGTGGACGACCACGGGGCTGAGGAGGACGATTCGACGACGACGACGACGACGCGACGGGGTGACGAACGCGCGGGACGAGGGACGCGCGCGGTGCGGTGGATCAAACGCGCGTGCGTCGTCGTCGCGAGCGCGGTGTTCGCGCTGTACGTCGTCGGATTGGTGGTTCCGGATGACGAGGAGGAGAACGCGTCGGCGCGTCGCGAACGCGTCGACGCCGAAGACGACGAGAGAAAACGACGCGCGTCGAGCGATGCCGATGATGCGACGCGTGGGGAGACGACGACGGTACCGACGTCGGCGCGCGTGGCGTACGTGCCGCAAGCGAAACCACGCGCTTCGTAAAAAAAATGAATTGTAAAACGGTAGCGTTCGAGCGTTCGAGCGACGCGCGTTCGGCGTCTCACTCCTCGATTTCGATTTTAATTTTCTTTTTCGCCGGTGTCGACGACGACGCTTTCGGTTTCGGCGTCGATTCCTTGAACGCGGACGGACACGACCCGTCGGCCGCGAGCGGGCACTCCCCGCACTTTGGACGCAGCGGCGTGCACGTCAACTGTCCGAAACCGACGAGAAGCGGATTGACGTCGATCCACTCCTCTCTCGGTAACCACGACTCGAGCGCCGCTCTCGTGTCCTCGGGCGTCTTCTTCCTCGGTGACCCATTCTTCCCGATCGCGGTCGGCGGCACCCACCCCAACCGTTCGGAAATTCTGTGCACGTGCACGTCGACGCAGATCCCCGTCGGTTGCCGCCACGCGACGTTCATGACGAGGTACGCCATCTTCGGTCCCACGCCCGGAAGCGCGCACAACGCCTCCACGCTCCTCGGAATGTCCCCGTCGTACTCCTCTAATAAAATCTTCGCCGTCGCGCGGAGATACTGCGCTTTCCGTCGATGAAACCCGACGGGATTGAGCATCGCGTCCAACGCGTCTTCCTCCGTCGCCGCCACGCGCGCCGGCGTGCACCCGTGCGCGCGTAATCGTCGCATCGCCGCGTGATTGATCTCATCCCTCGTCTGTGAGCTCAACATCGCGCTCGTGAGCGTGAGGTATCGTCTGTATCGATCGTCGTCCACGGTATCACCGTCGACGTCGGCGATCTTTTCGCACCCCATGGAGTCCACCGCCGCCGGCGGTCCCGAGGCGCGAAACCGCTTGATCGTCTCGAGCGTCTTTTCCCATCCATCCGGTGCGATCGCGGGCGCGGCGGCGGTCGACGTCGGTGGACGCGATCGTTGACGAGCGCGTGCGGACGTGGACGTCGTCGTCGGGACGTCGTCGTCGACGGCGCGCGCGCGGGACGACGTCGATGGTGATGCGGATGAAAAGCGATGGCCCATGACGATGCGCGAGGCGGCGTCGCGCGACGAGACCGACGATGGGAAGGCGGAGGACGACGACGGTGGGACGTGCGTGCGTGCGCGCGCGACGACGCGGCCGAGCATGCGCCGGGGTGTGCGGACGCGGCGCGTGATTGGTGTGATTATTAATTCCAATCGTCTTCGTCGTCGTCGAAGTCGCGAAAATCTTCCACCGCGTCGTCTTCTTCGGCTTCTTCTTCCACGACGTCGTCGTCCGGTGACTCGACGTCGACGCCCAACGCGCGCTCGTCCAACGGTTTCTTAAAAAATTGTCGCAGCGTGGCGATGTGATTGAGCACCTCGCGCTTCCCCTCGCCGTTCGCCGCCGACGTGTACAACATCGGCGGTAATTCGTCCCAATACTCGCTCACCTCGCGACAAAAGCGTTCGACGTTTTCCGCCGGATCGGCGCGTTTGCCCGTCTTCACCTTTCTGCGCTTATCCACTTTCGTGAAGACGATGGTCACGGGAACGCCGGCCTCGCCGAGCCAATCGAGACACTCTAAATCCAACCGTTGCGGTTTCACCGTCGAGTCGATCAAGAGCATGACGGTGATGAGCGTCTCGCGGTTTAAGAGGTATTCTCGCGTGAATGCCGCCCATTTTTCGCGTAAATGTTCGGGGGCGTTGGCGAATCCGTACCCGGGAAGATCGACGAGATAAAATTTCCCATCCCCGGTCGTCATGCGGTAGTGATTGATGGTTTGCGTCTTGCCCGGATTTTTCGACGTCTTGGCGAGCGATTTTCGATTCGTCAACATGTTCACCAACGAACTCTTCCCGACGTTCGATCGTCCGATGAAGGCGATCTCTGGAAGCGTCGGTTTCGGACACCCCTTTAAATCCACGCACGCCTGGACGAATTCGACGTGTTTCACGGTCGCACCGCGGCCTTGACTCGCCAATTCGAGCTCGCGTTCGACGAGCGGCGCTTCGGCGTCTTCGTCGCGTTCATCGAACACGTCGACGTAATCCTCGAATCCATCCGATCCATCGCTCTCTCGCGACGCGGCGACGAACGAATCCACCGCTTCTTGCATCTTGGTCGACGTCGTCTTCTTCGGTCGTCTCGCCGGTCGATCCGAGTCGAAATCGACGCACTCGCGAGGCGGCGCGTCGCCCCTCGCGCGTCCCCCACCCCTCCCTCGTCCCCCGCCTCGTTTCGGTCGTCCGCGCGCGCGCGCGACGACGGCGGCGCGACGAAAAGGACGCGCGTCGTCGTCGCGGAAGTCATGAGCGGACACGCTCGCGGACGCGCCCGAGGCGGCGCGCGCGAGGATGCGTCGCGAGGATTCGCTCGCGGCGGCGGCGGCCGGGACGACGACGACGACGCCGGCGCCGAGACGCGAGGACGGCTGGGGATGGGGGACGCGAGGTACGGACGCGATGGCGTCGCGCGCGCGATGGCGTCTCGCGACGCGCGCGACGGTGGAGGCGACGGCGCGGAGCATGACGGTCGGGTCGTGTGCGACGCGCGCGAGAGTGTGGCGTGCGTGAGAGTCGCGGGCGTTCGACGTGGACGACGACGAGAGACGCGACAAACGCGACGAACGCGACAAACGCGACAAACGCGACGGACGCGCGCGCGGAGAGGCGCGAGACGTCGCGCGTCGGACGCGATTTGATTTTGATTTTTTGAAAATCACCAAAAGTCAGCCATGGGAAAAGACACCGACGACGACGACGCGATGGCGACGGCGCGCGCCAAGGCGGCGCACGAGCGCGGTGTTAACGTCAAGATGATCTCCACCGCGCGTCCGGCGACGGCAGCGGTGGAGATGGACGCGTCGGAGGCGTTGTTGAAGAGGGACGGGAAGGATGTGTATAAAAAATCGTCGGCGAAAAAGGCGAGGTACGCCATGCTCTTTCCGGGACAACTGAGCGCGACCAAGGAGGGGAAGATTGGGGAGATGCGAGAGATGCACACGCAATCGCCGGTGGTGTACCTGGATTTCGCGATGGGACGGATGAAGTTGCTCGGGAGCATCGTGCGTCCGACGTCGACGCGATACTTTACGCTCAACGCGAAATCCAAGGATCGAATGAATTTGGAGGAGTGGTTCGACAGCGTCATCGTGTTTCCGAGTTGGTATTGGATCGGGACTCGCGAGGAGAATCCCGAAGAGAAGCCGTTACCCTTGCCCGAGGCGCTCGGGGATTTGGCGGGCGCGCCGGAGACGGATTGGCGAGCATCCGTCGCCGCCGAGACGAGCAGGAAAATGAGCAAGGAGACGACGACGACGACGACGACGACAACGAAGGGCGCGAACGCGGCGACGGATGCGAAGGAAAACGCGGCGAACGACGCGAACGGTGGGAGACGACCGCGACGTCAGGCGGCGACGGCGGCGCGGAAGAAGATGTACGCCGACGATAGCGACGTCGAGGAGGAGAGCGACGATGACGACGACGGACGCGTGGCGTCGCCCGTGGTGATTCGAGGCAAGGTGGAGAGTTTTATGCCCTCGCCTTCGCTGGTGAAGCCGCCGCCCGTGGTTCGACCGTCAGTCGACGCGCCCTCGCGCACGTCGGCGTCGGCGCAGAAGAAGACGAAAGAACCGCCCGCCAAGCGTCAAAAGAAGGAACCGGTCATCATCATAGATAGCGAAGACGAAGACGACGAGGATTCCGACCGAGGTGACGACGACGACGACGACGACGACGACGACGACGACGACGACGAAGAGATGGAGTTGGACGACGAATCTGAGGGAGAGAGCGAGGAATCTGAAGACGACGAGGACGACAGCGATTTTGAATAGAGCCGCGTAATGTAACTGGATTGAATTGACAACAATATTAAGAATGAATCGCTCACTTGTTCTTCAAGAATTCCTGAAGCGAACGAACGGCGGACGCCGACCCGACGAACATCGGGCTCTTTTGGTGAATGTGTTCCGGAGTCACCTCGAGAACGCGTTCGTCCGCCTTGGCGCCGCGCATGGAGATCCCGCCCGCTTGCTCGGCGAGCATGGACACCGGCGCGATCTCGTAGAGCAAACGTGCCTTACCTTCCGGAGCGTTCGAGTCACCCGGGTACAGCCATATACCTCCATACGACAGCGTCCTGTGCGCGTCCGCCACCAGAGCGCCGATGTAGCGATAACTCCACGGTTTCCCGCCGTCCGAACCGCCGTCTTGTAAATGCTCGACGAACTCCTTCAATTCGGGCGCCCAGAGGTTCACGTTCCCGTTGTTGCACGAATAGATGCGTTGCATGTCCTTCCCGTCGGGAATTTGCATGCGCTCGCGCGTCATTAAAAACTCGCCCGACGCGGCGTCGTAATCAAACTGGTACACGCCGTCGCCGACGGTCAACACGAACACGCATGAACTCGAAAACATGCAATACCCGGCCGCCACAAGCGCCTCGCCCGATTGCTTCGCGTTCGTCAAACAATTCTCGAGCGTTTGCTCCGGCGTATCCGTCTCTTTAATCTCGCACTCGCCTGGCGCGTACACGCCGAAAATCGAACCCGTGGTGACGCATGCGTCGAGATTGCTCGATCCATCGATCGGATCGAACGTCACGATGTATCCCGATCCATTCACGCGTTCAACTGCGATCGGCACGTCTTCTTCTTCCGTCACGATGACTCCCGCGCGTCCGCACTCCGACAACGTCTCGACGAAGACGTCGTTGGCGATGACGTCGAGCTTCTTCTGTTCATCCCCCGACGCGTTCGACCCACCCGCCGCGCCCGTGTTCCCCGCCAACGGCGCGTTCGCGACGAGCGCGCGCACGCGTTTACACGCGACGGCGACCGAGTTGAGCGCGATGGCGAGGTCGCCGTCGATCGTTCCGGCCGTAGCCTGGCGGGTGAGATACATGGACAGGGATTCCCCGAGCGCGGCGCGCGGCGTCTGCGCGCGCGAACGGCGACGGTGCGCGACGCATCGGTGCGCGCGCACGGACGCGCCACGGAGCGTCGCGCGCGCGGTCGTCGTCGTCGTGGAGGTTGAGGTGGCCAGCATCGTGAAGTGGCGTGCGTACGTCAGTCATCACCGCGGCTCGAGCGAACGAACGCACGCGCGCGACATGCGGTGCGCGACGACGACGGCGACGACGACGATGACGACGACCGCGACGTCCTCGTCCGCGTCCCACGCGTTCGCGACGCGTCGGCGCGCGTCGGCGTCGCGCGTGCGAGCGGTGGAGAATTTTCGACCGCCGCGACGACGACGACGTCCCGCCTCGCGCGTCGCGACGCGCGCGTACGGCGACGACGATCTCGACGACGACGCGCGCGACGATCGCGCGGTGTACGAACGCGCGGCGAGACCGTCGTCGTCGTCGCGCGTCGCGAGAGGTGACCGCATGCGAGAGGCGGGACGGCGCGAGGGGTCGTACGAGTACGCGCCGCCGGCGCGCGGGGGCGGACCGCCCGGAGACGGGTGGAACGGGTACGACGACGAGCGCGGAAGCGGTGATGGACCGGGGCGGGAGTTGAATAAGTTTCTCGTCGCGGGCGCGTTCGTGATCGGCATCGGGGCCGGGGTGGTGTTCGACACGGCGGTGGACCTCGAGCCGTCCAACGTGGCGTCGAGAGAAATTTTGGATAGGCGGACGCCGAGCTCGGAGCTGTGCATGGCGAACGGGGCGTCGGCGATGGTGTTCGATCAGCGCGTGTTTTTGTCGTTGAATCCGTTCAATGTGTACGTGGCGCAGCCGGAGGTGAAGCCGGGGTGCGTGCTCAGACGGTCGAACTGGGGCGTGTTGGAGCGAAGCAACGTCGTCGATAAGAAGACAGAGGACGTGTGTAAGCAGCATCTGAACACTTTTGCGTTCGTCGGCGATTTAGACAAGTCTCCGGAGGTGTCGTGCGTGTATCACAGCGAGGACGCAGAGAATCAATTCATGAAGGATCCGACCAAGGCGGTGTTGGGCGACGGCGTCGTGCAGTCGATGCGCGAACGCGTCGACGCGCAGAGCGACATGAAGGCGTTTCGATGAAGACAACATTCTTTTATAAACTACGTACAATTACTATGCCTACTGTAAAACAATCTCGCCGGTGTCCTCGTCCTCGTCTTCGCACGCTTGCGTCTTTTGCGTCGCTTGCGACGAAAACATCTCGAGAAGCGTGCGCTGACTGATGTCGACGACGGGCGCCGACGCGCGCTTTCGTTTCTTTGGTGACTTTTCAGAGCTCATCGTCTCGAGGTGATTCCCGTGCGTCTGCCCGTTGAGCACGGCGCCCAGAGTGTCCAACTTTTTCCGTATCGTCATCCAGATGATTTCGTCGATGGTGTCCTTGACGTGCAGGTACTGCACTAAAACGCTCGAGAGTTGACCGATTCTGTGCGCTCTGTCCTCCGCCTGGATTAAATCCCCGGGCGTCCACACCATCTCGCCGAAGATGACGGTCGACGCCGCGGTGAGCGTTAAACCCATGCCCGCGGCTTTGATGGATAAAATCGCCGCGCGTACGTCGTCGCCGCGCTGGAAAGAGTTGACGAGATTGCCTCTCGCCGACGCGGGCGTCGATCCATCTATGCGAATAAATTTCACCTTCTTCTTTTGCATGAATTCGCTCACAGCGTCGAGAAGCACGCCGTGGTGCGCGAAGAAGATGAATTTGGATTCGCTCCCGTCGAGGAGCGTCTCGAGGTATTCGCACACCGCCTTCTTCTTAGCCTTGGCGCTCGCGAGGAAGAGTTCATTCATGAGCCTCTTTTCTTCCAACTCATCTCCGGCGCCCGGCGTCTGTCGCAACTTGTCGAGCTTCGATTTGACGGCGTACACCTCGCCCATGCTCGACTTTTCCACCGTCAGGTACACCTGACTCCGTTGTTTGGGGGGTAAATCTTTCAAGACGTCCTTCTTCAGGCGTCTCACCATGCACAGTTTTGAAATCATCACGTGAAGCTCGTCCGCGTGCGTGCATCCCGTGAACATGCCGAAAGGACCGCCGTTCGCGCAGTAGCGTCGTCCGTAATCGTTCAATCGACAAAAGATTCTCGGCACGAGCGCCTCGAGTTGGGTGAACAGCTCGATCGGTCGACTCAACGCGGGCGTTCCCGTGAGACAGATCACGCGCTTCGCGCCCTCTTTCATCAACGGTATCACCGCCTGCGTTCGCTGCGCGCGCCTATCCTTGAGAAAATGACTCTCGTCCGCGACGACGATTCGGTATCTCTTCTCTCGCAACTTTTCCTTGAGCTTGACGACCAAAGAGTACGGGACGACGTTAAACTTTTTCCCTTCATCGAGCTTCCACGCCTCGCTCGCCGCTCCCACGCACGCGATGTCGAAATCCTCGACGTCGAGCCAACTCTGAAGCGCGTTTCTCCACGCCTCTCGCAACGACGTCGGGACGAGAATCAACGCCGGCCACTCGTCTCGGTAACACGACAACAACGCGCACGCCTGCACCGTCTTCCCCAGACCCATCTCGTCCCCGATCAACGCTCGCCCACCCCGTCGAAGCGCGTACATCACCCCTTGCCGTTGAAAATCAAACATCTTCGCGTCCAACGCCTCCGAAACGCCTCTCTTGTACGCCTCCTCCGCGTCGCGCTCCTCCGCGTCGAACCTCGTCTCGCAACATCGAACCACCATGCCCTCCACCGGCACCGGTCGTAACCCAGCACGCTGACACTTGGCCACCACCTCGCGCAACGCGCTCGCCGGAAACGTCCACGCGTTCGTCGCCGCGTCTCTCGTCGCGCCCGGCGTCGACGCGACGACGGCGTCGATGACGTTTCCACACGGCGGCGCCCCCACCGCCCGCGCCGCCGAGAATCGATCCCCGGGCGCACGAAGCGTAAACTCCACCGCCGACCGCACGCTCGCCGTCGCCGTCGCCGTCACCGTCGCCGACCCGTGTCCCAGAACGCGCGCATCCATCTTTGCGCTCGTCGTCGTCGTCGTCGTCGTCGTCGACGCACCACCACCGCCCCGACGCCGCGCCGCGTCATCACACGCGCGACGAACGAGCGCGTCCGCGTCCGCGACGTCGAGTCCGTCGAGATCGTCGTCCCACCCGTCGCCGAGGAGCGTCGACGCGTCCATCGCGCGCGTCCGTCTGACGCGCGCGACCGTTCCGTCGCCCGCGCGGTCGAGAGTGCCGTGTTTGTGCCGTGCGGTCGTATGAGTGAGTGATGGATACACAATGGCTTCGTATGCGTACCGAACGTCCGACGATTGAGTATGTGGTGTGGATGCATGTTGTACTCAGACTCGTGGTACGTAGTGTGTGTAAATATGAGGAAGAAACCGTCTCTCGAGTCATCGGTGTTGGACGATCGAGAGGGTCGACGACGACCGCGACGACGACGACGACGACGACCGCGACGACGACGCCCCGTCACACTCTCGCGTCCGGAGCGCGTCGACTCGCACGAGCGACGTGAACGAAGGACTTTTTCGCGCGCGTAGCACTGCCCCGAGCGCGGCGCGCACGAGCGAACGAACGCCGAACCCGTCGGTGCGAGGAGATATGTTTTCGGTGCGAGCGGCCGTGCCGACGCGCGCGAGCGCGTCCGCGCCGCGCGCGCGCGGTGGACGCGCTCAAGCGCGCGCCGTCGCGATGACGACGACGCGATCGAACCTCAACGGGGCGAGCTTTGCGCTCGGTGGTGCGCGTCGAGCGTACGGTGGGGCGTCCTCGGGGGCACTTCGCGTGGATGCGCGACACGTGACCCTAGGCGCGAGCCGTGGTCGTAAATTCGTCGTCAAGGCGATGTTCGAGGTACGTGGACGCGCGAATGCGGCGCGAGTGGTGGATAAAAATGCGATGCGTCGTGTTACCGCGAATTCGGACGCGACCGACGATACGGTGAACGCGTGACTGACATCTTGATGTCACCCTTCTTACGCCTTCCAGCGCTTCACGGAGAAAGCCATCAAGGTTGTCATGTTGGCGCAAGAAGAAGCGCGCAGATTGGGACACAACTTTGTCGGCACCGAACAGGTACGTGCGGTTAAATACGAGCGATGCGTTCGCGCGCGATGCGTGCGCGAGGGAGGTCGCGCGTGGCGTCGGAGGTGATGATGTGGAACGGGACGGGTTAGGTTTAGGCGCGCGCGGGGACGCGTCGGAGGGCGCATTCGGCGCGCGAGGTGTCGCGTGTGGTGCTGAGCGAGTGATGATTGCGCGATAGGATGCGCGTCGCCGCGAGTATCGAGCGCGATGACTGACCAGACGACGCGTTCGCGTGTTTGCGCGCTCGACAGATCATGCTCGGTTTGATTGGTGAGGGCACCGGTATCGCCGCGAAGGTGCTCAAGTCTATGGGCATTTCTTTGAAGGAGGCGCGCATCGAGGTTGAAAAGATCATCGGCCGTGGTTCTGGTTTCGTCGCGGTCGAGATTCCGTTCACCCCGCGTGCGAAGCGTGTGTTGGAGCTTGCGCTCGAAGAGGCGCGTCAGTTGGGTCACAACTACATTGGCACGGAGCACTTGTTGCTCGGTTTGCTTCGCGAAGGCGAAGGCGTCGCCGCGCGTGTGCTCGAGAACCTCGATGCCGATCCGGCGAAGATCCGCTCTCAGGTGATTCGCATGGTTGGTGAGACGCAAGAAGCTGTCGGCGCGGGCGCCGGCGGCGGTCAAGGCGCGCAAGCGGGCTCCAAGACGCCGACGTTGGAGGAGTTCGGTAGCGACCTCACCAAGAAGGCTGAAGAGGGTAAGCTCGACCCGTGCATCGGCCGTGCCAACGAGATTGTGCGTGTCACGCAAATTCTCGGCCGTCGTACCAAGAACAACCCGTGCTTGATTGGTGAGCCGGGTGTCGGTAAGTCCGCCATCGCCGAAGGTCTCGCCCAAAAGATCGCGGCCAACGACGTCCCGGACACCCTCGACTCCAAGCGCATGATGACTCTCGACATGGGTCTCCTCGTCGCCGGTACCAAGTACCGTGGTGAGTTCGAAGAGCGTTTGAAGAAGCTCATGGATGAAGTCAAGAGCGATGAAAACATCATCCTTTTCATTGACGAGGTGCACACCCTCATCGGCGCGGGTGCCGCGGAGGGCGCCATCGACGCCGCGAACATCTTGAAGCCGGCGTTGGCTCGTGGTGAACTTCAGTGCATCGGTGCTACCACCATCGATGAATACCGTAAGCACATCGAAAAGGATCCGGCCCTCGAGCGTCGTTTCCAGCCGGTGCAAGTTCCGGAACCGTCCGTCGACGAAACCATTGAAATTCTCCGTGGTCTCCGCGAGCGTTATGAGTTGCACCACAAGCTTAAGTACTCCGACGATGCTTTGATCGCCGCGGCCAAGTTCTCGAGCCAATACATCTCTGACCGTTTCTTGCCGGACAAGGCGATCGATCTTATCGATGAGGCTGGTTCCCGCGTGCGCCTCTCGCACGCGGCGCTTCCGGAGGAAGCCAAGGAACTCGACAAGGAGTTGAAGGCGTTGATGAAGGAGAAGGACACCGCTATCCGCTCTCAAGATTTCGAAGCCGCCGGTGGTCTCCGTGATCGCGAAGTCGAGCTCCGCGCGCAAATCAAGCAAATCCAAGAGCGCAAGCAAGAGGAGAACAAGGCGAAGACGGAGGCTGGCGACGACACTGGTCCGATGGTGCAAGAGCAAGACATCGCCGACATCGTCGCCTCCTGGACTGGTATCCCGGTTGACAAGGTGTCCTCCGATGAAGGTGTGCGTTTGATGGACATGGAATCGACGCTCCACAAGCGTTTGATTGGTCAAGAAGAAGCCGTCGTTGCGTGCGCTCGCGCTATTCGCCGTGCGCGTACCGGCTTGAAGAACCCGAACCGTCCGGTCGCGTCCTTCATCTTCTCCGGTCCGACTGGTGTCGGTAAGTCCGAACTTGCGAAGTCTCTTTCTCAATTCTACTTCGGCTCCGAAGACGCCATGGTTCGTCTCGATATGTCTGAATTCATGGAACGCCACACGGTGTCCAAGCTCATTGGTTCCCCGCCGGGTTACGTCGGTTACTCCGAGGGTGGCCAGCTCACCGAGGCTGTCCGGCGGCGACCGTACACCCTCGTACTTTTCGATGAGATCGAAAAGGCGCACCCCGATGTGTTCAACATGATGCTTCAAATCCTTGAAGACGGTCGATTGACCGACTCCAAGGGCCGCGTCATTGACTTCAAGAACACCCTCATCATCATGACGTCGAACGTTGGTGCGTCTGCGATCACGAAGGGTGGCGGAGGATTGGGTTTCCAACTTGATGACAACGCTGAGGATCAATCCTACAACCGCATCAAGAGCTTAGTCATGGAAGATTTGAAGAACTACTTCCGACCGGAATTCCTCAACCGTCTTGACGAAATCATTGTGTTCCGTCAACTCAACAAGCAAGAAGTGCGCGAAATCGCATACATCATGCTTGACAACGTGTTCAAGCGCCTCAAGGAGAAGGACATCACTCTTGAATGCACGGAACGCTTCAAGGATCGTCTCGTTGACGAAGGGTTCTCCCCGACGTATGGTGCGCGTCCGTTGCGTCGTGCCATCATGCGCTTACTCGAGGATAACCTCTCTGAGAAGATGCTTACGGGTGAGATTGGCGAGGGTTCGTCGTGCATTATGGACGTCAACTCGGAGGGTGAAATCACGGTGTTGACTAGCGACGGTAGAGAGCTCAAGGCGGGTAGCGCGGTCGTCGGTGGCCCGGCCGGCATTGCGTAAACTTTTTTTGCGGATGCCGCGCGGCACTGCTTACATTGACACCCAAACATTACTTACACGGCGAGCTTTTGCCGCATCAAATTAGGCGAAAATTAGGATCGTGACACACGCGATGTTATATGATGAAAAGAGCAAATTACAACACACGTCGTCATTTCCTTACATAAGAATGGATGATGGATACAACCTACGTCCGATGCGCGCGTCGCTTCTAGGCTTGCAAGGTGACGAGATCACCGCGAATCGAGCACGTCTCCTGCTCCACGAGGAGCATCGCCGCGTCGCGCACCTCCTGCACGTTGTACGCCGTCGAACTATCCTTCTCCGAAAGCGCTCGCACGAGCTCATTCAATCTAAGTTTGCCACCACTGTTCGACAGGATGCTCGCGATGGCGTCCGCAATCTGCTTGCGTTGTTGCCTGTCGCTCGCGCTGTGTCCCGTCAAAATTTTATCCATGTCGATGGTACCCGTGCGCGGATCCACGGCGGATTGTTGCATAGCCACGCGCATGAGGCGTAACGCCTCCTTCGCGTCGTCGCGATCGACTCGTTTACTGAGACGCATGCGCGCGAGCGATTCAGAGAGACGAATCAACGACTCGAGCTGTCTGGGCGTCGCCGTGATCACCTTGCGACTACCTCCCATGCGCCGCATCTCCACGTAGCCCTCCACCAACTCCTCGGCCGCTTCGTCGCTGAGCACCGGTTGCACGTTAGCGCGCGCGTAAGACACGTAGTCGGTGAGCAGTGTCGCATCAATGGCCCCTCGTTTCTTTTGAGGAGGTTCCTTGAAGTGTAAACTCACCAAGTGTCGCGCGAGGCGACGATCCGTCTCTGGATTCGGGCGGTCCAACAACAAGTACAACAAATCGAAACGCGACAGCAACGTCGGAGGAAGTTGAATGTTTTCCACCATGGACATGTTCGGGTTGTATCTACTCCCCACCGGGTTCGCTGACGCGAGAACCGACGTTCTCGCATTGAGAACGGCGATGATGCCCGCCTTGGCGATGGACACCGTCTGTTGTTCCATCACTTCGTGCAACATCGATCGCGCGCTGTCCGACATCTTATCGAACTCATCGATGCAGCAGATGCCTCTGTCGGACAACACCAACGCCCCTGATTCTAGCACCATGTCCTTGGATTCGGGATCGCGCGTGACGTACGCGGTGAGACCGACCGCGGATGAACCTCGACCGGACGTGTACATGCCGCGCGGCGCAATGCGGTGCACGTACGTGAGCAATTGTGATTTTGCAACCCCTGGATCACCGACGAGCAAAATGTTGATATCACCGCGAACCTTGTTCGCAGCCGTCCCACTGAACGTCTTGTTCGTCGCCCCGAAGAGCTGACACAACAAACCCTTCTTGACGTCTTCCAATTCCCAAATAGACGGCGCTAATGACGCGACGAGACGCTCGTACACATCCTCCGATCGACCGAGCTCTTCGATCTCCGCCAAACGCTCGGGGCTGAAATCTAATTGTTGGTTCGGACTTTGATTGCTCGCCGTCGTCCTCGACGATCGCTCCGCCGCGGAGTGTTGCGCCGCCTCGTCGTCCTCGGGACCGGCGGTGTTTCGCAAGCGCTCGCCCGCGTCCTTTCTAACGTGAATAATGTCCAAATACGTCTTGTACACGCTCTTGAGCGTGCGACGAGTCGAGCTCGTGCGAATGGGCACGGCGCGATACACCGCGGTGACCTCGACGCGATCGCCCGGTTTCGCTTGATCGACGAGATCGTCGAAGACGCACATGGACACCGTGTGCGGCGTCTCCCCGTCGGGAATCGCGTCCGGCGTCTCTTGCATCTTCACCGTCTGCTTGTTTGAGAACACGCACTGGTTGTGCACCATCGTCAACGTCCCCGGTTTCCCACACTCCGCGCACTTGAGCGGAGGTTCGTTGACGCGACCGCGATCGACCTGCACGTGCTCGGGCGAAAAGCCGCACATCAAACACTTGAAAAACGCGAGCTTGAGATCGGGAATGATGGACGTGCATCTCGTCACCATGCCTCGAACGCACACCATCTTATCGATGTCCGAAGGATTCAAATCGCGCATCGGTTTCGCGTCCATCATGTTGTACGGTCGCACGATGATTCGCATCGCGAGCGCCTCCTCGTCGCCGACGTCTTCTGATTGAATATTCTCCGCGAAGTACTCGTTCGCGACGACGTCAAACAACGGAATAATCTCTTGCGGGTACGTCACCAACAGCTTGTACAGATACTCATCGTACTCGTGTACGTGTTGACAATCGACGTCCAAGTGCGTCTCCTCCTTCTCTTGCATCGCTCGAAGTCGTCTATCGTAGTGCGACACCTCGGTGTCCGGCAACTCGAAATTTTCGATAAACCTCCTAAAACGACCCTGCGTCTCTCGCACGTTCACCTGCGTCCCCCAGATGAACGTTTGCTCCGCCACCGCCTCTCGCTGCCCTTGCGCGCGAAGCAAGTGTTCTCCCGCGCTCATGGGCGGCGACGCCAAGAAATCCGCGCCCCCTCCGTCGCGCGGCGCCGTCAACTGCGTCATCTGCGTCCCGCCCCCCGCGCCGTCCTCCTCCTCCTCCCCATCCATCGTCCGTCTCGCCCGCGCGCTTCCCCCGATCCCCAAATCACTCCTCGGCGTCGCCCTCGGCGTGCCAAACCTCGGCGTCCCGAACCGTTCACCACCCCCGCTCGCGCGTCTCCCCGCGTTCGCCGGCGGCGAAAACAAATCCTCCAACACGCCGCCGCTATCCCTCCTCACCCGCGCGGGCGGCGGCGACATCAAACCCGTATCCACGACGCGTCGCGCATCATTCGCGGGATCGATGTTCTCTCGCGCCGCGTCCACCTCCACCTCCATCGCCGCCGTCGTCGGCACCGCGCGGCCGTCCTCGAACGCATCCTCGATCGGCGTCGTCCCGCGCGCGCCTCCGTTCGCCTCACCGAGACTCGCGCGACGCGCGCCGCTCGGCGACGGCGACGGCGACGCTTTGGCCGACCGCGGACTTCGACGAGGCGTCGTCGTCATCCCCGCGTCGTCGTCGTCGGTCCGTCCGTCGGTCGTGGACGCGTCGCGAGCTGTGGATTTTTGAAAATCATCATCCATCGCGTCTTTCCGTCGGGGTCGGTCGTGTGTGTGTTCGATTTTTTAATGATGGTCTTCTCATGCTCTTGTATACGTGGGTGCGGTGTGTGTGGGGGTACGCGACGGGTCGTGACCAATGATTCCGTATGTCCGATCACGTAGAGATAAAAAAACGCCGCGCGCGCGCGCTGACGTCGGCGCGCGCGCGAGCGCGCGACGGCGTCGACACTTCGACGC
>Ga0181573_10000038_pt1 | contig 121928 bp, 75 predicted proteins | sample 101ome_25_FD_148643 | JGI IMG/M metagenome (GOLD analysis project Ga0181573, IMG submission 148643) | Coastal salt marsh microbial communities from the Groves Creek Marsh, Skidaway Island, Georgia - 101409BT metaG (spades assembly) | ecosystem: Environmental > Aquatic > Marine > Intertidal...
GACTCGTCGTGTGTACACGACGAGAGACGCGCCATGATGGGCGCGCGTCACCTCTCGCCCGGTCGTCGTCATGGAGGCGTTCGAGCGCGTCATGGCGGCGGCGTCTTCGGCGTCGGCCGAGCGCTCGAGCGACGCGATGCAGACGCTTCGACGACGGATCGAGTCGAGTCGCGCGTCGGCGGTGATGGACGGTGACGGTGACGGTGGTGACGGTGATGTGAAGGGGACGGCGACGCCGTGGGCGCGCGCGCGAGGCGGGGACGACGACGACGACGACGACGACGAGGTGGGGAGACGCGCGAGAGAGGACGAAGAGGTGGTTCGGTACGTGTTGGAGAAACACGCGGCGAAGGAGTACTTTGCGTGTTTAAACGTACCGAAACCGGATTGCGATGATTTGGGACGGCCGGTGTGGACGACGACGGACGCCGAGTTGAATCGAGCGTTTCGGAAGGCGTCGTTGCGCGTGCACCCGGATAAGAACTCGTGCGTGGACGCGAGGAAGGCGTTCGATGCGATCGGGGAGACGCAGAAATTGTTCAAGGATCCGGCGAAGCGGGCCGGGGTGTTGCGCGCCGCGGCGGAGGCGGCGTTCAAGGAAAAGTGTAAACGGGATCCGGAATTGATGCGGGCGAGAGCCAAGGCGCAGGAAAAGGTGGACGCGGCGTCGTATGCGGATGATATGAAGAGACAGAGGGATGAACAGCGGAAACGGGCGGCGGAGGCGAGGGAGAGGAGCGCCAAGGCGGCGCGGCGGAGACGCGTCGACGACGACGACGAAGAGGACGCGTTGGCGGCGATGACGAAGAATTTAGAGGCGGAGGAGGAAGCGGCTAAAACGGAAAAGGAGTGCGCGAACGGGGACGAGAGCGACGACGACGACGCCGGGTTCGCGGGGGTGGTGAAGAAACGCAAGGCGAAACGTTTCATGTTTTAGGCGCGCTCCGCGTGGGCGCTATAGCGGGCGGCTCGGCGACGAGAACGACGACGGACGCGCGCGTCACTCGTCACTCGCGCGACGTGATGGCGTCATAGTAGCATTCATTAATTTTAGTTTGTTCCATGATACACTTTCAAAATTATTTGAGGGAGTTTGTTCTAGAGAATGTCGATTCGAGACGCCGCACTCGGAAACGCGTCGATTGCTCGACGGCGTCTACGGCTGTCAATCTCAGTGCATGGACTTAACCTTGGCCACAATCTTCTCGTACATGTCATCAAACTCCTTCTTATCGCTCGAACTCATCTTCACGCTACCCTTTACGCCCTCCGGCATCACGAGCATCACCGACGTCGGTCTCTTCGTCATTCCCGCCGCGCCGAGCTCCTCCTTACTGTGCACGTACACGTACGGCACGTTCGCCTCCTCGCAGAGAATCGGCACGTGTGTGATGACATCGATCGGCGAGATATCTCCGGCGATCACACACACGCCCTTCGTCTCCTTCTTCAGCGCCTTGACCACCTCCTTCACGCCTCGTCGAACTTGTTTCGCCTTGGCCGCTGCGCGCGTCGCGACGATTAAAAACCAGCACCGTCAGTCTTCGAACGCGTCTCGAGAACTCGAATAGAGGCCACCGCACCCCTCGTTCTATCGTCGCGCACCACACGTGCGCCCGATCGCCTCCATCGACGTCGACAAACATCGAGATTCGCCGCGCCGCCGCGATCCCCCGCCGCCGCGTCCCCGTCTCCCCTCGTCCCACGACGCCATCGCCACCCACCAACGCGCGCGTCGACCACCGTCGTCACCATCATCATCACGCACCTTTTTTCACAACCTTTAAAATCTTCTTCGTCGTCTTCAAATCCGCCAACGGTCGCGCGATCGGCGCCGTCGGACGCAGGGCGCCGCCACCGTTCCCATCCGAATCGTCCTCCCCGTCGTCGTCGCGCTTCTCCTTCTTCGGCGTCTTCTCGCGCTTCTCCTTCTTCGGCGTCTTCTCGGACGAACCCATGCCCGCGCGTCGAGAGGCGAGGTCGTCGGCGGCGTCTGACGCGCGCGGCGGTCGGCGTTCGGCGGTCGCGCGCGCGCGGGCGAGGATTCGACGTCCCCGTGGGCGCGCGACGACGGACGCTGCGTGTTTTTAGATAGGCTTTCAGTCTGTTAGAATAGTGTACGGGTCGCCCTCTCGCGGGACCGATCGATCGAGAACCGAGGGACTCTTTGAGCGGTCGTGACTCGTACGCGTGATATCGTGTGGTTTTTAGTTCGGACATGTGGTACCAGGTCGCGCCGTGACGCGCGATTCCGCATTTCTTTTGGATTCGTCCCCAGCCGACGACGGGAGGGACGATGCGCGGTGGTGACGACGCGACCGAGCTCGCGTCGACGCGTCGCGCGATTCGCGATCGCGCGCGTCTCGCCGCGTCTCGATCGCGCGCGCTCGGTGTCGTCGACGACGTAGGTGGGCGCGAGGATGACGACGACGGTGTCGACGACGCCGCGCGAGCCGCGGGGGTGTCGGTGGGCGGGTCGTCGCGCGCGCGGGTGGACGCGCGCGGTGAAGACGCGGGGACGATGTTGGAGATTCAGCGCGCCGTGTTCGAAGCGCTGTCGGCGATGCGAGAGACGCAGCAGAGGATGAATGGGAAGCTGAGTTGGATTTCGAGAAGCTTGCCGAAGATTTACGACGCCGTGGCCAACGACGTGACGAACGCGATCGACGATCAGGGGGACAGGATAGAGGCGCTGAACGAGCGGTTGGTGAAATTGAGCGCGTCGGCGAACGCGGCGTCGGCGAACGCGGCGGTGACGACGGTGACGATGACGACGACGGCGACGGCGGCCGCGGCGCCGACGAGACCGGCGGAGGGCGGCGAGTGGCGCGAGGACGCGCGAGTGGCGTTCGCCGGTCAGGGACCTCGTGAGATGAAACGCGCGCCGTCGTGGTCGAAAAAGTTGGACGATCACTCGCGTTCGGCGTCGCCGTCGGGTCGGGGCGAAAAATCAAAGCCGTCCAAGGTGTTGGCGCGTTTGGGGTACGAGGAGATTGAACGAGATGGAGAAGAAGATTACGCGGCTGATCTTCCCAGGCTCGGACACGTCGGCGATCCATCGGATGAGAAGGCGAACGAATCGAACTTGTCCACGGCGCACGGGAAGAAATTCGAGAGGAAGAATTCGCTCGGCAAGACGGCGGAGGATCCGCGCAAGTGGACGCGCAAGAAGTGGTTACAACGCCTGCGCGAGCAAACGCCGAAGATATTCGGTGTGCTCGACGACGTGGCGATTGTGGACATGTTGGATGGATCGAAGTGTTACTTTGTCCGTCGAGGCGCGAGGGTGGTGCGACAGGGCGAACGCGGGTCGTCGATGTTCGTCATCGTCCTCGGAAAGATGCACGTCGTCGTCACCGATCCGCTGAAGAATCGAGGCGAGTCCCTTCAGGTGGCTACGTTGCTTCCCGGTGATTTTTTCGGAGAAATCGCGCTCATGACGGGTGACGTGCGTCGCGCGACCGTCATGGCGCCGTACGAGGGAGACGGGAACGTGTGGGTGCTCGAATTCTCGAAACAGGATTTGGGAAGCGTTTTGCTCGCTCGTCCGAACGTCATGCGCGCGCTGACGGACGTGTGCGCCGATCGTAAGCTCGATAAAATCTAGTAGTTATGTGTCTCGTCGGGTAGATATTATTGTAAGAACCGCTATTCGGCTATCACGAGCGCGCCGTCACGCCACGTCCCGACGATTTCCTCGCCCGACGTTTTTACGAGCTTCCCGAACCCATCTGGCTTCCCAGCGTTGAACATGCCCTCATAATACGCGTACTCACCGCGTTTCCACGTCAAACGTCCCTTACCGTCGGGCAAGTCCGCGTACCACTTGCCCTCGTACCAGTCGCCATCGGCGAACACCTGGCGACCGTCGCCTTCGCGTTTACCGTTTGCCCACTCGCCCTCGTACACGGACATGTTCGCGAACTCCATTCGAACAACGGCACCGGATCCGATTCGGTCCTTCTCTAACATGCCCATCGCGCGCTTTGAGAGATTACTCTTTTCTTGCTCCTTCGGTTTGCTCGGACGCCATCCGAAGAGCGTCTTGATCGGAGACGACTTTTTATCGATTTCTTTACCATCCAGAGTCTTGTACCCGATGACGTTACCCGAGGCATCCTCTTGGGGTTCGCTGATACGCACGGCCACTTGTTTCGTGGCGAAATCGTTCGGGAGGTAGAATCGCGTCGTCGGCGGGGGCGTCGCCTCCTCCGCGGCAGGCATCGTCGCCGTCGCCGTCGCCGTCGCGGGAGCCGGAGACGCGAGATCTTCCGACGTGAACGTCACCGACTCCTCGACCGTGGAGGCAGTCACCACCGGCTGAGATTGATTTTCTCGAACCGCCGCTTCGCCGTCGTCGCCGTATTTTTTCAAATCGTCGCGAGAAAGTTTCGTCGTCTTGCGCTTCGCCTTTTCGGGCGCCGCCGATTTTTCGTCGTATCCCGGTACGAATAACATCACGTTCGCCTTCTTTTGTCCCTCCTCCGGTATGATGTCGACGTTTTCAGACTCTGGAGCGGCAGCGGCCGCCGTGGCTGGATCCGTGACGGTCAACAACGTCACCTCCACCTCTGTCGAACCGCGCTTGTCTGGATCGGTGATGGCTATGAATTGTTCAGCCGCCGTGAGTTCGCCAAGAGCGCGCGACACCGCGGCGCGCGCCGACGGACCGAACGCATTCCCGTGCTTCACGACACACACGACCAGATGGGCGGTATCGAAACGCCCAGGGGCTAAGAATGGACTCTGTTGCGCGGCCGCGGCGATGGCGCTTCTCGCCGCCGCGCCGAGCGCCTCATCCGCGGATCCGTACGTCGGCACCTCCGCGATCCCACGACCGACGTGCGAGACGCCGCATCCACCGCCCCGTGTCGCCATAACTCTATTTACCGTCTCTCGCAGCGCGCCCTTATCGGTTTGCGGCACCCACGCCTCTACATCGCCGGCGTCGCGGATAACGTTTGAGTTCCAGCAACTCGCGCGAAGCACCTCCGTCGTGTTCAAAACCCCGACCAACAGCGACGCGTCCGCGATCGACGTCGCCTCTTGTACCGACATCCCCTCCTCGCCGTTTTTCAACAGTTCGCTCTGCGACACCGTGATCACCGCGTCGCACACGCCCGCCGCAGACGCCTCTCTGAGATACTCCTCGCACGTCGATTGTTTCCTCCGGCCCTCAAACGTAAACGGCGATATCACACCCGCGATCACGGTCGCCCCCTCCGGCGCTCGCGTCGCCCCCTTAAACCCAAAAAACCGTCTCTTTTTCCCCTGCGCATTCTTCTCCCGCGCCAAACTCCGCAAAAACGCCACGCCGCTCTCCAAAGCCTCGCCGCCAGCGCACAAGACGAGAATCGTCCTCGGCGCGCGTCTTCCCTCCGGACGCAACACCGCGCTCGCCGCGCTCGCCGCGTTCCCTTCGATCGCACCCTCACTCACCTCGACGTTATTAGGAGGCAATCGCCATCGATTTCCCGCGCGAGATCGCTCCAGCGTGACGACGTCGGCGTTGAGTGCCCAATACTCGGCGCTCGGCAGCGCGCGCGCCTCCGCCAACGCGTCCGCGAGGGCGCACCCTCGCGTGCCCACGCCCACGACGGCGACGCGCTCACCGCGCGCGCCGAGAGGATCGACGTCGTCGTCCGACGGGTCGGCGGCGCGCGCGGACGCCGGACGGCGCGCGAGAGGGCGCGAGGCGCGACGAGTGCGATCGAGCTGTCGCTGGGGAGAACGAAGTCGACGCTCTCGCGCGCGAGGCGTGGAGGCGCCGAGCGCGGTGACGCGAGCGGCGAGTGACGGGGATGGTAACGCCGCGTCCATCGAGGCGGTGGGCGAACGCCGGGTCGCGCGAGACGACGCGTGACGACGCGTAACGACGCGATGCGGTTGGCGATGCTGCGGTGTGTGATAAATTAGTCGCATAGGACACGCGGATCGTATTGAATAAATTTGTAACATACGAGAGAATATTCCTTTTCAAGGCGAGCGCGCGCGACGTCAACCACCGCCCGTTCGCCGCCGCGCGCGCAGCAGACGATGACGCGGCCGCGCGCCGTCGCGCCGTGAGTATCATTCACGGCGTCGACAGCGCTCGGCCGCGCGCGCGAAGGTGCGGTTCGCGCGGGGTGCGGAGGGAGGCGCCGCCGTCTCCATGGCGGGACACATTGCGCGAGTGAGCTCGTTTCGAGTCGCGCGCGTCGCGAGCGGTCGCGCGCCGTCGCGTTGACGTCACTGGGCGGAGTTACATCTTGCCCTCATGCTGTGCTACGCTTTCGCGCTCGGCGCCGCGTGGTCTCGACGGGGACTCGCGCCTCGGGACGTCGACGCGCCCGAGTGCGAGGCGCCGCGCGTGCGCGCGTTCGTCTCCCCAAAGACGGCGCCCGTCGACGAGACGGGCGGGGTCGGAACGACGACGTACTGTGTAGAAGCCGTAAAACGCGCGCGCCGATGTTGGATCACCCGTTCGAGGACGCGACGTATTTCAGCGCGGTGTTGCCGCCGCGACTGTACAAACAGGCGGAGGAATACTTCCCGCCGACGGCGGCGCTGCGACCGGCGACGCTCAGCGCGCACTCGAAGCGATACAAGGTGGACGGTGTGCGTGAGTTGTTGCGTCTGTCCCCGGAGGCGAAGGATGCGTTTCGAAACTTTTCGGCGACTGTGGAGGCGTGGTACACCACGTCTGAACCGTTCATGAACGGACGCAGAAAACCGTGGTGGAAGACGTTATTGGACGTGTTGATCAGCGAGGCGTGATGGATATCGCGCGCTCGCGCCGTATTTCGTAGTTCAGATTTTCTTTGGACGTTTTGGTTTTGGTTTTGGTTTTGGTTTTGGTTTTGGTATTGGTATTGGTTTTGCTCTTTGCTCTTTGCTCTTTGTCTTTGGTCTTTTAGTCTTTGTTTTGGTTCGCGCGCTCCCCGCGCGTTCGCTTCGGTTTGAACACCGCGCACACACGCGCGCGTTTGCCTTGTACACCTTTGTATACGGTGGGACTAGTCAGTGTAACCATCTCACACGTTAATTCGATCGCTCGCCGCCTCCGCGTCCCGACGCCCCGAAAAATCCAAAAAGTCCCGAGAATTCCGACACGATCGCCCCTTCGCCCCCCACACGCGCGCGCGCGACCCTTCCCACCGATCGTCATGCTCGCATCGACGGCGCGCGCGACACGCGCGATCTTCGCGCCCTCGCCCGCGCGCGCGAGAGGCCGGCGACGCGCCGACGCGCGCGCGGGACTCCTCGACCACTGGCGACCGAAATCGAATGACACCGTGGCGGCGGCCACTTCCGCGACGAATGGCGACGGTGTCGTCGCTCGAGACGACGCGGTCGCGTCGCTCGAGCGAAGCATGGCCAAGGTATCGCCGATCGCGGGGAGTGATAGCGCGAGCGCGCGCCAGGTGGCGACGCGACGACCAGTCATGGCGGGGAACTGGAAACTCAACCCGACGACGGCGGACGCGGCGAAAACCTTGGCGGCGCTCGTGGGCGCGGCGGCGCGAGACGGCGGGGATGACCGCGGATGCGATGTGTTCGTGTGTCCGCCGGCGCCTTTCATCGCAGACGTGGCGAGAACGGTGCGTGATGTGCGATGCGATTCGCGAATGATCGATCGACGTAATTCTCAATTCTATCCAAAACGACGAGGATGAAGATACACAAACATTGTTGAGAATTGAAGCCGGTCCTCTACCGGGACTGCCGCTTATGAAATTCTATAGTCATAGTTACACGGACTCGTCGTCGGCGGGATGGGGCGTTTTCTTTTCGGATGCGACCGACCGCGGAGACTGACTGACGGATTGTTTTTGAATACGTCGCAGCTCGAAGGCTCGGGCGTCGCCGTCGGCGCCCAGAACATCTACCACGAAGCGAGCGGCGCGTACACGGGTGAAATGAGCGCAGAGATGGCGAAGAGCATCGGCTGTACGCACGTGCTCGTCGGACACTCCGAGCGCAGAGAGCTCTTCGGCGAGACGGATGAGGTGACGCGTCTCAAGACGCGCAAGGTGATCGACGCCGACATGACCGCCGTCTTGTGCATCGGAGAGACGAAGGAAGAGTACGAGGCGGGTCAAGCGAAGCGGGTGTGCGCGCGACAACTCGCGGCGGCGCTCGACGGCGTCGAGGCGGACGAGATGAATAAGGTTATCATCGCGTACGAACCGGTGTGGGCCATCGGTACGGGCCTCACGGCGACGCCCGCCATCGCGCAATCCGTGCACGCGGGTATTCGCGATTGGTTCAGACAAACGTACGGCGAGGCCGTGGCGAGTAAGATTCGAATTCAGTACGGTGGTTCCGTCAAGCCGGAAACGGTGGACGAACTCATGGAAGCGCCGGACGTCGATGGATGTTTGGTCGGCGGCGCGTCGCTCAACGCCGAACATTTCGGACGCATCTTCGGCTTCAACGCGACGCCGGCGGGACCGACGAAACTCTGGGCTGAAGAAGTCGTCCCGTGCGGGAACCAACTCGGCGAATCGCCGATTTGGTCGCAAGAGCGTCACATGCTCTACTGGGTCGACGCGCCTTCCGGGACGTTGTACAGTTGGGATCTAAAGAGCGCACCGCAGAGGACGAATTTCGGCGAAATCCTCGGGTGCGTCGCGCTTCGCTCCAACGACACGCTTCTCCTCGGATTGGAATCTGGGCTTCACGCATACGAGCCGTCGACGAGAAAATTGAAGCTCTTGAGCGAGTTTGAGCCCGGACTCAACACGCGTCCGAACGACGGTCGAGTGGATCGATTCGGTAACTTTGTCATCGGTTCGTACAACAACGCGCACCGCGTAGATGGACAACCGATCGGTGGGCTGTGGCGCCTTCCCGCGAACGCCGGCCAGCTCGAAGAAGTGTTGGACTACAAGTTTAGATGCAGCAATTGCATTTGCTTCAACAAGGCGGGCACCACGATGTTCTTCTGCGATACGCCGACGAGAAAGATTTACCAGTTTGATTATGACGCGCGCGTCGGTCCGTCCAACCGTCGTTTACTCTACGAGCTCCCGAGCTCGGTGAGCGGCGGACCCGACGGTGCGCAGTGCGACGCCGAAGGAAACTTGTGGGCCGCCATTTCCGGCGCCGGTCAAGTCGTGCGCATCACCCCCGAAGGCGTCGTCGACACCGTCGTCGAGCTTCCGGTGAAAATGCCCACCTCGGTCACCATCGGCGGACCGCAACTCGACACCCTGTTCATCACCACCAGAGCCGAAAACGGCCGTCTCGACGCCGGTTCCCTCTTCGCCTGTAGAATCCACGACGTCATCGGCGTCCCCGAACCCGAGTACATCGACCGCACGTCGCTCTCCAACGCCGACGTCCTCAACCCGAGCGTAGGTCGCGCCTCCGCGGCGCCTTCGGCGAAATTTTGCTCGGCGTGCGGCGCGTCCTTCACCAAGAAATCCGACCGCTTTTGCGCGTCGTGCGGCGCCGCTCGCGGCTGAGCGCATCGAACATTTAACATACACACGCACGCGTCCTTTGTCACGCATCATTCCCGCGTTTCCTCGCGTTTTTTCCACGCCGTTCCCGTTTCGTTCCCCAAACTCACCGTTGAGCTCGAAAACGAGCCGCGGGCGCTTCGACACACGCGCGCGCGTCGTCGCGCGTCGTCGCGCGGTGAGACGGTGGTGACGGTGGTGAGGCGTGAGAAACGTTCCTCGGTGACTTTTCGCGCGCGCGCGCGACGTGCGTGAGGGGACCCGACGGCGACGCGACGGCGCCCATGTCGCGGTCGATGCGTCGAGGGGAACCGACCGCGTCGCCGATGAAGAGTCGCACGAGTTCGAACGCGAGCGGCGCGCAGGATGCGGCGATGTCGAGTTACGAGGCGATGCGCGTTGAGGCGCGTCTGGCGGCGTCGCGCGCGGCGTTGACGTCGACGGATTCGGTGTCGTATCTGATGCGGTCGGATGAGAAACTGTCAGGGGAAAAGTCGCAAAAGTTATTGGCGGCTGAGGAGAAGAGGGAGACGCGAAAGATGAAAAAGGCGAGGAAGCGGTATAAGAAGAGTATGTTGGTGATGAGTCCGCAAAAGCCGACTTTGCAGCGGTGGGAGGCGGTGATGATGATGTTGTTGTGTTACACAGCGTTGGTGACGCCGTTGGAGGTTGGATTTTTCACGCCGAAATTTAATGGATTATTCTACGTCAACATTTTCGTCACGACGTGTTTCTTCATAGATTTGGTGTTGAACTTTTTCACCGCCGTCATACATCCGAGGACTGGTCATTTAGTGTACAATCAGGCGTACATCACGAAGAGATACTTGAAGACGTGGTTCATCGTGGACTTGTTGTCGTGCATTCCGTTCGACGCGTTGTATTTGGGCGTCGGTTCGAGCGCGTTTTCGCAGCTCGGCGTGTTGCGAACGCTTCGTCTGCTGCGTTTGGTGAAACTTGCGCGTGTTTTACGAGTGAATCGCATATACAAACGCATAGAGCTCGTGTACACGGTGGATTACTCGTTGATTGAGCTCGTAAAATTCGGCATGACGACGGTGTTATTCGCGCACTGGATGGCGTGTGGACTCGGTCTGATTGAAGACATGGAGAGCTCCACGCACTCGTGGTCGAGGCTCACCGAGTTTAGCGGCGTGGTCGTCGGTCCCGAGGGAGCACATCCTCGAGACGTCGTCGGACCGCTGCGTCTGTACCTCGCCGCCCTCTATTGGTCGACAATGACAATCTCCACCATCGGTTACGGGGACATCGTACCGGTGACGTCGGCCGAGCGCATCTACGTCATCATCGCCATGCTCATCGGTGCGTTCGAGTACGGGTACATCGTCGGGGCCGTGTCCAACGTCATCGCCACGCGGAATGAAAAGTTGAACAAGTTTCAGGCGATGATGCGCGACTTGAACGGTTTTTTGACGGATCACATGTTTCCGCAAAAATTGCGCGTGCGTTTGCGCGAATACTTCAAGTATCAGCTCGAAGGCACAGACGCGGACGTATACAAGAAATTACTAGCCAAGATGTCGCCTGCGCTGCGCGGTGAGTGCACGATTCTCATGAACACGTGGATTAAAAAAGTTGACTTTTTTAGAGACTGTCCGGAACCCATGGTGATCCAACTGTCCACGTGCGTCGTGGAACACACGTACCCACCGGAGGAGACTCTATTTTTCGCCGGTGAAACCTTGGCGCACGCGTTTCTCATTCGCAAAGGAGTCGTGGACGCCGAACGTCGCATCCACATGTCTGGAAAGATTATTGCGGAGGGAGCGCTGTATTACGCCGCGCCCGTCTTGTTCGGAGCGCGCGCGTTGACGTATGCCGAAATTTACACGCTCAAACGCGAGGATTTCCACGCGGCGCTCGAGGGGTACCCGGCGACCAAGAGATATTTCAAGCTCAAAGGCGTGAAGAAAATTTTCAACGAAGAATTGCTGGCGTATACCAAGGCGTGGCGCGCGCTCAAGGAACTCGGCGTCGACGCCGATCTCTCCGACGAAGTGAGCGACCGACCGACGTTTTATCTAAAAAAATTACGCATGATTTACGGCGACGACGGCGAAGGGCTCGAGAATCCTAGAATTTTAGAACAAAAGACGCGCGCCGCCATCATCATTCAGAAGAGATTCAGGGGCATGCTTCATCGCGTGATGATGCACCAAATACTCGTCGAGCGCGGCGTGCACGGCATTTTCCACAAGGTTTTGCGAGAGAGAGATCCAATGAGTTACACCGCGCGAGCGATAGACGTGTTTCACTCGCGTCTGGGATTTTCACTCACCGAGGTGCATCGCAAGCTGAATTCAATTTTGGACCACAGTGGCATCCAAGACGACCCGACGAGTGTGGAAAAACCGTCGACGTTGATTTCGACGGCACTTCAGGCGGCAGCGGGTAAGGCTATGACGGTGAAACGCGAGGCCGGTAAGCAAGCACCGGTGACGACGGCGAGCCAGCGCGAGCAACCAGTGGACACCGGGCGCGCCGCAGGATGGGGCACGTCATCGTTGGAGGATCCGATTCAAACGTTGCAGTCGCGCGTCGACGAGCTCACGAGCCGACTCGTGCCTCTCGAGCGCAAGATTACGAACGCGAACGCCAAGCAGACGGCCGCGTTGGCGGAGACGAACGAACGTTTGAGCGAACTCACGTCTCAGCTCGAGGCGCTCATGCAACTCACGGTGTCGAGCATGGAGTCGGGTCTCGCCGACGCGCGAACGCAGGCTCGAATCGGACGCAGAGAACGCGAGAGAGCGCGAGAGCTCTCGCCCCCGCCCAGTTCGACGGTGTAGCGATATTCTCTCACACACAATATAAAAAATGTAAAAAATACATGGAATCAAATCGCCTTGAATCGCGGCGTCGCACGGCTCACACGGCGAGCACCTCCTTGGCTAATAAAATCGAAACGAGCTCGTCGGCGTGCGCGCGCGTCAACCCTTCGTCGTGTTTCGTTCGCACAAACTTCCCTCGCCATCTGTGCGCCTCCGCAACCACCTCCTTATCGTCCACGATCGCAAACGCCGGCCACTCGTCCTCGTTCTCCCCGTGCGTCGCTCGTAAATACGCTTCAATCTCCATCACGCGATTCGTCGACACCGCCGCGTCGTGCGCGACGCTATCCGCCCTGTGCGGCTCCCCCGCCGTCTTCCCCACCACGCGATCGGGCAGCCCGTGCCGAACGAACGTGTACCCGATGTACTCTTGAAAATACCTCCAGTACGTGCTCAGCACGATGTCCGCGTCGCTTCGCTCGAGCACGTCCCGCAAGAGCGCCACCTTGTCCTCGTCGAGCGCGATCTGTTTCGCCGTCGCCGTCTCGTTGAGCACGCCGTCGATGTCGAGAAAGAGCGTCGGACGCTTGAACGCGGCCGTCGTCGTCGTCGTCGCGCGACGCGCGGCGCGCGCGCGAGACGGGGCGGCCGTCATCGCGCGGACGAGGGCCACGCCGAGCGTCATCGTGTGGCGCACGTCGGGGACGCGGGCGCGGGCGCGCGTCGCGGCGTCGACGCGCCGTCGACGCTCGTCTCCATGACGACGAATGGATTCGTCGGCGCGCTCGCGCTCGCCGCGCTCGTCCTCGTCGTCGCCGTCGTCGTGCTCGGGCCGACGAAGAGGTTCGAGCGCACGTGGCTCGGCGTCGCCTACGCCGCCGCGAGCGATGGACTCCCGGTGCTCGGCGCGCGCGCGCTCGGCGTCGCGCTGTGCTCTCGCGCGCGCGGTGATCGCGCGGCGGCGTGGTGTCGAGATCGCGTGCTCGACGCGCCGAATCCGTTCGGGCAGTGTGTGTACCTGGCGTTGGTTTTGGGCGGTCACGCGAGCTTCGTGGAGGGCGTCGAGACGAGGTTGTTGGACGCCGGCGACGGCGGTGGGTGGACGATGGCGACCGGGGTGGTGTTTACGATGGCGGTGGTGACGTGGATCGCGGCGTGTTGCAGCGATCCGGGGACGATCACGAGGGATAACGTGGAGAAACATTTGGCGGCGTACGCGTACGACGACGTCATTTATCATAGAAAAGTGTGTCGAACGCTCGAAGTGGACGCGCCGGCGAGGTCGAAGTGGTGCGTGACGACGGAGCGTCGGGTGGCCAAGTTTGACCATTTTTGCGTCTGGATCAACAACACGGTGGGGTGCTGCAATTTTCGATACTTTTTAGCGTTTTTAGCGGGACAGTTGACACTCGTGACGTACGTGGCGTACGCGTGCGCGCGCGCGGTGACGACAGACATGGCGCGTCGGGACGTGTGGTCGTTGCGCTTTCAAGACAGTTCGGTCCAGGGAGCGACGCTGTGGAGCGACAAGGCGATGTTGTATAGATTCGTCGTGTATTATTACGGACCGGCGTTCGCGCTGGGCCTCTTTTGCGGTTTTCTCACCGTCGTGTTGTCCGTCTTCTTGGGATACAACGTGTACTTGGCCGCTCGAAACGTGACGACGAATGAGACGTTCAAGTGGGACATGGTGCACGAATCCGTCGCTTTGACGAAAGAGTCGGACGCGAAAGAGAAGGACGCGAAGAAGAGCGACGTCGATTGGGACGAGGTCACGCGGAACCGGTACGATCGAGGCGTGTGGGCCAACCTCATAGAGGTGGTGTTTCCACCGGTGATTGCTGACCGACCGTGGAGGGTGCCCGCCACGTTTCCGTCGTCGAAGCCAAAGGTGAAGAAGAACTGAACGACACGACGAGTAGCGAATAGCCAAACGTAGAGAGAACGCGCGCGATTGAAACAGTCGTCTACTGCGCTAACCTACGATAAATTACAACGCGCGCGCGATGAAACCGAACCCACGCCGATTCACAGTAACGATGCGATTCGCTGACGCTGCGCCGCCAAGAACTCCTCCAAGATGGGCTCACCGGCATCGTTTCCCTTCGGCACGACGTGTCCTCCCGGATGCGTCGCTCGCGTCCTCGCCGACGCCGTCATCGCGTCGAATAATCCCTCCGACATTCGCACCGGCACCAATCGATCGTTCGTCCCGATCACGTGTAACGTCGGCACCGTCACCGCGCCGTAATCCAACGTCTCGGTCTCCATCGCGCGCGACTTCATCCCCGATATTAAAATCCCGAACGCGAACCGTCTCGCAGTCGCTGGCGTCGCCAACGCGATCGCCGCCAACGTCGCCCCCTGACTGAACCCTAAAATCCCATCGAACGGTCCATCGCGCGCGCACGCCTCCTCCACCGCGCGCAGGGACGCCTCCAACCCGACGTACGACGGGTTGTCGCACCCGTCGACGCGCGTCGCGTTCCACCACTCGAACCTCTCCTCCGACTCCCCGAAAAACGCCACCACGTCCGCCGGCACCGTCCCGCTCGCCCGCGCCGGCGCGTCCACGCATACGAATTCACACGTCTCGTCGTACGCCGTTCGCCAGCCCGCCATGGCCATCTGCGCGCGAAACACGTCCCCGGACGTTCGGAACGAATGCAGACACAAAATCTTCAACCGTCGCGCGAAGCGTCCCGTCGTCGCCGCGCCGCGGTCGTGAGGCGCCGCGCGCGTCGCGAGTCGCGCGCCGTGCGACATGATGCGTCGATTCGTATCGTCGATCGGGACGATTCCCGACCGCGCGACGAGGAGGACGGGACGTCAGAATGTCACGCACGAATCTCATTCTCTTCGTCGTCGTCGCTGGAACCGCACTCGGCGTGCGCGCGGTGCACGAATCGCAGAACGAGGAGCGCAGACGATTGCGAGAGGGCGTGGTTCGTGACGAGGCGCGTCTGCGAGCGAGAGAGGCGCGCGATCGCGAGCGAGAGGGGACGACGAGGACGTCGTCGTAGATAATCCATCGCATCGCATCGTCGCGTCGTCATGGCGCCGAGACGTCGCGCGTCGGCGGCGGTGGCGGCGACGCCGAGACGTCGCGCGTCGGCGTCTCGATCGACGGCGTCGCACGCGACGCTCGAGGCGAGACGCGATCGAGACGTGACGACGTTGGGCGCGTCGGCGGCGGCGCCGGCGGCGGTGGCCTTGGCGTTCGGCGGCGGCGCGAAGGATCCCGGGGCGCGCGCGTGCGTGATGTGCGCGATGCTCGTGTCGTACGCGGCGTATCGGTTGACGTTGCGTCTGTTGCCGACGGTGGGGGCGAAGACACTGGCGAGGAACATGTTTGGGTACGATTTGAATAAGCGAGGGACGGCGCTCGGCGAGGCGCGCGTGCCAGAGAGCGGCGGGTTAGCGGCTGGGTGCGCGTACGCGATGGCGCTCACCGTGCAGCAGGCGTGTCAACGGGTGATTCGGTGGGCGTTCGGACAGAGCGCGAGCGGGTTGGACGCGTGGGCACTGGAGCAGAACAGCGCGTTGGCGTGCGTCGGTTTTATGATTTTTCTGGGCTTCGTCGACGACGTATTGGATTTGCCGTGGAGAGTAAAAATCATCATGCCCGGCTTTGCGGCGCTGCCACTGTTGCTATCGTACAGTGGAGGGACGACGATATTAGTGCCCGCGCCTGTTCGCGCGGTTTTACGTTTATCAGAGCGCGTGCGATCCGTCGACATCGGTCCGCTGTACTTGTGTTACATGTGGTTATTGGTCGTGTTTTGCTCGAATTCCATCAATATTCACGCGGGTTTAAACGGTCTCGAGGCCGGTCAGTCGCTCATCATCGCAGGCGCCATCCTATTGTTGAACGTCATGGCGCTGGCGAACGATGCGTCGGTGGAACCGGTGACGGCGGGCGCGCACGTGTTTAGCATTTTCGTGACGCTTCCGTTCTTCGCGACGACGCTCGCGCTGTTGCGGCACAACTGGTACCCGTCAAAGGTTTTCGTCGGCGACACGTACACGTACTTCGCGGGTATGACGCTGGGCGTCGTCGGCACTCTGGGTCACTGCAGCGAGACGTTGCTGTTGTTTTTCCTTCCGCAAGTGCTCAACTTTTTGTACAGCTGTCCGCAACTCTTCAAAATCGTGACGTGTCCTCGACATCGCTTACCCGTCTTCGATCCGAAGACGGGCTTGTTGCATCCGTCTAAGGCGACGGAGACGCGGTACAACATGAATTTAGTGACGCTCTTCCTGCGTCTGTTCGGTCCGTGCACCGAGCGAACGTTGTGCGCGAGACTGTTGGCGTTTCAGTTCGCGTCGTGCGCTTTCGCCTTCGCGGCGAGACACGTCTTCACCGGCTTGTGGAAATAGAAATGTGCGTGGGTCGTCACCGTTCCGCGCGTTCGTGTGCGCGAGCGTGCGAGCGTGTGTGCGTGCGTGCGTGCGTGCTTTGCAATACTATTAAAACATCGTACATTTCACCACGGCGTCGATTCAATTCCCCGGTAATCGCTTCTCGCGAATCTCGTGCAACTCAAGCGCGAGCGAATCCGCGCGCGCGCTACACTCGTCCAATTTCTCCCGAAGCGTCGCATCCGTCGACTCGGTCCGCGACTGTTTCTTAGGCCGCACCACGTACGTCGCCTCAATCTCGATCCTCTCCACCGGCATGACAAACATCCCCTCTTTTTTCGTCTCCACGGCTTCCATTCGACGCAACGTCTCCTCACCTTCCACCATCTCACCGAATATCGCATATTTCCCGTCTAAATGCGCCGCGTCGCCCAAGATGATTGAAAACGAGCTCGTCGCGCTGTCGACGTCGTCCCACCGCGCCATCGACAACGTCCCGCGCGTATGTCTCAACGTCGTCGAAAACTCCCCCTTCACCGTCGCCGTCGCCAACGCGCGCTGCTCGGCGTTCATCGTCGCGCGTCGTCCGCCCGCACAATCCGCGATTTGCGCCACGAAACCTTTATCCACGCGGAAAAAATGATTCGTCGTGTACGCGCCGGCGTCGAAGAGCGCCAAGACGTGCGCGGCGGTCGAAGGGGCGACGGAATCGTCGTAGAGCGCGAGCGTGACGTCACCGAGCGTCGTTTGGAGCACGATGCGTTCATCGCGGAGACGAGGCAGCGCGTCCGCGCGCGCGAGCGACGCCGCGACGACCGACAACACCATCACCACCACCATCTTCATCTTCATCTTCACCGCCCCGACGTCGCGCCGACAACGCAGCCTCGCGCGCGGCGCTCGACGATCGATCACACGACACTGTCGACGTCTCACGCGTCCCGGCGGCGACGCTCGCGCGGCGACTCGACGATGGGAGGCGCCGAGTGCCGAGGTGGTGCGCTCGGCACCCGGCGTCATAATTCGACGCGCGACCGCGCGAGAGCGACCGTCGCGAGGTGTCAGAGACCCGCGACCGCGCGACCGCGCGAGCGCGAGGCGACATCGCGCGCGCATTCGACCGAGAGCGAGTCGAACGAGCGCGAGAGAGCGAGAATCGAAACGATCTCGTGGTGCCCTAGACGATCCGACAATTCAGCCCTCGAACGCGCCGCGCGCCATGTCGGGCGCGATCGACGTCACGAAGACGTTCCGAGGCGAAGGGGAGGATATGATCGCCGCGCTCATCGCGGCGTCGGGGGCGAAACCGGCGCGAGAGACGACGACGTCGACGGGAAAGAAATCCAAGGGGAGCGACGGCGCCGAGGCGTTCGACGTCGATGGAGAGGTCGTCAAGGAGAAGCGATCGTTCGAGCGCGAGCTCGTGCCTTTTGATTTCGGTGATGGCGGAGGTGTGTCCATCGCGGAGGCGTCGCACGGAGCGGCGGTGGCGGTGACGAAGAAGAGCGCGCCCGTGCCGAGGACGGCGAGCGCCGGCGGAAAGACGCCGCCCAAACCGAAGACTCAGGGAAAGAAGACGTCTAATAAGTCGATTCCGCGCCCGAAGAATGATCCGGATCAAATCTCTCGCGCGAATCAGGTCTTTGAACCGCAGCAGTCAACGCTGACGCTCGAGGAAAAGACGGCGATGTTTGTCGATGCCGCGCCGAGCGGCGGAGGTAAAAAGAAGAATAAGCGAATCACCGAAGCCGCCAAGGCTAAAGCACCGACGAATGATCAACATTGGGCGAATTCATCATTTCAAAACGCGCCCGCAGCAGATCAGTTACCGATGCCGTCGTTTCTGAAGGATGTAGCGGCGCCTCCTGCGCCTCGCGCGTCGTCTCCGGCGCCGCCTCGCGCGCCTCAGACGCCGACGAGCGCTCAAGATTTGAAAGCTTTACTCGGCGTCAAGACCAATCCACCACAGCAGATGTGCGCGATACCGGTACCGATGCAACCGATGCAACCGCAGACGCAAGCCAAGGGGCACGCGTTGTTCAACAACATCTTAAACAGCGCCAACGGTTCCGGCGGCGTCGCCGCTCCTCCGCTGATGATGCCACAGCCGACGCCGCAGCCGCAAGGCGTGCAACAAAAGCTCAACACCCTCTTCGGCGTCGCCTCACAACCGCCGCAACCGTTCCCGGTACCGCAACCGTACCCCGTGGCGCCCGAAACGAGCGGAGGAAACTTTCAAAATCTCATGGCCAAGCTCAACGCCGGTCGCGTCTGAGCTCCGGTTTGTTCGACCGACATTGTTTTCTGTTGTACCATCACCACCATCTCGAATCGCGCCGAGCACGTTCCTCGTGCCGATTCACATCTCGGGCCAAGACGCGGTGCACACGATTGTCCGCGCCGCCTACACGGACGAAGCGAGTTTTAAAAGCGACGCGCTCCCTCTCTTTGGGAGCGCATCGTCCGTCTCAGCGAGTCCCTCGACGCCCGTCGTCGAGAGACCCTCATGCGTCGCCGAACGCGACGCGCACTCAAGACATCAAGACCTCGTTTTGCGTCTCATTCCTGACGCGACACACACACACACGCGCACACACGCGCGATTGTAATCCGCAAGAACCGCGTCCTTCGCCGACGCGCTTTTTCACTTTTCGCCTCGCCGCCCAACAAACATCATGTCCCGCGCCCTCGCGCCCCCGCTCTCGCGCGAAACGGTGGCCGACCGCGACGCGTGGCGACGATTTGACGACGCCATCGGCGTTCGAGACGGTGTTCGCGTCTCCGCGTCGCGCGACGACGACGAGGACGCGCGAGACGATCGCCGCGCGCGGGACGCCATGCGAACGCAGGGATACATCATTCTCGACGCGTGTGCGTCGACGTCGGAGGATCTCGCGCGAGGAAAGCGATTGGCGACGCGAGCGGTCGCGCTTCGAGACGCAGGGTGCGATCCGACGTGGATTTTGATGAGCGACGACGCGTGGAGCCTGTTGGCGCGACTTCGGGCGCGCTTCGAGCGGCGCGAGAGTTTTGGCGAAGGATTAAAGTGTACCTACGACGCGTTGGCGTGGGTGGTGGATCCGCGTGTGGATGGTAAGAAAACGAGCGCGTTTTGTCCGCATCGCGATCGACAACCGGACGACGCGCCGGGCTCGTTCACCGCGGATGGGGACGCGAAGTACGTCACCGCGTGGGCGCCGCTCGGCGACGACGCCACGCCGAGAAACTCGTGTTTATATTGCATTCCGCGCGCGCGCGATCCGGGATATTTCGACGGTGATCCCGACGACGTCGATGACGGTGAGGATCCATTGCGCGCGGCGCTGCGCGACAAGGCGAGTTATCAATACATTCGCGCGTTGCCCGCGCGCGCCGGCGACGTCGTCGCGTTTACGCACAGGCTCATACACTGGGGATCCGTGGGCGAGGGCGTGGACGGCGAACCGCCGAGGATCAATCTCTCGTGTGGATTCGCGAGCGATGATTTCGAACCGGCGTATCTCAAGAAGGATCCTCAGTATCCGACGTTTGAGGAACGACTGGCGTTGATCGCCGGACAATTGTTGTGTTATCATGAACGTTTCCCGTCGACGGCAAAGGAATTGACGACGTTGAAAAAGTTATTCGACGCCGCGCGATCGAGTTTTCACGAATCGTACGTGAAAAAGGTGTACAAAGAATTCGCCGCCGCCGCGTTCGAACGCGGCGACGACGAGGCTGAGGCGGACGGCGAAGACGGCGAAGACGAGAGTGACGCCGAAGACGCCGTGGAGGACGCGCTCGAAGCCATGCTCGACCGCGCCGACGATTTCGACGACGATTTCGATGATTTCGAGGACGGCGTCGCCGGCGACGCGTTCGGTCGCGCCGACGACGAGGACGAGGACGAGGAATACGGGTTCAATCGCAAACGCCGCCGTCGAGCGTCGTGACGCCGTCGAGCTCAAGCGCGCGCGACGTCGACGCGTCGCAACCCGAGTCGCGCGTCGCACGCCACGCGTAGCGTCGCGCATCGTCAATTAGGTCATTAGGTCATTAGGTCATACACGCGTACTCGCACGTCACGAACCTCGCACCACCGACCGACGCGTCCCGACGTCCCGACGTCGCCACGAGCGCCTCACTCGCCGCCTCCCGCGTCCGATGCACCCGTCATCGCGTTCGGAGATTCGCGCCGCGCGCGTGCCCGCGGCGTCCATCGCGGCGATCGCCGAGGCCGCGGGCGCGCCGAAACTCGAGGGGGACGCCGCGCGCGCGATCGCGTCGGACGTCGAGTATCGACTGCGACAGATTTTTCAAGACGCCGTCAAGTGCATGCGACACAGTAAACGATCGACGCTGTGCGCCGAGGTGCGCGCGGCCGCGGGCGCGAACGCGCGAGTGACTCAACGACGCGCGCGGTGGCGCGGAGCGACGAGACGAGGCGAGACGACTGACGCGTTTCGCGATTGAATGAATGAATCTAGGATGTCAACTCGGCGTTGCGACTGAGAAATTGCGAACCGTTGTACGGATTCGGCGCGGGGACGTCGGATTACGAGTACTTGCAGACACGCGAGGACCCAGAGGTGTTTTACGTCGATGAGAAGGAGGTGGACATGCGCGCACTGTTGACGAGAAAGTTGCCGAAACCACCGATCGAGGTAAACCTGGTGCCGCACTGGTTGGCGGTGGAGGGCGTGCAGCCGATGATTCCGGAGAATCCGATGCAGATGCCGCCCGAACCGGTGCCAGTGGAACCGCCGCTCGGGTCGAAGCGACCGAGAGCGACTGGGGTGGGCGAGCGAGAGGATGGCGCGGATCCGGACGCGGGCGGGTTGTTGCCGGTGGTGTCGCACGTGTTGAGCCGAGAGTTGCAGTATTATTTCGACAAGGTGACGGGATTGATTCGAAGCGCGGGGGCGGTGAGAGCGAGCGACAAGGACGAGGAGATGCTCGAGACGGCGCTGCGGTCGTTGAGCACGGATGTCGGGTTGCACAACTTGATGCCGTACTTTACGCAATTCATCACCGAGGAGACGACGCAAAATTTGAGAGATTTGCCTCGGTTGAGAGTGTTGATTCAGATGACTCGCGCGTTGATCTCGAACCCGGACATCAATGTCGAGCTTTATCTGCACCAGCTCATGCCGAGCGTGGTCACGTGCATGGTGGCGAAGCGTTTGTGTAAAAACGTGGAGGAGGACCACTGGTCGCTGCGAGACGACGCCGCGAACACCGTCGCCTTCATCTGCGCCAAGTTCGGCGCGGCGTACCCGAGCATTCAGCCGAGACTCACGCGCACCCTGTTGCGCGCGCTGTTGGACACGAAGCCGCTCTCGACGCACTACGGCGCGATTCAAGGTTTACGCGCGCTCGGTCCAAAGGTGGTGCGAGAGACGGTGATGCCGAACCTTCGCGCGTACTTGAACACGCTCGAACCCTTGCTCGAAGCGCCGGCGCCGATCGATAAGAAGGCGCTCGATGCCATGTCGGAGGAGGAACGCAACGCCGCGGTCGCCAAGGAGAAGCTGGCCCACATTCGCCACAGAGACGCGCAGCGCGTGATGAGCGCTTTGCAAGACGCCGTCAGCGCGTGCATCAGAGACGAAGTCGGCGCAGCCGAGGACAAAGCGCGCGAGGCGCGTCTCGCCGATCAACTTATGCGTTGGCATCGCGCCGAGGATGCCGAATACTTTGAGAAGCGAACCGACGGCGACGAAATGGAGACGGACCAACCCGACAAACCGTCGCCGAAGACGTCCCCTTCTCGACGCGCGGCCAAGGGTAGGGCGACAGCGGCCGCGAAGAAGGAGCCCAAACAACCGAAGAAGGTCGTTCCCAAGGCGGCGACTCTCGTTCGCAGTCGACGAACAAGACGCGGCACCACGCCGGACGAGGACCTCTTGGGCGACGCCGCCGCGGCGCAAGTGTCCAACGTCGACGTCTCCGAGACGCACATTTAGAAACGCGACATCGTTCGACCGCTTGTGAACGACCACGCACACTCATAGGACACGCTTTCTCCGTTGGCGCGCCGATCGCGACCGCGACTCGACACGAACGCCGAACGAAGGCAGCGACGCGCGGCATACCATGACGCTCGCCACCCGCGACCTCGCGCGCGCGTCGCCCAACTCGTCGCGCGCGTCCGCGAGCGCGCGTCACCGCGACCGTCGCGAACGCTCACGACGCGCCACCGCCTCCGCGTCGTCCTCGACCGCCGTCGACGTCGTCGAGAGCTCACCGTGGGGCGTCGAGGTTCTCAACGCCCACGTCAAGTTCCCCACCGCCGACGGTGCCGGCGCCGTGCATGCGCTTCGCGGCGCCACGCTTCGCGTGCCCAGAGGTAAACTCTTCATGCTCCTCGGTCCGAACGGGTGCGGGAAGAGCACGATGCTCCGCGCGTTGGCGGGATTGGTGACGGTCGACTCGGGGGAGATGCTGGCGCCGAGACGCAAGGCGTTCGTGTTTCAAAATCCCGATCATCAGGTCATCATGCCCACGGTTGGCGCGGACGTGGCGTTTGGATTGGGATCTAATACGACGCTGAGCGAAGCAGAGATGCGCGAGCGCGTCGTGAAGGCGTTGCGAATGGTGAATTTAGACGACGACGACGCGTACGAGCGGCAGGTGGCGACGCTGAGCGGAGGACAGAAACAGCGCGTCGCCATCGCTGGCGCGCTCGTGGAGGAACCGGAACTGTTACTGTTGGATGAATTGACGACGTTTTTAGACGAGGCGGATCAGAAAGGGGTGATCGCGGCGGTAAGACGCGCGGTGGACGAGAGCGACGGCGCGGTGACGGCGGTGTGGGTGACGCACAGACTCGAAGAGCTCGAGTACGCGGACGGCGCCGCGTACATGGAGAACGGCGAGGTGGTGGCGCTGAGAGCCACCGGGAGCGATCTGCGCGAGTATATTCGCGAGAAACAGGAGCGTTACGTCGTTCGATGATGATCCCTCGATGTCCCTCGTACTGTATTGAAAAAACGTCGCCGCTCACCGAAGTCGCTCAAATCATCGTATGCATTCTCTCCTCACACGCCCACGCGCGCCGACTCAGACGCCGCGCCGAACATGTCCTCCGAGACGACGAACGCGTCCGAGGACGCTTCCGATTTCGACGCGTACGCCATCCTCGAGCTCGAGCAAGGCAAGCACGCGGACGCCGACGCCATCAAATCCAACTATCGCAGGCTCGCGCTCAAGTACCACCCCGATAAGAACGGCGGCGACGCCACGCAGTTTAAGCGCGTCGCGGTGGCGTATAAGATTCTGAGCGACCCGACCAAGCGCGCCGAGTACGATAAGAACGGCGTCGATGGCGTGGACAAGGTGGATATTCTCGACACCGAGATCGACATCAGCGAGGTGGGTTTCGCCAACACGCTCGTGGCGTCGATGATCAGTTCGCTCGGCGTGCAGATCAAGACGGCGGTGCCGGTGAAGGTGTTGGAGAGCGTTCGGACCGGAAAGGTGGCGATCGCGCGGGTGGACGTCGGGTGTAAGGTGAGCGAGAGCGTGAAGAAGGGGGAGATACGGATGTTTCGGTGCGCGCTGAGCGAAGAGGACGTGCGACGAGGCGTCGTCGTGAGCGTGACTTCGCCGGTGGGGGATAAGTTTAAATTGCTCAAATTTGACGGCGATCGAGAGGCTGGCGGTTTGGAGCTCTCTTTGCAAGAGGTGAGCGCGAAATTCGATAGCGTCAAGCCGAAGCGTTCGCACGCGGGATTTTACTTTACGGGCGCGCAGAGTTTCAACTACGAGCCACTGAGCGCGGTGAAGATGAGTAAGCTCGAGTCTCGAGATTTGGCCGTCTTTCACGCGCTCGATAATTGGACACCGCGAGAGTGCGTCTCGACACAGGCGGGCGAACATTTTTTCGGCGTGTACGGCGACAACTTTTTTGAAAAGTGCAAATTTGAATTTGAGGTGTTCACGGTCGGCACCGAGATAGAGGAAGGTAAAAAGTTGGACACGAACGACATTCGTACGATAGAGGGTAAATTGTCTAGAAAGAAGGATGAGTTGATGAAATTTGAGAAGGAGTACTTGGCCGCCAAGGTGGCGTTTGAGAAGGCGGTGTTGCGACATCAACGCGAAAACGAAGAGGTGAAGGCTTTGATCGCCGCGAGAGAGGCTGCATATTGCGCCTTGACGTTGCCGTCGGTGGTGAATGAGTCGGAGGAATCGGTGATGGGTGGATTCACCATGCCCACGATCGACGCCAACGCGTTTAAGAACTTTTCCTTCTCGAATCCGTTCGCCAAAAAGTAAGAAACCGTACCGCATCGCATCGTCGGTGTCGTTGTCATTCAGCGTTGTACAAAATGAGAGGTGTTGTAGTAATCAATTACATATTTCGTCGTGTTCGTATCGACTCGTTTGGAATTTTGCGCCGTATTCGTTTACTCTTTGCGGTGATCGCAGAGAAAGTTCAAATTCGTATCAGAAAAATGTTTGGAGTTGGTGATCTCGCACAGAAGGCGTTTCGCGACGCGGCTTTCGCCGTGGCCGTGAACGCGCATGACGAAAGGCCGCCCAGGCACGATTTTGTTGCCGAATAAGTCTATGTGCTCTGTAAACTGAGAATCGTCGGAACGCCCCGAATAATCCAACGTGAGCGGCGCGCTGATGCTGTCGAGGATTTTTGCGTCGCGAGCTTCGTCTCCGTCCTCGCTGTCCGAGCCCCACTCGCGATTGATGATCTTCGGCGCGATGGACCCAGGCGTCGCGGTGAGAAAGTCGTAAATCAAATCGCCAGTATTTCCACCCGGCGCGGCGTAGTCGACCGCCTCCGCGCGCGCGTGAATCGTCCACTCCGCCGTCGACGCGAGTCCCTCAACTCTCTCCTCTTGGTGCGCGACGATCTTCTCGATCAATCGCACCTTATCCTCGCCCACCAACGTGCCCCACTCGCGTCGACGCCTCCGCGACGCCTCCGCGCCGCCGTCGTCCTCGTCGCCCTTCTTCTCCAATCGACGTCGACACATCCCCAACACCGCGTTCACGCACACCAACGCGATCACGCTCACCACCGTCGTCACGAGTTCGCTCGACGGCGCCACCGATCGTCGCCGTTCGCCTCCTCCGCGTCTCGCCACGCGCGCCGATTTCGCCCGATGCGCGTTCGACGTCGCCGTCGCCTCGCTTCGCCACACCCGCCCCGTTTGATCGCGCACCTCGCACCCGCGCGCGTCCGCCTCGACGTCCACGACCACTCGCTCGCCCGCGATCGGTCGCGCGATGCCGAATCCAAAGTGTTTCGTCGCCGTCTCTTCAAACGCGGCACCTCGCCGCATCGGCGTCGGCGCGTCGTCGCACAGACGCACCGCGTGCGTCTCTCCCCCCGCCTCGCACGTCACGCGCGCGCAGCACCGCGCGTCCGCGTTATCGCCCGCGTCGGCACCGGCGCGCTCGAACGCCACCTCGCCGAACACGAGCGAGCGTGGGGAGACAAAGCCTCGAAGCGTCGACGCCGACGACGCGTCTGGCGCCATCGTTGACCGGCTTCGCGCGTCGACGCGCGCGTCGGTCGCGCGCGCGGACGCGATGACGACGAAAACGAAAACGACGCGCGCGATCGACGCGCGAGACGACGCGCGAGACGACGCGCGAGGGCGCATGCGTCGACGAATGACGACGAATGTAATCAAAGCACCGAGACTCGGACGCGATGACATCACACCGCGGCGGTGACGACGCGCGGGGACGCGATCGCCGCGCCGAACGGTTCGAACGCGATCGCGCGACGCGACGCGATGGACGACGCCGAGGCGCGCGCGGTGAAACGCGCGTATAGACTCGCGCGAGATGGCATCGCATCCATGGTGGAGCGGTACTTTCAAACGAACGCCGCGGCGCACGCGGCGTGCGTCGAGCTGTTAAAGGTCTCGGGGGCGGATCTGGAGGCGTACGCGAGTCCCGATGCGGTGGCGCGAGAGATTCCGCTCGATCATCTCGCGTTTCGGTCATTCGCGATGGATGACTTCGGGGTCGACGGCGTGTGCGACACCTTTGAGGCGGCGGGGTACTCGACGGTGTCGGAGGAGGAGGGACCGGGCGCCGTGTTAGAATTTCCGGAGAAACGCGTGCGCGCGCGATGGATGCGTCCGCCGAGGACACCAGACGGGGAGGTGCCGTTGCCGAGAATTTTCGTGAGCGAGTTGGTCGTCGACGCGTGCGAACCGGAACTTCGGGACATGTTGAAGGAGGTTCTGTCGCGCGTGCGCGAGGGAAAGGTGTTGCAGAGCGGGGAGTGGGCCGATGGACGCAACGCGCGGTGGCAGTTGCCGACGGCTTCGACGTACGCGCGCGTGGAGCGGCTGAGCGAGTATGCGAGTTGGACGCTGTTGCACGGATACGCGGTGAACCACGCGGCGGTGAGTTTGTTTCAGTTAAGAAAGAAATTTCCCGACACTCCCGCGCGCAGTTTGCAGGACGTGGAGAGCGTGTTCGCGGGGCATCACGCGTTGTCGAGAAAGAGGTGGAACGACGCCGGCGGTAGAATCAAACGCTCACCCTCCGGTTTGCTGTTACAAAGCTCGCTCATGTCCGTGAAGCACACATTCAAACTGTACAAGAAGACGGAAAAGATTGTCGATCGCTACGGTGCTGAGACCATGGATCCAAAGTTCAAAGAGTACAATCTTCCGGGCTCGTACATTGAATTCGTCGAGCGCTTACCTAGACCGGAAAACGCTGAAAAGGCGTTTGAAGACTTAGAAGAGGTGGATTTACGTGATGGTTTCGAGACGGGGAACGCTAGCAAGATTTTTGAATCCACCAGCACGCGCATTTTGAGTGGAGCTGACCAAGTGGGCGCCGCGCCGGGTGCGGCACCGGGCGCCGCGCCGACGCGTGGCGTCGAGCAACAACGCAAGTTCAAGCCGTCTTCGATGGCGCCGACCGTCGCGAGAGCTGCGTCGGAGGGACGAGGCGCGCAAGCTCCCGCGGGTGCCGCCGACGACGTGATCGATTTGACTTGATTTTAGACGATTGATTACGTTTCATTAGAAGTGTAATTTTTTCTACCTTTCCCACGATCTTCGCCGCGACTGCGGCGTGTTCCATGCTTCGAACGAGAGCACCACGCAGCTGAGGCAAACCATCGCGAAGAACGAGTAGATGAACACGTTGTACTTGAACAGGTAACCGAGACCGGTCAATTGTTCGATGTTACCGCCGAAAATATCTCTAACCGCCGTCTCTGCGGCGTACACCGGGAACGCCTGCGCGCAAAATTGGACGATGGACACCGAGCCTAGCATAATGAGCCCCGTGTTGAAAAGCAGCGAGCTCATGCTCGTGCGGCTGAGCTTCATGGGATACAGATCGACCAGCAAGAACTTCAACCCCAGACGCGTGTTGCCTTTGATGACGCAGAAGACGAGGTAGAAGCAAAACACTGCAAAGACTGCCACCCCGAGTAGCCCCCACAATTCGTCGCACCATATGAAGAAAGAGTTCAAAAACGGATGGACGGCGGGCTTGACGAGCACCGTGAGTATGATGTGTAAAACCCAGAAGAAGCTCAAGAGCACGCTCAGGCCTCCGAGGAATAGCTGCAGGTAGTAACCCATCACGGTCATCAACCACGTCGCCTCTCTCGTCTCGCCCTGCGGATACGCCTTCAACAGCTCCTCTTCGTCATCCTCGAGTTGCGACAGCTTCAGTTGTAGCACCTTTAACTCCTTTTTCGTCTTTCTCGAACGGCCCGTCTCGCGCTGCTCCTTTTGCACGCTCTTGATTTGTTGGTGTATGGTTTGCGCGTCTCTAGCTAAAATGGTGGCACACCGAATGTATTCGCTTCTCGGAATGACTTTGACCGGTCGGTTCATGAAACTCTTCACTAAATCGATGGGCAAAGCGACGATACCGACACCAGCGTAGATGAAGAAAATCAGCCAAGACACTATGGACGCCACAGCGATCATGTACACGATAAAGGTGGGTCTCAACGTGAACGTTTCCTTGGTGACTCCCGCTTCAAACCCGCTACACAAAGTGCCTCCCATCGTCCCCGAGGTGGTCGAGAAATCCGTCGGCGTCGTCAGCGACGACGGCAAGGCGATACACTCGGTCGCCCCGCTCAGCGCCGCGTTCCCGATCAACGCCATCCCCGATTCCACGCTGAACATGTCAAACTTTGCCTTGCCTCCAAAGTAGTACGCAATCAACATGCTCAAACCTAAAACAACTACCGTCGCCACGCTCCACAGCGACGAGCTCACCAACTTCTTTCCTTGCGTCGCATCCGAATCCTGCTCGTAATAAAACAACGTCCACGGAATCAACACGAAAATGTAAGCAAACATAGTCATGTACGTCGCGTACCACATGTCCAACATGGGCAGCGTGTACCGACACGCGCTCTCAATAATCCCCTCCGCGCACGCCGACCTGTTCGCCACGTCCATCGGCAACAACAGCAGCGATAACACCGCCACCGTCAACCCGGTGACGACGACAAACTTTGGAAAATACGCCTGATTCCTATCATCCGGATGTTGAAAGTGCACCAACACGTACACGTTGCACACGAACGCCAGCGCCGCGACGACCACCGCGACGATGATTAAAAACCTACGACGACCGCGACGCGCGCCGAGGTCAGTCATCGCGTTCACGACGACGCGTTCGTTCGCGCACCACCCCACGAACGCGCGTCCCACACCGCCTCGCGCGCGCTTTCGGAAGATCCAGCCACCCGTTTCATTTCACTCGTCGCGCGGTTCTCCCGACGCGTCTACACCACCGCACGACGACGCGACGAGAACGACGAACGACGAGAACGACGCGAACGCGCGCGCGCGCACCAGTTATACGTCTCTTTCGGCGCCATGACGGCGCCTCGCGCGCGCGCGACTCCGGACGAGACGGGGCGACCCGCGAGGCGATGATTTGTGCGACGAGTGGTGATTCGAGAAGAGTATGTCTTTGTATGTTGGTATGGGCAAACAGTGTGTAGCCGTCATTCTCAGCGCAACGACTCTGGCCCAATCGTCGACCGATCGCGACGCGAGAGCGCGACGCGCGCGCATCGCGAGGCGCCAGATCGCGTCGGGACGCGCGGGTGATCGGTCGTCGTCGATCGGCGCGACGCGCGCGCGCGACTCGGCGAGGGTGTCGACGTCGACGCGCGCGCGGGGAAAACTGGGAATTTCGACACGGTGAAGATGGCGCGACGGGACGCCGACGACGACGCGCGCCGAGGCGATGGAGACGCGGGCGCGCCGTCGGGGTTCGCGTCGAGAACGACGAACGAGAAGACGGAGCCGTCGCTCGCGTCGCCGGGGGTGGCGATCGATGAGAAAGGGTTGCGTCGAGTGAACTCGTGGTTCATGGCTGGGGACGGATACGATTCGCAGGCGTCGGTGCAGTCGGAGGGGTCGTGGAGCGCGAGGAGACGAATCGTAGAGGCAAAGAGGAAAGAGTTTGGACCGACGCAAGCTCTCCAGAATCGTTTGACGTTCAAGGATCAGTTCAACGACAGGGGCTTCCGTTCGGACACGTTTGGGTCCAAACGTCTGGACGACGAAAGTCGGCAAAATTTTCGCATGATGATGTGTCATCCTGCGAGCAAATATGCGCGCGTTTGGACGACGATGGTGAACTTTTTCGTTCTCGTCGTCGCGTTTACCGAACCAGCGACTTTGGCGTTCAGAACAGAACGCTCAAGGGACAGCGCGCTGTCGTGGAACGAGGCGCTGGAAATAGTCTTCGCCATCATCTTCATCGTCGATATTTTTATAAACTTTTTCCGACCAGTAGACAAGTACGGAAAACTACTGTGGGACATGCGATTGATCGCCATCAGATATTTCAAGGGTTGGTTCTGGGTCGACATTTTATCGGCGCTTCCGCTCGACTTGATGTTTCTCAGGGCGACGGCGCCAGGATCGATTGGGGCGCGTATTTTGTCGCTGCTGGGATTGCTGAGACTGCTTCGACTCTATCGCATCAAGCGTATGATGAGCGAATTAGAGGGCAACCCAAATCTACCGTATTTATCGTTTGTCGCGGTCAAATTCGCGTTGCTCATCGCTTTAGCCAGTCATTGGAGCGCGTGTACACTTTTTTATCTCGCCCGTCTACAATCTTTCGACGAGGACACGTGGGTATTCGCTACAGATCCAGACCTGCCTATAAAAAGTTTTAGGGATCAGTACACCACTTCGCTTTACTGGGCCACGGTGACACTCACGACTGTCGGTTATGGAGATATTTCTCCAGTCAGCAATCTCGAACGAGGTTGGGCGATGCTCATCATGATCGTCAACATGGGAGTCACAGCGTACATTTTGGGTAACGTGACGCAACTCGTCACTAAAGAAGATTCGACAATCATGGATTTTCGCGACCATACGAGCGCGTTGCAACGTTTCATGCGAAGAAACAATATCCCGGCGGAAATAAGAGCGAAAATCAATGCTCACATTTCGCTCGAGTACGAGATGCGTTGTCGCGACGACGAAGAAGTGCTCGACTTTTGTCCGCCCACCATTCGGTCAGAGTTGAGACACGCCATTTACCAAGACTACATAAACGAGTGTCGAATTTTCCGTCGAGTTTCCGACGTGTTTATTCAGCATTTGCTAGAGTGCATCAAGGTTGCATACTTTCACTCTGGGACACTGCTCACGTCGAAAGGCTTGGATGCGAATTCGATGTTCTACTTGTGTCTCGGCAAGGTTGACATAGTGAACGAGTATTACGTCGAAGAGCCGACGCTCGCGAATAAAATTCAGACGCTTTCGCCGGGGGAGTGGATCAACATTTGCAGCGTCGTGTGCGACAGGACGTGTTTTTACACGAGTGTCGTGCAATCGACGTGCAAAGTGCTCGTTGTGTCGGCAAGTAAGTTGCAAAGTGTGCTCAGTAGATTTCCTCGCGACTCAAAGCAGATTTTGCGCACGTTGAAGTCCGTGTACGAGCTTGAACTCGCCTCCGCGGGCGGCTCCAAAGAATCCGACACGAGCGCACTGTACACAAATTTTGTGCGAGCGCTGAACGAGAAGAGGACTGAACTCTCCGAAAGCGAACTGCACAAACTGAACGTCGCCGCTGTGACTGGCGACACGACGGTAATGGAATTAGCGCTTCTGGATGAAGTACAAAATGCGCACCTCGCGGATAGCGCGGGTAAAACACTTCTCATGGTGGCTGTTGAAAACAAGCAAATTGACGTGGTCAAATTGCTCTTGAAGCACGGAGCGGATCCGAATGCTGTCACAAAGGCTGGTCACTCGCCCATGGCGTTCGCTGTATCCGTGGGGAGTCTTCCCATGGTGAAGGTTCTTCAGGCGTCGGGCGGCGTGTACACCGCGCCCGACGAACACACCGTTCTTCACTCGGCGGTTTCGCTAGACCAAGTCCAACGAATTAAATTATTGCTTGCCGCGGGCGTGCACGTCAGCAATCAGGATTATCAAGGGAGCACGGCTCTCCACGTCGCCGCGCGAATGGGGTCGAATAGAGTCATTCGCACTCTCCTGGAATTTGGCTGCGAGGATAATATTCCCGACAAGGATGGTCGATTGGCCGAGGAAGTCGCGCGAATCGCCGGTAATCCTGGAAGCATGAAGCTATTTAAAGAATTAAAAGCGCTTCGTCGTGCGCAGTCAGGCATCGAAGATGCGTCGAATGTGCCCTTAAGTCCGTAGTTGAACGGCGCCGCGAGCATCGTACCGAGAGGTCTCGGTTCGAGTCGGCACACAAACTCGCGCGCGACGCGGCTGTATATTTTCAATACAAAGTAAAAAAGTCATTAGAACACGACATGGCCGAGTGTTCACGACCCCCCTCCGCGTCCGCGCCTCCACTCGCGTCGTGCGAGACAGAGACGGGAGACGTCGAGACAGACTCACGGGAGGACTCTGAGTGCGAGGACGACGCCGTCGCGTCGTTCGAATGGACGATGGCCATCATCGCGCTCGTCGGATTCTTCGCCATCGCGTGCGCGTTCACGGTCGTTGGCGTCTTCGTGGCGGATGGTGCGGACTCCGGGAGCGTTCTCGAGCGACGTTTGGAGACATTCATGCTCATCCGAGGCGTCGCGAAGAACGAGACAGATTGATTTGTCGCGTGGTTTGGTTTAATCATCACAATGAATATGCACGTTGAGAGCGACGCGTCAAGTCTTTCCGGTGAACATGAGAGAACAGAAGATACCGACTCCCATCGTTGTCGCCAATACTAACCCACCAAAGATGGCGTTTTGTATCATCACCTCTCTCGAGCCGTTGCTCGGAATGCACGCCGATTTGAGAACATTCGTCACGTCGAAAATTCTGTGAGAAATGCCGATAAATATGTACGAACACACCAGGAAGTTCAACAAAGGATACCCCGGGAGCAGAGACATGAGCATTTTAGGGCTTCCGTTGGGCACATCCGACGTGGACAGCCAAATGTGAAACTGCGCGATGTACGTCTCCAACGTCACCTTGCCGCAGATGCAGAAAATGTCGATGTGATTGGCGCGGAGCGTCTTGGTGGCGTTGCGCAGCAGGAAGAAGGCTGTGAGCGGGATCCAGCTCGTATACGGGTGCCACTTGTTGTACTTGTACTTGTCCATCGTCATAAACGTGATCCACCACCAGTACAGCGTCCCGGCGGCGACCGCGACGAGGCCGGTTTGGTACATGGTGCGCACGCGCGTCGGGCGCTCGTCTATCCATTTCATCACCGCGTCGTACGTGGGATGCATGTACGCGCACAGCATACCGTAGATCCACACGTATCGATCCAGTCCCGAACGGAACTCCCACTCATGCAAGGGTTTACCCTCCGGATGCGCCGGATTGACGTACCCGAATAAAAACGTAAACGGCGCAAAGACTCTCCTAAAGAGGCCTGGTATTTCCCACAAACACGCCGATACGACGACGCACGCCGCCATCTTGATCCATATCCACTTCGATTCTGAATTCTTCTCCCTTCCAATCGCCAACGCAAAGTACACGAACAGCGTGAACAGCGTGTGCATGGGACAAATGTAATACAGCATGTAGTTATTCTTCATCACCACGCACGTCACGAAGACGAAGAAATTCAACCGCCACATCATCTGCGCGAATCGCGTCGCCGTGAAATCTTTCTTGACGTAATAATACGAAAAGTTTCCGTATCCAGTCATCCACACGTACGCCGCGATGAAGACTCGAATCAGGTTGTACATTTCCCCGGCGTCGAAGTAGTGATACAATAAAAACAAAACCTGCATCCATCCCTTCATCTCCTCCGTCTGCTCTCGATGCAACGAACTCGTCGTCCGCGATTCCTTCAACGTCGTCCTCCATCCGTACGCCCCCAACGCCGCGAATATCGACAGCATGAGATCTCTATCGTAACTCTTCTTCGCCTCTCGCACCAGCCCCGTGCGATCGCAAAACCAAAACAAAAACATGATCACCCCGAGCTCGGCCCACGCCTGAATCGCCCCTCGACTCGCGCGCAACGCCTTTGGATCCAACATCAAACACCGCATCGCCGGCGACACGTACGCGCTCGCGCCACCGCGCGCGGCGTTCGAGGATATACCTCGAGACGCGTCGCCGGCGAGATCCTCCTCGTCGTCGCTCATCTTCCCGCGCTCGACATCCTCGCCCGACGCCGCGCGATCGAGCAAGCGCGCGCCGTCGGACGACGACGACGCGTTGACGTCGCCGTCGCCGTCTCGCGCCGCGCTCGCCGTCGGCGTCGACGCGCTCGCCGCGGGCGTCTTGGCGCCGAAACCTCGAGCTTCGCAATAGAGCTCGAGCGCGAACGCGACGAAGAGCGTCGCGGCGGCGCCCAGGTGCGCGGACTCGCGAAACATGACGATCGCGCGAGACGGCGACGGAGAGACGGAGACCACGCCGCGGTCTCTCGCGACTCGACCGCGGCGTCGAACTCTGACGATGAGATGTGATTCGGACAGACGATGGAAAATGGCATTCGTCCGCAGAGTCGCGCGCGTCCGACGCGTCGGTCGAGTCGCGCGAGACGGAGACGGGAGACGGGAGACGCGCATGTTTCGACGCGCGCGCGACGACGCGAGAGCGCGCGACGTCGACGCCGCCGCGTCCGCGCGCGAGCGTCGAGAGTACGACCGCGCGCGGCAACGGACCGTTGACGACGAACGGGACGCGCGCGCGCGCGGGTGGACGCGAGACGAGGATGCGCGCGCGCGCGAGGACGATGACGACGCGTGGTCGTCGCGCTCGCACGGCATGTCTGGACGATTGCGAGCGGCGTACGAACGCGTGGAGGCGACGGCGCGAGATTACGCGGGGGACTTGACGCGGGCGGCGGACGCGTTGCGACGGGAAATCGACGCCGAGCGAGCGAGAGAGATGGATGAGATCGAGGAGATGAAGCGAGAGGTGTTGCGAGCGAAGGATTTATTGGAGCGGGAGCGGTTGGATTTTGACGCGAGGCGGGCGATGCAAGAGGACGAGTTGACGCGCGCGTACGACGCGTTGCGAGACGAGCGAGAGGCGTTTGAACGCGAGCGGTCGCGCGTCGAGGGGGAGAAGATTAAATTTGAGACCGAGGTCAGGGCGCACGAAAAGTACGCGAGGATCGGGGGATCGATGCTGGGCGGGACGAGACCGTCGTCGTACGCGCCGAGTCATAGTTTTGCGGGCGAGGACGCGGACGCGAGAGGAGGGGAGGCGCGCGGCGAGAGTCCTCGCGGTGGGGCGGACGCGAACGTCGCCGCGTGGGTGGACGAGACGGTGAGAGACGCGCCTGGATTGTCCACGACGGCGAATAACGAAAATAGATGGAGGACGTCGAAGGATAAAGTGGCGATGTTGGCGCACGCGGTGGAGAACGCGACGCTGACCAAGACGGCGGAGACGCGCGCCGCCCAGGGAACCATCCCTGAGACTGCGCACGCGTCCGCGTTCGATGGCTTTGAACTCATCGGGCGCGTTCTGTGCATCGGCGGTTTGGAGCGCGGGAGCGATGTCCCTCTGCGCACGGTCGAGTACATGAAGCCGGGGGACGCGAAGACGAACAGTCATGTGAGCTGGAAACCGTTCGCGTCCCTGAATACGCCGCGAGCGTACGCCGCGTGCTCGACGACCGCCATCGGTGGATGCGTCGTCATCGGTGGGAGTGATGGTAACGAAGCGCTGCGGAGCGTGGAGGAATATCGCGAGAGCGTCGGGCAGTGGAGAACGGTCGACGCCATGAGCGTGCCAAGAATTTGGTGCGCATCCGCGATGATTGACGGCGTCACCTTCGCGTGCGGCGGCTACGACGGCGAATACTACCTGCACTCGATGGAGGCAAACAAAACGTTCGGCTCGATCGATTTCGGCGACACCGCCGGTCCGGACGACGCCGGCGTCGGTTCGCAGCCGTCCTCTTCGTGGGTCACGTGCGCGCCGATGAGCGAGGGCAGGGCCACGCTCGGGGTGTCCAACATGGGCGGGAAGCTGTACGCGGTGGGAGGATTCAGTGGAGCGGGAGCCATCTTAGACCTGTGTGAGGTGTACGACCCGCGTGCGGACGTGTGGACGACCGGTTGCGCCCTGAAGCACAAACGTCGCGACTTGGGCGTGGCGAGTTTGAGCGCCAGAGGCTTGATTGTCGCCGTCGGCGGCCGCGACGAGCGCAGCGTGCTCAATCTCGTCGAAGCGTACGACCCTCGCGAGTCAAAACGCGGATGGCGTGACTTGGCGTCCATGCGATATCGGAGACAGTTGCACGCCACCGTCGTCGACCCGTCGGGCGATGCGTTGTACGCCATAGGCGGTTTCGACGGCGTCGGCGCGATCTCCGCGGTGGAGGTGTACGACGTTCGAGCCGATAAATGGCGCGAAGTCGCGCCGTGCTCGACAGCGCGTCTCGGTGTGGTTTCTTGTTGCATTCCATGATCACGTGCGATACAGAACGTTGTATTAAGTACTTGAACTTTATGTGGTTGTTTTACATTGTCAACGTTCGCATCGATTATATCGGTTGTCGCTATCGCTATCGTGTCTCGTATTGAGAGAGTCAACAGTGGTGTCGCGTGTGACGATGCGGTGATTCATGCATCACTTCGGCTGCGGTGTGCCCATGCTGAAGACGTCTTTCATCGACGGTCGACTGGTAAGTTGCGGCGAAGGAGAGTCACACGGCGGCGGTGTGCCCATGCTGAAGACGTCTTTCATCGACGGTCGACTGGTAAGTTGCGGAGAAGGAGAGTCACTCGTGACGGTGGACGCCTCGGGTTGGTCGTCTGACAATTTGATGTCCTTCTTCGAAAAGGTTCGTTTCAGCAAGCCGGGATTCGCCGCCCTCTCGGCTTCCTTCTTCGCCTTGGCGGCCTTTTGCTTCGCGAGCTCGGCTTTCATTTGCTTCGAGAGGACGGCACCCAGGAGCCCGGTGAGAGAGCGTTCGTTTTCGCGAGAGTGATCGTGCTTGGGCATGAGTTTACTGGCCGCCTTGGCGAATTTTCTCGCCGCGCCTCGTTTTTGAAGATCCTGTATGCCTCGCCTTCTTTGTTCCGCGCGAGACGCCATCTTTTTGCGGAGATCCTCTGGTATCGCGCTCGGTGGAATTGCTTCCATATCGTAGTCTCCTTTAGCCACGACCTCTTCGACGTCGTGTTCGAGCAAGCTCAGATCGTACGCGGCGACTTCGGCGGCGTCCTGGGTGGACATGGATTCCTTCGCGCGCTCCAAGTACGCAGCCAACGCGGCTTCGCGAGTGATACCGAGCTTATCGGCGTATTCTTGCAGAGAGGTGGCGCAGTGTGAACCCACAGTAGACGTGATGGCGTACACGGGGAGGATAAACAGCGCACTGTGCAATAACACCAGGAAATCCACGGCGAACAAAATCCACGCCGTTTGCACGCTCATGCCTGCTTGGGACATTAACCAGTTCTTATCTTGCCAAAGGCTAAATATCAACATGGATAACGAAATAGCGTTCTCGAATAAGACGAACTGATACGCCTTGAGCAAGAGGCGCGGGCGACCGAGCCAGAAGAAGTTTTGCGAGTCAATCTCTTGGCGCAGTTCGCGTCTTCGCATGGTGGGCGATTTTTCGATGGCGATGTCGCCGTCGTCTTCTTCCTCCTCTAATTCTATGTCGTCGGAGAAACGCTCGTATGCGGCTTGCGACAGGCGCAGCGCCACGCTTTCGAGCATGGTGCCCACGAAAAGCATGATGCCGAGGCACACGAGACCGGCGGGTAAGAAGAGCGCCTCGGGGATGGTCACGAAGACGGTGGCCATGCACCACATCAAAACCGTCATACCAATCAGGGAGCTCATATCTTCCTCCATGGACTCTCGCAGGTAATCGTAAAAGTTAAAGTCGTGCGTCGCCCCCGTGCGTTCCAAGAAAAGTCGTCGCAGAGACAGGTACATTTCCTTGTTCACGCTGAATCTGAACTGCGACCAAAACGCGCGCCACACCAAGCTGGCGACGCCGGTGGTGTTCCTCGGATTAATCTTCGGATTCAACGCGATCACCTTGATGTCACCCGCCGTCTCCCACTTTCGCCACTGTCGCAGCTTCCACGAGCACATCGACGTGCTGATCGCCACGTACACCACGTGCGTGCACGCCAACAAAAAGATGAAAATGTGCGTCTGGTGCAACACTGTCGCGCTCCACAGCGACTTCTCACCCGCCGGACAGTAATCATCCCCCGCCGCGTACTTGTACTCGATACAAATCTTCAACAACCCCTCCTGCGACACTTGCAACAGCAGCGACAGCATTCCGAGCAACATGAGCTCCAACTGCAGGTGCTCGAAGACGTGCAGCAACGCGCTTCGCTTATTCTTGTGCAGCGTGCGCGAGATGCCGACGTTGATCCTCGACAAGACGATAGATAACAGCGCCAGCGCGGCGAAGAGTCCGCCCAACTCGTACCCTTTCGTCTTACTCCATCCATCCGAGGATCCTCCGCCTCCACCGGCCATGACGACGCGCGCGGTTGTTTCGATTCCAAAAGACGTTTCCAACGAAACACGATTCCGACGGCTCACACGCGCGACGACCGCGTCTTTCGCGCGCGGGAACGTCCGTGGGATCGAAGTGCGAGCGATCGTCGACGCGGTCGTCTCGCGCGTCGCTCTGGCGACGCGCGAGACGCGACGACGCGAGGTAGCAGTCGGCGCGCCGCCACGTGTGCACGCGATTTACAATAAGATGTACTTTTCGGTCATACAGCGCGTATTTGACCATATTAAACATCTTTGTAATATATCGGCTGTTTGTAGTAGTGTGGTTGGTGTTCGGACAGACGGCACGAAGCGCCAAACCGCCCGACGACGGCGCCGCGCGCCGCACACGCCCTCGCGCGCGCGACGACGAGCGCGACGATACCGAGGCGCGAGACCGACGCGCGCGCTTTTTACCATCCTCGACGCGCGCGCGAGTCGTCGTCACCGCTCGCGAACGACGCTCGAGCGAGAGATTTCCTCGCGGAAAAGTAATCAGGGGGGGGGGCGACACACGCCCGCGTCCTCCGCGTCGCGTCGCCATGCCGAAACGGTTGGTGTCGCAGGGCGTGCTCCCGGATGTGTTTCAAAAGTACATCATGAAGTACCTCGACGACACGGACTGTAACATCCTGTCGAGGGTGTCGCACGGGTGCCTGGACGCGGTGATCGAGTCCGGGCGCGACCCGGTGTGCCCCATTCGCGTGAGTAAATTCGTGAGTTCGCCCAACATGTTGCGGTGGGCGAAGGAACAGGGAGTGCCGTGGGATTGGCGATTGTGTCGAGCGGCGGCGGCGAGCGGAAAGTTGGAGAGCGTGCAGTGGTTGCGAGAGCAAGGCTTTTACAGCGGGCCAAAAGCCGGCGAGTGGGGGTACACGGACGGGTGTCCGTGGACGGCGGAGACGTGCGTGGCGGCGGCGCGTGGAGGGCATCTGGAAATTCTCAAGTGGGCACACGCGCACGGGTGTCCGTTGAACTCGGCGGTGTTCGCGAACGCGGCGAATGGGGGGTATTTTGAGATGATGGTGTGGTTGCGCGAACGCGGGTGTCCGTGGGACGACATGACGGCGATTTGCGCCGCGAGAGGGGGTCATTTAGAGATTTTACGATGGTTAAAGGCGGAAGGATGTCCGTGGGGATCGGCGGTGTGCGCCAAGGCGGCGAAGAACGGCCAGCTCGCGGTGTTGAAGTGGTTGAAGAGACACAATTTCCACTGGCACTCGAGCGCCATTCAATACGCCGCCGAGGGTGGGCACTTGGAGGCGCTCAAGTGGTTGCGAAGCGAGGGCGAGATGTGGGACGAACAGGCGGTGTGGGACGCGGCCAAGGGTGGACACTTGCACGTTTTGCAGTGGTTGCGCGAAGAAAACTGTCCGTGGCCGCACTCTGCCGGCGACGTCGCGGCGCGTTTCGGCCATCTCGACTGTCTCAAATTTCTCGTCTCGTGCGGCGGCGTGTTGCACGATTGGACGTGTCAAGAGGCAGCCGTGGGCGGTCACTTGGACATGCTCAAGTGGTTACGTACGCAAGGATGCCCGTGGAACCTGTGGACCTGCGTGCAAGCCGCGCGTCACGGACACTTGGACGTGCTCAAACACGCGCACAAGCAGGGGTGCCCCGTGGACGCGCGCGTGTGCGCCGCCGCCGCCTACGGGGGCCACGTCGAGTTGCTCGAGTACTTGCGCGCGGAAGAGGTGCCTTGGGACGAACAAACGTGCGCGTACGCCGCGCTAGGTGGTCACCTGAGCGTGTTGCAGTGGGCGCGCGCGCGCGGATGCCCGTGGAACATGTACACGTGCGAGTACAGCGCGTGGGAGGGTAATTTACACATTCTCAAGTGGGCGCGTCAGCACGGGTGCCTGTGGAACTCTCGCACGTGCGCGTTCGCCGCCATGGGTGGGCATCTCGACGTGTTGAAGTGGCTTCGTCAGCACGGGTGTCCGTGGGACGGTTGGACGATTCAAAAGGCGACCGAGGAGGGCAACTTTGAATTGCGCGACTGGGCCGTCAAGCATGGGTGCGCGACGATGTCAGCGTCCACTGAGTTTAACCTCTCGAACGATCCGAACGATGAATTCTTGCAAATCGTCGACGGGTAATACCACGGAATGCATGTAGGATGACGATACGCATCGCGCGCTGCGCTGTTCACTATTTACACATAAGCCCTCTACGCACGCGCGCAACTGTAAAAAATTACTACTACATCAATTCACGCACCCTCGCGCTTCACAGTCGCGACGTCTCCAACGCTCGAGACGCGACGTCGCTCACGACGTCGACGGTTGAGAGCGATGGAGCGATCTTGCCTTTTCGAAACACTCGGTCGCGCGCTCGACGCCGTCGTCGAGGGCGTCACCGGCGAGTTTATACGCGTTCCCGAGCTGTATCCACACGCGCGCCTCGTCGTCGGCGCTCGCCTCGCGCGCCTTGGCGAGCGCCGATTCGCGGTGCAAGTTGAACGCCTCTGCATCGCCGCCGGCGAGAAGAAACGCGCTCGCGACGTTACCGTGAGCTTGCGCTAAGCGGCTGGGCGTCGACGATTCGTCCGATTCCAGCGTTTTCAGCTCGCGAATCCAACATCTCGCCGCGAAATCGGGACGTCCCGAACGAAACAACGCCAAACCCGAACGGTTGTACGCGCGAGCCGCGTGTGCGAGTTTCCCGAGCTTTTCCGCCGCCTCCGCCGCGGTGCTGAGAAGCGGCGCGCACCGCTCCCAATCTCCAATGTCGTATAAAATCATCCCCGCGTCGAACAAAGACTCAAACTGTGCCTCGTCGCTCGTCGACTCGCTCGCGCAATCCAACGCCGCCGTCAACTCTTTGCGACACTGTTCCTTCTCACCCTTGGCCGCGTGCACTCTCGCCGCGAGCGCGTGTACTTTCGCGCTTTCCGCCCCGCCCTCTCGCTTCGCCCGCTCCAACGCGGGTCGTAAATAATGCAAACACTCGTCGAATCTCTTCGCCGTCAGGTACGCTCTCGACAGCGTCACGCGCACGCTCGCCGTCAATGTCTCATCCTCCTCTCCGATGGCGAACACGATCGCGTCCTCCAGCGCCTCTATCGCATCATCCAGCGTCTGTCCGCTCACTCCAGCCTCGCACGCCTCGATCCCGCGCGGTATCACCTCCTCTTCAATCTTTCGTCGCTCGCTTGCCTTGGCGTGCGCTTTTTCCTCCGCCGTGGGCATGCGAGGCGGTTCCAACGGTCTCTTCACCGGTTTCGCCGTCGGATCCGCGACGCACGTCGCCGAGTGCGTCGACCACACCGCGCGCTGACACGCGGCGTTACAGAAATACGCGCGTCGACACCGCGAGCACTTCAATAGGGAATCGTGGGCGACGCCGCAGTTGAGACATCGGGGCGCGCACTGGGGCGTCGCGTCGTTCTCGCGACTCGCTGCGTCGTCGTCGACGTCGTCCGAATCGGATAACGCGTATTTGGCCAACGCGGCGTCGATCGCGGACGACATGGCGCGCGCGCGACGACGATCGGGCGCGTCAGAGTGAGGTGGGCTCGAAAGACGGCGACGTCGACAGTTTACATGAGCGACACGGATGCGTCTCTAGAGATGCCCGGATGCGGTCTCACGCCGCCGTCCGCGCGCGAGGGTTCGACGAAACGGGCGATGAAACGAGCGAGGTTCTTTTCCAGGACGTCCGGCTCGGTCTCGTAGAGATTCATGACGCCGGCCATGACGAGGGCGAATAAATACGACTCGAAATTCGGCACGCGCGGGAGCATGCCTTTGTGGACCAACAGCAACACGAGGGAATCCATGGCGCGCGGGACGATCCATAAGGTTAGGTCCGTGCGCCTGGTGTCGTTTTCGACGAAGAGAGCGGTGGAGGCGACGGCACCGGCGATGTAGTACAACGCGCGGTGATCGCGGACGCCGGCGTTTCTGTGCGCGCACACCACGCTCATGTATAAACCGACGTACGTCGAGAGCATGGCTGTGCTTCGAACGGTGGCTTTCGTCGCGCGATAGAGCGTTCTGATCGGTTGGCTCATCGCTTTCGTGAAGTTGAGCACCATATACGGGACGTAGTGTATGGAAAAGTAAAAGGGGAAACACTTTCGAAACGTCCCGAGCGACGAGTAGGCGACGTGCGACGAGCACCACAGCTTACCCGTACTCTTGTGCGTGTGCTCGCACCCGACCAGGGCGCTCGTCGCACCCTTTTGCGCGCTCTCTCGCACCATGCTCAGCGTTTTCTTGTCGATCGGTCCCGCTTGCACGATGAAGTTCCAAAATCCGGCGTCGAGCGTATCGGGCCGCATGACGTACGCGTACATAATCTGCGCCGAAGAAAGCGCGAAGAGCGCAAAGTTGGCGTGTTTCCACGATCCCGTACCTTTTTGTAACCACGTGCGCTCCTTTTGCGCGCTCGCGAACCCAGCCTGCGCGAGCTTGGCGAGCAAAAACAACGAAAACGCCCGACGATACTTTGGCTTGAGGAAAAAAATGGACAAACCGGCGACGCCTCCCGAGATGGCGGCCGCGGACTCCGGCGTGAACGGATCTTTGATCGCGCGCGCGATGGACGGCACGTGCGCGTACTCCGCGTACGACGCCGGCGCCGCGTCGTTTTTCCGCGCGCTCGACTGTACTTTTCTCACGTCGAACGCCGTGGCGTAACACAACCAACACCGCGTCGCCGAGTACCCGCCGACGAAAAACGCCGTGAACAACCCGAATCGAACCGCGTCTTCTCGATATTTTAACGACGACTCGCCGACCAAGTGCTTCAAATCGTACGCTTTCCGCGGATCTCGTCCTCGCAACGTCCGCACCGCGTGCGCCGCCAGACTGATCCCCGCCCTCGTCATGTACGCCGTCGTGAACCCGCGCCACGCCAACGACAGCGCGTGCGACGCACACGTCGGTCCATCGTACTCATCCACCCCGTTCACCCCCCCCACCGTCGACGTCTCGTCCATCGACGCGCCGCTCGCGCTCGCGCGTCTCCCGCGCTCTCTCGCCGCGCGCGCGTGTTCGCACGGACACCTGTACCTCCAATCCCCGAACCCACCGCTCCCGCGATACTTTAAATCCTCCGGCACCGAACACCCGAGCTTCGGGTGCGGCGCCATGCCGTACACGACGGGCGATTTCGTGCGCCGCGCGCCCGCCGCGCGCCTCCGCGCCGACGAAGACGAAGACGAAGACGCCTCATCCTCGCTCACCTCCCCCCTCGACCCCGACGACGCGACCGCGCGCGCGCGCCGACGACGACGACCACCACCACCACCCCCACCGTTCGCCGCATCGTCTTCATCTCGCACTCTCGCGTCGTTCGCGCGTCGTCCCCATCGTCGTCTCGACGTCTCGACCCCGCCCGCATTCCCATCATCATCATCATCATCGTTCACACGCGCACGTCGTCTCTCCGCGCGTCTCTCCGCGCGAACGCGTCGCGCGTCGTCGCCATCGTCATCGGTCGGCGGCATCGTCGTCTCCACCGTCGGCGTCGTCGTCTCCACCGTCGTCGTCGCGCACTCACGGGGTCGTTCGTAACCGTTTTTCGTCCCGCCGCCCTTTTCGTCGCGGTCGTCTCATAGTCTTATTGGACGCGCGAGTATGTCTTTTTATGTAAAGAACCAATCGACCGATCACGACCCAACGAGGTGTCCCTCCCTTCGTCACCCACGTCGAGGGGACGCGACCACCGCGTCGCGCGTCGGGACGCTCGCGACGACGCGACGCGACGACGCGCGACGACGCGCGCCGAAAAGAACGAGGCAAAAAATAATACTCGTGTACTAAGCGCATCGTCGTCGAATCGTGCGCGACCGCGCGCACCCGTGGATCGATTGATTCATTTGTTCAACCCTCCACCGCCGATCGTTTCAAGGCGTCGTCGACGTGCGCGTGCGCCGTGCGCCGTGCGGTGCGGTGCGGTGTCGTCCGGTCCCTAGGTGCGATGGACGCGTTTCCCGTGATCCGTTCCTACGCGTCGCGCGACCGCGGTCGATGCCTACCGTCGCGCGCGTCTCCACCGTCGTCGTCATCGATGGCGTCGCGATGGACGTCTGTCTGAAAAAACGATTGACCTTCTGGTCGCCGAGCGACGACGCGACGCGCGCGCGCGCCGAAAACACACGCACAACACACGAATATATATATATACACACACCACCGTACGCGCGCGACGCGCGACGGGCGATGCGCGCGTCGCCGTGGACGATCGCGCACGCATCTGTCCATCGTCACCGAAACACAAGACAAAACCACCGCGCGAGCCGTTCGAGCGCGCGCGCGCGATTGAACGCACGCGCGCGCACGCGTTCGTTCAATCACGCGCGCGCGCGTTCGCGTTCGTTCGTTCACGCGCATTCGCGTTCGCGTTCGTTCAATCACGCGCGCGCGCATTCAAAATGATTCAATCATCGCGAGAGCGCGACGCGACGTCGACGACGGCGTCGACGGCGTCGATCGATCGATCGATCGACATGCGCGCCGGTGTATGCGCGACGCGGGCGCGCGGCGCGTCGTCCGGACGCGCGCGCGCGACGACGACGGGGACGACGGGGAACGCGCGACGCGTGGGCGCGTCGACGTGGCGCCCATCGTCGTCGTCGTCGTCGTCACGGACGCGCGCGCGAGGTGGACGCGCGAGACGACGGGCGATGGAGGATGGGTTTCCATCCGATGCGGACGTGCGTGCGCGACGACGACGAGGAGGAGGAGGACGCGAGAGAGGAGGGTGGGCGCGATGACGCGCGATGACGTGATTTAGTGTATTCGTACGCGACGCGCGACTGACGCGTCTCGTCTCGACGCGCGTAGGACGTGGCGCCGGCGTTGGAGACGGATTGGCGGGAATTTCGAGCGAGATTATTGACGAGTGAACGCGAGACGACGCCCGAGGAGGAGCGCGTGCGCGCGGAGGCGGTGTCGATGGAAAATATGAAGGTTTTGGAGGCGCAAAACCCGCGTCTCGCCGAGTCGCCGCCGTGGGCGCACGTCATCGGCGCGCCGGAGAAGGGGTGCTTGTTATTGGCGGCGGATCGTGAGTTTCGAATGTCGCAGCAGTATTTTCATCAGGCGGTGATTTTGGTGCTGGAACATCACGAGCAAGGGTCGATGGGGGTGATTTTGAATCGACCGACGCAATACGACATGGGGTACGTGAGCGGCGAGCCCGAGGGGCCGTTCGCGAAGAACGCGTTGTATTTCGGAGGGGACGTCGGCGACGGGACGGTGAGTTTTTTGCACGGGCGAGAGGATGTGAAAGGGAGCGTGGAGGTGTTGCCGGGAGTGTATCTCGGTGGATACGAGAGCGCGTGTGAGCTCGTACAGAGAGACGGGTCGACGTGCAACGCCGACGAGTTTAAATTCTTCGCGCGCTATTGCGGGTGGGGACCGGGTCAGCTCGAGAGCGAGTGCGAGCGAGGCGTGTGGTACCCGGTGTCCGCGGCGAAGGAGTTGTCGCTGAAACAGGTGATTCAACTCCCCAAGCCGCTCTGGCGCGAGGTGTCGGAGCTCTGCGGCGGCGAACTCGCCGACATGGCGGCGCGCGCGTACGAGGGCGCCGAGCAACAGGAGCAAGCGTTCAGGGTGGACAACTTGGACGCGGAGGAGGATGAATAAATGATATGATGAGCGTTTATTTCATACATACACGAATTCTATACATGTGGTCGGTCATATATATTGTGACGACCACGACGACCACGACGACGCGTTTCACGACGCCGCGTCGAGCGCGCGCTTTGATAACTTTTTTCAACTTGTAACGAAACGGCGAGACGTCTTTTCACTCGCGCGCGGCTATTTTTCGCGACACGTAATCCACCATGGAGAAGTCATCTCTGTCGGAATACAGCGCCTCGATCTCAGCCTTTTTACCCAACCGACGCATCGTCGACAACTCTCGCGCGTACGGCGCGAGCGGATGACGCGCGTCGGACGAATCGAGCGCGTTTCGAATCAACGCCTCGTCGCGCTCGGTGAGGTCGAGCAACGCGCGCTCGGGCACGAGGCACAAATCTTCCTCTCGCAAACCGATCCACGTCAACGGTACGACGCACTCGGCGGCGTCGCGAACGCCGCCGCCGTCCTCTCGAGCGACTGAATACGTCGCGAGAATCCACGCGCCGCTCGGATTCCAATCCATCAAACCGAAAAATTGCGCCCCTTCGGGTCGCGTCGCGTCGAGCGCGCGTTTCAACAGGTGGAGAAACTTTCTCGTCGCGACGTCTGGGTACCCCTTCGCGGTGACGAGCACGCACGGGAGCGTTTCGTACGCGCGCTCGGCGATGAGTCTGTTGAACACGGCGTCTTTTTCGACGACGATGACGTACGCCGCGTCGCTGTGAATCGTCATCGCGTCGAGCTCGAAAATGTCGCCCGTGATGGTCCATCCACCGACGCCCGCGGCGGTGCAATCGATGCGCGCGCCCGCGGCGGTTTCGATGTGCGCGCGTCCCGCGACTTGTCCCTTGGCCGCCGCGCAAATCCCCAACGCCGCTCTCGGTTCATCCAGCGCGTCCGAGATCTGTCTCAACGTCAGCGCGAGCTGCGACTCGGTCACATCGCCGACGCCTCGACTGTTCACGACGTAATACAACTCTCGAAGCGTCGTCGACGACGTCGTCTCCGCCGCCGCCGCGGATCGACGAAGCCCTCTCGCCACCGCGTCCAATACCTCCCAAAACCGTTCGTACGCGCGTCCATCGCCGACGCACCGCACGACGATTCCGAACGACGTCTCCTCGTCGATCTCGTCGGCGTCGATCTCGTCGGCGTCGATCTCGTCGGCGTCGTCTCGATCGTCTCGACGTCGACGTCTCCTCGTCGTCCCGTACACCGGCGGCGGCATCTCTCCGCCCTCTCGCACCGCGCGCATCGCGTTCACGATGAACGCACACGCGAGCGTCTCCGCTTTCGCGAGCGCGCGCGCGCGTCGCGCCGCCTGCGCGACGAAGAGATTGTCGACGACGAGATTCTCCATGGGGTGCCGAGTTTCACAGACGACGACGACGACGACGACGACGACGCGACGAGACGACGAGACGACGACTCGACCGACGACGCGACGAGTCGGGTCGGTGGTCTACTCTCGTCGCGTGCGCGTGCGCGATGCGAGTCGTCGCGCTCGCGCGCGGTGAAGTGGAGGCGCGGGACGGATGTACGAGACGCGCGCGTCCCTCGATGGAATCGAATGGATGGGCGCGCGCGCGCGCGAGCGGGAGGCGGTCGGCGCGTCGTGGGCTACTACGCGACCGTGTGTGATTTCAATTCTGTGTCGTCGTGGTTCGTGTGTGTCTACTACGTGCGTGTGATGATGGACGCGACGCGTTTTGAATCGATCGAGCGTCGTCTCGTCGCGACGCGTTTAATTCCACCCGCCGCCGTCGTCGGCGTCTCGCGCGCCCGGTGGAGGCTTGGAGCAATTCACCTTGAAGTAGGCCAACATGCGGTCGACGGAGGGAAACTCGATTTTGCGGAAATAAAATCCGGCGGGACGCACCTGCACGTACTCGTGGTGCACGCGACCGCTCGAACTCATGATGAAGGAGATGGAGAAGAGGACGAGACCCTTGTTGTTGTGACAGACGCCGAGGGCGTACGGGCGGACGCTGGGATTGCGAGCGAGTTGTTGACGCAACGCGCCGTCGATCTCCTCCTTGGAGCCTCGCATGAATTTTCGATGTTTGAGCATGTGCTTGACGTTGGAGACGATGGGTTCGACGTGTCGCGCCATGACTTCGTCTAAATCTTCAAACTCTTCGTCGTCGATGACGAGCGGGGTGCCGAGACCGAGATTGGCGACGCCGGATCCCTTCTTGGTCTCCTTGATGTTGAAGTGGGCGAAGACGCCGTCGTACACCTTCATCGTGCACGAGACGTTGGACGTGCCTCGCGTGCTCGGACGAATGATCACCTCGCCGATGTCGCCCGTCTCCAATTGATCCATCGCGGGTTGAGGGGCGATGTTTTGGAAATTCGGGTGATCGATGTTGCGAGGGACAAAGGGTGGACGCTTGTCCTTCTTCGCCGTCGGTTTCTTGACGCGCATCTCCTCGGGACGCTTGTCGAGGCTGTAGTAGCTGTTCATCTCCGTGTAGTGCAAATGTTGTTCCCACTTGGCGGTTTCGTCGGGGTGTAACGCGGATGAACTGCACGCGAGTTGGACGGTGAAATTGTACACATCGACACCGTCAGCCTTGACGCGAGCGGTGATGACTTGTCCGGGGGCGACTTTTTCTTCGACGCGCGAAAAGTTGCGATCGTCGCTGATGTCGTACTTGTCGACGTACCCGGTGAGTCCGCTGTCGAGCGTGCACACGGCGCGCGCGCCTCGACCGTCGCGCGGACCCTCAATCTTCTTCACCGTGCACTGAATCAATTTACCCGAGCTCAGCGTGTGCATGGTTTCGCCCGTGAGCAACGCGAATTCGTCCTCGGCGGTGAGCGGCGACCACGGCGGACGAATCTCTTCAAACGGGTATCGGAATTCGGTTCGAATCTCGCGCAAAACCTCGAGAGATTTCCCCTCGCCCGTCGATTGCAAGTACTCGGCGTACTCCTCCAGGATGAGCGGCGCCACCTTGAGCTCCCACGTCTTCGGGTTGAAAACCTTGGCGAGCTCTCGCTCGCGGTCGTACTTGTCCATCGTCGCCAAGTTTTCCTCCAATTCTAAAGCGTTGACGACGATGGCCATCGCCTGTTCGTATCTCTCCGGATGACACCGCGTGCTGTCGAGCATGTCGGCGTCTGTGATTTGTAAGAAACCGGCGGCGTTTCGGAAGACGACGTCGCCCATGACGCCTCGTAATTGCTCTCTGGAATCGAGGACGCCGCCCTCGACGGCGCGCGCGGCGTTGAGCATCGCCGCCGCCTTACGCGGACCGAGACCGCCGACGTAGCGAAGGAGCGCGCTCTTCCACGGGTGCGCGCCCGCCGAATTGACGTCGACACCGACTTGGTTGACCACGCTGATGAGTTGACGCTCGACGATGGCGACGCGTTCATCCTTACCGAGGATGACATCTTGCATCGGACACATGCGAAGCGACGCCGCCTCGCCGCCGGGGACGAGAGAGGCAACCACCGCGGCCGGATTGATGAGCGAACGACCCAAGGCCGCGGCGCGAATCACCGACGGTTGTTGCTCGGGCATCTCAAGCATGCATTCCTTGGCGTTTTCGCACAGCTTGGCGACGCTGTCGTCGACAAAGTTGACGGCAATTTCCGTCACCTCCTCGGGAATGGCGCGAGGTTGTTCCTCGATGATTCGACCGACGACGAGGTTGAGCACCTCCTTGACGCGTCTGGAGTCCATGCCGCTCGCACCGACGCAGCACAGGTGCGGACGGTGATGCACGATGAAATCCATCAGCGCCTGAAGCTCATCCTGTTGGTTGGTCATCTGCGCGCCCGAGCCGCTGCCGAGGTGACGACCGATGGTGTGACACTGAATGAAATCGACGAGCTCGCCCTGAGAATCGAGAGCGACAAAGGTGGCGGGAGAACCGGACACGGCGGCGACGATGCGCACGTCAAAGTCTTGGTCCTCGGTGTTCGCCGGACGCCAGGGCGCGTGGCACACGTAGTTCCACGCGCCTTCGCAGCATGCGCGCGCCAACGCCTCGCGCGCGTCCAAGCCGAGTTGCGCCGCCGTCTCGCGAGTCAACGACGGAAGCAAGTGCTCCTCGAGCGCCGCGCGAACCACTCTGCGACGGACGTCGTTCCACGCCGCGGCGAGATCGCTCACCGCTTCGCTCAGGTACGCCTTTTCCATGCGTTCCAACACGCTGTTGAAGCGCACGTCGACGAATCCGATATCCACCTTGAGCAAACCGCGTCTCTTACCTTCGAGGATTTGAGCGAATTGCTCGGCGCCTAAAATGTACACCGGCATTTTCGCCAAACGCTTCACAGCGGCGATCGGGTGCCACGGGTCGATGACGTCCGTGCCCTCGGGCGTGGGATACGTGCTGATGGTGGCGTGGCCCAAGAATTCGTCGCGGAACCACGCGCGCACCTCGGGCTCGGCGCCGATTTCAGTCGCGGCGACGTGCACGAAAGCCTTCATGACTTCATCGGTGTCGGCGTACCCTTGGTCAAAGTACACCTTGGCGACTTCCTCCGGCATCATGTTCGCCATGAGCTCGCTCGAGATGCCATTCTTCAAATCTTCGCCAAACGCGGCGGCGGAGGGACCCGACATGTTGACGAGGTCTCGAATGCCTCTCTTGACGTGCGCGTCGTATTGCGTCTTTCTACCCGGTCGACGAAGCTTGGAACCGGTTTCAGCGGAGAAGAACAGACTCGCTTTGGCCTCGGCGTCGTCGACGTGACGATCCAAAAAGGCATTCGTCACCAAATCCAGACACTGACGAGCGACCAAACCTTGTTCGCCTTCGCCCTTCTCTTCGACGATGGTCGCGAGAGTCGACGAAATTCGAGACTTGCGAAGCTCTAAACGCACGTATCGCTCGTCCCAATCTAGAATCGCGTGCATGATTTCGAATCTTCGCAAGAGTCGCTTGTAGTGATCGCCCTCCGCCGTCAACGCCGGTCGAGCCTCTTCGGCGCGTCCGCGCAAGAGCAGCATCATGTCGTCTCGGCGTTGCGAAACGATGTACGGCAATTCCAAGTTTTGGTCGAACGTCATGCTAAGGAATAAGGCGATGCAACGGATCACCTCTTCTTCCTCTTCAGGAGGCAACGTGTCGTTCAAACCTTGAATGTTCGCCTCGCGTTGCGCGTGGTCGTTTTCTTGTTCGTAATCGGCCCATCCGTACAACAACATGTACCCCTCCTGGGTCGGCTTTTGCTGAATCGAGTCTCTGCCCATGATTCGATCGTAGATCCACGCCGCCTCGACACCCCAGTCCGTCGGCGCGTCCGCGGGTCGCGGCTTGAGTTGCTGACGTTCCGGAAGATCCGTCGATCGAATGATTTCATCCTTCGCCGTGAGCATTTGTTCCTTGATGACGGACGGTTCAAAGGTCTGAGACGCCCACTCGCTCGCTTGGCTGGATTGCACCGATCTGCGACGGTGCTTCTCCTCGGCTCGCTGCGCCTTGGCCGCCTTTCGAGCCTCGCTCGCCGCCTTGGCGCGTTCCAAATCTTCCTGCGTCGCGCCCTCGCGTTCGATAAAGTCGTCCATTTCGTCGTCCTCGTCATCGCTCTCGTCGCTCAACTCTGCCGCTTCCACCGGTGCGCTCTGCGAACCATCGACGCGCTTACGAGCGGCGAACATGCGATGCAGCTCGTCCGTGTCACCGAAAATGTCGGCGGCGTCTTGAAGCTGGTCGCGGCGCAAACCGGGAATAGCCGAGGCGTACCGACGCTGACGCTCCTCTCTCGTTTCGCGCGGTCCATCCGTCTCGTCGCGAACGATGAAATCATCCATCTCATCCTCGCTATCGCTGTACCCGACCGGTTGCTTGGCCGCCGGCGCGGGCGCGCTTTCCTTCGGAGCCTCCGCGGCGGCCTCCGCCCCCTCGACCGCGCCCTCGTCGTCGTCATCGTCTCCGAATAAACCACGCTCGAGATCGGCGATCGTGCCCGGCGCCTTGGCCGGGCCACCCTCGCGTTCGGCCGCCGTCTGCAAGCGCTTCTTCTTCTCTTTGCGCTTAAAACCGGTGACTTGGTTATCCTCGAGCAATTCGTAGTCCTCCTCGTCCAACGTCATCGCCCGTTTCCGTCTCCGACGCTTGATCCCGGCGTCCTCGCTCTCGCTCTCGTCCCCATCGCCATCATCACCCCTCTCATCGTCCTCGTTCGCGTCCCGCGCCCCCGCGTCGTCCACCGGAACCTCCTTCTCGACGTCGGCCGGCGCGTCCGCCGCCGTCCCGACCTCCCCCTCCGTCCCGACCTCGCGCGCCGGTTCCTCCGCCACCACCGCCTCCGTCGGCGCGTCCGGCGCCCCCATCGCCTCCGCGTCGCTCATCTCGCGCGCGAAAACCGCCTCCACCGCCTCGCTCGCGCCTCACGACGCGCGAATCTCCCGACGAGCAGATCCGCAAGATCGCCGCGAATGCGATTCAAACCGCGACCGACGACGCGACGGTACCGTCGACGACGATGCGCGTCGAGACTCCGGCGACGCGCGCGCGTTCACGCTCGAGGACGTCGCTCGCGCGCGCGTGCCTCGTCTCGCGCGATCGCGCGACGCGTCGACGTATGCGGCGTGCGAGTCGAGGGTTTACAACTCCCAGGGACGGCGAGACGGCGAGCGCGACGAGGCGCGCGGGACGACGACGGCGCGACGAGCGATCGACGGCGTGCGTTCGGGGCGTGGTGCGCGTGAACGTGGTACTACACGAGCGATGCGTCATCGCCAGGAGTGATTTTGCTCGTTGGCGTCGGCGACTCGGCGCGCGACGACGACGCCGGCGACCAAGGCGACGAGCGTCAGCGTGAGCAAGACGTGATTGAAATCGTCGTCCAACGCGTCGAAGGATTGACTCGGAGTGATTCTGGCGTAGAAGAGGTCCAAACCGAACGCCAGGAAGTGCACGTTGGACTCGAGCTCGGCGGGGGCGATGACGAGACCGCGAATGTCGTGCACGACGTGGTTTTGCGTGACCCAATTCGAGGGGAGAATTGGAATCACCTCCGCGTACGGAATCAAACCCTCCTCTCGATCCGCCGCGGTCGGTCTCGTCGGTCGTCTCGGGTCTAAAAACCTCTTGTCGATCGCCAACACCTGATCGTCGGCGGTGGCGATGAGCACGGCGGGTTCGGTGATGCCTCGCATCGAGCGCGTCGCCGCGAGCTCCTTGGCCTCGGGTCGAATGAAATAACTCTGCCCGATGATGCGCAGCGGCGGCGGCGAGAGCGATGACGACGTCTCGTTCGACGCGCGACCGAGGATTGAATCGTACACCAATCCACCGACGGCTAAGTTTCGTCGATCGTCGCCATCGTCAAATATTTCCAACGCGCTCACCGCAAAGCGCCTCGCCCTCGTGTTAAAGTAGTGGTACGTCACCCAGTTTTCGCGCACCACCGCGCGCACGGGACCTCGCGCGTCGCCGTGACGGACGCGGTATAAGATTCTTCCCGTCACGCCGTCGATAAGCGTCGCTTGCACGTGCTTCCCATCGCTCGTGGCGAGAAAGACGGTGTTGGGATTGAGGTATTTGAAGAGCGTCGAGCGATCGCCCGGGACGCGCGTCCAGGAATTGACGCGTTCGTCCTCGGTCGGTTTCGACGCGAATCCGACGATCGAGCCCGCTTCCGGAGGGAAGGACACCGTCCACGCGTGCACAGAATCGATGGCGTCGTCGTCGGTGCGTCGAAGGGCGTACCCGCGCACTTCGTTCGCGGTTTGATCCACCTTGTAATACGAGAGTTGACGGAGTCGCGCCAAGGCGTCGGGCGTCGATTCCGAAGGATACGCGCGCGCGGTACCGTCCGATGCGACGATGATGACAGCGTCCGCGCCCGCGTCCATCGTGAACGGTAACACGTGCGCGGCGCCGAACGGTAACACCGTCTTTTCACCGAAGAGATCACCCGTGAATTGATCGACGACGAAGAGCGTCGTTGACGTCGTCGACTTGGCTACGACGAGCGCGTACGACGTCTCGGGGTCACCGCGCGCGGGAATCCACGCTCGAAGACCGGTGAAGGACGTCGACGCGTCCGTCATCGATCCTAAAAATCGTCTCCACAGTTCGCGTCCGTCGCCGTTGTGCAGGGCGACTAGAGCGCCTCGAGGACTGAGCGTCAGGATGGATTTTCGAAACCCGTTGACGTCTCTCGTGGGCGATAATTTCGTCACATCTTTGGAGCGTAAATACGCCAAATACGCGATCTCTTCCGGACTCGCGAGTTGGAATTTTGCTTTGAGGGCGAGTAACTGCGCGCGCGAGGCGTCGTGCGTCGAAAAAGCGCGACGCGTCGGCGGCGTCTCGGCGTCGGCGGCGCGTCTCGCCGGTAAATCTCCAAACATCGCCGCCGTCGCGCCGGAGGACGCCTCCTGACGCGTCCAAACGACGTCGTCGCCCGCGTGCGCGCTCATCGTCGCGTCTTCGTCCACGATGACGATGACGTCCGCGTCGTTCGCGCGTGGAATCAAAAACGCGCGACGCACGGCAGAGACGCGAAGCGCCGCGTCGCCGCGTCTCGTTTCGCCGAGCGCGCGCGTCTCCCCCGTCGCGACGTTCATCGTCGACATCGCGTACGTCATCGCACCTCGACCGTCGCTCGACGTGCGAACGATACCGATGTGCATCTCCCCGTCATCTCTCGTCGCGACGACGGACGTGAACGTGGGACACGGTTCGTCGGCAAACGCGGCGACGACGCGCGGCGCTCCGGATTTGGCGTCGACGCGCGCGAGCGCGCACGCACCGTCGTCAAACGTCACCACCGCCACGCCCGCGCGCGTCACCGCGGCTTTCGACGTCGCGTCGTGCGCCACCGCGGGCTCCATCGTCACCTTTCCCGACGCACCGGGAAACGCCGCGACGGACGCGCCTTTCCCTCGCGTCAACGCGTCGACGTCCATCGTCGCCAACCTTCCATCCTCCGTCGTCGCGTGCGCGCGCGCGCGTCCAGACTCGTCTCTCGACACGACGAACGCACCGTTCACGACGCCTAATCTACCACCGTTCGACGCGCACGCGGCGCGCAGGATGATCCCGTCCTCGTCGTCCATCGCGCTCGCGCACGGCGTCCCGCCGTCGCGCCTCCGTCCCAACGCGTACGTCATCCCTTTCCCATCGCGAAACACCCGTTCCCACCGCACGTCCGCGCCCGGAATCGCGTCGTACACTCTCGCCCGCCACGTCACCTCCCCTGTCGACGTCGCGCGACGCACCACCTCGCCGCCGACGAGCGTCGTCGTCTCGTCGCGCGACTGCGAAACGTCCAAATCCGGCGCGTCGTCCCTTCCCGCGTCGTTCACACCCTCCCCTCGTCCTCGACGCGCGTCCTCGTGCGACGCATCTTCCCACACCACATCACCCGAGACGTCGTACGCGCGCGTCGTGCGTCCGAGACCTCGCGACGACGTCCCCGACAGCGTCACCGTCGTCGTCGGCGTCGAGACGCTCGCGACTAATCCATCCATCCCTCGCTCGTGCGTCGCGCGCCACGAGACGCGCCCGCGCGCGAGATCGACGGTCGCGAGCGCGTCCGCCGTCGTCACGACGACGCGTTCGTCGGGCGACGACGAGTGCGACGCGCCACGCGCCGCGATCGCGAACGCGTCCCCGAGTCGTTCGACAAAGACATCCTTCACCCCGGCGCGATCGACGCGCGTCGCGTCGGCGAGCGACGCCGACGCCGCGGACACCGCGCACGCGAACGCCGTCGTCGCGACGACGGACGCGCGGCGTCGACGTCGCTCGGCGCGTCGAGTGGACATGACGATGACGACCACTCGAGACGCGCGACGGAGTGACGACACACGCCGTCGACGACGCTCGGCCCGCGACGCGACGCGACGAACGAACGAACGCGAACACGAACGCGCACATGACGACGCTCGCGTCGCTCGTCGACGAACGGTGCGCGCGCGCGTACGAGGAGACGTACGAATCCATCGATGCGGCGGCGGCGGTCCCTCGCGCGCACCTCGTCTGCGACGACGACGACGACGAGTTATTCATCGTGCGCGTGAGTCGAGACGTGCGCGCGGGCGATCTTCGCGACGTCGCGTTCGACGTCGCGCGTGAGGAGGGCGAGGACGCGGGCGAGGTGGCGACGACGGGGGAGACGCGCGTGGGGACGTTTTCGACGACGACGCGGGCGAGAGCGTACGACGTGAGAGGGGACGGTGGAGGCGTGCTCGCGAGGCGTGGACGCGCGATTTCGGGTGTGTTGACGGTGACGCGCGCGCTCGCGACGGGTGAGGAGAGGGACGGGGAGGAGACGACGACGAGGACGACGCGGGGCGCCGAAGACGCCGAAGACGCCGAAGACGACGCGCGGGCGAAGAAAAAGGAAAAGAAGCGCGACAAGGAAAAGAAGAAGGATAAAAAGAAGGAACGCGCGCGCGGTGACGACGACGATGCCGCCGATGCGTCCCGGAAGAGATCGCGGTCGTAGCCAAATCGGTACGGTACGTTCCCGGGACACTTTTAATGTTTTTGTACAACAAAAGAACACCGTGGCGCGCACACCATGACGCGACCGACGACGCGTCTCCCCGTCGTCGCGCGCGCGCGCGTCCACGCGTCGAGCGCGACCACCGCCGCGCGCGTCGATTCAACGGTGCGGCGTCTCGCTCGCGAGCTCGTCAGCGTCGCCCTCGCGGCATCTTTAACGCTTCCCACCGCCCACGCCGCCCCGGGGACGCGTCCCGAACCGCTCGTGAACACGGCGGATGGGTGCACGGTGCGCGCGCTCGACGCGTTCGCGGACGTGCGCGCGAAATTTTCCTTAGAGGTGAGCACCGGGGCGATGCCCGAGGCGGTGCTCACGCTCACGGGGTGCGATTACGGTGGGGCCAACCTGAGAGGGAAAATTTTATCCGGCGTCGTCGCGGACGGGACGAATTTCGAAGGCGCCGACGTTTCGGAGACGGAGATGTCGAGGACGAGCGCGAGGGATTCGAATTTGAAAAATGTAAATTTTTCATCGGCGAACGCGTACGAGGCGAGATTCGATGGGAGCGATCTGAGAGGGGCGAATTTCGAAAACGCGTTGTTGAGCAACGCGACGTTCGGGCGAGGCGCGGGCGGGGAGTGGGCGAATCTGGAAGGGGCGAATTTCGAGGGCGCGTTGGTGTCGAGCAGCGACGCGAGGAAACTGTGTGCAAATCCAACGTTGGATATCGAGGGACAGATCGCGGTGGGTGGGTGCTGACGAGATTTTTTTAGAGGTGATCGACGACGACGGTTTATCCCGTCGTCGCTGCGGGCGGCTCTAATTAAAATCGATTCGTTTCTTCGTCTGTTGACTCCTACGGCTGTTCGTTTGTAACATAGATGATGATGATGATGATATTGTACCTCGTCCTCACTTACATGACGCTCTTGACGACAAATTTGAGCTCGGGTCGTTCCTCGCACGCCTTTTTCGCCGCGTCCGCCGAGGCGACGGACGCCGAGGTGGCGTCAGCGCCGCGCACGGTTTCGAGCGCGTCGGCGAAATTTTTGAAATCCTTTTGCGTCGTGCCCAAAATTTGTTCGCGACGCTCTTGTCTCTCCTCATCCGTCACGTTCAACAGGTGACGCATGAGTGCGGTGTATCCCTTGGCGTCGGGGAGTTGGTAGGAATCCACGTCACCGATGGTGCCGATGATGCTCTTGGTGAGTTCCTCCTTGCCGATTTCCAAATCGCGCAAAAAGTCCACCGTGGCGTCGTAGTTGTCGAGCGTCTTGAGCAGATTCGGGTCGCGATAGGAGAGATAGGTGAACATGCCGCTGTGCGAATCAAAGTCGCTGAATCCGCCGTATGCGCCGCCGGAGACGCGCACGCGATCCCACAGCCACGTCGTGCCGAGCAGCTTGTTGATGACGTACGAACTCCCGTGAAGCTCGTACCCAGCCTTGTAAAGATTCGCCGCCTTGCCGACGTAGTTGACTTGCGTGGGGACGGTGAGGATTTCGTTTTGTTTCGGGTTGATGCCGGTCCACTGTTCGGATTTGCCGGCGCCGACGGCGGGGAGGGAGTTCAAGAACGCCTCGACCGAGTTCATGGAGAGATCGAGCGTCTTGGCGTCGGCGGTGAGGTTGGTGACGCTTCCGGCGCGGTTGTTCAAGCACGCCGAGATGGTGTGTAAATCAGCCAAGACGCCGTCCCAATCGCTATCCACGCGCTTGGTGAGCTCGCGAAGGTACTCGAGCTGCGCCAAACCGCCCATCTGTTCGCTCACCCATCCCGCGGTGGAATCTTGCGCATCGAGACGACCGGCGGCGACGCTGTGACCGGAACCTTGCACGCGAGACTCCATACCGGCGCGGGTCTCGAGGACGAGCTGCTTGAAGATGTTTTTGTCGTCAAACTTCGCCTCGAGCATGAGCTCAGACATGAGTTCGTGCATAACGCCAACCTTGTCGCTCGTCGCCTTGCCTCGAACGACCATGAAGGCTTGCATCTCATCCGTTCCGCGCATGCCCGAGGTGAAGGGCGAGACGGAGATACCGCCGGTTTGCGCGCTGATGAGTTGGTCAAACTCGACGAAGGATTTCGTCCTGGTGCCCATGCGACCAAGCGCTCGGGTCCAGAGCGGGACGAGCGGCAACAAGTGCGCGGGCACCGTCTTCAAATCGAGCAAGTGTTCGGCGTAGAGGATATCGTTGGTGAACAAGTCGTGCGTCAACAGTTTCGTGGCGCCGACGGCGGAGACGTCGCTGGGAATGCCCTTGGCCTCCTTCGGAATGTCGCCGATGGCGAGCGTCGGCACACACGCGAGCGCCTCAGGCGAGTCCGGGGTCTCTTGCAACTCCTTCAACTCCTTGGTCGCCTGCACCATCTTTTCGAGATCGTCGGCGGACATGTTCGCGCGTTTGGCGTCCAACTTGGCCTGTTCCTCGGCGGCTTCCTTGGCGGCGAGCGACGAGTCCGGGTTGAGTTCGACGGTGACTTGGTGCGTGTTTTCGATGAGCAATCGACGCATGAGCGGACGGAAAACGTCTTCCGATGCGATTCGCGTCTTTAACTTGGCGAGAGGTTCTTCGAATCGAAGTGGCTCAAAGGGATCACCCTCGTATAACCACGTGCTCATCGAACGGAACATCAGCGACAAACCGCGAGGAAATCGACCGGTGTTGTTCTCGCGCAAGCTGAACTCGATCGAGTTGATGGACGCATCGATCGCCTCTTGCGTGAAGCCTTCCTCCGCGATCTTGGCGATGGTGTCGTGAATCAACTTCTCCACCTTGGGGATGTCTTCCTTGGCGACGCCTCGCAAACCGAGCGCGTACGTCGGTTGACGCAATTCGTCCTCCAACCCGTATCCGACAATGGCTTCGCCGAGACCGGACTCCTCCAACGCGATGCGAAGCGGCGCGGAGGCGGAACCCATCAATAAGTTGTCGAGGAAACCAACCGCGAGACCAGTCTCCGGATCGAACGGCTCCTCGCTGAGTAACCAATTGACTTGCACGAAGGACTTTTGCGCGTCCTCTCCGTCGCCCGTGGCGTAGCTCTTCACCACACGCTTGGGTTCAGTGAAGAACTTTTGTGTGCCGATCGTGCTGTCGACTTCGCGTCGGTCGAATTCGTCCAAGAAGGAAGCCAATATCTTCAAGCGTTCCTCGACGTCGTCGTCGCCGTAAAACCACATGCGCGAGTTGCTCGGGTGGTAATACTTGGCGTGAAACTCTTTAAACTCCTCAAACGTCAGTTCCGGAATCACCGTCGGGTCTCCGCCCGAGTCCACGCCGTAGGTGTTATCCGGGAAGATGGCTTGTTGGCACTCACGCATCAACACGGAATCCGGAGACGAGTACACCCCCTTCATCTCGTTGAAGACGACGCCCTTAAACGTCATCGGCCCGCTCGCGTCGTCAAGCTCGTAGTGCCAACCCTCTTGCTCGAACGTCTTCTCGTTCGTGATGCATCGCGGGTGGAACACGGCGTCCAAGTAGACGTCCGTCAAGTTGCGGAAATCTTGCAAGTTGCACGACGCCACCGGGTACGCCGTCTTGTCCGGCCACGTCATCGCGTTCAGAAACGTGTTGAGCGACCCCTTGATCAACTCCACGAACGGCTCTTTGATCGGATACTTTCGCGATCCGCACAGCACAGAGTGTTCCAAAATGTGCGGAATGCCCGTAGAATTCGCCGGAGGCGTGCGAAACGTCACGCCGAACGTCTTATTCTCATCCTCGTTGCTCAGAGACATCACCTCGGCCCCCGTCTTGACGTGTCGAAACAAAAACGCCTTGGCGTCGTATTCGGCGATGTAATCCTCTCTCACGAGTTCAAATCCGTGTAAATTACTCGGCGCCTTCATCTCCTCGTACGCGCTCGCCTCCTTCACCGCCGCCGCGCGCGCGCGCGTCGACGCCCCTCTCGCCGCCGCGACCCGCGTCCCGCCGCGTCGACTCGCCCCTCGCATCGCGCGCGCCCCGCCCGCGCCCATCGGCGCCATCGGCCCTCGAACCGCGCGCATCGCCCCTCGAACCGCGTCCATCGCCCCGCGTCGGTCGCACCCGATCGACGTCGACGTCCCTCGCGATGCGCCGACGACGACGCCCCTCGCGATGACGTCGGTGTCGACGCCGACGACGATCGACGACCGCACGCGTCGACCGAGCGCGCGCGCGACCGAGCGCGCGTGCGAACGAATGTCGCCGGACGGTGAGACGCGCGAGGGAGTGCGCGAGGGAGTGCGTCCGCGCGCGTGTGCGGCACGGCGCGGCGTCGTCGTCGGTCGTCGGCATCGTGCGAGTCTCGAGTGCGCGAGTCCTGACTCGTCACTATGAGTCGTGACTCGAGATCAGAGGGACTCGAGCACCGTCCCTCGCCCAGGGCATCGAGTCTATCCGCGCGACGTCGCGGGCGACGCGCGCGCGGGCGAGGACGCCGCACACGCGCGCGCGCGAGGACGCGAGCGAATCCACCGCGTCGAGCGCGCTCGAGCGTAGAGACCGACGACCGGGTGAACGATATGCGCGCGATGGGCGCACACCGCGCGGTCGGGGCCAACCCCACCGACGTGGGCGTCAACGGGCGACGCGCGAGAGAGACGCGACGACGCGAACGCGCGTCTCGCGCGACGGCGAAGAGAAACGTGTCGGTGCGCATGTTGCCCCCGGGCGGGGGGATGCCGGGAATGCCCGACATGGATCCGAAGAAGATGGCGGAGATGCAAAAGGCGTACGCGGAGGCGATGAAGGATCCCGAGACGGCGAAAAAGGTGCGGGCGCAGATGGCGCAGATGCAGGGAATGATGCAAAATCCGGCGGTGCAGCAGCAAATGCAAGCGATGAATAACATGGTGGCGAATCCGGACATGCAAAAGCGCATCGCTTCGTTGAAGGATGATCCGGCGTTTGCCGATTTCTTTGACGACTTGAGGAAAAACGGACCGGGCGCCATGATGAAGTGGGCGAACGATAAGGACTTTTTGCAGCGTTTGAACGATGCGTTGGGTGGGGAAGAAGCCATTCGAGCCGCGGCCGGAGGCATCGCGCCGCCTGAGGCGCAAGCCCCGCCGGCGGCTCCGACGCCGGAGGTGGAGACGTTGCACGACGCCGCGCGGTACGGCGACGTCGAGGCTGTGGAAGATTTCATCGCGATCGGCAAGGACATCAACGCGCGCGATTCGTCCTCCAGAACACCGATCCACTACGCCATCGCGTTCGGTAAGGGCGACGCGGGCGAGGAAATTTTCAACCTACTGCTCGAAGCCGGCGCGGATTTAACGGCGACGGATGAAAAGAAGAACACTCCGTTGCACTACGCGTGCGGCTACGGTAAACCGTTCGCGGTCAAGGCGCTCTTGGAGAAGGGTTGCGATAAGACGGCGACGAACGGCACCGGTAAGACTCCGCTCGATCTCGTCAAGCTCGAACCGAAGAACCCGATCAACAACGACTCTGAATTGGTCGCCTCGCTGGCGTGAATAGTTGTCTCTCGCGAACGCGGAAAGATTTGATTCTTTAATAAAACAATTAATTACTTTAACGATTCGTTATTTGTCCTTACAACGGTGCGCGTGATGTGTCGCGACGCGATGCTGGTTTACCTACTTGTGCTATTTCTTTGAGTTCACTACTTGACGGTGTTTAATGTGAAAGGTGAGAAAACTAAGTCTCGCTGTACGCACACACCACGAATCGTTTGAAGATGACTTCGGCGCCGATGGTGAGAATACTCTTCAACGCCGACCACGCCGATTTTTGCGTCGTGAGGACGTATTCGTTACCCTGTGCCGGTTTCTTGTTCGCTCTCGCGTTTTCTCCCTCCGCCTCCGGCACTTCCACGCTATCGCCGACGATTTGCATGTGGTAGGAATACATGCCCATGATGAGCGACGTCACCAGTCGAGCGGCGATGAGACAGGGTAGAATGCGCATTTCGAGCGGTGTGAGCGGAAACACGCTCTGAATTCCCGCCAACATGACGGACATATCGTGCAGGGGATCATCTTTATCGAGCGCACAGTACGCCAACGCGATGGCGACTTCGTTGACTCGCCAAGAGACGACAACGTCGCCGAAATCGATGACGGCAAACTTGACCCCGTTTGGATGCACGGTGGGATCGGCTCCAGACTTGTGCGCGAGCATGTTCTGTTCGTTCATGTCGCCGTGTATGATGCCGACACGAAGTTTATCCTCCACGGGCAACACCAAGTGCTTGTACGCGTTGAACACGGTGTTGCACATTCTGCGGCGCACGTCGTCCTTGAACAAGCCGCGCATGACGAGATCCGTCATGAAGTGTTGCACGTCCATAAAGTGTCGCAAATCCCACAATCGAGCTCGACTCGCGAGAACTTTCCAGCACATGGCGTGTTGTTCCACGAACGCGAGCGACGTCGGGTCTCTGTCCTCGAGCTTGCGATGAATCTCCAGCTCCTTCGGCGTCGGCCACTTGGTGAGCACGTGGCACGCCTCGCCGACGAAGAGTCCGCTCTTGCGCACGAATTCCATGCTGTGCGGCATGGGCACCTCGGCGAGCGTTTTACCCGGCACGTACGTGAGCACGCGCAGCGTGTGCGCGATCTGCGCTCGGGAGAGAAACGTCACGCGCGTGCAAAACTCGCGCTTCGCCCCCTCGGTGCCCTCGGGAACCAATTTCACCGTGCCGTTGGGCCCCGGCGTGGTGTACATGGTGAGTTTGGATTTGACGACGCGCGGGCACTCCACGCCGTGCGCCATGAGGTGCGCCATGACGCGCTCTTGCGCCGCGAGCACGCCTCGATTGACGCCGGTACTGTCCGTGCCGTTGTGCACCTTGACGATGTACTCGTGGAAAACTTTCTTTCCCGACGCGTCGAGTCGACTGGCGCGAAAGAACCAATTCTTGTCGTCGTACGACGGGAGCTCCTTCATGGAATCCTTATCAATCGTCCCCAAATCGTAGTGCGCCTCGAGTAAGCGATACACCTCGGTCGCATTCACCCTTGGACGCCGCAATTTCCGCTCCGCCTCGTCCAACAACGTCGACGGCACGTTTTTAATAGACTTGGCGTCGATCTCCGCCCGCGGCGCCTTATCCGCCTTGTCCGCCGCCGCCCCCGCCCCCGGGTTCGTCCCCGCGGCATCCTCGACGCGCGTCGCCGCGACTTGAAGCCCCTGCGCCCCACCCGTCGCTCTCTTCGCGAGAGTCTCCTCCCCCGAGTCCCCCTCGTCGACGCGCGCGCGCTTAGCGGATCGATCCCCCTCGCCGACGTCGTCGTCGGCGCCCTCTTGACGCGCGAACGCCGTCGCGTCGTCGCTCTCTTGCGCCCCGGCGTCTCGTCGTCCCGCGTCCTCCTCCTCCTCGACGGTATCCGCGCGCGCGCCCCGCGTCGTGCCCTTCGTCGCCGCCGCCGCCGCGCCGTCATCCATCGTCGCTTCCTTCCCCTCGACGGCGCGCGCGCCGTCGCCACCGCCGCCGCGCGCCGCCGCGTCCCGCGTCGTCGCCTTCGTCATCGTCCCCCGCGAACGAACGAACGAACGAACGCCTCGCCGCGCCGAGGCGCGGCGTCGAGATTCGATCGAATCGGTCGAACGCCACCGACGCGCGACTCGTCCGATGAGACGACGACGACGCGACGCCGACGGTGTTTAAGTGAATGAATGAATGAATTCGACGCGATTCGATCGTTCGATCGTTCGATCGGCGCGTCGACGAGCGTCGCACGAGAGAGAGAGAGACGCGTCGCCACCGATCGCGTCGACTCGCGTCGACACCGATCGCGTCGCGTCGACTCGAAGTGAGGACGGGCGGCGAGGAGGGGTGAGGGAGACGCGTCGACCGCGATGGGGGGTAGGGTTTAGGGAGGGGCTTAGGGTTTAGGGTGTTTGACTCTCGAGGGACGCGTCGCGTCGACGGATGGATGCCGCACACGCGCGCGCGGAGCGACGCGAGACGGATCGAGCGAGGGTAGACGACGAGCGTGCGCGTTCTCTCCTCCGCGATGGCGATCGCGATGGCGTCCGTGCGCGGGGGAGGGATGATGACGACGATGACGACCGCGAGGTCGGGGAAATCGTCGATGACGCGGATGACGACGCGGATGACGACGACGCGCGTCGGAGCGAGGCGTCGACGATGGGACGACGACGACGACGACGACGATGAGGTGACGGCGACGGTGACGCGCGGTGAGGGTCGGAGGCGGAGGTGGGCGGTGGTGGCGCGCGCGGGCGCGTTCGCGGACGCGTCGCACGAGACGCAGTACGCCGCGTCGGCGAGAGGGTCGACGAAGAGGGGGAAAGGGACGGCGGAGGCGCGCGAGACGACGAAGGGGAAGATGAAAAAGATGAAGATGAAGAAGAAGAAACGCGGGGGGGGGTCGAGCAGTAGCAGTTCGAGCAGTAGTAGCAGTAGCAGTTCGAGCAGTAGTAGCAGCAGCGGTTCGAGCAGCAGCGAGGACGAGCGAGAGTGTCGACGAGGGAAACGCGGTGGGAAGAAGGCTGAGCTCGCGGTGAACGCGAGTAAACTTCGAGACGCCATCGCGGGCGTCGTCGGGAGCGATGTCGGGGGTAAAAAGAAGAAGGATAAAGGTAAAAAGAAGAAGGATAAGGGTAAAGGTCAAAAGAAGGCGAAGAGCGGGAAAGCCGCCGCCCTCGAGGCGCTGAAATCAAAACTTGGCAAGGTTGTCTCGCAAAAACAGTACGAAGAATCTCTCAGAGCAAACGCCATGGGTGTGGGTGCGGGGGTGATCGACGTCGAGGCTTCGGTGGACGACGCGCCGCAACCGGCGGCGTTGGCGACGCTTGGCGCGTGTCCGCTCGTATCGCCCATGGTGGTCGGCGACGCCACGCGCGAGGTGCCCATCGCCATGGTTGAGATTTGTACGGGCAAAGATTGTCGTAAACGCGGATCTGAAGCCATCGTCGACGCCCTGAACGCCGAACTGCCGAGAGGCTGGGCGTGTTCGGGCTCCAGGAAGTGCATCTCGAGTTGCAAGCGAGGCGTCAACGCGCGTCTGGTGACAGCCATCGGCAAGGAAAAGTTTAGTCATTTGGACGTCGCGTCCGCGAGGGCGCTGTTCGTGCCTATGGCGCTCGCGACGAATGAGCTCAACGCGAGCTTTGACGAGATGGATCTGGACGTGGCCCCGTCTCGGGATCGAAGGAGCGCCGTCGTCGACGCCGCCAAGGAGCTGAGCCGAGAGGTGCGCGAGAGCGACGTGCCGCCGGGTTTCTTGCCGCGCGTACAAATGTAGTAGAATGGAAGCATTGTTCGTTTGTTTGTAAGAGGATAGATGTGCTTCGCTCGCAGAATCATTGTCAATGTCTTGTTACATGGTGCTCGTGCGCTCGCGCTATCAACTTTGAAAGTTAAATCAAATCAATTAAACTCCTCGAGGAGGACGTCGACGCGGTCCTTGTCGCCAAAGGCGTAGATCCAGCGCCACGACGGGGACGAGATGTCTTCCCACGTCTCTTGGATGCCGCCCTGGCCGTCCGGACGAAGCGTCAGACGCTTGCCGTCCGGCACGACGTAACGAACGTCGCCCGAGAGCGTGACGTCTTTGGCATCGAGCTCGCCGCTCCCTTCGAGAACGATGGAACATCGCTCGAGACGCGTGATGAAGTTGCTCCAGTAGACGTTCGATTTTTCTTTCCAATCGATTCCAGCGTTGGAAACGTGAACGTTGCGCAGACGACATCGGCCGCACGCGGCTTCGTCGAAACGCAACCCGTCGTTCGTCATCGGGCCCAGCGGAGCGGACGCTTCGATAAATAATGAACCTCGCACGTTGACGTCCTTCCACTCTATCTCCGCGATTTCGAGGCGCACTTCGGAGCCACGTTTGATCTCACCTCCCTGGATTTTTTGCTGCACGACGTCCCACAGCGGACCCAAGCTCGGAATGGCGCTGTAGATGAACTCGGGACCTTCCTGCAAGTATCTCTCTACCGGGTAATCGTCGGGCGACGGGTGCGCGACGCTGCATCGCGATAATAAATCGCTCGCGTTGCGAAGAAGGTCCAAAAAGGATCCATCAGGCGTTTGCGCGAGATTCATGGACTCCGGCGGGCGCTTCTTTTTCGCGCTGCTCGTGATTCGTCGACGGAGCGTGTACAACACAAACGTCGGCAAATCGTCGAAATCTTCGGCGCCCAGACGCGATTCGGAGTGTTGCATGAGCGCATCCGCGATATTTTGCATGGAGCACTCCAACCGACCACCCTTGGTTCCATTCTCTAACACAGGTTTGGTGAGATTGATCAGCATTCCCGGGAAGGCGGCTCGAGACGAGCTCAGCAGAGTTTGACGGATTTGCTTCAATCCTATGAAGAGCACGTTCGTATTAGCCGGATACGCGCTCTCGTTTCCGTTCGTTTCGCTGGGTTTGTCGTCCAAACCGATACGCGACATTTCGGTGTATTCGATGTTCGACACTCCGTACGCGTACTCGCCGGTCCAATCGTTTCGCTTCTCGATGAGGACGTTGACGCCCTCGCTGGCGCCGACATGACGCTCGCAACTCGCGAAACCGAGAGTTTTATTCCCCTTGACGCCGACTCCGGACAAGGACAGTAGCGTCGTGTCCGTGCCAGCCATGGGATTCGTGATCTGGCGGACGATGCCCCCTTCGCGGCCTCGGGAGTCCAACCAGTCGAAAACGCCGTCATCGTGCATCAGTTTCCAAATGGCTCCGTGTCCGCCGGGTTTGAGCGACATCTTCCCGAAACCTTCTCTCACCCAGCGCCCACCGTCGACGCTGATGACGGGAACGAGAGGTTGTTCAAATAAACGATAGTTGTCGCTCCCTCGACCGAACCAGTTGTTCTGCTCGAGCAAACTGGTGATGCGTTTGTGGTTGCCCTTTGCCGCGCTCGTCATCACCGCCACAGGCGTCTTGTGGTGCTCGCCGGTCAACTTGTAATATAACCACTCTCTCGCCGTCAGATCGCGCACCAGACCCTCGATGAGAGGACGTCCGTTGTAAGGCAAGAGCGCCGCGGGCAAACTTTCGCCGCTTTCGGCGTCCACCAAGCCGAGACGATCGCCGGCGCCACCGAGAGGATAAATCTCCGCCATTTTCGGAAGCTCTTCCAAGCCCCAGCGCGACGCCGTGGCGGCGAATGCGCCGTCATCCGCGCGCAGATCCACGCCTGGGGGCACGTGCAGTTTCACTTCGCCCGGGACACCGAGACAATCGAGACCGTCGCACTGCGCGTCGCTGTGCACCTGCGCCGGTTCGCCCGTCATCGACTCGAGACAGAGCTCCATGGCCGTGCACTGATACCCGATGAGACCGCCGATCATGTCGTAAAAAGTTTCGACTTTGCTCAAAACCTCGAGCAAGCTCGCGAGCGCCGCCGCTCGAGCGCCGTCGTCCATGATTTCGTCGGCCGCGGGTTCGAACAAGTGCGCCTGTCCGCACGCCACGCACGCGCGCATCAAAAACTTCTCACGCGCCTCCATACCCTCGCTCAGCGTCGCCGCGAGACCACCCTCGCGCAACCACGCGTTCACGCTCGGCAACTCACCGATGGCGAGCGATTTCATCTCGTAGACGGATTCCTCGGACGCACCCTCCGCGGCGGCGTCCTCTTTAATCTTCACCGTGGCGTCTCTCGCCGCGCGCACCTCCATCAACGCCGCGCGCACGCGTCGCTCGAAAACGACTTCATCACCGTCAGAGTCTCCTCCCGCCGCGCTCACGCCTCGATCCTCTTGAATCGCCCGCGCCGTCCCGACGTCTCTTTGACTCGCCGAGCGCCCGCGCGCGCGCTCCCGAGCCCGCGTCCCTCGCGCCCCACCTCTCCCGCGCACCGCCACCGCGCCTCCACCGCGCGACGTCGACATCACCGCTCGCGAACTTCCCGCGCGCATCGCGCCCGTACGCATCTACGCGCGTCCACGGCCGCTCGCGCCCACGGGGTATTCTTTCGAGCGACCGATTCCACCGATTCACCGCGCTCCCCGTCTCTCGCGCCCGTCCCACCGCTCTCGACGCGCTCGCGCCGACGGAGCCGCTTTTCGAGAAGCCTTTCGCGCGCTCGCACCGCTCGTGCGCGCCCGCGCGCGCGCTCGAATGACGATGAGGCGAAGATTATCCTTTGCGCTCGTCGAGGAATAATCTGTCTCTTCGCGCTCGACGACGACGGACGGCGCGCCTCGCCGTCGCGCGCCGTCGACGCGCGGCGTTTGCGGCGCCGATGACATCGCCGGTCATCGCTCGCGCGCGTCTCGCGCGCTCGACGCGAGAGGGTCGACGCGCGAGGTTCGAGCGCGCTCGACGCGACCGGGCGCTCGACACCGCGACGCGCGCACGAGACGCGCGAGGCGACGGACGACGCGCGAGGGGAGGCGAACGCGCGCGAGAAGACGCGAGCGCGCGCGAGGCGTCGCGCGCGAGAAGACGCGAGGCGCGCGTCGATCGTCACGGCGTCGGTGGGCGTCATGGCGTCGATTCGTACGTTACGGTTCGATGACGTCGCCGACGACGACGACGAGCGCGACGGGCGATTCGCGTCTTCGTCGAGCGACGACGACGACGACGACGTCGGGTTACCGGTCGTCATCGGTGGACGACGCGCGCGAGCGAGCGTCAGGGGCGCGAGTTCCACCATTCGAGCGCCGGCGGAGAGCGACGACGACGAGGACGACGACGACGACGACGACGCGCGTTCGAGCGCGCGCGTGGACGCCGAGGACGTCGGGAGACGCTCCAAAGATTCCTCGGAGACGATCGCTGCGCGTCTCGGGTCGGAGACGGTGCTCGCCATCGGACGGGCGAGGCAGGACGCGTTCGAGCGCGCGAGGGAACGACGCGCGAGGGCGAGAGCGACGGCGGCGAAAAGGATCGCGTCGTTAGAGTTGGAGCTATCATTGGCGAGAGAACTCGAGGCGAAGGAGTTGGAGGGTAATTTAGAGCTCGTGCGGGAGATGGGAACGCGGTTGCGGGCGAAGGATGAGGCGTTGATGGAGGACGTGCGGAAAATTCGAGACGCGCGCGCGGCGGCGTCGGCGGCGGCGAGGCGAGAGACGGACGCACTCGTCATGCGTGCGGTCGCCGCGGACGCCGAGGCGAAGGAGGCGGCGGAGCGGGCGCGCGTGGAGGCGGAGAAGCGCAAAAAGGCGGAGGAAGAGGCGGCGAAGAAGAAGGCGGAGGAGGAGGAGGAGGCGAGGAAGAAAAAGGCGGAGGAGGATGCCAAGAAATTAGCCGAGGAAGAGGAGGCGAAGCGCACGCGGGCGGCGAGCGATTACGTGAGCGGGAAGACGGGCGGCGAGATTCCGCGCGTCGCTGCGGCGGCCGAAGCGCTCGAACAGGAGACGACGTTGGCGAAGACGTTGGCCGAGGCGCGCGCGGCGGTGGCCGAGTACCAAGCGCACCCGTCGGCGAAGATGGAGCGCAGAAAGCTCACGAACGCCATCGTTGTCCACGTGCAACAGATTGCGGCGACGAAGGAACAAATCAATAAGAAGAGTCGCGACATACTGATGCTGTTCGTGCAGCTTCAGGAACCACAAAAGACGTTCGCGTTGCTCAGTCTGGCCAAGAAGATGCTCTCGCAGTGCGACGTGCAGGTGGCCAAGCTCAATCGATACGCGTTCGCGCTCGCGGAGGTCGCCGTGCGCATCGCGATCGATGTACCGCGGTTCGGTATCTTGCTCGTCGCGCTCATTCACGAGGTGTGCGTCGTCGCCGTGCCAAAGTATTACCCGTTTGTGCAAGGACGGTACGCCACGGATGACGAGTATTATATACTCATGGGATACGTCAAGAACGACGAAGGCGACGCGTTCGAGACGACGGATAATTACGTCGATCGTATGACGGGTATCATGCTCTTCTACGCCGCCTTCTTACAGATTGATGCCCCGAATCACCCTCACGGCGTCGACACCGCGTGGCGTTGGCTGGCGCGTCTTCTCAATCGATGTCCCGCCAACCGTCACACCGCGGTGGCCCTGGACTCTTTCCTCAAGATTGCCGGCTTTCGAATGCATAACGAGTACCGCGGTCAATTCGTCAAGGTGCTCGAGCTCGTGCACCGCGAGTTTTTACCAAAACTCGACGCCAAGAACGACGCCGACATTCGTCCCGTATCCAGTCGCATCGCCACCTACCTCCAAGAGCGTCTCTACCTACAATCCCCCGAGGGACGCGATATGCCCAACACCGACACCTCCAGCACGACGTTTTAGCTTTTGTATTACGCGCGCTCACGCGTCGGTCTGACTTGTAAATTAACCATCCCCGTCGATAGCGCGTGGCCGCGTCGTCCCCAGAGCGCGCCGCGCCTCGCGACGTCATGGAGACCACCACCGAGACGTCTCCCGTCGACGTCTCGCGCGACGCCGCCGACGACGACGTGCACGATGTCGTCCTCTTCTACGCGTACACGTCGATCGAGAACCCCGACGCCGTCGTGGCGACGCTCAAAGAATTTTTTGCCCATCGAGGCGGCGGCTTCGCGGGACGCGTGCTCGTCGCCGCCGAGGGCGTCAACGGCACCGTGTGCGGCCGCCGATCGAGCGGCGACTTACCGGCGTTTCAAGCCCTGCTCTCGAGCGCGGTTCCGGGATGCGCGACGATGCCTTATAAAAAGTCTCTGGCGACGACGCAGGTGTTTCACGACGCGAGAGTCGAAAAAGTGCGCGAGCTCGTGGGTTGGAACGCTCGAGACGACGTGCCGTACGGGAAGAATCCCAAGGTGGTGCATCTGAAACCGAAAGAGTTTCACGAGGCGTTGAAAGCGCGAGGCGCGGATGTGAAATTGTTGGATTTGCGAAACGAGAATGAGAGTTTGATTGGAAAGTTTCGCGGCGCCACATGCCCAAACGCGAGAAACATGCAAGAGCTCGGACGGTTTTTAGACGAACAGGCGAGCGAGAGCGACGGTAAGGAGGTGTTTATGTATTGTACCGGCGGCATTCGGTGCGAAAAGGCGGCGTTATATTTAGAGAAGCGACAACCGGGGATCGATAAGGTGTATCAATTGGAGGGCGGGATTCACGAGTATCTCGAAGAGTTCGGCGAACGAGACGAGTGTTTATATCTGGGTAAAAATTTCACCTTTGACAAACGAGGGGTGTCGGCGAGTGGGAAGGATGACGCCGAGGTGTGGACGTGTCAGAGATGTCGCACGGGTGCGCCTACGTTGGGAAGTTGCGCGGTGTGCGTGGTGTGTCGTTTTCCTTTGGTGCTCTGCGCCTCGTGTCAATCCGACGCGTCTTGTCGAGGGGAGTGGACGTGCTCGCACCACGACAATCTCGATGGATTATACTCGTACTTTTCCATCCCGGATTTATCCAACGATGAGTTGACCCGAAGGGCATCGCGCATGAAGGAGATCGAAGCTGCGTTCTTCGCCGAGGATCCCAAGACGACGACGAACAGGCGACGCACCATTCGCAAGTGTTATCATCGCATGGAGGCCGAGCTCGAGCGACGACGATCGGGTGGGGAGGTGACCATTCGTGAAAAGTCATACTGTAGAAACTCTGGGCGCGCGCTCGCCGAGTGTCCGGGCGATTGCATGGGGTTCTGGGGAGCGGGGCATCTCATCGAGAAACCGGAAGCGGGGGCGCGCGTATCCTAGCCGAATGTAACACCAAGACGGAGAGCGTCCATAGCGTATGATTAAAAGAATATAAACGATTACGTTAGCGTACAGCGTACAGCGAATCCATCAGTTTCGCGACGGTTCGCCGCATCCTCGCGCGTCCTCTCGCGCGCCCGCGCCACGCCACGCCAACCCCTCCACGACCTCGAGCGTGTTACAATCCGGATCTCTAAAGAAAATCGCCGGCCTTCCCGACTTACTCGCCGTGTACGCGATCCCCTCTCTCTCCAGCGCCTCCGTCAGCGGCCCCAATCGCTCGACACCGATGCAAAAGTGTCTGTCGCGCCCCCCGTGCGTCGGTCGAAACTCGGCGTGCGCGCAGTCGGGATTCGGCAGCTCCATGAGGTGAATCATCTCCGGCCCGATCCACAACCACGCCCCTCTGTACGGCAACTTATCCTCCGGACGCTCGGGATTGATCTCCAAGCCCAAGAGATCTCCGTAAAACGCCATGGACCGCTCGAGATTCTCGCATATGATGGCGACGTGGTGGACGCCTTGAATGCCGATGTCTTTGGCGAGCGACGACGCGCGAGACGACGCGCGAGACGCACCGCGCGACGCGCCGGAACGCGCCGGGACGATTGTGTGTGCGCGCGGGTGCATCACCGGGGCGGACATGACGCGCGCGCGAGTGTCGAGACTGGTGTCCCCGTGTCCCCAGAGGGGCGCTGGAATTTTTACTTTTTTTACACGCGGCGCGTTTACGCCTGTCGAAGACGGGGTGCATAATCGCGCGAACGTCTCGCGCACTCGTGGAAAGAATGCGCGTTTACGACGATCGCGGTCACGAGGGTCACGAGGGCGTCTCGACTCGACGGTGGTGCGCGTCTTTTCTTTGTCTCGGTATCAGTCGGCGAGCTCTTCGCCCAAGAGCTCGGCGAACGCGTCGGTGAACGCCTCGGGTGGTTGCGCACCGCTCAGCGTCAATTTCCTCTCGCCGTGCGAGATGATGAAAAAGGGAACGCCGGAGACGCCGCGCGCGTACTCGCGGAGATCCCGTTCGACGTCAGCGGCGTACGCGTCTTCATCCGATAAGACGCGTCGCGCCTCGTCGACGTCCAAATTCGCCTCTCTCGCCGACTCCAACAGCGCCTCGTGATCGCACGGCGCGCGGCTCTCGCAAAAATATCGACGCATGATGGCCTCCATGAACGCGTTCGCCGCGGGTTCGCCCCCCGTCGCCGTCGCGTACGCCGCCAAGCGGTGTCCCGACAGCGTATCGCCCGTGTTGCCCTCCAAACTGTACGGCGACTCGATCCCCGCCCGCGCGAACGCGTCGCGCAATCGAGGTTCAAACGACGCCACGCGCGCGGCGCCGAACCGTTCGTCGTACCACGCGCGTTTATCCACGCCCGTCGTGTACCATTCGCGCGCGTCGACACCCTTCACCAATCGAAAGGGACGCCAGCGCGTAGACGACGACACGGACGCCGGGAGCGCGCGCGCGGCGGCGCGGAGGTTGCGCCACCCGACGTAGCACCACGGTCAGACGATGTCGCTCACGACGTCGACGGTGAGCAGGCGTTTCATACCGACGACGCGTCCGGGCGCGGGAGTTTGTGACTGACGGTTAAAGTGGTTGGGGACAAAAACGCGGCGGCGCGTCCTAATTATGAATGTAGGATTAATATAGTCGTCAGAATGCGGGCGAAGGGTCGACGGTGGGTTGAGGAGGTCCGTGCACGTCCCTCGTGAGCGCTCGAAATCGTTCGAGCGTGGCGGCGTACGCAGTCTCGAGTTCGCTTGCGCGCGCGTCGGCGGGACGTTTTCCTCGTCGAAGCTGCTCGAGCTCTTGCGCGTCTTGCGCCCTGTGTTCGATCGCCACCGCGCGTCCGCGCGCGGAGGACTCGTTGAGGGTTTTCAAGAATTTCATCTTGATCTCTAATTTCTTCAGCAACACGTCCAGGGCGCTGGAGACGAGTCGACGAATCTCGTGTTCCTCGTCTTGGGCGAGAAGTTTCGCCTGCAGCGCGGCGGCGGCGAGACCGCGCGCGTTGAGCTCGCGCGGATCGATAGCGTTCTTCGTCGCGTTGGCGAGCGCGGTGAGCGTCTCTTTCGCTGATGCGGCTGCGATTCTCGGCGAGAGCGCGTTCACGAGAAACTCGAGCTGTTTCACGGTCGGATTCGTCGCCGTCGCGAAGGGGGCGGATTCGACGTCTGGCAATGCCGCGCCGACGTCGGCGTCCACGACGACGCCCCGAGGCGCGCCCAATTCGCGCTCGAACGCGTCGATCGCCCCGTCCTCGATGGGCATGCGCACGAAGTACTTTAAACACTCGTCCTCGCTCTTCGTGCCGACGCTCGCGGCGATGTCCACCCAATTCAGCGCGTCGGCGTCTCGCGCGACGGCTTCGAGGAGCGCCGCCGTCTCTTGCGGCGACCACTCCGCGTCCTCGTCCGCGGCGGTGTTCTCATCCTCGTCGTCGTCGTCGTCAAAGTTTGGGTACAGCGCCTTGACGAAATCACCGCTCGCGTGTTCGTCCGGAAGCGCGCCTCTGGAGAAGCACGCGTGACACAGATCGACATCCTCCAAGAGCGTCGAGTGGTAAAAGACGCCGCCGATTAAATTCGCGCCGCACGCGTTGCATTCAAATCGTAATTTCACGCGTCGAAGCGCTCGATGCGTGGCGAAGAGGGCGTCGAGGGAATGACGCTCGAATTGCCCAGACGTCTCGACGAGCGCGACGTTCTCCAGCGCGAGGGCGTGATGCCCAGAGGGCGTCGTCGCGCGAACGTCGCCGAAATCAAACAAAGGCGAGGCGACGGCGCTCGACGCCTCCATCTCGTCGACGCGCAACGACCCGTCCTCGTCGGTGACGATTCGGGCGCATCCAGCGGGCGCGCGACTCTTGATGTCGAAAACTTCGCGATCGGTGGCGAATTTCCAATTCACCAATCCCCAATCCACGAGGAACGAAAAGATTCGTCCCGCCGCGTCGTCATCGACGTCGCGCTCGCGCTTCGCCGCCGCCGTCGCCTCATCCAGAGTGATGGGACGCCCCGCGTCCCGAAACGTTCGCATCATCGCGTTCCGACACACCATGTACGTCTCTCGTCCGTCGTCGATCAACGCCTGCGGGGTAAAAAATTCGGGAAGCGCCTTTGCTTCCACCGCGTGCGCGTCGTCCCATCGAAACCACGCGCTGTGCGTCGGCGCTCGAAACGTCTCCAAAGACGCAACTTTTTCATTCGTCTTCGCGCAGTGCGCCGGTCTCGCGCCCGCGGGAAGTTGACCCACGGACAAATTCTTCACCCTCAGACTCTTCGCCGCTAAAAACTCCTTCGTGACGTCCTCAAACTCATCCATCAACACCAACGCCCCGTCGTCTTGACTCGACGCCGCGGCGACGACGGGATGCGCCCGCGATACGCGTCGACGCACGACGTCGTGCGACATCCGCTCCGCGCCCTCCGGTACCAATGATTCCGCGTCCAACTCGTAACTCTCGTCGCGCTGTCTCTTCATCTTCGCCTCGAGCGATGGATCCCACGCGTGCCGAGGCGCGAGCAGACGCTCTCGCGTGACGTCGAATTCGTAATCGAGTTCGTTCATCCACTCGTTGAATTTAAAACTATCTCGCAACCATCTCGCCCGCACGCGGCGCGGCGATCCGTCAGTGTCCGAAAGCTTCAATATGGAGCTCGTCTCGGGCGACCACGGTGCCTTCCCGCGCCCGGAGATTGAGGAATCCGCGTACCACTGATCGTAGGAATCCGGATAAAACCAAAAGTGTAATCTGTGTTCGACTTTGCCCGCGCTCGAACCCACCGAGGACGATTCGACGATTCTATACATCGAGCTCTCCTCCACGAGATCGTCCACAGAATCATCCGAGCGTAACACGTGCGTCACGCCCTGTTCGAGCGGCGACGACGCGAGCGTCGCGCGCATCGCGCGCGCCGTCGCCTTCAACTCGCTCGCGCCCTCGGCGTCGTCCGGGACGTAAATCTTCACGTACGACATGAAACGTTGTTCAATCAACTCCTCGCGAACCGCGCGCGCGAACGATTCAAATTGTTCGCGACTTTCCGCATCGTTCACGTGTCCAGACAGCCATCCCTCGCGTCGCCACGTCGCGTACGTCTTCAAAATGTGATACAACGCGCCTCGCGGCGATGCGTCCCGCCACAACTCATGTGGAATCCGCACGCACGTCGGTCGTCTCATGCGCGAGGACTCGACGTCCGACGACGGTACATCTTTCCCTAAACCTAAAACCCGATCCTCCGCCGCGAGGATGAGTTGTATCTGCTTCGAGAGAGCGCACGCGTCGAACGCCGGCGAAAGCGTAGGAAGCGCCCGGCGCAACCGCTGTAAGATGAGCTCCAACTTGGCGTAATACTCGATCGTCTGCGAGATGGCGGCGAATGTTATCGTGGGATGACGTCAGTCGAACGCGTGTGCGACCACAGACCAGCGTTCGCGCGCGCGCGCGAACCGAGCCCGCGTTCCCGCGTTGGGACGTTTTTCGAGCGATCGACGAACCGATCGCCCCGACGCGCGTGGACACCTCCGCGCGCGCGTATCGAGCGCGACGACGACGCACCTCGAAGTCCTTCGCGCGAATTTTGAACGCACGCTGCTTCTTCGTCGTCGACATGACGACGACGAGTCGCGGCGCGCACTGTCGATGACTGGACCGCACGAGTTCGTCATTCGTCGACGTTCGACGACGCGAACGCTCGCGTTGACGCCGACGAACGCGACGAAGACCGCGATCGAATCGGTTTTGTCCGACGGTCCACGCTCGCGCGCGACGCGGGACGAATCGCGCGTCGAACGGACCGTTCGCGCGCGCCGCCGCCATGCCCTCTGACGAGGAATTCGACGAAAACGACGACGACGTGCGCGTGGAGGACGACGTCGAGGACGAGCGATGCAGAGATCTCATCGAACCTGATCGCGTGATGCATGCGTCCGCCACGCTGGCGCTCGTGCGCGCGAGAGAAGACCACGGTGTGGATGCGAGAGCGGTGGCGGGCGGACGCGCCGCGAGCGAGGCGTTTTACGACGTCTTCAAATGGTTGAATTACGTGCGACGAACGGTGCGAACGATGCGCGACGCCGATGCCGGCGTCACCGCAAGCGCGCTGGCCGAGGCGTGCAGATCGGGAACGGCGTCTCGGGCGTGGGACGATGATTTGTACATGACGCCCGAGGACGCCGACGACGCCGCGCTCTTTGGATTCGAGGCGTACGTCGACGGAAGAGACGACGACGGCGACGACGACGGGTTTGCGGACGACGGGGACGTCGACAGATTGACGACCGACCTCGAGCGTCGATTGACGATGGAGAACGAGGAGCTACGATTGAAAATACTCGAGGTGATGTCCAACGCGGGCTTGGTGAACGAGGCGAGCGTCGAGGCGGCGTTTTCAGCAATCGTCGCCGAAGGCACGGAGTCGAGCGACGCTGCGAACGAGGAGAGTGTCGCCGTCGCTCCTTCGTCATCAAACTCGACGCGAGCAACGAGCGGGGACGCCGGTGTGTCTCGACGACGCGTCCCGGAGACGCCCGAAGAGCGATTGAAGCGCGAAGTCGACGACGGATACTTTGATTCCTACTCGTACTTTGACATTCACCGCGACATGATTGGCGATAAAGCGCGCACGGATGCGTATCGAGACGCGCTCGAGATGAATCCATCGTTGATCAAAGGGAAGAAAGTGCTCGACGTCGGGTGCGGGACGGGAATTTTGAGCATGTTTGCCGCGAGAGGCGGCGCGAGCGCCGTCGTCGGCGTCGACGGCGCCGAACACATCGCGAAAGTGGCGAGAGAAAACGTCAAGAGCAACGGATTCGACGCAGGAGGGACGAATCAGATTCAAATTGTGCACGGTAAGTTGGAAGACATCGCCGGAGAGATTCCGAACGCGCCTTTCGACGTCTTGGTGTCGGAATGGATGGGGTACGGGTTACTCTTCGAGTCGATGCTCGACACGGTGTTGGTGGCGAGAGATCGCTTCTTAAAACCCGGTGGCGCGGTGTTACCGGACATTGCGACGATTCATATCGCTGGTTTCGATCGCGCGGCGACGGATTTTCCGTTTTGGGACGACGTGTACGGATTTAAAATGCCGGAAATTTCCAAACAATTGCGCGCGGGGGCGCTCAAAACAGCCGTCGTCACGCACGTCGACGGCGCGCGGGTGACGACGAGCTCGGCGCGCGTGTGTGAGCTCGATCTCGCCACGTGTTCCATCGCTGACACTGAATTTACCGCGGAGTTCACGCTCGAGGCGACCGAGGCGAGACGAGGCGCAGAGACGCACGGGATCGTCCTCTGGTTTGACACGGAGTTTTCCAAACGATTTTGCGTCGACCGACCCGTGATGCTCTCCACGAGTCCGGACGCGTTGAAGACGCACTGGGTGCAAACGATGCTGCACTTCCACGAACCGATCGTGTTGGGAGATTTGATCGAGGACGCGAGCGCGAGCGTGGGATCGACGGCGAATCAAGGCTTGAAAATCGCGGGTAGGATATCCATGGTAAAATCAAAGAGACCGCGCGCGTACGACATTTCGCTCGAGTATCGAGCCGTGTCCGCGAACGGTGAGTCTGGTCCACTGAGAGTCGCTCTGTACGCGCTGTGAGTGAGTGCGTGAACGTGAACTATTTTTGTAGTGCGTTATCTTCTTAGGATCTTCTATGAGCTAGTTGTTGATTTAATGTTCTCCGTCGGCGGTGGCTCCGCCCTTGCCGTTCTCCATCCTCGCCGTTCCCCGTCCTCGCGTGCCTCGTCCGGCGCCGCCTGTTTCGTTTGCTTGTCGCTGTACGCCGACGAGAGCGTCGCGCGAACACGCCACACCTCGAAGAATAACGTATCGATCTCCTGAGAAACCAAATCTAAATCTTCGTTGCACAGACCATCCAGCACGTGTTCGACTGAAATGAGAAATTCGGTAAACTTGAGCATTTTCATTCCACCCCAAATTGTCCTCACCTCGCGCGACGTGGATTTGTAATCTCTGTGACTTATGAACATCTCGTGCATTTCGTTGTCCAAGTCGTCCATGTCGAGTGATGAAAGAATTTTGTCAGCGTGCGAGCGAGAGAACACGCCTGAGCGACTGGCAATCTTTCTATGAAGGAAAGCCGTCTCCGTGTTTCGACGCTGCACGAGCGTCTTGATGGTTTGTATGTGATCGTCCAAGTTGAGGGCTCGGAATCTTAAATCCTGCTGTGCCTCCTGAGCGAGGCGCGTCTGATTTTTTAGCGCCTTGAACATGGCTCGACATCTCGGCGCGACGATCTTCTTCTCTTTGCGAGACTCAATCTCCACCTTGAAATCGAGCCACTGACGAGTAAACTCGGTGCCGATGACGGAGATGGGCAGAGCGAGGAGCAAAACTGACGTGATCATGGTGAGAAAGGCGACAAACTTGCCCCATGGTGTCACTGGAACGTTATCACCGTACCCCACCGTCATCAACGTGACGATGCACCACCAAAAACTCGCCGGAATGCTACTGTACGGACTCTTCACGTACGAACAGGCGCTGTTGAGCGACCCGTCGCTCTCATAAATCGATGAAACGTTCCATTGGAGCATTTCACACACGACGTCTGACTTTCTCGAGTAGAAACCTTCGGATGCGATCCAATCTCCGTGTTCGGCGTAATAAATGAGAGTCGAAAAGACGACGGTACAAACCGAACCGATGGCTATGGACACGAGGAGCATATCGAAGCACTCAGCAATCGAAGATGAAATGATGGATAATCGCCCGAATTTTGCGCCAAGTCTCAAAATTCGAACAACTCTCGCGAGACGAATTGTCCGAAGAATCTGGAGACTGGATACCGACAGAGGAAGGATCACTTCGATAAAAAACGGAAGAATGGCGGCCAAGTCAATCAAGTTTAAAGGTTGCAAGACAAACTTTCGCCAAACCGGACAGCAGAGAGACCTCAGCACGTATTCAATCGTAAACATCACGACACAAAACAGCTCAATGCCATAAAAGATATCCTGAGCGCCCGCATCACTCTGATATTTGGGCAGCGTCTCCAGGCAAAATGCAACAGACGACGCAAAAATCAGGAAAATGTAGAAGATTGACAGCGCATAGGCGAACGATGAGCTTTGAGCGTGCTCGAACGTCATCCAAATCAACCTTCTCGTCAGGCGCACTATGGTAGATCTCAGTTCTCTGCTGGTGAGATCTTCTAATTGACGACCAGGCCCCTGTCCAACGTTGGAGTCCAACGTTTCTTTAATCCCCGACACGTTCTCCGACAAATTCATGACCGATTCACTGGAGGCGTTTCTTTGGTCCAGGCTGAGTCTTTTTCCCGAAAACACCGCGTGTAGAGCGTCTCCAGATTCCATTCTTAATGAGCTCTTCTGATTCAATGACTTATTCTTGATCAGCTGCTTGGTGAGAGAGGTCAAATCTCGGGAGACGTCGGTCACTGTTCCTTCATGATCGGAGACGTGTCCAACCGTCTCTTCACTCAAGCGCTCTCGATGCGACTGGATTGTCGAGGCAGGTTGCGTGAGTTTTGAATGGATTAATTGGCCACTCACGGTTTGTAACAGCGGGGATAAAGGCGGTACTGTTCCGAACTCATCCTCAAATTCCTCATCTTTACTGTCCCGCTTGATTATGGCGCCCGCGTCGTCGTCCGCGTCGGTGTCGATCTCACTCGAGCTCGCGTTGGATTCTCCACTTTCAACGCTTTCGTACATATGTTCAAACGCGAGAGATCTACGTTCGGCCGCCGCTCGCGACACGTCCTCGGTGTCAGACCTCGTTTCGTTGAACCTATTGCGCTTCAGGTCGCTCACGTCCACTTTCATTCTTTCAAAATTCACGATGTTCTCCCGATTGGTCGTGAAACCCTCGACGACTTCATCGAAATGGTCAATCGCCTTATTTAGCTCGGTCTCGGTGGGATTGCTCTTCGCCATGTCGTACACCTGATTCAACACGCCGAACCGACGCTCCTCCAACAGGCGTTTTTTCTCCAACGCGGTCAACAATCTCACGAGCGTATCGTGGTACAGCGTCCCTCTCCTCCAGCTAGAGCTCAACCACTTCGCCTGGCTCTTCGCCTGCGTCTGTAATACTCCGAAATTGTCCCGCAGGGCGTCCCCAAACTTTGTCAACGTCTTGAACGCCTCTCCCGGGTTGAGCGTGAGCAGTCTCCCCAACGTCAACCCTCCTCTCGATACCCACGAATCGCTTCGACCGAACAACTTCTTCCCCCGCACGTCATCATCATCCTCGTCGTCCTCGTCGTACGGATCCACCTCGTCGAACGTCTCCAACGACGTCTCCAAACGTCGCCCCGTCTTCAACTTGCGTCTCGACGAGCTCTTCCTATCCCTCACCAGTTTCCGCATCCTCGCCTCCTCATCGTTCTGATTGTGCGACCGCGAGCCTCCACCGATGGCGACCATGTTTCTCGCTCACCTCCTTCGCGTCCGCGCGTCCCCAACGTCGAATCGCACCGACCGACCGACCGACGACGCCTCTCGCGAAATCCGTCCCGCCCGCCCGCGCGCGCTCGCCTCTCGCGAAACCCGTCCCGCTCGACGGCGCACCGACGACGATCGACCGATCGAACGCGACGGACGCAACGAACGAGATCGCGACCGATCTCGAACGAACGCGCACGCGCACGCACGCACGCGCGTCCGCGTCTCACGGACGATCGAACGAACGAATGATTGCGAATTCCGCATTCGTTCCTCTCGCGTCGTCGTCGAGGGGAACGACCGCGGTGTGCTATCTGTGAGGGGGTACAATACGTATATTTTATCGTACTCGAACTTGGTTTTATGCTAAGAGAGCTCCATCACGGTACACCATCCGTCCGAATCAGTGCAAAATATATGAAAAGTGCGTCGACACGGCGTACAAACGGTCTCGTCTACGGTAACGACCGATCGAGCGTGCGGACGTGTCGAGCGCGCTCGAGCGAGAGCGCGAGAGCGCCGACGCGGACGCGCCGGACCGAACCGGACCGTTCGCGCGCCGAGGTGGTTCAGACACGTCTCATTCGGTGCAGTATTACAAGCGTCGACCGCGCGCGAGCGAGAGGCTCGCCCACGCGACGATCGATTTCATAACGACGTCGTCGAACGAACGACGAGGCGAGCCGCGCGCCGACGCGCGGCTCGGCTACTCGGAGATAAATGTGGTGTGATTGTGATTGCGCGCACATCGCTGATCGACGCGCCGCGCGTTTTCTCTCGCATCAGCACACTTACGCGATCACGGTGGTGATGGCTTGAATCAAACCGTTACCAACCTTGATGTCATTCTTCTTGTACGACAAGCCGGACGTGGCCACCTTCTTGCCAGACGCCATGGTGACCTCCGCCGGCATGGAACCCGATTCAAACTTACCCACGGCGACGTGGTTCAAGATGACATCCTTCAAGCCATCGTAGTTCATCAAGTCAACCTTGGAGAGACCGTTCGCCTTGGCGAAATCACCCATAGCGTCGTCGTTCGGCGCGAAGACGGTGATCGGGCCCTCTTGCATGTACTCCTCCTCGACCCCAGTCTGCGATGATCATCGCGCAAAAATATCAACAATACGCGCCACGTCAGTCGATCGGTCCACGAACGGTCGAGTCGGAACCTCGACACGGGGTCACCGTGGGTGTCGCGCGAGGGGTTGGGCCGACGACGACGCGCGCGTCGACGGCGACTCGAGACGCGCACGTGAGATGCGTCTATTTTTTTCCATCCGTCTCCTCACCGCGCTCGCGCGAGTCTTAAGTCGCGCGCGTCGTCGCGGACCCCTCATCGACCGACGTCGCGCATCAATCGCATCGGCATCGTCCCATCGCGCGTCGTCATCATCGGCGTCGTCGATGTGATCCGTACCTTGGTGATGGCGGCACCGAAGAGGGAGTAGGAGGCAGCCTTGACGATCATCGCCATGGCGCTGCGCGAAAGACATCGGACGACGACGACCACGGTCAGTCACGCGATCATTCTCTCATTCTCTCATCCATCTCATCCCACGCTTTGGATAAGCCCGCGCGCGGACGACATCGCGTTCGTCGACCACACACGCACGTGTTCCCGAAATCGCGCGCGCCTTCCTCGCCGCCCTTGGAGTTACGGCGAACGACGGAGACACCGCGCTTGGCGGTCTTCGTGACGGAAGTCGTCACGGTGCGCGTGGTGGTGATCTTTTGTTGAGCGAGCATCGTGCGTGTGTGTGCGGGAAAACGTCGACGACGTCGACGCTTGGAGTGAAGTGGCGTGGACGTAGACGTGTATGTCAATGGGTCGTTGGTGTATCAAAGTATGAAATGTGTGTTCGTATGAGAGACGGTGTGAAGACCATCGGACGATAGAATCTAAGTGGACCATCACTCGCGTGTATGCTCATCGGTCGTTGGTTTACGAAGTATGGGGTTTGTGTTCGTATGAGAGACGGTGTGAAGACCATCGGTATACATCGGTATACATCGGACCACGTCGCGGGCCGTCGACTCGATGCGTTCGTCCATCGGGCGACGCGTCGGGCGTCGAGCGCGCGCGATCGCGGCGTGTGAAGTCGAGCGTCGGTCCGCGATGGAGGCGATCGCGTCGTCGGTCGCGGAGGCGGGCGCTCGCTCGGACGGGCGAGGAGGACGAGCCGTGGGGATGGATGGTGATGGGCGCGAATCGCCAATGGGGCGCGGCGACGCATCCGTCGCGACGCCTCGACGAGACGGTCGCGACGGCGACGATGGCGACGATGGCGTCGCGCGTCGACCGTCGTACCCGTCGTCGCCGTCGACGACGGTGTCGGGATGGTTGGCGTCGCTCTGGGACGTCCTCTTGGCGGAGGACGGCGACGAGTGGGCGGACGCGCGCCGGGGACGCGGCGGGACGCCCACGGGGGCGCGCGCGTTGCGAAACGTCGAGTTGGGGGTGGAACAAGAGATGGAGGTGGTGCTTCGGACGACGGGAGGTGGGGGTGGGGGGGGGCGTGCGTCGAGTCTCGGGACGACGGCGGCGAGACGACGGCGGCGGTGGAGACGAAGCGCGAGCGGCGGCGGCGGCGGCGGCGGCGGGTATTTTTTTGGAGACGACGACGAGGCGGAGAATGAGGCGGCGGATGACGACGGTGAGGTGTCGTCGTCGTCGTCGTCGTCGTCGTCGAGCGAGAGCGAGAGCGAGGTGACGTCGGCGCCTCGTCGTTCGGAACACTTACCGAACGTCTTTCCGGGACAAAAGGTGCGCGCGTTGGGACCGGCAAAGACGGACGCGCGCGCGGCGGAGATGCAACGTTTGTGGGGAAATCCGAGCGCATACGTCACCGCGGACGAGTGTCGAGACGTCGTGCGTTCGTTACGAGAGGCGGACGTCGTGCGACGCGCGATGGACGAACGCCTCAAGCGTTGGGCGGCGCGCGTCGACGCGCGCGACGTCGACGGCGACGCCCTCGGCGCCGACGACTTGCTCGAATTTTGGCGACGACGGTGCGTCACGCTGTGCGACGTCTTCTTGGAGGCGCTCGAGCGCGTCGGTGGGAGATTTGAGAGTTGTTCGACGACGCCTCGACATCGAGAATCCTTGCGCATCGTCGTCGAGGGGTACGTCTCCGGAGGCGTCCGCGAGACGCTCTTGCGCGAGGGCGTGTTTCCCGTCTACGCCGACGAGGACGCGCGCGCGAGAGCGCGATTACGTCGCATCGCGACGCTCCCGCTCGACGCGCTCGGTTTACACGTCGAACGCCACGGCGCCATCGTGCACGACGACGCGTGCGCGCGATCGATGGCGTCTCTCGAAGACGCCACGTGTCCCGCGCACGTCGCGCGTCTCCTCGTCGACGTCTTGTCGCGCGCGAGAGAGGTGTCGTCCACCACCGACCATCCTCTCGACGCCGACGACGAGCTCGTCGTCCTCCTCGTCCTTCTCGCGCGCGCCGATCTCGAGCGTCCGCACTCGCTCGCGATGTACGTCGACACGTTTCTCGGACTCGTCTCGAGCGCGCGCAAGGGCGAGGGCGGGTTCGCCGCGGCGACGCTGTGCGGCGCGACGCGGTACGCGCGGAGCGACGCGATGCGGGACATTCTCGACGCGCGAGAGGCGTCAAAGGAATCTGGGTTAGGTAGGTAGATTAGTTGTGGTATTCGCGCTATGTAGTCATGGTATTCGTACAGTGTGTATGTGTATTCTACTCCGACGGCGACCCCTCCGCCGGTCGCTTTTTTGTGTCTCTCCACGTCACGAGCACCTCGTCGGTGCGAAACCGTTGCGTGCACCCAGTCTCCTCCAGAGGCGTCACCTCGCCGTTGAGGTACTGTAATAGACCCGTGTACGCGATCATCGCCCCGTTATCGATGCAAAACCTCGCATCCATTCGTCCGTGTTCGTCCAATCCGTAGAGTTTTCCTCCGCGTTCGCGCGCCATGACGGCCATCATCTCTTGCAGTCGCGCGTTGCACCCGACGCCGCCCACGATTAAGACATCCTTGGCGTTCGTGTGCGCCATCGCGCGTTCGGTAATCTCCACGAGCATGGCGAACACGGTCTCTTGCATGGAAAAGCACAGATCCGCCACCGTCACGTCCCCTTTCCCCAAGTGTTCCTTGGCGTACGTCTCGTAAAAGGTTAAAATGCCGCTCAGCGTCACGTCCATCCCCTTGACCCCGTACGGGCCCTCGATGAACTTCGTCCCTCGCTTCGCCTCCTGTTCGATGTTATACCCCGGCGCGGGATCGTTACTGAGTCCACACACGCGCGCGAATCGATCCAACATGTTCCCGACGGCGACGTCGATGGTTTCCCCAAAGATTCGATACCGTCGCTCGTTGTACGCGATGACTTGCGTGTTCCCTCCACTCGCGTATAAAATCACCGGATCCTCCACCCCAGTCACCAATCGTCCCATCTCTATGTGCGCCACGCAGTGATTCACCCCGACCAACGGTTTCTCGTGCGTCAACGCCAGCGTTCTCGCGCACGCCGCCGTCGAGCACAACGGCGCTCCCATGCCGGGTCCTTTGGTGAAACACACCACGTCCACGTCTGCCATCGACAACGCACCGGCGTCTCGCAACGCGCGCTCGGCGAGATCGACGACGACGTTTTGGTGATGTTTCGCCGTCTCGCGAGGGAGAAATCCCGTCCCGGGAGGCGTGACGTACGTTTCCCGAGGATTGCTCAAAATGTCCCCGGTGGACGTGACGACGCCGACGCCGATCTTATTCGCGCTTCCCTCGAAGCCGAGGGCGAGGAGCGGGCGCGAGGGTGATGGGTCGAGAGGCATCACGCGCGTCGACGACGAGGCGCGAGGCGCGAGTCTCGGGATGGGGCGCGGTGTGACGACGCCGCACTCATCGACGCGCGCGTTCGTTCGTGTGGGTCGAGGGATGATGATGACGATGATGACGCGCGGTGGCGCCACGGCGGTGCGCGCGACGACGAGCGCGATGGTATCGTCGTCGTCGTCGTCGTCGTCGAGGCGCGCGTCGTCGAGGTGCGCGTCGTCGAGGGTGAACGAGACGAAGATGATGATGATGTGTCCCCGAGCAACGACTTTGAAAACACAAAGTGTACGCGCGACGACGACGACGACGGCGACGACGTGCGTGCGTTCGGACGCGAGACCGCGCGCGCGCGTTCGTTCGCGCGCGTCGTCGTCGTCGACGCACGTCGTCGCCGTCGACGACGGTGGATTCGGCGGGGGTGGAAGCGGGAACGACGACGACGCGCGAGGTTTCGGCGGCGACGACGACGAGGATGGCGATGATTCGGAGGGTGGACGAGGACGAGGAGGCGTGGTCGCGATGGCGTTGGTGACGGTGGTGGCGACGATGACGACGGCGTCGAGCGCGCGCGCGGTGAGCGCGACGGCGTCGTCGAGGGGACACGAGAGACGGTCGAGAAAATTGGCGGATATGTCGACGAGCGCGATGTACGGATTCGTCGCCTTTTACGGGATAAAAATCGCGCTCAAGCGTTTATTCGCGCCGGTGTTACTCTTCGTCGGGACGACGCAGTTGTTGTTTAGGATGCGCGCGCTGAAGATTTCGCCCGGGATGATGTACGAATCGTTCGTGAAGCCGTATTTGCCCGTCGAGTATCAAAAAAATTTGCAAGAGTTTAGCGCCGGAGCGTTGAAGAGCAAAGCGGCGAGAAACGCCATGCACGACGGGTGGTGGGACAAACAAGAGCGAAGGTTTTGGACGTGCGCACATAGATTGTTACCGGCGTGCGATTCACCCATGGGCGAGCGCGCCTTTGTCTTCGGTGTCATCCTCGCCGGTTTGGCGTAAAACGAATGAAATGAAATACTACTACAGTCGTACGACGCGCTACAACACTCACGGATTCACCCGCGTCGCCGTCCACTCCCCGTCCGTCTCCTCGTACACGACGCGTTCGTTTCGTTTCAGGTGTAAGTGATCGACGCGCGTCGCCCGCATGGCAACGAGCGCAAAGTGTTCGCCCGCGACGTCGTCGTCCAGTCTCGAATCCGACTCGTCGACGTCGTGCGGATCGCTCTCTCCGCTCTCCACGCTCGCCCGCGCCCCGCCCGGCGTGGGCCATAAAAACTGTCCTCGAGCTCCTCGTCGCATGCGTCTCCACAGGTTGACCCGCGCCGCGTGTTCGACGGAACGCTCGTCGACGCTCGTCGACGTCGCGCACGTCAGCGTCCCCGTCACTCGAAACTGTTCCCTCGTCTCCGGGAAATACCACGCCATCTCCGCGCGAGCGTCGCGCGCGACGTCGTTGATTTTTTCCGACCGCGCGTCCGTGCAAAACACGAGCGCGTGCGCGCGCCCGCGATCGGCGTCGGCGTCATCGACGAAATCGTCCCAAAATCCACGAAACACCACCGTGCGCACCGCCGGCGCGCCGTCGGACGCGCGAATCGTCGCCACCTGCACGAACTTACTCGTCGGGTTCCTTCCGTTGCGCTTGAGCGCGGATTTGACGGCGGCGCGCCAGGCTGGAACGGCGGTCAGGGCGGATGTGGACGTCATAGTACGTCTCACTGTGACGCCCGTCGACGCGACCGTCGACGACGACGCGCGCGCGCATCGTGAGAGAGAACCGCGACGCGACGCGACGCGATGACGTCGTCGTCGTCACCTCGCGACATGCGCGGCGACGACGTCTTGGCGTCGGCGCGTCGATTCTTCGATGATGAAGATGTCGCCTCGTCGTCATCGACTCTGGGCAACGACGACGACGACGACGACGTTCGAGCGTTCGCGGCCACAGCGCGCGTCGTGGGCGAGGGATTTCATCGCGTCGTCGATGTGCGCGTCGCGGGCGTCGAGCGCGTGGACGAGGCGGTGGCGGTGGCGGTGGATGTGAGACTGTCCCGAAGATTTTATTTCGACGCCGACGAGACGACGACGACGACGACGAACGCGTGGACGTGCGTCGCGAGCGGCGACGTGGACGTCGAACGCATGGCGAAGGATGCGTCCGAGTCGCGCGCGACGTGTGCGAGACGGTTGACGAGGGAGGAAAAGAGAGGCGACGCCGACGTTCGAGCGCGCGTTCGCGCGCACGCGAGATACGGAGACGCGATACCGGGAGGAGGCGCGCGCGGGGAGACGATGGACGACGTTCGAGCGATCGTGATGATGCGCGATGGTTCCTGGACGCGCGCGCGGACGAGGGCGATCGGTGAGGCGTGGATGGTGCCGGTTGGGGACGTGAACGACGCGGCGTTTGTGCGCGCGGCGACGGGCGCGGCGACGGCGGCGGGCGCGGCGGCGGTGATGTACGCGGCGTGGAACGCGTCGAGGCGAAGCGCGAGGGTACACGCGACGAAGAGACGAAGCGCCAGAGGACGCGCGGGTAGATGAATGATGAAATAGCGCATGTAGGTGTATGACTAGAGCTCGCCGTAGAGTTCGTCGGCGTACGGCAACGCGTTCTTCTCCTCCTTGACGAACACGAACGTCGTTCCTTTATTTCCGGTGGACACGCGCACGTCGTCGCTCACGTAATCGCACGTCAAGTATCCCATCGCCTCCTTTCCGAGCAGCTTGAAAGGGACCGGATACGGCAATCGTACTTCGAACGGCGACTTGACGTCCAAATACGCCAAATCGAACCCGTAATTAATCCTCCCTCGCGCGAGCGCGTCCGTCGCGCGCGGCGACTCCAACGTCGCATTCGCGCTCAGCCGAAACCACCCGCCTCGTCCGAAGCACACCGCCTGATCGACGCGTCCTCGACCATTTTTCAACGCGACGCCCTGTCGCACGGCGAACCCGCCGTCGTTTAATTTTTGCAACACCGCGCGCTGTACGGGCGACGAGCTCGCCTCGACGCCGGAACCACCATCGCCGTTCGACGCACGTTTCCTCTCCGGTCCGTCGAACAGGATCGAAAACAACGCCTCGAGACCGGGCGTCGTCGCGTCCGTTCGCCGTCCCAGCGGCGCCGCGGCGTCGAACGCGGACTTGGTCGAGTACACCAACCGCCACGTCCCGTCGAGCGCGTCGGCGAGCGCGTCGACCGCGTCGTAGCGCTCCGAGACGTCGAACGCGTCGACGAGCGCACCGATCGCGCGCGAGACGTCGTCGTCGCTCGCGCCCCTCTCGATGAGCGATACCAGCGTCGTTTCAGCGCTGCGAGACGTCGAGCTCGACGACGACGCCGAGGATGACGCGCGACGGGCGACGGCGCGACGGGCGAGACGGTGACGCGCGCGGGCGTTTCGCGCGGACGACGCCGACGACGCCGACGCGGCGACGCGCGCGGTGGTTGACGACATGCGCGCGTCAGAGGGTGCCGCCGAGGAATGACGACGAATTCGTGCGCGCGCGCGTGAGTCGACGTCGACGTCACCGCGAGAGAGACGAGAGACCGTGATCAGAGACCGTGTCGTGCGTCGTCATGTCGTCGCGCGCGTTCGTCGATGACGCGCGTCTGCGCGCGATGACGGCGCCGAGAAGAAGCCGCGCTCGAAGTGTCCCGGACGGCATTCGCGCGTCTCGCGTCGTCGCGCGCGCCGACGACGCGTCCGCCGACGACCGACGCGCGTTCATCTTCGGAGTCGGGTACCTCGGCGCCGCCGTCGCGAGACGATTCGCGAGCGAGGGGTACGTCGTGCGCGGAACGTTTCGCGGCGACGACGCGGCGACGACGTCGACGCTCGACGTCGTCTCTCGCGCGTACGAGTGGGACGGCGAGCGCGCGTGCGAGGAGATCGAACGGGAGGTGCGCGCGGCGACGCACGTCGTGTCGTTCGTGCCGCCGGTTCGCGCGAGCGGAGGGGATGGGTGGAGAGATCCGGTGTACGACGCGTTCGCGAGCGCGTTGGCGTCGGGACGCGGCGCCGACGGAACGGGGACGCGATTTTTCGGGTACGCAAGCTCGACGTCCGTGTACGGCGATCACGGAGGAGAGTTGGTGGATGAGACGACCGCGTGTCGACCGACGTCGGCGGTGTCGAGGGCGAGATTTGAGGGTGAAGAGCGATGGCGCGCGTTGGCGAGGGAATCGAACGGACGCTTGGCGACGACGACGTTTCGATTGGGTGGTATCTACGGACCCGGTCGTTGCGCGCTCGAGACGGTGATGCGACGCGAGAGCGGTGCGAGAGAGAGCGCGAGTCAGCGCGCGAGATCGACTCGACGGTTCACGAGTCGCGTGCACGTGGATGACGCGGCGCGTCTCGTCATCGCCGCCGCAAACGCGGGTAGACGCGCGAGCGACGTGTACAACGTCGTGGACGACCGTCCGATATCGAGACGCGACGCTCTGGCCTTTGCCGAACAGATACTACTCGTTTCGAGCGTCGAGGACGAGGACCGAAAGAGAGGCGACGACGACGACGACAGCGATGACGACGCGGGCGGTGAAAGCGCGCGAGGCGAAAAGCGCGCATCCAACCGGCGCATGAAAGAAACCCTCGCCACGTTCGGCGACGGCGCGTCGATGCTTTATCCATCGGTATACCACGGACTCTTACGCATCGCGGCGTCTCGAGGGATTCTCGTGGCGCGCGCAAGCGAAGACGAATTCGACACTTGGTTCAACGACCGTTTCGACGCGCTCGGCGATGGGGAGTACGCGCACGTCGCGCTCGAGGAGTTGCGCGAGTCGTGACGCGATAGTTTCGCGTGTAGATGTACAGAACTAGTAGATGTATGTGTCAAGTATGTATTCAATTCACTAAAGCACTAAAGCACTGCAACTAGTTGTCTTTCTCTAGACTACGCGGCGGTGGAAAATGAAAAAATGAAAATTGCGCGACCGCGAGTGTCAGCGCACGCCGCGAGGAAGCATGCCTCGAGGCGGAGGGACGAGTCTCTTCGCCGGTCCGTTCTCGACGTCCGCATCAATCGCCTTGACGGCCTCGATGTCCTCGCGTCTCCCCTTATGACCGACGGTGAGTCCTGACTTTTGTACCCATCGCACCCACGGTCCCCACGTGCGTCTGTCACGAAGGAGCGTCGTCGCGTGTCCGATGACGATGACGCCGCGTCTCGCCCGAGTGAGCGTCACGTTGCACCTCCTCGCATCAGCGACGAATCCGATCGTGTTCAGATTGTTCGCTCGAACCGTGGAGACGATCATGAGTTCCTTCTCTCGTCCTTGGTATCCGTCGACGGAGGACACCTCGACGCCCGCCTCGCCCGTGTCCTTGTCGATTCCCGTGCGCACGCCTCGAGCGCGAAGGAACGAGCGGATGAGCTTCACCTGCGCGGCGTACGGAGTGACGATGCCCACGTGACACGGACGAAGCTCGCCCGCGCTCAGCACGCCGAGGAGCACCTTCATGACGTGCTCCGCCTCAACCTTGTTTGAGTAACTCAGGTTATCGTTCGTCTCCATGGCGTCCTCTGGTGTGGGACAGAAGGCGATGGGGACGCTCGGAATTGGCCACGCGAATCCTTTGGGCGCCGGACGCTCGACCGCGGGCGTCCCGCTCTTCACGAGACCGTTGTAAAACGACAGCGAAGGGAAATGACTCAACGCGGGATGCATGCGAAACTGCGTGTCGAGCAGGTACGGCTGCACGCCCGAGCGAATGAGACGATCAAACAGCGACAGCGTCATCCCGGCGAGCTCGGCCTCGCGTGAGACGACGGTCGGTGGAAGCTGCTTGTGATCGCCCACGAGCACGAGTTGTTGACACCCGTTCGCTAGAGGCACGAGCGACATCGGTTCCGTCACCTGACTCGCCTCGTCCAACATCACCGCGCTGAAACTGATTCGATCGAGGAAATCGCTCCCAGAGCCCGAACACGTCGCGCACACGGCTTGCGCGTACCGCACCGCCCTCAACTGCGCCTCGTACGCCTCGTGTTTCGTGGCTCCCGGTGGAATGGCGTTTTCGATCTGGTACTTCGCCAAGTCGGGACGCACCGCCTCGGGACGACCCAGACGAATGACGTTGACGCCCGCCTTGGCTAACCCTTCCACCATGTTATCCACCGCAGTGTTGGAATCGGACGTACACAGCACGGGTCCGTGCCCAATCTCGAGCATGCCTCGAACGATGGCGACCGAGGTGTGCGTTTTCCCCGTCCCCGGCGGACCTTGGATGAGCGTCAGACGTCTCTCGAGCGCGGCTTTCATCGCGTCTCGTTGAGACGTGTTGAGGTTATGAATTCTCGTCACGCTGTCCACAACGCGGTCGTATGGTCCCGGTTGCGAGAGATCACCGGTGGGATTGATGGTGCCCTGACACAGCGCCGGAATCGCCTCTTTGTCGATCATCTCGCAACCCGGTTGCCACGGCTGCGTCTCGCACACGCTGAATCGATGCTCCTTTTCGACGTCACTCTTTGCGCCGTCGTCGCCCGCGTCGCCGCCGGTCGCGTCGTTGCCTCGAATGTTTAGAGTGCCGATCGCCTTGGCGAGCTCATCCGCCAACTCTTTCCCCGAGCGTTGAAACCCGGCGGTGAGAATTTGTCTAAAGACGGGATTTGTCTTGCACACCGCCTTCTTCGTCGGATCGACGGGTTCGAGAAGTTCATACAGCGACTCAATCTGACGCGTGTACGTGATTCTATTCGCCAGACGATCGATGCGCCAATCATCGCCCTTGAGCTCTTGAACGTCTCCGTGGTCGAGCTTGATGTGCAACTCGTTACACGTGTAGGGGACGATTTCGACGACGCCCTCGTATTCCTCCATCGGCGTCTCCGGCGCGGCGAGCGGTTTGGGAGCCTTCGGTTTCGGCACGAACGCGGCCGCCGACACGTTCAGCGACGATCCAGCGGCGATGGTTTGCGTGGATTCGGGCTCCGGTTCGGATTCGGACTCCGCCTCGGCGGGCGGGCGATACCTTCGCACCAAGACGCTGTCGCCGACTTGCACGCCTCGCTTGCCCTCGTCGAGCATCTTCAAACACGCCATGCGCGGAATTACGTTTGGTTTCTCGGGATCGGTTCGCGTGGACAGACACAGACGACCACCTTTCAGTTTCGACGGTTTTGCCACGAGATCGATCGAGCACGTGCCCGCCTGTTCAAGAGATTTCGGTGAACGTTTCTTGATGCGATCCATGATTTGATTCGACTCTTCGCAAAACTCCATGACGAGCAAACGCGCGTTCTTCGTGTAATACACCGCCGTCGCGCGATCGCCAAACTCTAGCACGCCTCCCGAGGTGGACGCCGACGCCGTGCTGTCGCCGAAATCGGATCCTCGACAACACGCGTCCACGAACGCCAACGCCTCTTTCGCCCTCGTACGGCACGGCACTGCGGCGATAATCTCCGTGAACCGTTTCACCGGCATTTTCAACCCAAACGACGCCATCGCGCGCGCCACCTCGCTTGCGTGGTCCGCGTGCGTCTCCTTCACGAGCGCTATGATGAGTTTATAGTACGTCGCCTCGTCGATTCCCATAGGACACGTCGTCGCCGGATCGCCCGGGAACCTCGTAAACACGCCCGCCGCCGTCTCCGTTCTGTACCGATTCATCGCGTGCGAAAAGAACGCAAACGCCCCGCTCACGTCTCCTGTGTTCACACATCGCTTAATCTTCGACGCGTACGCGATTCTCGGTTCCTTCTTCGGTGCGGGCGCCCCGTACCCGTTTCGTCCGCCGCGACCTCGACCGCCGCGACCGCCGCCGCGTCCACCTCGTCCACCTCGTCCACCGCCTCGTCCGGTCCCGAACCTCCCTCGAGCGTCGCGCGGTGCGTACATCGCGTCGTGCCCGTACCCATCGCGCCATCCACCCATCGGCGCGCCCGCGTGCGGAGGCGCGCGCGTCGTCGGGACGCCGAGCGGCGGCGGCGGCGACGCGTACCACCCCCCACCGTGCGGCGCCATCGGTGGTACGGGCGGCATGAGCGGCGCCCCGACCGCGTGAAACGCGCGCGCGTCCATCTCGCGACGCGTCACGGCGTCATTACCGCCGTACGCGCCTCGCGGGCCCGCGCCGTGATGATGCCCTCCGGGCCGGTCTCCGGCGTACATTCGCGCGTCTCGCGACACCGCCGCCGCGCGCGCCTCGCGAGACGCGCGCCTCGCGAGACGACGCGCTCGCGGTGTCGCGAGGCTTGCTCGAGGGCGCGAAAACGAGACGCGCGACGCCGCGCGCGAGAGAAAGACGCCTGAGCTCGAAAAGTTTTCGCGCGCGCCACACTAACGACGTCACTTCGAGGAGGGCGGACGCATGCGCGCCGCGATCGCGCCGATCGCGAAGACGACGGGCGCGATGACGACGAGCGTAACGGTGCGCACGTCGCGGACGCCCCGCGCGAGGACGACGGCGGCGGCGATGGCGACGGGGAACCAGAATGAGAGGGTGGGGACCATCTTCGGCACGATGACGCTCGGGTGGAGGTACGCGAGCGAGACGTGCGACGATGAGGCGTCGACGGCGATGTTGACGACGTTTGTGTGCGAGCGTGGTGGTCTCGCGGAGTTGGACACGGCTATCGCGTACGCGGGTGGGGAGACGGAGAGAATTCTCGGGCGAGCGTTTGCTGAGAATGCCGCGCTGCGAGCGAGCGACGCAGCGATCGATACCAAGGCGAATCCGTGGCCGGGCGGCGTGATGACGCAAGATGCCGGTAAGGGTGGGTTGAGCGCGAGCGAACTGCGGGCGCAGGTGCGTCAGAGCGTGGAATCGTTGAATGGGAGGAAGATTCGCACGCTGTACCTGCACGCGCCGGATTCCACAACTCGATTGGAAGACGCGCTCAGAGAGTGCGAACGATTGCGAACGGAGGAGAATGCGTTCGAGGATTTGGGTTTAAGTAATTTCAGCGCGTGGGAGACGGTCATGGCGTGCCAGATTTGCGAGAGGAACGGATGGAAGCGACCGACGATGTACCAAGGCATGTACAACGCGTTGACGAGAAACGTCGAGAGCGAACTCGTCCCGGCGTTGAGAGCGTGTGGGATGCGTTTCGTCGCGTATAATCCGCTCGCTGGCGGCTTATTGACTGGGAAATACGTCGGCAAGCGAGACGCCGACCGACTCGCCGGCGGACGGTTTGACGGAAACGACATGTACAAGAGCCGATTTTTTTTGGAGTGTTACCACGAGGCCGTCGACGCCATCGTCGAGGCGTGTCGAAAACACGACATCGACGCCGCTGACGCCGCGCTGCGTTGGATGTACAACCACAGCGCGTTAGACGGTTCCAAGGGTGACGCCGTCATCATCGGCGCGTCGAGCGTCAAACAACTTGAGGCGAACCTCGCCTCCGCCGACGTCGTCGAGCCGCTCCCTCGAGACGTGCTCGACGCCTTCGACGACGGGTGGCGCGCGTGTCAATCGTCGAGCGCGCCGTACTTTCGCGGTCACTGCAAACTCGATTGACGAGGTGTAATGTAACGCTCTTATTAAATAACCGTCTCGACGAGAACGCGCTCACGAGTGAGTGCGTGAATACAGAGTGACCCCACACACGTCGTCGGCGCGCGCGACATGGCGACCACGCCGCGCGGACGCGTCGACGCGACCGCCGTCGTCGCGTCTCGCGCGTCTCGCGCGTCTCTCTCTCTCTCGCGCGCGCGTCGCGCCGTGTCCCCGAGGCGTCGTTCGCATCGTCATCGTCAACCGGGAACGCGCGCGACCGCGGACGACGCCGACGCGCGCGCGACGGCCATCACGACGGGAACCGTTCGCGCGCACGGCGTGGACGGTCATTTCGTCCTCGCGCGCGACGTCGACGGCGCGGCGTTCGTCGAGAGGGTGGAACTCGCCGAGTCGCTGACGACGACGAGCGGTCGGGACAACGACGGCGCGACGTGGGACGCGGATTGGTTCGGCGACGCGCGAGCGAACGCGTTGGACGGCGCGGAGACGTCGTCGATGATGACATGGGTGCGGACGAATCAGTGGAACGGCGGTGCGAGAGGGCGAGTGCGAGTGAAGAAGCTCGCGGAGGGGGCGACAGCGGAGGCGGCGCTTCGGCGGTTTAGCGTCGAAGCGCCGAAATCGTCGTCACGCGTCGAGAGTAAAGGCGCCAAGGGGAAGAAGCGACGAGGTGGGCGAGAGAGAAGGAGCGACGCGCCGAAACCGCCGAAGTGCGCGTGCGCGGTGTACGCAATCTCAATATTGGATGGGGGGAAAGTCGGCGGACGCGTCTTCGTCGACGAGGCGACGGGATTCGCGTGGCGAGCAGAATTTTACCACCAACGCGGTGTCGAACGATGGTTATTCGAAGGATGGGAACGAATGGTGTCTGAAGATAGAAGAGAGGCTTTCACGCCCGCGCTCGCGCATCGCACGTCGGCGGAGGGACAGGTGACGATGTTTCGCGCGAGAGAGACGACGTTCGCCGCCTCCGCGATGTCTTTTTCGAAGCCAGAATCATCCGTCGCGGATTGGTCGCCGAAGAGAGAGTGGAGCAGCGCCGCCGGCGCGGTGTCGACGTGTCGAGGCGAGGGTGGACACATACTCGTGAAACCGAAACTCGAGTCGGCCGACGGCGCGACGACGTCATCGGATTGGTTCGTTCTCGACACCGCCTCGACGGGATTCGCCGTGACCGGTGACGTCGCGGACGCGGTATCCATGTCGGCGTTCGGAACGATGTCGATTACCGGCGTGGCGGCGCCGCTCGAAGGCGCCATGCGACGCGGTCACGCGTTATCGTTGGGACCGTTGACTCTGTCGTCTCCGCTATTCATGGAACAAAATTTAGACGGAGCGATTCGAGTGCCCGGCGGTGAGCGTTTGGGCGGCGTTCTCGGGATGCCTGCGCTCGCACACGCCGTCGTGCGCCTTCGCGCGCCGATGCGCGTCGCCGGAAGTCGCGACGCGCCCAAACTCGAGGTCACCGTCGTGAAACGAGATGAGTACGCGCCCGCCGCCGAGATAGAGCGCGCGTGGCAACCCGTCACCTTCATCGACGGCGTTCCGTACGTCCGACTTGCGTACACCATCGCCGACGATGGATTCGCTGGCATCGCCGCGACGACGATGGAGCGCGAAGGTTTATTTAAACTCGCGCTCGGCGTCGGCGGCGTCGGCGCGATGCTCTCCGCCAAAGTCGCCGCCGCCTCCGACCTCGCCAATCGAACCAAAGCCCTCCAACCCGGCGGCATCATGAGCGGTCCCGGCGAAAACACCGGTCGTCTCCAGCGCGTCGGCGGCGAGATCGTCACCGGACGCGTCGCCGCGGTGCGCTTCAAGAATTTCGAGTTTATCAACGTCCGCGCCGTCGCCCACCTCGACGGCGACCCTCCGGACGCCGATCTCTCTCCGCACGCCGACGGCGCCGTCTGCGCCGATCTCTTTCGCGGCTGCACCGTCGTGTTCGATTTAGCGTCCGACCGTCCTCGCGTCGCCGTCGTCCCGCCGTGAATCGAATCGAATAGAATTGAACATCCTTCATAATAATCTGAGCGAAGAGAAAAAGTGCGCAGCCGCCGCCGCCCCCACGTCGTTATTCGTCGACGCGTCGAGAGCGGACGAGCGCGGACGAGCGGGAGAGACGGCGACGCGAAGAGTGACGGATACGTCGAGGGCGTGGACGCGGTGCGGTGGTCATGTCCGCGGCGAATAAACGCGCGCGCACGGATGCGACGACGACGACGAGCGATGTGAACCTCATCGCGCAGTTGGTCGACGTGGAGGGCACGCCGGCGGGACCCGAGCTGGATTTACCGCCGGACGTGGGGGTGAAGGAGTTGCAGTCGCTGCTGAGAGAACTTCTCAGGGCGTCGGCGACAGATGAGGACGATGACCGGGCAACGCTGCCGTACGCGTTTTACGTCGACGGCGAGGAGGTGACGGGGGACCTGGCGACGACGATCGCGGAGCGTAAGATATCCGTGGAACAGGTTTTGAAGATTGTGTTTCAACCACAGAGCGTGTTTCGAGTGCGAGCGGTGACTCGATGCTCGGCGGCGATCGCTGGACACGCCGAGGCGGTGCTGAGCGTGGCGTTTTCGAGCGACGGGAAAAATTTGGCATCCGGGAGCGGCGATTCGACGATTCGTCTGTGGAATTTGGACTCACAGGCGCCTAAATTCACGCTCAAGGGGCACACCAATTGGGTGCTGTGCATCGCGTGGAGCTCGGATAACGTCTTCTTAGCGAGCGGTGGCATGGACAGCACGGTTCGTCTGTGGGATCCGACGACGGGAGAGGCGCGAGGCGGACCGCTCAAGGGACACAAGAAGCACGTCACCGCGCTCGCGTGGGAACCGGCGCACGTGGCGTATCCGGTCGTGAGGTTTTGTTCGGCCAGCGCGGACGGATCGGTGCGGGTGTGGGACGCCGTGAGGCGCGTGTGTCTGTTCACCATGTCGGCGCACACCAAAGCCATCGCCTCAGTCAAGTGGGGCGGCGAGGGGTTGATTTACACGGCGTCTCGAGACACGACGATCTTTGTGTGGGACGCCACCGACGGCAAAGTCGTGCGTCAACTCAAAGGTCACGCGCACTGGGTGAATTCTTTGGCCCTCTCCACGGAGTACGCGCTGCGCACGGGACCGTACGATCACACCGGGAAAAAGCCCGAGAGCGACGCGCAGGCCAAGGCGCAGGCGCTGCAGAGATACAAGGCTGCCACCGGGGGTAAACCCGAGCGCTTGATCAGTGGAAGCGACGATTTCACCATGTTTATGTGGGAACCGTCGACGTCGAAGATTCCACTTCAGCGTCTGACTGGCCATCAGCAGCTGATCAACCACGTCTTATTTTCGCCGGATGGCCGATACTTCGCGAGCGCGTCTTTCGACAAGGGAGTCAAGCTGTGGGACGGACACAGCGGTAAATTCATTCACTCGTTCCGCGGACACGTGGGCGCGGTCTATCAGCTCGCCTGGTCCGCCGACAGTCGGTTGTTGATGAGCGCGAGCAAGGACAGCACGATGAAAGTTTGGGATCCGCGTTTGAAAAAGCTCAAAGAGGATTTGCCGGGACACGCCGACGAGGTGTACGCGGTGGATTGGAGTCCGATCGGTAACAAAGCCGCGAGTGGTGGGAAGGATAAGATGTTACGACTCTGGATGCATTAGACGGATGCATTCGTTGGACAAACGATTATAGTATTAATTGATGTTAGTTTTTGTTACAAATTTGAGGAAATCGTTCAAATCGTGCTTACGAACACGGATTCCAATTTTTTTTCGTTTTGTTCGTCATTTATTCGGACATGGAAAAGTCGCTCTCATCGTCCTCTTCCTCGGAAAAGCCATCTTCAGAATCTTCGGAGTCTTCTTCGACGTACGTCTTCGTGGCGCGCGCGCGCGCGGGACGAGCCGTGGAGCGCGGGGCAACCGGAGCGACGACTTCGGAATCGCTGTCTTCGTCGAAATCTTCTTCAGAGTCCGACAGAACAGCCACCTTCTTCGCGGGCGCGCGTTTCGGCGCGGGCGCCTTCTTCGGCGGAGCGGGCTTCGACGCAACGTCCTCGACGGCGGCGTTCATGGACGACATGTTGAACGAGCTCGCCGCCGGCTTGGAGGTGGGCTTACTCAAAGCCGCGCCGCCGCGCAGAGCCAGACGCTCAGCGAGAGACATCGGTTCGGTCTCTTCTTCGTCATCGCTCGCAGCCTTGGCAGCAGCCTTCGCGACGACCGGAGCGGGCGCAGGCGCAGCCTTCTTCGGCGCAGCCTTCTTTGGAGCAGCCTTCTTCTTCGGCTTGGCAATTTCAAAGTCGTCGTCGCTGAAGTCGTCATCATCCCACTCGTCTTCTTCATCACTGTTCGCGGCACGTTGCTTCGCAAGCTTCTTCTTCGCAGCCTTCTTACCGGCAGCCGTGTTATTGCGTGCGGCGGCTCGTTGTTGCTTCTCAAGCACTCGTCGTGCTTCTTCGTCTTCCTCTTCGAGAAGTTCGAGAGCTTGCTCGAGCGTGTCGAGATCCTTCATCCAAAGATCCTTCTCGGTGGTTTCGTGAAGCGCCGCGACTTCCGCCTCCTTGGCCTCCTTCTCAGCGCACAATTCGTCAACCTTCTCGAGTGTCAAGTTCCAAAGAGGCATACCCAAGAGGTAGTCGTACGATGCGCCGGCGACTTCGGCGGAGACGAGCTCGCCGTCTTCGTCGATTTCAGCCAAGGATCCCTTGTCCGTCTTCGGGAGTCGATCGTAACACAAGGCATCGAGCTCCTCGATGAGTTCTTGCTTCTTCTTGCGATTGACAACCAAACTTCCGTCGACGACGGCGAGAATGAAGCGCATCTTGTTGGACAAACGCTTGAGCTGAGACTCGGCGAGACGAATGAGCATGTCTCGGCGTTGAGAATAGACGTTGAGACGCAGCGGAACGAACGCTTCCAAGATCTCGAGCGGAGAGGAGTACTTGGTGATGACGCCGTCTTGGTTGAACAAGTGCATGTTGGTGATGTTCAACTTGGTGCTGAGCTTGAACTTTTTCTCGATGCCAGAGACTTGCGCGGCGGCCAAGTTTTCCGGCGGCATGGTGACGACGAAGTGCACGGTGCTGTCCGTGTGGTATTCCTTGTAGTCGGTGATGAACGGCTTGGCGTTCTTCGTCTTCGGCACGAGCATGTCTTCGAGGAATTCCTTGTAATCAGAGGTCCAAGATCGCAACGGCAATTCAGTGATTTCCAAGGTGCACTCGTCGCGAATGTTGTATGTGCCGGTGACGGAGTAGCGAGTCTCACCCTTGACGAGCTCTTCGGTGATTGTGCCGTTGAAGTTTCTGTACCACGGATGCATCGTCACTGGAGATTCACCTTCGAGCATGAGTCTGATGTTGGAGATGAGGTCACGCGGATTAAAGTTGGGAATGCTCGTCGACCAACCCGTACCGATGCCTTCGGCGCCGTTCACCAACACGAGAGGGAGCACGGGGTAGTAGTAATCCGGTTCGATGCGCTGTCCATCTTCGTCCAAGTAGTTCAACAGCGCGTCATCACACTCGGGGAACATCGCTCGGCAGACTTCGTGCAGACGAGTGAAGATGTAACGCGGGCTGGCGTGATCCTTACCGCCTTGCAGACGCGTACCGAATTGGCCGCTCGGCACGAGCAAGTTGATGTTGTTGGAACCGACGAAATCTTGAGCCAAGTTGACGATGGTCATGGCGAGAGAAGCTTCACCGTGATGATACGCGGAGTGCTCGGAGACGTAGCCGCTGAGTTGTGCGACTTTGATGTCAGACTTGAGCTTACGCTTGAAGCAAGAGAAGAGAACCTTGCGCTGAGACGGCTTGAAGCCGTCGACCATGCTCGGGATGGAACGCATCAAGTCAGCTCTGGAGAACAAAATGAGCTCTTTGTTGATGAATTCGTCGTATCGAACGGAATCCCCAGTCATGTCCAAGAAGGTACCCGGTTCATAAGCGGTGAGCCAAGCTTTGCGATCGTCGACGCGCTTCTTGCTGAAGGACATGTCGATCAAATCTCCGTCGCCGTCGCTCTCCCAGACGAAACTCTTGCGGTGATGATCAAGAGCCGCGAAATACTCCTTCGCCTCGTTCGCCGTGGAGGTACCGAGACCCTTATAGTACTTGATGCTCCAACCAGACGTGCCTTCCTGAGCCTCCTTCCACGCTTCGTACTCGGGCATGGTGTAGAACACCTTGGCTTGCTTGCCCTTCGTCGCTTTGATGATGGGCGTGATGAACTCGAGTAAAAATCCGGGGATCTTGAGAAGAGAGGGGAAGTGAGCGTGCAAGAAGTTGATCAGCAAACCCTTGATGTGCGAACCATCGTGATCTTGATCCGTCATGATCATCAACTTGCCGTAACGCAACGATTTGGCGCTATCGTACTCCTTGCCGTGTTGGAGACCGAGGATTTGCTTGATGTGATTGATCTCGGCGTTGTTCTTGATTTGATCGTGCGACGCATCTCGAACGTTCAAGAGCTTACCGCGAAGCGGAAAGACACCGTACTTGTCGCGACCGACAACGGAGAGACCGCTCACCGCGAGCGCCTTGGCGGAATCACCCTCGGTGAGAATCAACGTACAAGATTCAGAGTTACGTCCACCGGCGTCGTTCGCGTCATCGAGCTTCGGAATACCAGTCAAGCGAGACTTCTTGGCGCCGTCAGTCTTCTTGAGTTCCTTGCTCTGCTTGAACTGCGCCCAAGACATGATGTTCTCGACGACGCCCGAGTCCATGAGTTTCTTGATGATGGCGTCGGAAGGCGCGTACGCGCTACCAAACTTGTTCGGACGCGTGATGAGCGTCTCTTTGGTCTGAGAATCGAATGCGGGGTTTTCGATGAGCGCGTTCACGAACACCCAGAGATGGTTCTTGACTTGGAACGCCTTTAAGTTTTTGCAGCTCTTCTCCTTCTTTTGAATCTTCTCCAACAACTTTTGAGAAATTTGATCGGCGACAGAGTTGACGTGCGTACCACCCTTCATCGTGCAAATACCGTTCACGAACGAGCACTGTTGGAACTGCGCGCTCTCGGAGATGGTGACGCACACTTCCCATCGATCCATGGACTTTTCAAAAATCTTCGGTGCGTTGGCTTGGCCGTCCAAGTACAGGCTCACGTAATCGCTGAAGCCCTTGACTTCGAGCTTTTCACCGTTCAAGAAGATGTTCGTGTTCTTACCGATGTTCCCGGCCGCGTCGTACACGCGCTTGCACATCAACGCCGACACATCCTCATTCACGAGAGATTCCATCCCAAACTTCTCGAAATCTGGCTTGAACGTTATGCACGTCCAGTTTTCGCTCTTTTTACATTTCGAGAGCTCCGGCTCGCCCTTCACGCTCATGTTGTTTTTGAAAACTTGACGGTATCGTTTCCCGCGCGAGCCATCGCACGTCTCGACGATGAATTCCGTGGAGAAAATGTTGGCCAACTTGGCGCCGTAACCGTTTCGCCCTCCGACAACCTTCTTCTCGTTGTCGTCGTAGTTGCTCGACGTCAACAGGTGACCGAAGATGAGTTCCGGCACGTATACGCCCTCGTCCTTGTGCATCTCGACCGGAATACCGTTACCGTCGTTGAACACTCGAATCATCCCTTGCTCGACGTCGATATCCACTCGCAACTCTTTCATCTTTGGGTCGCGCACCTTGTTATCCGTCGCGTTGACGAGAATCTCATCAAAGATTTTGTACAAACCCGGCACGAACGACACCTGCTTGTGCACCAAAGACTTGGTCGCCGCGTCATACACCCACGCCTTCTCCTCGGCGCGCTCGCACGACCCCACGTACGTGTCCGGTCGAAGTAAAATGTGTTCGAGCTGCGTCTTTTTCTGATAAATCTCCTCAACCGTCTTGTTGCTCCCCTTGCCCTTGTTCGTCGCGTTCCCCAACGGACTCTTCTTCTGCGCGCGTCCATCGATTCGATTCGATCCGTCAGTCTCGACTCTCTCGTCGTCTCCGTCTCCGTCTCCGTCGCGTCCGCCCCCTCGTCCGTCATCCCCCCGCCGTCGATTCGTCTCGTTCCCCTCGCCGTTGGACGCACCGTCGTCGCCGCTTTCTTCCCTTTCCCCGCCTTCACCGGCGGCGAATTCTCGTCAAACTCCGACCCGGAATCGTCTTCATCCGTGTACACATCCTCCTCGTCGCTACACTCGCCGTAATCCACGCTCACGTCCGCCATGACGACGACGCGCGTCCGTGTGCCGACACGACGCCGACGCGCGCGCGGGACGGTCAACATCCCGTCACGAGAGGAGTCGTCATGACTCACGACGACTCACGACTCGTCCGTCGGTCGGGTCGTACCCACGCGTCCGAACGAGTGTCCATTCCATCACCGCCGTGTGTTATCTCTCTCTCACGCGGCGCACGGGACGTTCTCTACCATACTAGAGACCACCGATGACCTATGATGACCGATACGTACTCGACGCACGACACACGATTCACGATTCACGATTCACGACTCGAGACTCGACCCCCCCCCGTCCCCCTCCCGCGCGCGCTCGAATCGACGTCACCGTCAGACCGCGCGTCACCCTCTCGCGGTCTCGCCGTCGTCTCGCCGGTCGATGGTGGCGTACGTCATGGATGACGAACGAATGATTAAGAGCGCGTGGACGCCCGAGGTACGCGCGATCGCTCGAGCGAGTGGTTGATTTTTATTCTTGCGTCTCCTCTCGTCTTCTCGTCTCGTGTCGTCGTCGCGCGTCGGCAGAAGACGCGTTTTGGAAGAAGACGCGGTGGCGCAGCCGCACTCGCGAACGGTGGTTGCGTAACCGTGCGATGGCGCGCCTTGGTGCGATTGCGCGGAGAAGACGCGCGCGGTGGTGACGCGGAGGAGACGCGCGACGACGTGAGATAGACGACGCGGAGGCGACGTCACCTCGTCAGCCCATCGCGTCGTCGCGACGCGGACGACCGACGACGACTTCATCGACCTCGCGCCGAGGGGGACGGACGCGCACGCGATAAGATCCACCAACCGCCAGGCGCGCGCGCGACCGCACGCCCGGTGTCGTCGACGAGGGGGTCGCGCGAGGGGTGACGACTCGTGGATGAGGCCGTCATCGAGTGTCCGAGTGTCCGGCGGCGGACACGCGAGGATGGGGTCTCGGGTTCTGTGTGTGGTGATTGATGGGGTTTGGATCGGTTTGAATATGGGGGTGGGGTGTCCCGTCGTGTCGTCGTGATTTTTTTTGGGGCTTTGCGTGGTGCACGATGGGGTGGGGTGGGGTGTTCGCGCGGCGTGCGTTTCTCGGCGACTGACTCGTATTTTTCTTTCGATCGGCGCGCGCAGGAGGATGAACTGTTGCGAAGACAGATTAAGAAACTCGGCGGTCCGGGAAATTGGACCGCCATCGCGGAGGCTCTGCGAGGGAGGTCGAGTAAATCGTGTCGGTTGCGTTGGTGCAATCAGTTGAATCCAAACGTCAAGCGCGGGCCCTTCACCAAGGAGGAGGACGATACGATTTTGGAGCAACACGCGATTCACGGGAATAAGTGGGCGGTGATTTCGAGAGCGATGCCGGGGAGAACGGATAATCAAGTGAAGAATCGATTCAACTCGACGCTCAGACGTTTGATTGCGAGCCAAAAGAAGGATGGTTCGGGGGCGAGCGCGGCGACGAGCGCCTCGGCGGTGGCGCCGCCGTCGCCCAAGCCCAAGGCGCCGTCGCGCCCGCAATCTCGCCTCGGGGATAACACGAGCGAAGGAATGAACGCGCAGTCGACGCACAGTAGATCGAAGCGCGAACGGTCGCTGTCGCCGGGGGAGACTGTGGAGCAAGCGGGTTCGCCCAAGCGACCGCGAAACGCCGAGCGAACCAAGTTGGCGGACAAGCGCGCCGCGGGTGCGATCGGTGATTCTCGCGGCGACGCGCCCAGAAGGCCTGGTTCCACCGCGCTCGAGCGCCAAGGTTTGGATAATCTCATCCAGGCGTCGCTCTTGGAGCTTGAGCGTTTGAAGACGACGAAGGGTGAAATTCACGAGTGGGGCGCGTTGCCGTACGGAGGCTTGCGCGATTGCGGCACGCCCGAACCGACGCGATCGGAAGAGGACGGCGTCGTCCCAACCTTGCTCGCGCCCAAACCGAAGCGCGGTGGGTTCTCCGTCGTCGTGCCGTCGGACATGTACGATTGGCGCTCGCACTCCCCGGCGCTCAGCGCTCCGTTCCTCGCCGGATTGAAACGCGTCGACTCTTTGGCCAGCCTCAACGGCGACGCTCCCTCTCGTCCGAGCAGCGCCATGAGCATGGGCGCGGCGATGCAAAATGCCCAAGCTATGTTACAATCGGACAGCTGGTACGCACGCATGCTCGACAATCTCGGCGCGCGCAAGGCTGAGTCGAGCGAAGCGTCGGACAAGCCCGTCGTCGAAGTCAAGACGGAATCCTTTGCAAAGGTTGACCAGCCGATCGCTGAGCCGAACGGTGCGAGCATCAAAGCCTAGGTTGACGCATTGACACACCCACACCAAACCGATGAAAGCGCGCTGAAACCAATATTATCATCCGTACAGACATCAAGAACCACGAGTGACGCGGAAGCGTCGTCCACAACAATGCCAGCCCAATATTCTTTCTCGTCGAAAAATTATTTTTGACGATGAGTGCCATAGGCCTTCAACAAAGGTGTCTCCAGAGCCATTTTAGCGATCGTCGCGTAGCATTCATAAATCTATAACAATACGTGTGTGACTACAAACCAAAAAAACGTCTCTACCGCTTCGGTCGGCTCGCTCGCTCACGCGGATTTCGCGAGCTCGTCGCCTCGCTGGGCGGCGGCGACGACCGCGTTCATCATCGCCTGGCGCACACCGGCCTGCTCTAACGCGTGCACGGCCGCGATGGTGGTACCACCGGGCGAGCACACTCTGTCCTTCAACACGCCCGGATGTTCCTTCGTCTCGAGAACCATCTTGGAGGCGCCGTAAAACGTTTGCGCGGCGAGCTCCAACGCGACATCGCGAGGTAATCCGGCGCGAACGCCCCCGTCCGCCATGGCTTCGATGAGAATGAAAATGTACGCCGGTCCAGAGCCGCTGACGCCCGTCAGAGCGCTCATCTGCGACTCCATGATCACCTTGCACACGCCGACGGCGGACATGAGCGCCAACGCCTTGTTTCTGTCGTCCTCCGAGCACGTGCTTCCGACGCACAATCCGCTCGCCGCGGCGCCGACGAGACAGGGCGTGTTCGGCATCACGCGCACCATGGGCGGCGGCGTGGCATTTTTCGCCGTCCACACGCTCTCCATCGTCTCCAACGTCACCCCGGCGGCGACGCTCACGAAGACCTTGGGTCTGAGCTCGTCGTAGTCGCACCCTCGCGCCACCTCTTCGAGCACGGATTTGATGTACGGCGGTTTCACCGCCAAGAACACGACGTCCGAGGACTTGGTCACCGCCACCGCGTCCTCCGCGACGACGCCACCGCGCTTTTTAAACGCCTCTCGACGCTCGACGTTTGATTTGTTGCACATCGTCAAGTCGCTAAACTTGACCATGTTCGCTGAGACGAACCCGCACGCGAGGGCGTCCGCCATGTTACCGTATCCGATGAAACCGACGCGCATGTCGTCCGTCTGTTTTCGTTCGTTCGCGCGTTCGCGTCGCACGTTCGAGCGTTCGAGACGCGCGGTACACTGACGACGACGCGATCGCAATTCGCGAGGCTGTTTCAGAGGCGTCGAAAAGCGAAAGCGCGTTGGTATTACAGCCGTCATATTAGGTGAAAGTAAAGCGTGTAGAAGTAGTAGTAATAGCAGTGGTAATTGTTGTATCGCGGCGTGTCGCGCGCGCGTGTCACGCGTCGCCATCGTCAGGCGTAGAGGAAAAGTCGTACTCTAAGAGAACGTTGTTGGCGCCGTCACAAATGATGCGATCGTCGTCCGCGTACGTGCCGCCCAGCCAGATGGTGTGACCGAGAACGGCGTACCTCGCGTCGCGTCGGATGGCTTTGAGTCTTTGACCCGGCTTCGAGCAGGTGAGGTCCAGATCCCACACGCGGATAGTCCCGTCGTGCGCGCCGCTGACGAGTCGTCCAGCGCACCCGGTGGCCAACGAGACGACGGCGGCGGTGTGACCGCGAAGTTCCGCGACGAGCTGAGGCCTGACGTTTGCGTTGTTCGATCGTCGCATGGGGAGAGAGTCGAAACCGGCGTCTTGGTCCATCATCATCTTCCACACTCTAATGACGCCATCGCCGCCGCCCGTGACGATGCCGTTACCCGCGCAGTGGGCGATGGAGCGAACGGTCGAACCTTCGTGCGCGACCCAGGCTTTGATGAGGGCGTTGTCGCGAAACGACGTGGAATCGGCGCTCAAGACGCCCACGGAGCCGTCGGCGTTGCCGATGGCGATGAGGCCCGTGTTTTCACACGCGCTGATGCACAGCGTCGGTTGGCCGTTGCGCCACTCGCCCTGCTTGGTGAGCTCGGGCACGGGCGGACGAGCGAACTCGTCGTCATCAGCGTCTATGAACGATTCTCTCGCGTGTCGCGAACTGGCGAACTCAGCCATCGCGGCGGCGCTCGGCATGGTCGCCCAGCGACACAGCCTACCGTCGAGAGCCGTCGTCCAGAGCGAGCCTCGCGCGAACGCGACGCCCGTGACGACGTCGTCGTGTTGCACGCACCCAATCTCGTGCAGCGCCGCCGAGTTGCTGCACACCTCGTATAGACGAACGATGCCGTCTCGCCCTCCTGAACTCACGAGTCCGAGTCCGTGCTTGCCGATCTTTTCCGTCTTCGTCATGGCCACCGCCGTGACCGCTCCTCCGTCGTGCGCGCCCAACAGCACGCGTTCCCCGAGGGGACGCGAATCCGCGTCTTTCCAGCTCTTCTTGTGCGCCACCGGGGACACCGCGAGCGCGGACGCGCTGATGACATCACACACGACGACATCTCCTCGAGACGATCCGACGACGGCGTACGGATACGCCACCGACACCCTTCTCACGTAGTCCTGTCCCAAGTCGAAGGCGACTCTCGGCGTCGCCGCGCCTTCGTTCCACCGCTTTCGAGTCTCCGTCTGCGCCGCCTCTTTTCGCGCTCGAATCAATCCCGCGAATTCATCGTCATAATTCTCTCGTAGACGACTCTCGTCCCCGCTCTCGACGACGTCGGCGTCCTCCCCTCGGGCGAGACGCGAGGCGCGCGTCGTCTCCTCGCCCTCTCGTCCGTCGACGTCGCTCTCGCTCGCCTCCGTCGCGTCTCCCATGTACCGCTCGTACCCTCCGGAATCGTTCGCGAACTCAGCGTTCCCGTCTCGCGCGATCGTTCGTCCTCGCGCCACCCGTCCCCGGTGCGCGACGATCGACGACGATGGGCGCGACGTCGATGGGCGCGACGACGACGATGTCGATGATGCCGACGTCGACGGTCGTCCACACCGTCTCGACGTCGCGCACGCCGACGACGACATCGCGCGCGACGACGACATCGACATCACACCGCGCTCGTCCTCGAACTCGCGCGTTCAATCGCGCGTCGGCGTCTCGCGCGCGCGCGCACAATCAATCATAAATCACTCAATCAATCGCGCCACCGGCGGGCGATCTTCAAAAGCGCGCGAGATATTTTATGTGCGGCCGCGCGCGATGGAGGGACTGATTGACGAGTGATGATTCGCGAATCGGAGGCTCCCACGCCTCGAACGAAGACGGGCGCCTCGACAGAAAGAAAACGATGAGAGACAGAGACGATCGAGGGGGGGGGCCGAGGGTGGGTGGTGTTAACCCTAATGGTGTGTACACTATGGAGTCTCGATAGGGAAACGTGGTGTGTGGATGTATACGTATAGTGTAAGATGTGTGAAGACGATGTGTGTGATATATCGACGCGACGGTACGAGGGCGACCGCGCGACGCCGGCTCGGTCCCTCGCGCCCCGTCCTCGCTCGCGGCACTCGACGACGACGCGACGCGAGACGACCGATCGCGATGGCGTTCATTCTCGGTGGATTTTCCCACCTCTTCGCGTTCAAGGGCGCGTTCCAAGCGGAGGTGCGACCGACGACCGACGACGACGACGACGCGCGGGACGGATGGGTGGACGGACGCGACGACGCGCGCGGACGCGGCGACTGACGATGACGGCGACCGGTATCGATGTAGGTGACTGTGGGCGAGAACGAAAACGCGGAGAGCGCGATTCGACGATTCAGAAAGGCTGTGATGTCTTCCGGTCACATCCAAGAGGTGCGCGAGCTCGCGCGCGAGGACGCGAGGACGCGAGGACGCGACGATGACGATGACGCGCGCGGGGAGAATAGGGTTATCATCTATCATCCTTTGAGGAGGCGGGCGGAGGAGAACGCGAAGGGCGAGTGTCGTCGGACGCGACGAGATACGACGAACGCACAGACTGACCGAACGATACGTCTTCATCCGTCGCGCAGACCCGCCGCCGTAGATACTTTGAGAACAAGCAGGACATTCTCAAGAGAAAGCAGTCGACGCCGCGCAACAAGAAGGGTGGCAAGCCGAAGACGGCGGCGCAAGCCATCGCGGAGAAGGAAGCGGCCGCTTTGAACCCGCAAGGTCAACGCGGTGGTGGTGGACGTCGTTTCAACAACTAAACCTCGTCACGTCGTTTCAACGTCTCTCTCTGACGGTCGGTGGAAACGCGAGCGTCGCGCGTCGACGCGCGCGTCGACGCGTCGCCGCCGACCGCCGGGAGACGCGCCGCGCCGTTTAGTAGTTTGGTCGGGGACGACGTCGACGATGCGAGCGGTCGACGTCGCCGTGCGACGCTTTTATACACCTCTATTTTAGCCCGATTGATTTCCACGCGCGCGGCGAGTCGTAGTATGTTTGTTGTAAACACCCCACGTCTCCGCGCGCTCACACAGAGGCTTGTCGCTCGCCCGCCCCCCCCCTCGCCCGAGGGTCAACTCGCGTCCGTCGGTGGGGTCACCCGCGAGTCCCGACTCGTCACCGCTCGTCACCGCTCCGTCGTCACTCGGCGCGCGTCACTCGTCGCGTCGAGAGTGGTCTCGGTCGTCGTCGCGGCGCCGTCCGCGTCCGTCGCGCGAGCGGGTGGATCGAGATCCGTCTCGTCGTCGCGTCGTCGTCCGCGTTCGGTCGCGCCCGCGGTCGGTGGTCGATCCGCTCGATCCGCTCGAACGAACGAACGAACGAACGAACGAACGGGTCGAGGTCGTGTGATTGATTGATTGATTGTTTCACCGCATCTCGCGTCTCGAGCGAACGAACGAAGGGGCGACGATGTATCAACAACCTCGCCCGCAGCAGCTCGAGCGATCGCTGTCGCAAAAGAAGCGAGATCAGGCGGCGGCGAGAAAGGCGTTTAGCAACGCGTGGCAAGTGGGACTCTTCAACGCGCCGTGCGGCAACCCGGGGTATTGTTGCTACGCCTTTTTCTGTGGATCATGCGCGGCGTACGGACAGAGAAAGTTACAGATGGGCCCGGCGTGGCCGTCGCAGTACACGTGCTGCAACGGCGGGACGTGCGTATCCGGAAGGTGCGGCGAGCGGTCCAATCCAGAGTTGTGTCTGGCGTGCGAGGTGTGTTGTTGCTTTCCGAGTGCCATGGCCACGACGCGCTTCATGATTCAGGACGAGCAGCGAGTGATGAACACGCAGTGCGATAACTGTCTCATCGGGTTCATGCTCTGCACGCAGCAGCTCGCGCTGTGCTTGCGCTGCATCGCCATGATTTCAAACAATCCCGACATTGAAACCTTGGCGGACGCCGTCGATTGTTTGGCGGATCTCACGTACGCGTCGGTGTGCGCGTGCATGTTGACACAGCAACAGATTCAAATTCAATATCGCGACTCTCGCGCGCGGGGAGGCGTCGTTCCGGGCGCCATGCAAGCGCCGACGCCGCCGACGATGCAGCCCGGCGCGCGCTCGGGTCCGCGCGTCGTTCAACCAATCGCGGTGCAACCCGCGCAGGCGCAGACGACGTACGTGTACACGCAACCTCCGCCGCGTCCCGCACCGCCGATCGTACACCATCACGCGCCGCCTCCGCCTCCGGCGCAGAGCGATCCGTACGGGAGAGGTGGGAAACCGACGACGTACTATCCCGACGTCTAGCAGCTCGGACGAAGGAGACGCGCGTTTTTTGTAGACGAGGAAACGAGCGAACGACGAGAATGTTCATTTTAAATGACGAATCATGTACTGTAACAAAGAAGAAGAAGGTGACGGTGTCCCGTCGCTCACTCGCTCTCGCACAGACGCCCGAGGGACTGTACGAGCGCGTCGACGCGCAAATCTCGACCTTCGACGGCGCGCTCCGTCGACGCCTTCGCCGCGCGCGCGATGTCGCTCGCCGCGGTCTCGAGGCGCATAAAATCGTATTTTCGTTTCGCCGCCGCCTCGACGAATCGCGAGACGATTTTTGACTTTGCGGTTTCCACCTCGGCTGCGTCCTTCGCCGGCGGGCCCGGCGCGCCTCGAGCCGGCGGCGCGGGCGTCGCCGGTTGCGCAGGTTCGTCGCCGCTTCGATTCGTGTCCAACGTCCGAGCGTCTTCGTCCATGGGCGTCGGCTCGTCGGTCGCGTCTCGGTCGGTTTCGCGTCCCTCGCTCGTTTCACCATCCATCTTCGCCGCCGCTTCCTCTCGCGCCTTCTTCTTCATCTGTCGCGCGAGCGCCTCTGGATCCTTCACAAAGTCGGGGTTCTGCCACACCGGCGCGCCCTTGGGCGCGATGCCGTCGCCGCCGTTGCGAGTCGCCCTATCGCTTCCAGAGTCGGACGGTCCCGCGGTCGTCGTCGTCGTCGTCGTCGCCGCCGCCGCCGCCGCCGACGTCACCGCGCCGGACGGAGACGACTTGGCGCGCTCGTTTCGAGCCTTTTCAATCTCTTGACACCGCGCTACGAGTTGAGGATCGAGCGCGGACGCCATCTGCGCGATGGTGTCTTCCAACGCGTGCGCCTTGCTCAACATTTGTCGACCGTCGGCGTCGTCGGTTCGCTCGCCCCAGTACTGGTGCGCGCTCTCGGTGATGAGATGCACATCCTTCAGGAAGGCGTCCATGGTGAGATACTTTTCGCTGTCAACCTTCCAGAGGAGCGTAGACAGGTCCATGGGCTCGGTGACGCGCTGCGAATATCCGGGCAACTCCTCGTCGTTGATGGGCGCCGCGAGAAGATTCCACGTCTTTTTATACAAGAGTCTCGTGACGACGTCGCGCAGGAACATTCTCTGCTGACGAAGCGCGTGATTCTCGGCGGCGACGGTGGCTTGCGACGCGCGTTTCGCGCCGCGCTTGAGCGAGCCTCCGCTCTCGTCTCCGGGACGAGGCGCGCGAGCGAGCACTTCTCTCCTGCGCGCTGAACCGGGAGTCTTACCGTCGACGAGCTCGCCTCGAGACGCGGCGACGTCTTTTCTCTGCGCGATGTTGAACGCGGCGTCGCACAGCGGCGAGAAAAAGTTGTTCAACGACTCCTCGTCGTACACGTCGGGCATCGTCACCGGTTTCCAGCGCACAGAGGCGAATGAGGCTCGCAAATCGTCATCGAGCGCGTCCACACTCGCCACGTCCGCCGTGGTGAGGAGCATCACGGGTAAATCCGTGGGTATATCGCGAAGGAGCGTCGTGAGCGCCGCCCGAAGCGTCGGCGTCGAACTCTCCCACCACAGTCGAATCTCCGGCAGGTAGAGCACCGAGGGCGCGGCGCGCCGAGCCTCCGTCACGGCGGTGACGAGAGCCTCCTCCGGAGTTCGACCCGAATCGCCGAGGAGCGAAGGCATGCCGATGGCGTGCACCGGAAACTGTTCGAGCGCGTGTAAAAGCGCCGACGTCAACTGATTGTAACCGCTCGTCTCGGCGCCGTGAATGCACAGAGCCGTGCGCTGACACGGCGGTCGTCGCATGAATTCCAACGCCGCGGTGGCGGCGGATTCGCTCGGCAGGGCGCCCGCGGCTTCGTCTCCCGCGGCGGCTTGCGCGAGAATATCCTCGTCCTCCTCCTCGGCGATTTCATCGACGATTTGACGCGCACCAGAGTTGACGCCCACCGCTTCCCCGTCGCCCTCCATGGTGATGAAGGCTGCCGGAGGAAACGTCTGGCGAATGTTTTCCAAGCATTGCTCCAAGACTTTTTCGAGCAACGGTTTTTGCAGAGGCGTGAGCGGACGCGCGTGCGTCCTCGCCGCTCGATGCGACGCCGGAACTATGGCGGCGAGCGCGGCTCTAAAATCTGCGCGGCTCGGAACGACTTGCTTTGGATCGATGTTCAAACGCTCGTCGCTCTCGTAAATTTGAGGATACCGACGGCGAAGCGCGTGCACGGCGGCTTCGGTACACAGCGCTTTGAGATCGGCGCCGCAATAACCCACGCACTTTGCGGCGAGATCGTCGATCAAAGCGTCGGACGGTCGTTGCTCCCACGCCTTGGTGTGAATGCGCAAAATCTCGCCGCGAGCGCGAACGCCGGGCAACGGAAACGCGAGCTCGCGATCAAATCTCCCCGGTCGTCGCAACGCGCCGTCGATGGAATCGACGCGGTTCGTCGCGCCGAGCACGACGACTCGACCTCGGTTATCTAAACCGTCCATCAACGCCAAAAGAGTCGCGACCAGAGAATTGTGAATCTGGTCCGTCTTGCTCGATCGCACGGGCGCCAAACCGTCAAGTTCGTCGAAAAAGATGATGGCTGGTTGACGTTTTTGCGCCTCTTCGAAAAGCAGCCTGAGCTGTCTTTCGGATTCGCCCACCCATTTTGACAAGACGTCGGCGCCTTTCCGCATGAAAAACGCCACCTCTGAGCCCGCGCGCGAGCACGACGCCGCGAGCGCGCGAGCGATGAGCGTCTTACCGGTGCCCGGCGCGCCGTACAAGAGAACGCCTCGCGGCGGAGACATTTTAAAGCGCGCAAACACCTCCGGGTACAACAACGGGAGGAACACCATTTCTTTGAGCGCGTCGACGTACTTGTCCAAACCGCCCACAGATGAGAAAGAGAGCGTCGGATCGACGGTGACCGGCGTGATTTCAGCGTTCACGTCTGGACCGTTCGGCGGCGCCGAAGAGGAGGGTCCGCCCGCGGCGCCCGACAGAGGATACGCGGGCGGCGCCTTGAAGGCGTCCATCGCGCCCGCGCCGAGATTAAACTCGCCGTCGTCTGAATCCTCGGAATCATCGATCCATCGTCCAGACGTCTGTCGCCTCGATCGACGATCTCCCCTCGATCTCTTGTCTCTGTCGTCTTTCCACACGACGCCGCGGCGTCGATCGAAGAGTCCCGGTCTGTTCGCGCCGTCGGCGTTGGTCTCCTCGCGTTCCCTCTCAGGCGGTACGTACCGTTCCGGCGGTGGTCCGCGAGCGCGTTGCGGATACGTCTTGTTCTGCACTCCGATGTCCTCCTCGTCCGTCTCGTCATCGTCGTCGTCGAGCTCTGGCTCGTCATCGTCGTCGTCGCCTCGTCGTCTCGCCGTAAACGTCGGCGAAAGTCTGTTCACGGTACCGCGAGCGCGCGTGCTTCTTCGAACGGGTTCATCATCGCTCTCGTCCTCGATGAATTCGTCGTCGTCGTCGTCGTCGTCATCCTCGATGAATTCATCGTCGTCGTCGTCGTCCTCCTTCCCGTCCTCGTCCTCGTCGTCTCCGTCTTGGTCGTCGTACCTCTTGCGAGGCTTATTTTGTTGTCTCGTCGACCGTCTCTTCTCTCGCTTCACGAGCGTCGTCCCGTACGACGTCGTTCCGTCCGACCCTCGTCGTCGACGCGGTCGCGTCTCCTCGTCGTCGTCCCCATCGTCCCCATCATCGTCAGCTCTCTCGACGTCTCGAACCTCCTCTTCGTCCTCGCTGTCGCTCGCCAACCCTCGCGTGGCCCGTCGCTTCCTCGGTCTCGTCGTCATGCGACGCGTCGATCGTCTTTTCTCCTCCTCGACGCGTCGACGATCGTCCTCGGCGTCGCCCTCTGACGCGCGCAATGGTCAATCGATCCCTCGGGCTGTCGCGTTTTGAAAATACATGAAATGTCCCGACGACGGGACGACGACGGGCGATGGGCGCGCGAGACGGGCACGCGCGAGGGCGCGTCGTCGATCGATCGAAGGGGCGGTCGGTACGTTGTATGTCGACGTGTCACCACGTGCGCGCCTTCGTGGAGACGCGCGCGGATGCGGTTCGCGCCCTGATCTCGACGACGACGCGCGCGCGGGACGACGACGACGACGACGTCTCTGAAGACGACGATGGATTGGAGGAGGGGGCGTGGACGCACGCGTGCGCGACGTGCGCGAGGACGTGTTCGACGGCGCGAGAGAGGCGCGAACACGCGCACGACGTGTTTTACGATCGAGCGAGAGAGGCGCTGACGTGCGCGCGGTGCGCGTCGTCGACGGCGGCGGCGGCGGCGGCGGCGTTTCCGCTTCGAGACGCCGTCGAGACGTCGTCGAGACGCGCGCGCGGGTTGCGAGGAAGCGTGAACATGGGGAACACGTGTTTCATGGCGAGCGTCGTACAGGCGCTCGCGGCGACGACCGCGGTGACGGAGTATTTTTTACGCGAGAATCATCGCGACGCGTCGTGCGACGCCGAGCACTGTTTAGCGTGCGCGTTCGACGATTACCTCGAGAAGGCGTTCAGGGAAGATGAGGACGGCGGCGGCGGCGGCGCGCTCGTCGCGTGCGATTTGCTCTACACGTGGTGGAGCAACGACCGATCGTTCGCGAGACAGGCGCAACAGGACGCGCACGAGTTCTTTCTACACTTTGTCTCCATAGCGCACGCCAACGTCACGGGCGCGCGACCGAAGAAGAGAAGAAACGTTTGTTTGGCGACGATTCTGTCTTTGGAGGCGCCGTACGAGAGCGACGACGAAGACGAGACGACGGAACGCGAACGGGCGGCGGCGGAGACGGAGGCGTCCGCGTGCGAGTGCGTGTTTCACCGCGCGTTCGCCGGGTTGTTGCGCTCAGACGTCTCGTGCGTCTCCTGCGGCGCGTGTAGCACGCGGCTCGAACCGACGGTGGGCGTGTCTCTGGACGTGCGCTCGTCGACGTCGGAGACGACCTCTTTGGAGGCGTGCCTCGAAGATTTCACAGCGACAGAGGTGATTCAGAGTCACGAGGGGGCGACGCGAGTCTGCGCGGAGTGTTCCGTCGCGTCGACGACGTACGAAAAGCGCATGCGCTTCGAGCGAGCGCCGCGCGTGCTTAACGTACACCTGAAACGTTTCGAGGGCGATTTCGAGTCGATGCGGAAGAACGACGCGCACGTTCGTTTTCCGCTTCGCCTCGATTTGTCGCCGTACGTGAGCGACGCGACGCCGTCGTCATCTTTGGCGTCGAATTCGTCGACGCCGTCGGAACGGCGACGACTCGAGCGCCTCTCGTCCTATCGTCTATACGCCGTCGTCGTGCACAGCGGCGTGTTGGAGGGTGGCCATTACGTCGCGTACGTCAAACGGCGGGGCCGATGGTTTCTTTGCGACGACGCGTCCGTGGAACCCGTCTCGGAGACGCGCGTGCTCGCCGCGCAGGCGTTCATGTTGTTTTACGAGTCGGAGACGTCTTCCGGAAAAGAGTAGATGGCGACGCGGTGAGCGCGCGGGTTTCACGCTCGTAGATAGCCTTTTTTGTAAAGTAAGAGTAAAGTAGTATGAGTGGCTCGCCTTCGCGTTCGAGGCGTCGCGCTTCGCCAAAATCGCCGTCGTCGTGTCGTCGCGTCGATGTGTCTGCCGTCGTGGTGTTGTCTGTCCTCTCTCCCCTGTATGGTATACAGTGTGCTTTGTTAGGGTGCTCTGAACGTGTCATGAATGTCATATTGACAAAGCAGCGCGCTAAGTAGAAGCACATATGGAAGTTCAGAATGTGATACCAATGATCATTACAAGGCTTTTTATTTATAATTCATCGTACGTGTTACGTCGTTCATCGGGATCGTTTCGGTGGCCCCCCTTTCTTTTCGTCTCGCTTCGCGCACGTCGCCAAGTACTGCAACGCCTCTTGGGTCTTCGCCTCGTCGTCGTCGCGTGCCGCGGCCTCGACGACGCGCTTCTTCCGAGCGCCGTCGTTTTTGGTGGTGAAATCGTACCACCAATGGCCGACTTGAACACGTGCTGCCCCGGCGCTCTCATGGTCCCATCCCTCGAGCTCGGCGCAATCACCTTTCCGCGGCAGCTTACCATCGCAATTCCCCTGAACGTACATCGCAAGAATGCATACTCTCCGCGAGTCACCCTCCACGTCACATTCACCGTAGTCTCGCCTCTCGCACGTCGCCAAGTACTGCAACGCCTCTTGGGTCTTCGTGTCGTCGTCGCGTGCCGCGGCTTCGACGACGCGCTTCTTCCGAGCGCCGTCGTTTCTGATGGTGAGATTGTACCACCAATTGCCGACTCGAACGCGTGCTGCCCCGGCGTTCTCATGGTCCCATCCCTCGAGCTCGGCGCAATCTGTTTTCCGCGGCAGCTTACCATCGCAATTCTCCTGAACGTGCTTCGCAAAGATGCGTACTCTTCGTGAGTCACCCTCCACGTCACATTCACTGTGGTTTCGCTTCTCGCACTTCGTCAAGTACTGCAACGCCTCTCGGGTCGCCGTCGTCGCGTCGTCGCGTCGAATTTTCTGCCGTCGTGGTGTCTGTCTTGTCTTGTCTTGTTGTCTCTGCCTTTTAGGGTTTAGGGTTCCCGCGCGCTCGACGCTCGCGTCGTCCATCGCGAGGCCACCGCGCGTCTCGCGATGACGACGCACGCCGACGACGCAGACGACGGCGACGGACGCCGACCGGGACGCGCGGCGATCGCGGGGATTTTTCAACCGACACCGACCGACCGTCCGGCGCGGCACAACGAGACGCGCGAAAACGTCGCGACGGACCGAGCGCGACGCAGACGGAGCGCGCGCGTCGTGTTCTTTCCTTCGCGGTCGAGCTCGAGGCGGACGCGGGAAGGAACCGACGAACGAAGGAAGGAATCGACGAACGAACGGTTTGTTAATTGAGTGATCGATCGTAATCATGGATGCATCGAAGGCGATCGACGCCGCGAAAAGAAAGGCGAATGAGGCGAAGAGCGCGGTGAAGAGTCGACTTTTTAGCCTGTGCGCGCCGTGTTTGTCTCTCGCGGGGATGGGGGACGACGCGGGGGGTGCCGGAGGGCAGGCGCGCCCGCGCGGCGAGAGAGACGTAGCGACGAGAGAGACGTCGTCGCGGGCGGACGCCGAGGGAGAAAAAGAAAGGCGAGAGGTCGATCGCCAGCAGACGAAATCCGCTGAGCAGGCCGCCATCGCTGCGAAACGCGAGGCGACGAATCGCGCCGACAATGAACGCCGGAAGCAAGAACTCGCCGAATCTGAGCGCAAGCGACAAGAAGCTGCCGAAGCTCAAGAAGTTGTTGAGCCAGCAGCGCTTACTGAAGAGGAAAAACGCATGCTACGCAACGCTCAACGTCTCGAGGACGAGGCTCGACGCGCAGCCGAGAGACAGGCGGCGCAGGACGAGGCCGCGGCCAAACGCGCGGAGGCTAACGCCAAGCGTAAGGCTGAAGAAGAAGCTCGCAAGCAGGAGAAGGCTGATGAAAAAGCCGCGATCGCCGCCAAGCGCGACGCAACGAAGCGCATGGAGCAGGAACGTCGCGAACAACAGATGGCAGATGACGACGCAAAGCAGCGAGAGTGGCAAGAAAAAGAACGCGAGCGCCTACAACAGGCAGAACAGCAGCGCGAGGCTGAAAGGCAAGCGGCCGAAGAAAAGTCCAAAATGGCTGCAATGGCTGCCGCACAGGCGCACGCAGCCTTTGACGCCGCAAAGAAGGAGGGCAGGACTCCGAGTGAAGAAGGCATCAGTGCCGGTCCCCATCAGATGCATTCTCAAGCCTCGCGCGCCATGGTGTCATCTAACGCCACCTGGGATTCGAACGGTGCCAAGCCCTTTCGAAAGTGCGTCGATCTCTTGGGCGCTTCACATACTCTTGCGAATGCTTGGGAGCTCTCCATGGATGGAACGAATGGGGCTCCATTTTCTGCGTTCAAATACACAAACAAGGAAGAAATCAAGGTGAGCTTAGACGCTCTTCCGGCTGATGGCGCCAAAATCGATATATCAGAAGGCGTTCTCAGCCTCTGGTACGTTCAAGCGGCACCGTTATCGATGCCCGTGTCCCACTGTGATGTCGGCGGCGATAACCACGTTGGTATTATGCCCTACGTCCATGCAGTCGACCTGTACGTCAGCGTCGATGGAAAGGAATTCACAGATGCACACATTTGTTATGGTTCCGATACTTCGGCTTCTCGCGAGGCTGTTGTCGCTGAAATAGAGCGCAAGACTGTTGACGGTGAACACTGGTCAAAGTCCTTGCTCCAAGGACCGTCGGATGGCACGCATCCCTGGGCGACGATCGTGAATCACAAACGTTGGGGTACGGATGACTCACTTGTGTATCTTCCTCTCATGTGCGTCGATATTGAAAACGCGACACTGGGTGATGAGGACGCATATCCATACGTCCACAGTCTTCTCGCCAAGTTTGCCCAGCTCCTTGGCGAAGTCGGAGCAGGCAAGCATTCATTGTCGATCCGACTGCGCCCAAGAGGGTACATATTTCTCGACGACGATGGCGACTGTCAGTTTGACTACGTCGGTGGCTCCGTGAAGAACAATAAGTCTTTGAATGCGACTGCCAAATCTTCGGTCGGGGAACATCTTACGGACGGCAGCGCTCCCGGTATGAGCGCTACCTTCCAAATCAAAGTCAGCAAGAGTCAAGCGAGCAGTAAAGGGCCTGTCCGAACGGCGCAAGCTTTTGCTGCGAACTGGCCCGCTGGTGAAATTAAAGAATGCGTCGATTTGGGTTTGAAGATGGCCAACACCGGCGTGTGTGGTGCGAAAGCGGCACAAATGGCCCCCGGCTCTAAGTGCTGCCACATCATTCTCACCGAAGGCAACCAAGGAGCGGGTATCAAAACTGCAAAGTTTGGTGACGAGCGAGCGTACGACTTCTTTTGCGCATGGGCCTTGTTCAAAAGCAAGGATGGAAAACCCGACTCCCTCGGCGCTCAAATCAAATTCGTCGTGAAACGCGATAAAGTTATCGACTACAAGCCTGTTGACCGAGACTGGAGAAGTGCGGGCTTTGAGTCCGTGACGACTGATACAGTCAACGGACTGACAATCACGAACCGAGAGATTGACGCCGCGATCGCGCGCGACGCCGAATTCCTGAGATAAACGAGTTTCCCGAGCGCGTTTCGGTGAAAGAATATTGGCGGAATTGGTATCGACGTACTTTGCCTTGATCGACGACGACACCGATGAGACCATCATCGTCACCAAACCCACCTTCACGCTCGAGGGCAACCGCTACGTATTGAGATCGTAGACGTAGACGCTGCGAATGTACCTCCTCGCGAGATGTACCTCCTCGCCGCCAACGACTTGATTTTCGCCGTCGATGCGCGCGCTCGGTGCGTACTATATACCATGGACTCCGCGCACTGTCGCGCGCTTCATCCATCGACGACAATTCCCGGCGCCTTTGTCTCGTGCCGCGTCGCCGCTCGCGACGGGGTCGGTTTCGACGTCTGCGCGCTCGACGATGGTCGAATTATCGCCAAGCTCGATTTCACCGCGGAAAATTTCTTCGATGATGTTGATGACGTCACCGACGCCACCGACGTCAACGCCCAGCGCGCGGCGTCTTCAATCCTCGTCGCCTCTTCCTCGTCTCCAGTCCTGCTCCTCGCGCGACGCCGCACCGTCGTCGCGGTGCGTCTGTGACCGATTGGTGAAAGCATCGAAACCTAGAAACCTAGAAAGAGGTGACACTGAATTTGAAAGATATAGAATGCAAAGCAATTCACCCAACTTGTCGCCGTCGTCGCCCCGCGTCGTCTCCCAGCGCGCGTCGCCGCACTCGCCTCCCTGAAACTAGGGTTAGAAACTAGGGTAGATTGTGTGTCACGCAGGAGGAGTCGCTGGGGCTCTACTATTTTCACAACAAAGGTTGTGCTACGACTGATCGATCGTCGTCTGGCACGAACACTGAAGACAGAACTTTGACGCAAGAGTCCGGAGACGTCCGGAGCGTCGAGGGGGAAGTCTGCGGTGCCGTGTTAGTCGACGAGTGACGGTCGT